>JABAOD010003409.1_pt2 | contig 22396 bp, 19 predicted proteins | sample 7062151 | NCBI WGS metagenome assembly JABAOD01 (sample SAMN14538626, study PRJNA623070) | marine sediment metagenome | biome: marine biome [ENVO:00000428]; feature: marine pelagic biome [ENVO:01000023]; material: deep marine sediment [ENVO:00002113] | place: India: Gulf of Khambhat ... | reverse complement strand
CTACATGTCGCCCGAGCAGGCGCGCGGCGAGCCGCTGGACGCGCGCAGCGACCTGTTCTCGCTCGGCGCCGTGCTCTACGAGATGGTCACCGGCCGCCGGGCCTTCGGCCAGACGACGACGGCGCTGGTCTTCGACTCGATCCTGCACGGCGCGGTCGAAGCGCCGTCACGCTTCCGCAGCGACCTGCCCGAGGAGCTGGAGCACATCCTCGGCAAGGCGCTGGAGAAGGACCGCAGCGTGCGCTATCAGAGCGCCGCGGAGCTGCGTGCGGACCTCGTGCGACTGCGGCGGGACAGCGGTTCGGATGCGCTGACCACGCCGCCGAGCTCGCGGCCGGCAGGCCGCCCTCGCCGCCGGTGGTACGCCGCTGCGGCGGTCGCCGGCCTCCTGCTGCTGGCGGCCGCGGCGGCCTGGTGGTGGATCGCGCCGGGCCCGGGCTCGGAGCAGCGCGGCCGGTCGGTCGCCGTGCTGCCGTTTCACAACCAGAGCGGCGACGCCGCGATCGACTACCTGGAGCTCGCCGTTCCCGACGAGATCACCGCCACCCTGAGTCTGGCACCAAGGCTGGAGGTGCGGCCGCTGTCGCTGACCCGCCGGTTCACCGGACGGGAGGTCGACACCCGGTCGGCGGCGCGCGAGGTGCGGGCTTCGCACGTCGTCACCGGGCATTTCGACCGCGAAGGGGAGCTGCTGGCGGTGACCATGGAGGTGGTCGAGGTCGCCAGCAGCCGGCTCGTCTGGCACGAGCGGCTGACGGTCCCCGCCGGCGACATGGTCTCCCTGCGCCGCGAGCTGTCACGCCGGGTGCGCGAACGGTTGCTGCCGCTGCTCGGCGTTCCGGTGCCGCCCGAGCTCATGGCGATGCCGAAGAGCGGCGAAGCCTACGAGCTGTTCCTCAAGGCCCTGGCGGCGTCGAGCGACCCGGAGCCGAACCGCGAGGCCATGGCGTGGCTGGAGCGAGCCCTGGAGCTGGATCCCGAGTTCGCGTCGGGGTGGGCGGAGCTGTCGCTGCGCCACTACTACGACGCGGTCTACGGGGGCGCCGGCCCGCTGGCGCTCGAGCGTTCCCTGACGGCGGCCCGGCGGGCGCTGGAGCTCGACGCGAACATCATCGATGCCCGACAGCGGCTGATCGCCCTGCTGGCGGAGCAGGGGCAGCTCGTCGAAGCGTACGAGGCGGCCCGGGTGGCGGTGAGGCGCCATCCGGATCGCTCGGAGGCGCGGTTCGCGATGAGCTACGTCTACCGCTACGCCGGCGTGCTGGACGCCGCCGCCAGGGAGTGCGAGCGCGCGCGCGCCTTGAGCCCGACCAGCTACCGGATCCGCTCGTGCGCCGCCGTCTACTACCGGCTGGGCGACTTCGCGCGCGCGCGGGAGTACCTCGAGCTGGATCCCGGGTCGCTCTACCCGCGCATCCACGAGGGCCTGGTGCTGCTGCACGAGGGACGGGTCGAGCAGGCGCGGGAGCACTGGCGGGAGCTGTCCGCGGACTCGGCGTACTCCGGCGTCCTGGATGACTGCCTGGATCGCCCGGACGCCGAGGACACCCGGAGCCGGCTCGACCTCCTGGAGCAGAGCGCCGGGAATCTGCGAGACCTGGAGGTGGTGTACAACAGCGCCGTCGTCCTCGCCGCCTGCGGTCGTAACGAGGCCAGCCTGCGCCTGCTCCAGCTGGCGATCGACGGCGGCTTCTGCGTGACCTCGGCGTTCGAGGACCGGCCCCCCTTCGCCGAGCTGCGCGGCCTTCCGGGGTGGGCCGAGGCGCGGGCCGACGCCGTGCGGTGCCGCGAGCGCTTCCTCGAGCACCTCGGCAACGAGCCGGCCGCGGCGCCCGTCTGAGCGCCCTAGACTGCTAGCCGCCGCCTCCTTCCGCAGTCACCCCCGGCGCGGCGGAACCGCCCGCCAGCCCGAGACGCTCGAGGAGGGCCGGCCACCGGGGGTCTGAATGCAGCGGCGCCATGAGCGGGTCGACCCCGACCTCGGTGAGGCCGCCGTCGCGTTGGGCGTAGGCCCGGTCGAGCCACTCGAAGGTGCGGTCGGCGTCGCCCAGGAAGGCGTGGACCTCGGCGATCTGGTAGGCCCCCTCCTCCTGCCAGTCCGCCTCCAGCCGGGCGAACGCGGCGTCCGACTCCTGCCGGTTGCCGAGGGCGTGATGGGCCAGCGCCAGCCCCTGCAGCTTNNGACCTCGGCGTAGCCCGCGATCAGCTGCTCGAGGGCGGCGGCGGCCTCGTCATGGCGGCCGAGGGCGGTGTAGGCGAGGGCGAGAGCGCAGAGGCGGAGGCCCGGGTCGGCCTCGAGCTCGGCCGCGGCCAGGGCTGCCTGGGGCTCGGAGCGGGCGATCAGGACCATGGTGCGCAGCATGTGGGTGGCCGACTGCTCGTGGCTCAGCTCGAGGGACCTGGCGAGCTGCTCGTCGGCCTCTTCCGGGCGGCCGGCGAAGTAGAGGTAGCCGCCCAGGCTGTGATAGGCGAGCAGGTCGAGGGGATCGATCTCGACGGCGCGACGGGCCAGCTCGATCGCCTCGTCCAGCCGGCCCAGGATCGCCTCGATCGCCGCCGCCCGCCGCAGGATCTCGGAGTCCGCCGGCCTGAGCTCGAGCGCCCGCCGGAAGGCCGCTTCCGCCGCCGCCCAGTCCCAGTCGTGCCAGGAGCTGATCAGGCCCTGGACCGCCCAGCCCTCGGCCGAAGCGTCGTCGAGCTGGAGCGCCCGGTCGACCGCCGCCCGGGCTTCGGCCCAGCCCTCGTCCGCCGCCACCCAGCCGAACCCCGACTGCCACATCCTGGCCTCCGCCAGGGCGGCCCAGGCGGCCGCGCTCCCCGGGTCCAGATCCAGGGCCTCCCGGAAGTAGCCGACCGCCTTCGCCAGGCCCTCCCGGGTCCGGCGGATGCCGAAGTAGCGCCCGTGCAGGTAGGCGGTGTAGGCGTCGGCGTTGGCGGGCCGCGGCGGGGCGGGGTCGCCGGCTCCCAGCAGGGTGACCTCGAGCGCCGCGGCGACGGAGCGGGCGATGTCGTCCTGGACGGCGAAGATGTCGGCCAGCTGGCGCTCGTAGGTCCGGGACCAGAGCTCGAAGCCGTCGCGCGCGTCGACCAGCTGGGTGGTGATGCGCACCCGATCGCCCGACTTGCGGACGCTGCCCTCGAGCAGCGCCGAGACGTTGAGCCGCGCGCCGATCTCCCTGAGGTCCGCCTGCCGGTCGCGGAACTGGAAGGCGGAGGTGCGGCCCGCTACGCGGAGCCCCGGAAGCCGGGCCAGGGCGTTGGTCAGCTCGTCGGCGAGTCCGTCGGCGAAGTACTCCTGGTCGCCGGCCGGGCTGAGGTCGGTCAGGGGCAGGACCGCGACCGAGGGCGGGGAGCCTGCCGGCGGGCCGGCGCGCGGCGGTCCGTCCGGCGCGGCCCCGGTGGGCAGGAGCCGCAGCGCCAGGAAGAGGCCGACGGCGAGCCACACGGCGGCGAGCACGCCGACGATCCACGGCCACCGGCGGCCGCGGCCGGCGGGCGGCGAGAGCGGGAGGTGTGGCCAGCTCCGCGACGGGGTCTGTTCTCCTGACTCGGTCTCCCGGCGCAGGGCCCTGAGCTCGTTTCGGACGTCGAGCGCCGACTGCAGGCGGTCCCGCGGCCGCTTCTCGAGGCAGTGGGCGACGATGCGGCCGAGATGACGCGGCAGGTCGCCGCGCAGGGTATCTACCGCAGGCGGGTCGTCTCTCAGGATGGACGAGATGACCGAGGCCGGGCTCTGGCCGCCGAAGGGCCTGTTGCCGGTGGCCAGCTCGAACAGGATGACCCCCAGCGAGAACAGATCCGAGCGCGCGTCGACCTCCCCGGCCTCGAGCTGCTCCGGCGACATGTAGGGCAGGGTGCCGAGGATCTTCCCCTCTTCGGTGAGCGGCTCGGTCGGCAGCGCCGTGGCATCGACCGCTCCGGAATCCGGCCGCTGCTTCGCCAGGCCGAAATCGACCACCTTCACCCGGCCCGCTGCGGTGAGCATGACGTTGCTCGGCTTGAGGTCGCGGTGGACGATGCCCCGGGCGTGGGCCGCGGCGAGGGCGTCGGCCAGCGGCACGGCGATCTCGAAGATCCGCTCGAGGGCCATCCCGCGCGCCGGGATCGCCTCGGCGAGGCTCTTGCCTTCGACCAGCTCCATGGTCAGGAAGTGGACGCCCTGCCGCCTCCTCGACGGTGTGGATGGTGACGATGTTGGGATGGTTGAGGGCGGCCAGCGCCTCGGCCTCGCGCTGGAAGCGGTCCAGCCGCTCGGGGTCCGCGGCCAGCTCGGGCGGCAGCAGCTTGAGCGCCACCTGCCGCTTGAGCCGCGTGTCCTCGGCGCGATAGACCTCACCCATGCCGCCCGCGCCGAGCTTCTCGAGGATGCGGTAGTGGCCCAGGGTGCGGCCCGGCATGAGACCTCCGGGTGAGGGTGCTTCGAGGCTACCGGCGGAGCGGCCGGCGGCGCACCGCGCGATCGGGTGGGCGGGGTCGAGCGCCTGGAGCTCCAGGACGGTCCATCAGGGCCCTGCCGTCGGGCCGACGGATGTCGCGGCTCAGGCCGACCGGCAGCTCAGGACAGGGCGCAGAAGCCGCCCTGGCACTGGTTGTTGCAGCACTCCGAGTTCTGCGTACAGGCGTAGCCGGGCGGCTTGCAGCAGGAGCCCCCAAAGCAGGTGAGCGGGATGCAGCAGTCCGCCGGCACGCTGCACGGGTCCCCCACCCCGACGCAGCACTCTCCGGACTCGCAGAGGAGCGAGCCGCAGCAGTCCGAGGGCAGGCTGCAGCTCGTGCCCACCGGGGTGCAGCACTCCTCACCCACGCAATCGTAGGGGCTACAGCAATGCTCGTCGAGCACGCATTTCTCCTGTAGCTGCCTGCAGTCACAGGCGAGGCCGGTGGGGAAGGGCAGGTCCGTCCGGGCGTGCAGGTCGCAGATGGGCCCGGTCAGGTCGGACAGGCCCGCGCCGCTGCCGCTGTACGAAGCGGCCTGCACGTTGCCGCCGGAGTCGACGATGAACTCCGCCAGAGAAGAAAGCACGGGCGGCGGAGGCTCTGCCCCCGGTGGTCGACCCGGCTTGGCCGGTCCGCCCGCCACCCGCAGAAGGGCCGGAGGCGACCACTCCGAGGGTCCCTCCGCGCCCACCGCACGGATGGTCCAGGCGTACCGGGCTCCCGGCTCCAGACAGCGGTCGAGCGCTGGCGTCCAGGCGTGCACCGAGCCCGGGAAGGTCCGCCGCAGAACCGGCTCGGGCGAGCGCCCCTCCGCGCCGACGCGATAGACCGCCAGCTCGTAGGCCTGCGCTCCCGCCACCTGCGCCCAGATGAAGGCCGGGCACCGGTCCTCGATCAGGGAGACCTGGTGAGGGCTGCCCGGGGAGGCGGCGATCGGTGTGTCGAGGTCGGCGCCCGCCGCCGGGGCGTACGAGAGCAGACCGACCATGACGAGACCAGACAACACTCGTCTTTGCATGGACTACCTCCTCGCGGCCCTTCGGTAGCCCGGCTATCTGGAGGGATTCACGGACCCGCAGCTTTGCGGCGCTGGCTTTGCCCAGGTGTGCCTTTGTCGGAGCCAGCCCGAACCTAGGGCAGCACGCGGAGAGAGGGACACACCCCAAGGGGTGGGGCCGGCGACGTCTGGCCCCCCCACCGGCCCGGGCACCCGCGGTGCGAGGCGCTCCGCGCTCCCTCGGCGTGACGAGGCCCCTCAGCCGGGCACCCAGGAGCTCGCGGGTGCTCGATCGAGTCGACCTGCTCAGAGCGGCCAGAGGGCGGGGTCGTTCTCGATCTGCAGAGTCCCGCCAGCCTGTACGGCGAAGTCGTTGTGCAGGATGACCGCGTTGCCGGCGCCCAGGATCAGCGTGCCGGTGGGGCCGACGGTGTAGTCGCCGGCTTCCAGGGTGTCGCAGACCTCGTAGACCTCCGCCCCGGAGACGATGCCGGAGGTGAGCTCGAGCGTCTTGCCGTCGTCCGCCGGACAGGGACAGAGGAAGACACAGGTGACGGTCAGGTCGTACCCTTTGGCCGGGCCGTAGCCTCCCACGCAGGGGTCCTTGCCGAGGCTGCAGTCCTTCACCTGGACCGCGACGGTCCCGCCTCCCGGCAGCAGATAGAGGCTCGACCCGAGCCCCGGCCCGCTGTCGTCGTCCCCGTCCAGAAAGGTACCGCAGGGCCGGTAGGCCTGGATCACGGTATCGGCGCCACCGCTGAGGCCGCTCGTCTCCACCACGTACTCGGAGCCCGTGCGGGCGGTGAAGTGGACCCAGTCGTGGTCGCAGAGGCGATGGGACTGCTTGTCCGCGGTGTAGCGGACTTCGGCGCCGGGGCAGCTGTCGTCGCTGCCGATGGAGCTGGCTTCGAGCTCGTAGACGTCGTCCGGACACCCCCCGAGCTCGAAGGCCCCGCTGTCGCAGTTCCCGAGCCGCTTGACCCCGCGCTGGTCGGAGCGGATGTCGCATTTCCCTCCCACGTCGATGGCGTTGCTCCCGGCGAGCAGCGCGTGGGTCAGCGTGGGGCCGCCGTTGTCCCGCAGGGTCGGGTCGATGTTGGTCACGTCGCCGAGACCGCCCGGACAGCCGAAGTTGCCGCCCAGGTCGGTGAGCGTGGCCTGGCAGTTGACGCCGGTGCTCGCGGTGACGATGGTGTTCTTGAGCTCGAATAGACCCAGGCCGTCGCTCTGGATGCCCCCCGCGCCGACGGTTCCTCCACCGGTGGCTCGGTTGCCGTGGAACGTGCTGCTCTTGATTCTGGTGGAGGCCAGGAGGGTCTCGCTGAGGATCCCGCCGCCGGCGGCGGCGTTGAGAGGGCCGCCGGGAGCGGTGGCCGCGTTCCCCGAGAGGGTGCCGTTCCAGATGATCAGCGAGCCCCGGTTGGCGATGGCGCCTCCAAAGGCGCTTGCGGTGCCTTCGGCCAGATTGTCGATCAGGCTGCTGGCGAGGATCGTCAGATCGCCCAGGTTGTAGATCCCACCACCCCTCGGGGCTCCGCCTCCGGCTCGATTGCCCGCGATGGTGCTGTTCTCGATGAGCACCGTGGCATCCAGGCCGATTGAGATCCCTCCGCCGTTATCGAGCACCGGTACGGACATGCCGCTGTTGACGACGCTCGAGTCGAGGATCCTCACCGTGCCGTCGATGGCGTCGATGCCTCGGCCGAAATGGTTCTCGATCAAGCTGTCGGAGATCGTCGTCTCTCCCTCGTTTCTGACGGTGCCCCGAACCTCGGACCGCTCGATCCGGACGCTCGCACCGGGATCCTGGGCCCGGACCCCCCAAAGGTCACGTACCCGGTGCAGGGTGAGATTGCCGGGCGCTTGAACTCGGAGGAAGATCAGGAGACGGCGGCCGTGGCCCTTCAGGATCACTTCACTGTCGATGATCGAGTCGCCGCCGGCGGTATAGTCTTCTGTCAGGTGGATCGTGTCGGCTCCGGTGGCGGAGCCGGCGTTACAGCCGCCCGTTGGGGTGTTGTCGTTCGCCGCCGTGATGGCGTCGAGCAGCGAGCAGGCACCGCCGACGACGATCTTGGCCGCCGGAGCCGGGGCACCGACCGCCGCGGTCAGCGCCAGCAGGCAGACGAGTCGACTGACGCACCCCGCGCCTTTGCCAGGGCGGATGCTCCTCCCCATCGCAGAACCCCTACGAGATGGCCGCAACCTAGCCCGTGGGGACTCGCACTCAAAACACCCCGTGGGGTAGGCCTGCCCCGTTGGCAGGTCGCGTGCTAGGGTCCGCGCTGGGAGGCCCTCCGTGCGCATCCAGATCATCGCCTGCTCCACCTGAGACAACAGCCAGTCCAAGGCGGCGGGTCTCGCCGCCCTGATCAAGCAGCGGCTCGGGATCGACCCGGAGGTCGAGGCCGGGCGGACCGGGCAGTTCGACGTCATCGCCGACGGCGAGACGGTCGCCCAGCGGGGCGGCAACTGGTTCACCCGGCAGTTCGGGGCGGGCTACCCGGACTTCGCGGAGGTCGTCGGGGCGCTCAAGAAGCGCCGGGCCTAGGGGGCCGACCCGGAGCGCGGGGTCGCGGTCCGGCGCGGAGGTCCGCTTGGCCGCATGCCGCGGTGCCCAGGGCGAAAGCTCTCGCCGCCGGCTCCATCATGCAACGCACCGTTGTGTTACACTCCGGTTGATGGACACGACGATCCGCAATCTGGACGAGGACGCCTATCGGCGGATCAAGGCCCGCGCGGCGCTCGAGGGCCGGACGCTCGGGGAGGCGGTGAGCGAGGCGATCCGGCGGTACGTCGAGTCGGAGGCGGCGAGGGCGCGCGGACCGCGGAGGGCGGAAAGGCCGGCCGGGGAGGTGGCCGAGGCCGGCCGGGAGGGTGGCTACGGCGGCGCGGTCGCCGCGCCGGGAGACGAGGCCGAAGAAGCCGGGGTCGGAGCGGCGGATTTGCCGCCAACGCTGGCCGACTGCTTGGAGCGGCTGGCGGAGCTGGCCCGTCCGGATGCACGGTTCCTGGACGAGCTGGAGGCGATCCAGGCGGCGCAGCCGCCGCTCGGCCCCGAGCCGTGGGAGTCCTGATCGACACCAGCGTGCTGGTCGCGATGGAGCGGTCGGGCTCCGCGCCCGCGGTGCCCGAGCGTCTCCGGCAGGAGCCGGCCTTCCTCGCCGCGATCACCGCCTCGGAGCTGCTCCACGGGGTCCACCGGGCCGACGGCACGGCGCGGCGGGCGCGACGGCAGGCCTTCGTGGAGGCCCTGCTGGACCTGCTGCCCGTGGTGCCCTTCGACCTCACCGCGGCGCGGGTCCACGCCGGGCTCTGGGCCGAGCTCAGAGAGCGGGGCGAGGTGATCGGCGCTCACGACCTGCTGATCGCCGCCACCGCTCTGGCCGGCGGCCTGACGCTCGTCACCCACAACGTCCGGGAGTTCGGCCGGATCGAAGGGCTGCGGGTCGAGCGATGGTGAGTCTCGAGCGAGCGGCGAGGGCCGTGGCCGGGGCGCGACGGGAGAGCCGGACCGGGGAGAGAGCGCCGACATGAGCTGGACCTGCCCGCGCTGCGGCCGCACCTTCCGCCAGGTCAACCAGCGCCACGCCTGCGGCACCGGCGACCGCGAGCGGCTGCTGCGCGGCCGGCCGGCGGAGCTGGTCGCGCTCTACGACGAGCTCGAGGCGGTGGTGCGGGGCTTCGGCGGGGTCGAGGTGGTGACGCGGGAGCGCTACGCGCTGTTCCGCACGACGCGCATCTTCGCCGACCTGACGGTGATGCGCGACGCGCTGCGGGTGGTGGTCCACCTGGACCGCGAGGTCGAGGCGCCCTACTGGATCAAGGTGGTGCGCGACCGCAAGCGGGTGTCGCACGTGGCGCGGGTCGCGCGCCCGGGCGAGCTCCGGGCGATCCTGCCCTGGCTGCGCGAGGCGTACGAGCTGGCGGTGGGCGAGGAGGGATAGGGGAAGAGCGCGGCCCGCGCCGGGCGGCGGCGGTCAGCGCGGCAGGTTCATTCTGTCGAGCAGTACCGGCCAGCGCGGGTCGTCTTGGAGGCTGGTCAGCCAGCGATCGGCCTTGAGCGCCGAGAGGCCGGGGTCGCGCTGCTCGTAGGCCGTTTCGAGCCAGGCGAAGGCCCGGTCGGCGTCGCCACCGTGGGCGTGGAGCTCGGCGATCTGAAAGGCGGCGATCTCCCGATACTCCTCGCTCAGCTCGGCGAGCGCCGCCTCGGCCTCGGCGGCGCGGCCGCGCATCTGCAGGCTCAGCACTCGGCCGTGGCCGCGCCAGAAGGGATCCGGCTCGAGCTCGAGCTCGGCGAGCGCGGCCTCGTGCTCGCCCTGGACCAGATAGGCCTCGGCGAGGAGCTTATGGGCAACCGCCGTGTTCGGGTCCAGCTCGAGGGCCTTTTCCACCGCGGCGATCGTCTCCTCCGGACGGTCGGCCCACAGGGCATGCCATCCCAGCGTCTGATAGGCGTTCGAGTTCAGCGGATCGAGCTCGATGGCGCGCCGGATCAGCCTCAGGGCCTCGTCCGAGCGGTCGAGCGTCCGTGCCAGGTCGGCGGCCTCGAGGGTGATGTCGGCGTCCCCCGGGCGCAGCTCGAGGGCGCGCCCGACGTCCGCTTGCGCTCCCGCCCAATCCCAGTCGCGCCAGAGCCGGAGCGAGCCGCGCGCCGCCCAGCCGTCGGCCAGCTCGTCGTCCAGCTCGAGAGCCCGATCGGCCGCCGCGCGTGCCGCGGACCAGGCTTCCGGCGTCGGGTCCCAGTTCCCCGCCTTCCACAGCCGCGCGAAGGCCAGGCCGGCCCACGCCGGGGCGAAGTCCGGATCGAGCTCGAGCGACTGCTCGTAGTAGCCGATCGACCTCTCCAGGTTCTCGCGGTTGAAGCGTTTGAAGAAGTACTTGCCCTGCAGATAGGCGCTGTAGGCCTCCGGGCTGTCGGCTGCGGAGCGCGCCGCGGTGGCGCGGTCGCGCAGCAGCGTCACCTGGAGCGCTTCGGCCACGGCGCGCGCGATGTCTTCCTGCACGGCGAAGATATCGGTGAGCTCGCGGTCGAAGGTGTTCGACCAGAGGTGGAAGCCGTCGGCGACGTCGACCAGCTGGGCGGTGATGCGCACGCGGTTGTCCGCCTTGCGCACGCTCCCCTCGAGGATGGAAGTGACGTTGAGCTGGCGACCGATCTCGGCGATGTTCGCGGCCCGACCCTTGAACTGGAACGACGAGGTGCGAGCGGCGACCTTGAGACCGCCGATCTGGGCCAGCGAGTTGAGGAGCTCCTCGGCCAGGCCGTCCGAGAAGTACTCCTGATCGCCGCCGGGGCTCATGTCGACGAACGGAAGAACGGCGATCGAGGGGACGGTCTCCCCGGGCGGTGCGGGCCCGGGGAGCTCGCCCCGGCCTGCGGCCTCTCGCCCGGCCGCCTCGTCGGCCGTGCGCCTGAGATTCCAGACCGTCAGCGCGGCGCCCAGCGAGACGAGCAGCACCACGAGAGCCGCGGCCAGGGCCCAGCGCGGCCGCCGCACGCCCGGCTCTCCCCGCCGGGCCGCGGCCGGCGCGGCCCAGCCCGAGACCGCGGATTCCAGCGGCCGCTGGCGGGCCAGCCGTTTCAGATCGGTCCACAGCTCGCGGGCGCTCTGATAGCGCAGCTCGCGGTCCTTCTCCAGGCACTTCTGGAGGATCGCGTCGAGCTCCGCGGGCAGCTCCGGGTTGATCTCGAGCGGCGGTCCCGGCGCCCGGTTGAGGATCTGGTCGAAGATCACGCCCGAGGTCCGCCCGTCGAAGGGTCTCCTGCCGGTCGCCATCTCGTACAGGACGACGCCCAGCGAGAACAGATCGCTGCGGCCGTCGAGCTCTTCGCCGGCGACCTGCTCGGGCGACATGTAGGCGACGGTCCCGGGCGCCGCGCCGGGCCGGGTCAGCCGCCGCGGAGCCAGCTCGGTTGCGGCTTCGGTCTCCACCGGCCCGCCCGGGCCTTCGAGTCCGTCCTCGCTTCGCTTGGCCAGCCCGAAGTCGAGGATCTTCGCCTCGCCGTGGGCGGTGACGAAGATGTTGGCGGGCTTGATGTCGCGGTGGACGATGCCGGCCTCGTGGGCGGCGGCGAGCGCGTCGGCGATCTGGGTACCGATCTCGAGCAGCCGCTCGGCGGCGAGCGGCTCGCCGGCGAGCTGCTGCTTCAGGGTCTCGCCCTCCATCAGCTCCATGACCAGAAAGGGCGTGCCCTGGTGCTCGTCGATGTCGTGCAGCGTGCAGATGTGCGGATGGTTCAGAGCGGAAGCGGCGCGCGCTTCGCGCTCGAAGCGGGCTCGCGCCACCTCGCTGCCGCTCAGCTCCTCGGTGAGGAACTTCAGCGCGACGGGCCGCTCGAGCCGGGTGTCCTCGGCCTCGAAGACGACTCCCATCCCGCCGCCGCCGATCCGGCGCACGATCCGGTAGTGAGAGATGGTCTCGCCGAGCATCGATCGAGCTCGATGAACAGCTCGGTCCATGTTAGTCCCAAACCGTGGACCGGCCTCGCGAGGAGTCCGGCGTCGAGGCCCGTCGGCCGGTGAGGGGCATAGACTCTAGCGACGGGAGGTGGGCGCCATCGAGCGCGTCTTGGCCATCGACTGGTCGGGCGAGCGGAGCACCGCGGCCCGGAAGATCTGGCTGTGCGAGGTGGCCGGCGGGGAGGTCGTGCGGCTCGAGTGCGGCCGCTCGCGGGAGGAGATCGCGGAGCACCTGGTCGAGGAGGCGGCGCGGGATCCTGGCTTCGTCGTCGGGCTGGACTTCGCCTTCTCGTTTCCGGCGGGCTTCCTCCGGAAGCGCGGCCACCGGCGGGTGGAGACGGTCTGGGAGGAGGCGGAGCTGCTGGGCGAGAGGTGGCTCGAGCACTGCCCGAGCCCGTTCTGGGGCAAGGCGGGGACGCGAATGCCGCGGCTCGGGGACGCCCTCCATCGGGCGACGGAGCTACGGCTGCGTGAAGAGACGGGCCTCCGGCCGTTGTCGGTCTTCCAGATCGGCGGCGCCGGGGCGGTGGGGGTGGGGAGCATCCGCGGCATGCCGGTGCTCCGGCGGCTGCGGGCGGCGGGGTTCTCGGTCTGGCCGTTCGACGAGCCCGGCTGGCCGCGCGTGGTCGAGATCTGGCCGCGGCTGTTCCTCGGGCGGCGGCTGCGGAAGTCGGACGCCGGCGACCGCCGGCGGCTGCTCGCCGAGCGCTACCCGGCGGTCGCCGGCGCGGCCCGGGCCGACGCCGAGCGGAGCGACGACGCCTTCGACGCTCTGGTCTCGGCGCTCGAGATGGACCGCCACCGCGACGAGCTCGCGCAGCTCGGCCGGGCGGTCGACCGGCTGAGCCGGCTCGAGGGGGTCATCTGGCGGCCGGCGGTCCGGTGAGGGGGCCCGCGGCGAGCCGGCCTGGCGGCGGGTCCATGCCGCTCAGGACGTGCCCGCCCCGCCGCCATGGAAGAGGGAGCCGCATTTCTCGCACCGATACCACTTCTCGCCCCCCGCGAGCGGCTTCTTGCCCGGCAGGACCTGGTGCTGCTCTCCAGGCTTGAACGGAGTCTTCAGCTCGTGCTGGCCGCCCGCGGGGCAGGCGCCGGCATTCACGTTGCCTTCCGGCGCAAAATACAGGCTACTGCACTTGAAGCACTCGAACCACGACTCCTGTGCCTTCACGTCGGGCTTCCGGACGAGTGGGTAGATGGCCGCGTGGCTCGGCTCGTGCGCTCCGCCGGCGGTGCACCTGCCGAACGAATCGGGGAAATCGGCCACGTAATAGAGCACCCCGCACTTGTGGCATCGCGCCCAGATCGCGTCCCACGCTTCGTTGATGTTGACCACGTCGTAGAACTCACCGGGAACCGGCTCGTGCGGCCCGGTCTTGCCGCTGTGCTCGTCGCGCAAGGCTGGGCAATCCGACGCATCACCGCCGCTGATGGTCGGCGCCCAGTCGTTCACCGAGTACAGGATTGCGCACTTCATGCATACGCGGTACCTGCCCGATGGCCCCGTGCGTGCGATCGCGAACCTGTCGTTCTTGTAGGGTGTGTGCTGCGTCTGGTCGGGATACGGGCACGCGTCAACCCCCGGGAGGACCTTGACCGCGCTCGTGTAGATCGCTTTGCAGTTGCGGCACCAGTAGAAGTAGGGCGGGAGGGCGTCCGGGTCGGCGAGCGGTATCAGCTTGTCGAAGCTGCCGTTTCCTGCGTGCATGAGCGCTGTTGCCGCGGGCAACAGTTGGGGGTCGAGTCGGCAGCGTCCGCCGTGCTGCGGCGTGTGATCGGCGGCGTGCCTGCGGAAGAACGATGCGCCGCACTTGAGGCACCAGCGGCCGAAGGTGTAACCGTACGGCGCCCTGGGGAGGATGTACGGCTCGTTTCCCGCGGCGACATGGCGCCCTCCCGCCGCGCAGATGCCGGCCTCGGGGGTCAGAGTGCGCTCCGACCGGCTGACCGGGCGGAACTCGATCCTGTCGATGCCTACGAGCGTGTTGCTGGAGCGTTCGTCGTGGTTGTAGACCTCGAACTCGAGAGTGATGTCGTCGGCTTTGCCTGCGTCTGGGACGGGCAGGGTCATGCTCGGAAGCTCGATGCGCGTGCGCATGACCGCTGGCGCATATCCATCGATGAGCGCGACGCGCCGACCGCCGAGACGCAGGATGACGAGACCGTAATCGGGCGCCTGGGTGTAGTAGAGGATGGGCACAACGGCGCGAGCGGCGGTGGCCGGCACCGTGAACGAGAGCACCAGGCGAGCATGGAATGACGGGGGATTCCAAAGCAGCTGTCTTCCTCCCCCCCATCGGCCCTGGAAGCCGCTCATTTCCTGAATGGTGCGGTTGCCGTCCGCCCACTTGACGGTCATCTCTTCGGCTTCGACGCCCGGCAGCAACAGGAGGATCTCCCGTTGCGCGCGCTGCTTGGGGGCCGGCGGCGCCGGGGGGGACGGCGCCGCGGGCATGCTCGGAGTCGGGAGCAGGCTCGGCCTCATCTTGATCGCCGGCTGCGCGGGTCCCGCGCCCCCATCCGCAGCGTTCAGCTCGAGGCGGTCGAGGCCGACGAAGTAGCCCGAGGAGGAGTCGTTCTTGCCGGTCACGCGCAGCGCCAGCTCGTGCGCTCCGGCGGCGAGCTGGTGGCGGCCGAGCACCGAGCGGCTGATCGCCACGCTCGAGTGGTAGCCGTCGACGTCGCTCGACGGGCTGCCGTCGAGGAAGAGCGTGAAGCGCCCGAAGTCCGGCGCCACGGTGTGGAAGAGGACCAGGTCGTAGGCGCCGGCCTGCGGCAGCTCGAAGCGCAGGGTCAGGCGGGGGCCGTCGCCGGCGGGCGCCGGGGCGCCCCAGAAGAGCTGCGCGTCGCCGCCCCAGCCGGGGCCGAAGCCGGCCATCTGCTGGACGCCGAACCGGCCCGCGCTCGCCGTGGCGGTCGCGGCCAGGGACTCGATCTCGACGACGGTCGTCATCGGCTCGCCGAGCTTCGGGAGCACGAGTCGTTGCATCGTCCGCTCCTCTTGCACTGCCGCCTGCGCGTCAGGGGGTGATCCCACGCCACTGACCGTCGCTGCGAGCACCACGAGGTGACAGGTCGCGATCTTCATGGGCGACCTCCTTCGAGCATCCCCCCAAGCGAGAGACACAGTCCGGGATGCATGCTGCACCTCCTTGCTGTCCCGAAAACGGCACGTAGATTAGGGTCGGGGTCCCGGCAACCGCGCCACCCGGCGGGGTGGGAGATCGCGGACGCGCCGACCGCCCCACCTGAACGGGTGTTGCGGCGGCGCTCGGCGCGCGGAGGATACGCATTCGCCTGGGTCGAAAACGACGGGCGGGAGGCCCCGGGGGCCGGCTGGTCGGCTGCAGCCGGGCGGCAAGGAGGCGGTGATGAGACTGACGAGGGCCTGCTGCTGGTGTGCGCATCGACGCGCTGGCCTCGACGATGGCGGATGCCACGTTCTCGCAGGGCGTGCCGCGGGCCCGTCGGTCGAGATCGCCGAGGTGCGCTGCGCCGGCGGCGCGCCCACCTGCAGCGTGGTGTTCGAAGAGCCGCGCTGGGCCGGCCAGCGGGTCGACAGCTGCCTCAACTGGGGCCAGCAGTGCGGGGCGCCCGCCGCCGCGGCCTTCTGCCAGCGGATGGGCTATGTCGGCGCCCTCGGCTCGACCGCTGCCCTCGACATCGGCGGCAAGGAGCCGACCCGGATCCTGGGCGACGGCAAGACCTGCTCGGACGCCCGGTGTGACGGCTTCGCCGCGATCACCTGCGGTCCGGTGGGATGAGCGCGCGAGGCGCGCGGGAGAGGGCCATGGATTCGAGCAGATTCCCGATCCGATCGCTGGCTGCCATTGCCCTGTTCCTCGCGGCCTCGGCGTGGGCCGCCGAGCCGCTGGTCGTCGAGATCGAAGCCTCGGCCGCCACCGCCAGCGCGGGGGCGACCGCGGTCCAGCCGATGGCCGGCTTCGGGCGCGGCTGGGGCGGCGACGCGCAGCTGTTCTGGAGCGCCCCGGCGCCGGCCGGCGACGGCCCGCGCCTGACGGTCGCCTTCGCCGTCGAGCGCGCGGGCAGCTACGAGCTCGTCCTCTTCCACACCGTGGCGCCCGACTACGGCCGCTTCACGGTCCTGCTCGACGGCCGTCCGTCGAGCGACGTCGACGGCTACGGGCCCGTGGTGGCGCTGAGCCGCTCGGTTCTGGGCCGCCACCAGCTGGCCGCCGGACGGCACGAGCTGGCGGTGCGGGTGACCGGCAAGGCCGCCGCGTCGACCGGCTACCTGGTGGGGCTGGACCGGCTCGAGGCGACGCCCGTCGAGCTCTCCGAGGGGCGGCGGGAGCCGGCGACGATGCGCCTCGTCACGCCGCCGCCGATCACGCTGCCGGTGCCGGCCGCGCCGCCGCCGCTCGTGCTGGGCCGCAAGGCAGAGCCGGTCTATCCGACCGTCCACGTGGTCGGCTACCGGCCGCTGCGCCCCTACGCCAAGGACTATCTCTGCTGGCTGGTGCCGCAGACCGACGGCCCGATCCAGGCCGGCTCCTCGCCGCCCACCCCGGCCTGGAAGAAAGGCGTCCCGAAGTCGATCTGCAGTCATAGCTCGGGTGGGCTGCTCGAGGGCTTCGGCGATTTCCTGGTCAACGCCATCGGCCAGTTCGTGAGCAGCCTCGGGTCGCTCGTCGACGGGCTGTCGGTCGCCTACTCGACGATCAAGGGCGGGGTCGTCGACGTCGTCGCCGGTGCCTTCGCCGAGATCGGCTGCGGCGATCCCTGCCGGCTGGCGGTGCAGCTCGCCCTCGACGCGGCGCTGGTCAGCGCCGGGGTGCCGCCCAGCCTGCCGGACTTCGACCAGGTGGTGGCCGACCTCGAGCAGCAGGGGATCGACGCGCTGAGCCAGACCCTGGCCGAGGCGGCGGTCTCCCAGGGCCTGCCCGCGCCGCTGGCCGAGGAGGCGGCCAAGCAGGCGGTCGAGCACTTGGTCGGGGAGGCCAAGAAAGCGGCGGCCGGGGCGGGCGGCGGCTCGGCGGGCGGTGGGGCCTCGGATTGGCGCCCCGACCCGGCGCGCGCCTACCTCCCGGGCGCCTTCGTCGTCGAGCTGCGCAACCCGCATGGCCGCGCCACCGAGGAGCTCTTCCTCGGGCTGACCCAGGGTCCGTTCGAGAAGAAGAGCGCCCAGGTCTCCGTCGACGCCGGGGGCGCCTGGCTATGGGCTCCGGAGACCATCGAGGTCGGCGGCCTGAAGCCGGCCTTCCGCAAGGTCCCGTCGCTCGCGCCGGGTAGCTCGCTGCAAACCGAGCTGACGCTAGAGCCCGTCCCCGACCCCCACCGCTGGGTCCGGCTCTACAACGACGCGCCGGCCAAGGTGACCGAGCGGCGCAACAAGCTCTGCGGCACGAGCCCGCCCGCGGGCGTCTGCTACGGGCTCGACGACACCTCCGAGGGCTGCAAGAAGCGGCGGCAGTGGGACGAGTGCTTCAGCTTCTGGAGCGAGAAGTTCTTCGAGCTCAACTCGTCGGCCCTGTACCTGCGCGACCTGTTTCTCGAGCTCTACGGACCGGGCGCCGACAGCTTCGAGCTGAGTCTCATGCCCGAGAAGGGCAAGGTGCGGATCGCGACCCAGCAGGGCGTCGCCTTCGTCACCTATCCGACGCCGATGTGGGCGGGACGGCGGCTCGACCGCTGTTCCTCCGTCAAGTTCGGGCCGATCGAGACGCACGCCTGCGGCGAGGCGGTGGCCCGTAGATGGTGCCAGAGGATGGGCTATCCGCAGATGACCGACTTCAGAGACGCCTCGGGTCTCTTCCCCGCGTTCACCACGGCGACCCTCGACGGCCAGGCCACCTGCACCGGCGCCCACTGCGCCGCGTTCGCCGAGATCACCTGTTCGACCGCGCCGGCTGTCGCCGGCTGAGGGAGGTTGACCCATGCAGAGCCCCAGCGCGAGCCGCTCCCCGAGGGCGAGGACCCCGAGCCGCCGCCGGACCTCGCTCGCCGCCGCCCTGGCCGGCTTGCTGGCCGGCTTCCTGGTCAGTGCGCCGCTCGCCGCCATCGAGACGACGCTCTACCTGCCGAAGGACGGCGATCACCGCATCGACATCTGCCTCCACTGGGGCTCGCAGTGCGCCGGCGAGGCCGCCCGGGTCTACTGCCAGGTCGGCGGCTTCGACGACGTCTCCGCCTGGGAGGTCGACCACGACATCGGTGCCGAGCAGCCCACGGTGATCCTCGGTAGCGGCCAGACCTGCAGCGAGGCGCACTGTGACGCCTACGCCTCGATCACCTGCGTGCGCGAGAGCGAGTGGACCCGGTCCACCGGCCTCGGCGGGCTGCTGGTGGTGGTGCACCGGGAGCCCCCGATCGCGGACGGCCAGCAGGTGATCTCGTTGGACCCGCCGGCCGGCGCGCTGCTGGTCGCTGTCAACGAGGAGACGCCGACCCAGGCGATCTCCGCCCTGCTGGACCGCGAAGGCACCGCGCTGCTGCCGGCGCCGCCGGGCCGGTATGCGCTGTTGCTCGTCGATTGGCACAACCCGCTGAGGCTCGAGCGCGCCCACCGATCGTCGGTGACCGTGCTGCCCGGACGCGACGGCTTCTACTTCGAGTGGTTCCTGGACTGAGCCCGGCCGACGGCGCCGGCCCGGCTGAGCCGGGCCGGGTCTCGGCCGGTCGTCAGCCGCCGAGACAGCTGCCCGCCTCGCGCTTCTTGCAGGCACCGAGCTCGTCGTAAACCACCTTGATGCAGCCGTCGTAGGTGGCCGACGCCTTCGCCTCGCAGTCGGTGTCCTCGTCGCAGGTGGAGAGCGACCCGGCGAACGCCTCGTTGCACTGTTGATTGGCGTCGCGCACGGTCGCCAGGCACGTCGTCTGGGCCCGCGCGTCGGGCGAGGAGCTCTTCTTTCGCAGCGGCAGCAAGCTGATGTCGGTGGCGATCCAGAGCGGCCCGGAGTTCGCGGCCTCGAGCCCCCGGGTGCTCTTCGAGGGGCGCTTCGGGGGCGCCTTCGACGTGTCGCCGGACGGTAGCCGCTTCGTCTTCCCCGCGCCGCCTCGGGAAGGACCGACAGAGCTGCACGTCGTCGTCAACTGGCTCGACGAGGTGGGGAACGCCGTGGGCGGCCCCTAGAGGGCAGCGGATCGAATCGGCTCGGGCGGTCGGCGCGGGGCGGGCAGTGAGGGACCCGGTCGTGGGCGGCGAGCCCTGTTGCGTGGCGAGACCCAAGCGCGGTAGCTTGCCGGTACAGTCTGGAGCCTCGTTGTACCAACCGGAATCCAGCAAGGAGGAATCCGATGAGAAGAGCTGTCCTTTGTGGGGTCCTGGCGGTAGCCGTGCTGCTCGTGGCCGCGCCGGGCGCCGAGGCCGAATCGCACGGCGATGAGGCGGCGATCCGGGCGCTGGTCGCGGAGAGCTGGAAACAGACCGCCGCCAAGACGTCCGACCCCGGCACGGTGAACCCCGCCGGCCAGATGCAGGCGACGTCGGCCGGGGGCTTCTGGGAGCTCCTGTCCCCAGCCGAGATCGCGGCACAGGTGAACGACAGTCCGAACACCCTCGAGTTCCGGCCGCATCACGTCCAGGTGCGCTTCCTCGGCGCCAACAAGGACGTGGCCTACGTCACCTTCTATCTCTCCGGCCGGATCGTGCTCGGCTCGGGGGACGTGATCCCCAACTACCGCACGCGCGCCTCGCAGGTGATGGAGAAGATCGGCGGCAAGTGGTTGGTCTCCGGAGCCCACTACAGCCCGCTCTTCCAGGGCTCGGGCGTGGTGCTCGAGTAGGAGGCTGACGGGCGTCTGGCCTGGCGGGTAGGGCAGCGCCGCGGATCCTCCACCGGGAGTACGCTCGTACCGCGAGCGATGCCGCGCGTCACCCTGCGCTTCTACGCCGAGCTCAACGACCATCTTGCGCCGGACCGGCGGCGGGTGGCGTTCGCCGTGGAATCGGGCGGGCGGCAGTCGGTCGGCGAGCTCATCGAGGCGGCCGGGGTGCCGACCGCGGAAGTGGATCTGGTGCTGGTCAACGGCCGCTCGGTCGGCCTCGCGCACCGCGTCGGGGAGGGGGAGCGGGTGAGCGTCTTTCCGGTCTTCGAGTCGCTCGACGTCACGCCGCTCGTCGAGCTTCCGGGGCGGCCGCTGCGGGTGACGCGGTTCGTGCTCGACACCCACCTCGGGCGGCTGGCGGCCTATCTGCGGCTGCTCGGCTTCGACACTCTCTACCGCAACGATTGGGACGACCCGGAGCTCGTCCGGGTGTCGGCGGGCGAGCGGCGGATCCTGCTGAGCCGGGACCGGGGGCTGCTCGAGCGGCGGGCGGTGACCCACGGCTACCGGGTGCGCGAGACGCGCCCCCGGCGGCAGCTCGCCGAGGTGGTCGAGCGGTTCGATCTCGGCCGCTCGGCGGCGCCCTTCACCCGCTGCCTCGCGTGCAACGAGCCGCTCGTGCCGGTGCCGAAGGAGGCGGTCCGCGAGCGGCTGCCGCCGCGCACCCGGCGCGAGCACGACGAGTTCCGGCTCTGCCGGCGCTGCGACCGGGTCCTCTGGCGAGGCTCGCACTACCGGCGGATGCGGCGGCTGGTGGAGGCGGTTCTCGGGAAGGGCGCAGGGGGCGGCGCAGAGGCGGCCCTCGACTGACGAGCGGCCGGCGGCGGGAAGCCGCTGCGAAGATCTGCGGCACCGTATCTCGTCAGTACGGCCGGATCCACGCGCAGAATCCGTTCCGCTTCTAGCGCGACCGGGCGCCGAGGCATCTCGCCCCGGGCTGGCCGGCGAGCCGGGCCGGGAGCGTTGCCTTGCGGCGCTCGCCGGCCGACGTCGAGTACACGCTCCGGGTGACCGACACGGCGAGCGGCCAGACGAAGGGCTACGCCAGCCCGCTCGGACGCCCCGCCCCGGCGATCACCGACACGGCGGCCTTCGCGACCTGCCCCTAGGAGAGGTCCAAGAAGGGCGGCGGGCGGCCGATCGGCGCCGCTCGGGCACTGTGGCGTTCACCATAGCTGCCACTGGCGCTCGTCCCTACAATCGGGGACGATGCCCTCCTCACGCACAGCTCGCCTCGCGCTCGTCGGCCTCGCCGCCGTCGGGGTCGTGGTGGCGCTCCAGCCGGAGGCCGTGCGGGCCGGCTTCGAGCGGCTGGTGCGGTTCATCGAGCTCGCCGGCGAGCCGGTGCTGGCGTCGACGCCGGTCATCTCGGAGCACGAGATCGAGGAGCTGCGCGCGGCGCCGGCGCAGGAGCAGGCGGAGCGGCTGCTCGAGCGGGCGATCAACGGCTATCGCGGGGCGAACGAGCTGATCGAGGCCGAGCTGGCGAGCTGGCACGGCGAGATCGCCATGCAGGGGCGGCTCGACGGGCTCTTCCGAGTGGCGCTCGACTCGAGCAACCTGAGGGTGCGGGCGGCGGCGATCGAGATCTACCTGGCGGCCTTCGCGGTCGAGAAGACGCCGGGCTACGTCGCTTTCCTCCAGCAGTCGGTGCGGGCGAGCGCGGCGGAGTCGACCTGGCACCTCTGGGTGCTCGGCTTTCTCGCCAACCGCGGCGTCGAGCGGGCGGCGATCCTCGAGTTCCTGATCCCCTATCTCGACGATCCCGACGAGGAGGTGCGCAGCTGGGCGGTCGAGGGGCTCGCCTTCTCGGGCGACGAGCGGGTGATCCCCCATCTGCTGCGCGTCTTCCAGAGCGACCCGTCGCGGCGGGTGCGCGAGCGCGCCGCCTGCGGCCTCGCCCAGTCCGGCATGCTGCCGAACCATGCACGGCGACGCGCGGTGCCCGAGCTGCTGGGCTTCGCCGACGATCCCGGCCTCGACCCCGAGACCCGGCTCTGGGTCTACCAGGCGCTGCGCGACATCACCGGCCAGTCGCTGCCGGACGATGCGGCGGCCTGGCGCGAGTGGTGGGGCTAGGGAAGAAGGACACGGACCGGAACGGGGTCCGGGGGCGGCGATCTCCCTGCCCGAGGCCAGGGCGCTATGATCGATCGCGGGTCCTGCAACGGGAGGCGGGTATGAAACGGATCGATCGGCTGAAGACCCCGCTTTGGATCTTCGCTCTGACCGTCGGCGGCTGCGCGGTCTACGAGGCGCCGCCGCCGCCGCACGGCCAGGACAAGGTCGCTGTCTGCCACAAGGGGAAGAAGACCCTGTGGGTGGCCGAGCCGGCGGTGCGCGCCCACCTCGATCACGGCGACCGGCGCGGGCCCTGCCGCTAGGCCTCGGGCCGATGCCCGCACGCCTCGCGGTCGCGGTCGCGCTCGCCCTCTGCCTGCTGCTCCTGCCCGCGGCGCAAGGGGCGGGGGAGGCGGCGGCGGCGGCGGGCCCCGACGGCGGCGACCGGCTGCCGGGGGTCGAGATCGCCCAGGCGCTGGCCACCGCCACCGGGATCGCGATCACGCCGCTTCTCGGGGTCAGCGCGGTCGGCGCCTGGAAGGCCTACCGCGCGCCGCCCGAGCTGCGCGGCGAGCTGCCCTGGTACGCGGCGCGGTGGTTCTGGATCCCGGGGCTGGCGATCGCCCTGCTGCTGGTCTTCAAGGACCCG
>JABAOD010018495.1_pt1 | contig 22406 bp, 20 predicted proteins | sample 7062151 | NCBI WGS metagenome assembly JABAOD01 (sample SAMN14538626, study PRJNA623070) | marine sediment metagenome | biome: marine biome [ENVO:00000428]; feature: marine pelagic biome [ENVO:01000023]; material: deep marine sediment [ENVO:00002113] | place: India: Gulf of Khambhat ... | reverse complement strand
CCCGTGCATCTGTGGATCACGTGACTGCCAAGCGTTCCGACTTCCGACAGGGACGAAGAGCAACGCTCTCGGTGATGCGACAGCGGGAGCGCTTCGCGGCCGGCAGCCGTCACGGCCCGCGATGACGACACGACCGGCGGTCAGAGCCGGGGATCGGGGCCGTACTGGTTGGGGCCGGGTGTTCCGGGGAGCATGCCGGCCTCGATGAGCACCCACAGCCAGCCGATGTAGGGGATCAGGCCGATGAGCACCCACCAACCCGACTTGTCCCTGTCGTGCCACCGCTTCACCTGGATGGCGAGGCCCGCCCACACATTGAGGCCTGCGAACACCAGAAGCCCGATGATGAGCATGATGACGGCGAGGTCCGGTCCATCGACGCCCACGAAGTCGCGGGTGCCATCGCCCGCCGTGCTCGCGATGGTTACCAGGACAATGGTCAAGAGGATCGAGATGCCCGACAGGGCGAACCCACCGCCCCAGAAGTGCGCCCGGTGGGCCCGGCCTTCGAAGCTTAAGAACAGCCACTTCCAGTCCCACCTGTAACGATCGGTCCGGCCCTGGCCGATATCCATCGACTCCGTTGCGAGTCCGGCGGGCCGGGTCTCTGCGGTCCATTGAGCGCCGTCCCAGAAGCGCAGGCCGCCCGGCTGGGCGGGATCGTCGTACCACCCCGCTGGTGCAGAATCGCCTCGGTCCATCACCGTCCTCTTGTGTCAGCGTCCCATGGTACGTGTCCGATCGATACGACGCGCGGAGCGTCGGCCTTCGTTGTCACAGCTGCGATCGTTCTGACGTGGGACTCAGCCGGGAACCGGGTGACGTCAAGGTATCCGTTGTCGCACCGGGCCTATAGCCCTGTCACCCTCTGCCGACGGGATCCCGAGAGTGTCTCTGCAGGAGGACTGCATGGCCGAATGGTCTCGGTTTGCCAGAGCTGCGAGCGGATCATCGTGCACCGACCTGGAACGGTGCGTCCGGCTGCGCTGGACGGCCGCAGGCGTGATCTTCGGCGCGACCTTCCCGCTCGTCGGCTGGTGGGTGGCCGGTGGCGTGCTCCAAGGCCATCTCGATCAGCCGGTCCTCTACATCGTCGACCTCGCACCGTTCGTGCTGGGTCTGACCGGCTTTGCCATCGGAGCGTTTCACGCCCGCCTCATCCGCATCCGCCACTCGATCGAAGACACGGTGAGGGCTCGAACCGCCGAGCTGGAGCATGCGCTGACGGATCTCTCCAACACCCAGGCCGAGCTCCTCAACGCCCAGAAGCTGGAAGCGATCGGTGGGCTCGCCGCCGGCATCGCCCACGAGATCAACACGCCGATCCAGTACGTGGGCGACAACACCCGGTTCATCGAGGAGTCGATGACGGGGCTGCTGGCCGTAGCGGAAGCCGCCGGAGCCCTCGTCGCTTCCGTGCAAGATGTCGAGCAGCTCGCCGGCCCTGTTGCGCAGCTCCAGCAGGCGACGGCGGACGTCGACATCGGCTTCCTCGCCGACGAGGTCCCGGCTGCGTTGACCGACAGCCTCAACGGCATCGATCAGGTGGCTCAGATCGTGCGTGCCCTCAAATCGTTCGCACATCCGGGCGGTGAGGACAAGTCGCCGACAGATCTCAACGAGCTGATCGAGACGACGGCCGCCGTCTCTCGCAACGAGTGGAAATACGTCGCGGACCTCGATCTCGACGGGCTGGACCCGGACCTCCCACCGGTACCGGTGCTGGCGGGTCCGTTGAAGCAGGTGCTCTTGAACCTCATCGTGAATGCGGCGCATGCCATCGAGCCGAGGCAGAAGGAGACCGGGGAGAAGGGGTCGATCACCGTCACCACGACGATCGAAGGCGACGGAGCCGTCATCGCCGTCGCCGACAACGGAGGCGGGATGCCGGACGAGATACGGGATCGCGTGTGGGAGCCGTTCTTCACGACCAAGGAAGTCGGCCGCGGCTCGGGTCAGGGACTCGCCATCGCCCGCTCGATCGTCGAGAAGCACGGTGGCGCCATCCGCTTCGACACCGAGGTCGGTGTGGGAACGACGTTCACGATCCGCCTTCCCATCGAAGACGTGGCCACGTCTGTGGACCCTGCCGCCTAGCCCCAGCCGGATGCGACTCGTACGGACTGGCTCTCGTGAGCCGAGACGCCCGAACCGCGGTCGCTTCGACACCATTGCGACATATTGAGGTCGATCTACGCCTCCGCGAGCGCAGAGGTGACCAAAGTCCCTACCCGATCACCGTCACGACCTGTAGCCCAGAAGAGAGTTCCGGCCTTCCCGCCAATCCGAACTCGGAGAGGGGGTGAGATACGGATGATGGATTCGGCAATCGTCCTCAGATACACGAGGGCAGCACCCGGTAGAGAGCGGCAGGCGTTCGACGCCTTCACGGAGGGGCTGACGTTCTTCGGTGCGGCTTCGCACGACGGACTCTGCGGGGAACCTTTCAGTGTGATGGGAATGACAGGGCAGAACCTCATGCTCATTCCGGGCGAGTACGAGAAGCTGGCGCACCTCGTGCGGACCGACGAGTTCCGCGAGTTGTTCACCAAGGCGGTGTTCGCGGTACCGGACCTCGGTTACGAGATCGGCGCATTCGGCCCAGGCGTGCAAGAAGCGATGGCCCGCTGGTCGCGGATCGGCACCGAGATGGAGTACATCTAGAGACAGGTCGTAGTGCGAGAGAGGGGCCGGCGATCCGGCCCTTCTCCCGCGTCGACAGCGGTCGCGGAGTGTGTCGCCCTCGTCGCGTCAGGGCCTACAGGCCGGCGGCATCCCACTGCGACCGACCGGCGCGGTTAGGCTCGGCGGGTCTGGGGAGGCCGCAATGGGATGTCCGAACTGTGGGGCGGCGAATCCGCCTGAAGCCGCTTTCTGCATGAAGTGCGGTACGCCGCAGGCGAAGACGTGCGCACAGTGCAGCGCCGAACTCCCAGACGGCGCCGCGTTCTGCATGAAGTGTGGCCACAAGGTCGAGGACGGAACGGCCTCGCCGGCCGCTGCCTCTGCCGCCCCGGCTTCCCCGCCGCCTCCGGCGCCGGTCCCGCAGACGGGTGAGGATCGTCTCCAGCGGTTCATGCCTTCGGAACTCGCCGCCAAGCTCCAGGAGGCGGCCCAGCGGGGCGAGATGAAAGGCGAGCGCCGCACCGTGACGATGCTCTTCTGTGACGTCAAGGGCTCCACGACCGCAGCCGAGAACCTCGACCCCGAAGAGTGGGCCGACATCATGAACGGGGCGTTCGAGCACCTCATCGCTCCCGTCTACCGGTACGAGGGCACCCTGGCCCGGCTGCTCGGGGATGCCGTTCTGGCCTTCTTCGGGGCGCCCATCGCTCACGAAGACGACCCCGAGCGTGCTGTACGCGCCGGCCTCGAGATCATCGATGCCATCGGTCCGTACCGGGAGCAGGTGCGCCGGGAGTGGGGCATCGAGATCGACGTGCGCGTCGGGATCAACACCGGGCTCGTCGTGGTCGGAGCGGTCGGCTCGGATCTCCGTGTCGAATACACCGTGATGGGCGATGCCGTGAACGTGGCGGCTCGCATGGAGCAGACGGCGGAGCCCGGCACCGTGCGGATCTCCGAGAACACCAAACGAATGGTCGACGGCATCTTCGACCTCGAGGACCTCGGTGCGCTCCAGGTCAAGGGCCGAACCGAGCCGGTCGGCGCATTCAGGGTGGAAGGCATCCTCGACGATCAAGATCGGGAACGTGGCGTCGAAGGCATGACGGCGCCGCTCGTCGGTCGTGACCGTGAGCTGGCGATCGGCGTCGAGGCCCTGGAGGGTCTGTCGGCCGGCCACGGCTGCATCGTCTCGCTGATCGGGGATGCCGGCCTCGGCAAGTCGCGTCTCATCGCCGAACTGCGCAAGACGGTGGATTCGGCGAGGGTGGAGTGGCGGGTGGGGCGTTCGCTCTCGTTCGAGACGGCGACGCCTTACGCACCGGTCAGGCTGATCGTGGCCGACATGGCCGGGATCGGCCAGGCCGACTCGTCATCCGAGGCGTGGGACCGGCTCGAGCGGCTGGTCTCGTCCGTCGTTCCCAGTCGGGTCAACCACATCGTTCCCTTCCTCGCCCAGCTGCTCGAGATCGACCTTCCCCGTGACCATGCGGCTCGCGTTGCATATCTCGACCCCGGTGGCCTCAGAGCAGAAACGGTACGGGCCTGCCTGGAGCTGTTCGAGGGCGTGGCTCGTGCCCGACCTCTCGTCGTCGTGTTCGAGGACCTGCACTGGGCCGACTCGGCGACGATCGATCTCGTCAGCGAGATGCTGCGCCTGGCCGATCGGGCCGCATTCCTGCTCCTTCTCGCCTTCCGGCCCCGGCGAGACGATCCGTCCTGGCCCGTGCACGAGACCGCCGAGCGCGACCACCCGCATCGGTACCGCACGATCCGTCTCGCCCCCCTCGACGGCGAGGACGCCCGGCGACTCGTTTCGGCCCTGCTCGACATCGACGCCCTCACCGAGCGGGTCAGAGCGGCGATCGTCGAGAGGGCGGACGGCAACCCGTTCTTCCTGGAAGAAGTGATCAGGTCCATGATCGATCACGGAGTCGTCGACTATCGGGACGGCCGCTGGATCGCGACGGGCGACGTGGATGGCTTTCCCGTTCCCGAGAACCTCGGCGCCGTCCTCACGACCCGACTCGATCGGCTCGACGCCGATGTGAGGAGCGTCGCTCAGGCAGCCAGTGTCATCGGGCGCGAGTTCCGTTTCGACGAGCTCGCCGCCCTCGTTCCCGACGTCGGCAAGATCGAGCCCGCGCTCGTGGCCCTCCAGCGTCGCGATCTGATCAGGGAGACCGAACGCGTTCCTCGGCGGGTGTTCCGGTTCAAGCACGCGCTCGTGGTCACAGCCGCCTATGACACGCTCCTGCTCAAGCAACGCAGGGCCTTTCACGCCGCCGCCGCAGACCACCTCCAGCAGACCGAACCTGGTCAGGTCGGTGCCATCGCCGACCACCTCGTCAAGTCGGGTCAACGGGAGGCCGCCGTGCCGTTCCTCGTCTCTGCGGGCCAGCAGGCGGCGCGTGCATACGCCATCCCGGAGGCGATTCGCAGGCTGGAGCTCGCGCTGGAGATCATGGGAGACGACGGCGAGCCGGACCTCGTCCATCGGGCACTCGAGTCGCTGGGCCAGGCGAAGGAGTTCTCGTTCGACCTCGAGGGAGCAGCCGACGTCTATGCCCGCCTGCGAGCCGAAGGGGAGCGGCACGCTCACGTGCCGATGCAGGTGTCCGGCATCAACAAGGCCGCCTTCCTCAAGGGCTTCTTCACCGACGATCGCGACGGCGCGCTCGCCGAACTGAGCACGGCCGAGGAACTGTCATCCGAACACGGCCACGGGCTCGTCGAGAACTACATGTTCCAGTGCTACCTGCGGACGAGTCACGCCGAGTTCGACGAAGTGGAGAGCTACATGTCGCAGCTCGCCGACCTGGGCCGCACGCTCGAGCACGACGACGCCACGCTCTTCGGCATGGCCCACCTCACCAACACGCTCGCCTACTTGTGCCGTTTCGACGAGGTGCTGGAAAACGCGGAGGCGACCGTTGCCGCCGCCAGGGAGCGGGGAGACCTCAAACACGAGGCGGCGATGCTGACCTTCCCCATTCCCATCACCCATCTGCGCAACGGCGACGTGGAGGCTGCACTGGCGGCGATCGAAGCCGGCATGGAGATCGCTCTTCACATCGGTGACCGGATCTCAGAGGCACAAGGCGCCGTGCTCCAGGCGCAGGTCGCCATGGGTCGCGGCGCCTTCGACGAAGCGGTGGCATCGGCGCAGCGGGCCGTCGCCGCCACGGAGGCGACGGGCGTCCCGTACCTCCAGGCGCTGGGGCGATGTGTGGCGGGTACCTGCTACCAGCAGATCGGCGGCCCGATGATGGAGCGAGCGCTCGACTACCACAATCAGGCACTGGGGTTCATCGCCCAGCCGACCGGGCGGATCATGGGTGCGTGGCTGTGGGGAGAGATCGGTCACTGCCTGCTCTCCACGGATGAGATCGAAGAGGCGGAGCGGCTCTTCACGCTGGCGATGACCGAACAGACCGCTCCCATGTATCTGATGCGACCGCTGGCGCTGATGGGCCTCGCCGAGGTCGCGCTACGGCGCGACGATGTCGAGACCGCCCGGTCGTACGCGGACGAACTCGAAGCGTATGTCGAAGAGAAGACCCTGCACCACTTCCTGCCGTCCGTCGCGATGACGGCGGCCCAGGTCCTGGCAGCTCGGGGGGAGGCCGAGGCAGCACTGCCACGCCTCGACGAAGCCGTCGGCATGGCCGCCGCCAGCGGGATGCATGCCCTCCAGCTTCGCATCGAGACGCTCCGCGCCGACTTGCTGGACAGCGTGGGCCGAACGGAGGAGGCAGCTGATGCCCGCCGTCGGGCGCTCGACCTGCTCCACGTGGTTGCTGAAGGAATCCGCGACGACGAGATCCGCAAGGCCTTCCGACGCTCCGTCGAGGACGGGCTCAAGGTCGCCGGAGCCTGATCCGCCGGGCGGCAGCCCGGCCTCTGCGACGTCGAGAGGCACGCGGCATTTCGGCGGAGTAGCGTTGTGCGCAGTCGTAACGAAGCCGAGGTGGGGACCGATTTCGCTCGGCGCAATCGAAGCAAGGGGAAAGGCAACGATGACTCTGTCACGCCTGAAGAGGCGAGCGAGCGCGCTCATCGCGTTTGCAACGCTCGCCGCATTCGCAGTGGCGACGCCGGCGGTAGGCGCCGGCCACCACATTCCGATCTACGAGATCCAGGGTGAAGGCCACGTCTCACCGTACGTCGACCAGGTGGTGACGACGACCGGTGTCGTCACGGCCATCGGCTTTCGCACATTCTGGGTGCAGGATCCGACGGGGGACGGCAACGACGCAACGTCGGACGGCATCAACATCTTCGACCGACGAGGATCGACCTTCGATCTCATCGAGGTGGGCACCTGCGTCGAGTTGACCGATCGCGTCGAGGAGTTCATCCCCGGCGGCGCCTCCACCGGCAACCTCTCGTCAACGCAGATGGCCTTCCCGGACATCACCGTCATCGAACCGTGTGACTGGGATGTGCCGGAGCCGCAGATCATCGGGCTCAACGGCCGCATCGCACCGAACGAGATCGTGATCAGCGACGACGAACTGCCGGTGAACCTGCAGACCGATCCGGGCAACTTCGACCCTGATGAGGACGCCATCGACTTCTACGAGTCGCTCGAAAGCATGCTCGTGAAGGTGGAGAAGCCCCGCGCCGTTTCGGCGATTCGTCAGTTCGGCACGTTCAGCGCCGAAGTGTTCACCGTCCCCAACAACGGCGACGAGGACATCGTCGAGCCCGACGACCTGTGGACCACTCGCAAGGGCATCTTCCTGCAGGCGGACCCGGACAACCTCGGTGACCAGAATCCCGAGCGACTCCAGATCCAGTTTGCGGGCCGCCCGCTCTACCAGGGCAACATGTTCGACCTGCCTGCGATCCAGGTCGGAGACCGGCTCAACGACGTCACCGGTGTGATGGGGTACAGCTTCGGCAACTTCGAGCTGAACGCCATCAACGAGGTCGTCGTCGTCAAGCAGAGCAATCTCCAGCCGGAGACGACCAACATCAACAAGGATGACCGTCACCTGACTGTTGCGGCCTACAACGTCCTCAACCTGTCGGCGGACGGCTCCGACACGGCACAGGCCGCGGTGTTGGGCGGGCAGATCACGCACAACCTGAATTCGCCGGATGTGGTTGCGCTCCAGGAGATCCAAGACAACAACGGAACGACGGACGACGGGACCACCTCGGCCGATGAGACGTTGCAGCTCCTCGTCGATGCGATCGCCGATGCCGGCGGACCGGACTACGCAGCCTTCGACGTCGCACCGGAGGACAACGCGCAGGGTGGCGCCCCGGGCGGCAACATCCGGACGGCGTTCCTCTACAACCCGGACCGGGTGAGTCTCATCGACTTCGAGTCGCTGAACCCGACGGTGTTGACCATGGCTGGAGCCGATCCGGCTGCGTTCGCAGGAACTCGCTTCCCGCTGGCGGCGACGTTCGAGTTCAACGGAAACGACTTCACCGTCCTCAGCGTGCACAACAGCTCGCGCTTTGGGTCGACGCCGATCTTCGGCGGCCCGCAGCCGTTCGTGCAGGCCGGGGAAGCCGAGCGCGAGGCGCAGAGCAAGGCGATCAACCAGTACGTCGACTCCCTGCTCGCCCACGATCCGGATGCCCGGGTCATGGTCGCCGGTGACTTCAACACCTTCCAGTGGACCGACGAGCTGCTCGAGGACGTGCCGGGACCGGAGCCGGTGCTCACCAATCTGGTGTCCACCGACTTCGCCGACACGGATCTCTACACCTTCAACTTCGAGGGCAATTCGCAGGCGCTCGACAGCTTCTTCGTGACGCCGAACCTGGTGCCGGGGTCACACTTCGATGTCGTGCACGTCAACGTGGACTTCCCGCGTCGGTTCGTCGACACGGTGGGTAGCGACCACGAGCCGATGCTCGCGTCGTTCAAGCTGAATCCGGTGAAGGCGGCCGCGACGTTCGATCTCCAGGTCCTGCATGCCAGCGACCTCGAGGGAGGCGTAGACGCCATCGACCGGGCGCCGAACTTCGCCGCCATCGTCGACGCGCTCGAAGACAACGGCCACGTGGATGCGTCGCTGACGCTGTCCGCAGGCGACAACTACATCCCGGGACCGTTCTTCAGCGCATCGGGTGACCGGGGAGCATTCCGCGACAGTGGGCTGTTCAACGACGTCTACAACGAACACTTCGGGGTGACCTCGTACAACGGGCTCCGCGAGGGCGGGGGCCGGGTCGACGCAACGATCATGAACGTGATCGGGTTCGACGCCTCGGCCGTCGGCAACCACGAGTTCGACCTCGGGAGCGACACGTTCGGCGACATCATCTCGCCGCAATACCGGGGTGCTCCCGGTCCTGCGAGTGACCGCTGGGTGGGGACGCAGTTCCCGTACCTCGGGGCCAACCTCGACTTCTCCGGTGACGGCTCGTTGAGTGGTCTCTCCACCGATGTGATCCAGAGCAACCTGCTCTTCGCAACGGGTCCGGCAGAGTCGGGGAGCAACCTGGACGTACCGAAGCTGGCGCCGGCAACCTTGATCTACGTCGGTGGCGGCGAGTGGATCGGAGTCGTCGGTGCGACCACACCGCTGCTCCAGCAGATCTCGTCGCCCACGGGCACGACGGTCACGCCGACTTCGAACGACATGCCGGCGCTCGCCGATGTCCTGCAACCGGTGATCGACGAGCTCGAGGCGATGGGTGTCAACAAGATCATCATGGTCTCGCATCTCCAGCAGATCGCCCTCGAGGAGGAGCTGGTGGGCTTGCTCGATGGTGTCGACATCTCGATCGCAGGCGGCTCCGACACGTTGCTCGCAAATGCCGACGATCCACTTCGCGGCGGTGATGTCGCCGAGGACCAGTACCCGGTCATCACGACCGATGCTGCAGGTGATCCGGTCGTCGTGGTGAGCACGGACGGCGAGTACTCGTACGTCGGGCAGCTCAACGTGCGGTTCAACGCCGCAGGACAGCTGATCGATCGGTCGAAGAACAAGCCGGGCCTGCTCGACAGCCTGTCCGATCTCGACCTGTCCATGAACGGCCCGGTGAAGACCGAGGCTGCCGACGTGGCCGCGATCTGGGGCGCGGGCGATCCCTTTGCCACCGGTACCAAGGGTGAGCTCGTCGAGCGCCTGGTGGACGCCGTGACCGGCGTGGTGATCGCCAAGGACAGCCTGTTCGTCGGTGAGACCTCCGTGTTCATCGAGGGCCGGCGTCAATTCGTGCGGACCGAGGAGACGAACGGCGGCAACCTGACTGCCGACGCCAACCTGTGGCTGGCGCAGCAGTACGACCCGACGACCATCCTGTCGATCAAGAACGGTGGCGGCATCCGTGCAGAGATCGGCGAGATCGACAACTCGGGCGGCACGACGGTCTTCCTGCCACCGCAGGACAACCCGCTCGTGCCCGGTGACGACACGGGCCTGGTCTCGCAGCTCGACCTGGAGAACACACTCCGGTTCAACAACGGCCTCACGCTGTTGACGCTGACGGCGGCTGAGCTCGAGGCCGTGATCGAGCACGCCGTGGCCGCGAGCGGACCGGGCAACACGCCCGGCCAGTTCGCTCAGGTCGGGGGAGTCGCGTACACCTATGACGTGACCCAGGCGCCGGGTTCCAGGATCCAGTCGCTGGTGGTCGATCCCGGAGGCATCGCCGACACCGTCGTGAGCGGCGGGGTGTTGCAGGGTGATCCGAACCGGACCTTCCGCATCGTGACGCTCAACTTCCTGGCGGGCGGCGGGGACGGCTATCCGTTCCCGGCGACGGGCCGACTCGATCTGGTCGGCCAGCCTGATCCGCTGCCAGGCGGCGGAGCATTCGCCTTCGCGCCGGCGGGGAGCGAGCAGGACGCTCTGGCCGAGTACATGAACGTGTTCCACGGCGTCGGCGCCGGGACACCGTTCGCAGACGCCGACACCCCGGCAGGGAGCGACACCAGGATCGTTCCGCTCTGAGGTAGACGCACACGCCACAACCGAGGTGGGGAGGGCTTGGCCCTCCCCACCGTCGCGTCACGCCGGGTCCAGGGATCCAGGCATGCCTACGCTGCGATCGCAGAGCAGGAGAGCACGGCTCATGGCCACCGGAGATCGACGACGAACACCGACCGGGATTCGTCGCGAGCCGCCACCGTTCCGCGCCGTTGCCGTGCGCCGCGTCACCGAGGTGACACCCTTCATGGCACGGGTCACGTTCCGGGGTGATGAGCTCGCCGGGTTGGAGATCGAGGGGCCGGCGGCGAGCGTCCGGCTGCTCCTGCCTCGGCCCGGGTCGAGCGAGCTGGTGATGCCCACGTGGAACGGCAACGAGTTCCTGTTCGACGACGGAGCCCGTCCGATCATCCGCACGTTCACGCCGCTCGACCTGGATCACGAGCGGCTCGAGCTCTCGCTGGAGGTGGTCCTCCACGACGGGGGAGCCACGTCGTCGTGGGTCGAGTCTGCGGGCGAGGGCGACCCCGCAGCGATCTCTGGTCCGGGCCGCGGGTACGCCATCGACACGACGGCCGGCAGCTACGTGCTGGCCGGCGACGAGACGGCGTTGCCGGCAATCGGGCAGCTGATCGATGCCATGCCCGACGAGATGCCCGTCGACGTCGTCGTCGAGGTGCGGCATCCGGATGCCGAGGTGCACCTGCCAGAACGTGACGCGGGAACGGTGACCTGGGTCGTTGCGGATGACGATGCGCCCCCGGGCGACGCACTCGTCTCGGCGATCGAGCGGCTCGAATTCGGAGCGACGACCCGGATCTGGGCCGCGGGTGAAGCCGGCGCGATGCAGCGTGTCCGTCGTCATCTCCGCGAGGAACGCGGGCTCGATCGCAGCCACACCACCGTCCGGGGCTACTGGAAGCACGGTCGCTGACCCCGTTGCGGCGGCCTGCGCGAGCCCCTCGGTTCGGGTGACTAGTCCGTTTGCGAAGGGTGCCAATGGCCCGTTGCGAACGCTTCACGCCATGCCTCGAAATGCCGATACACACTCATGGGTGGATCACGAGCCCTCGCGTTGGCATCTGTGCCGGCGGCCGCCGGGTTGGCCTGGCGACGGTATCGGCAGGCGCTCGACGCCGTCGAGAATCATCCGGCGACGCCACCGTTCCTCCCCGGCGCACGATGGATGGTCGACAGTCCGAACGGAGCAGTCGCCTACCGGCTGGTCGAAGGTCGGAGCACGAGAGACCCGCTCGTCCTGATCCACGGTTGGGGGAAGACCGCCGACACCGCCTGGTGGCCCCTCTACGAGCGCACGGACCGGACGATCCTGGCAGTCGATCTGCCGCATCACGGCGCCTCCGCCACGAGCGAGCGGTTCACGTTCGATCTCGCCGCCGACCACGTACGCTCGGCGATCGCCCATGCCGGGCTCGACCGACCCGTGGTCGTGGCCCATTCGATGGGTGGGCCGGTGGCGCTGTCCATGATCCGCCGCGATGGCCCTGCCGCCTACAGCGGACTGATCGCACTCGCCACATCGGCGTACTGGGTGCGTCCCCGCCTCCGGGTGATTCTCGCCCTCGCTCCCTACGCAATGGCTCCCCGGTCACCGGTTCTCTTGCGGACCGCCCGCGCCGACTTCCGGCAGGCACCGCACTTCGCAGATCACATCGCCTGGGCCTACACGAGGCGCCCTCACAGGCGCGTCCTCGACGAGACGGCTTCGGCCCTGCGGCGTTTCGACGCCCGCAAGTGGGACGACCTCGAGCTGCCACCGACGCTCTGGATCGTCGCCCAGCAGGACGCAGTGCTCGCCCCCGAGCATCAGGAGGCATCGGGCCTCCATCTGGGTACCGAGGTTGCGCGCATCGATGCCCAGCACTCGCTCGTCGTCCTGTCGCCGGACGCCGTTGCAGAGTTGGTCGACGGGTTCGAGGTGACGGTGCCACGAGTACCCATCGGCTGACCGCGACGGCAGGAACCGAGCCGGCGACCGGTCCCCCGGAAGCGCACGATCTCCGACCGCTATCTTCACGGGATCGCCCCGGGAGGATCGATGCGAGGGATGTTGACGCCGGCGCAGCTACAGGAGCACGTCTCTGCCGACGAGATCGACACGGTGATCGTCGCGTTCTCGGACCACTACGGACGGCTCCACGGCAAACGCTTCGATGCCGAGTTCTTCGTCGAACAGGCCGCCGAGCACGGCACGCACGGATGCGACTATCTGCTCACCGTCGACATGGAGATGGAGCCCGTACCCGGCTACGAGTACGCCAACTGGGAGCTGGGGTACGGCGACTTCCACATGGTCCCGGATCTGAGCACGCTGCGCGTGGCGAACTGGCTCGAGGGAAGCGCGATCGTGCTGTGCGACCTCGAAGACGACGCCACCCACGAGCCGGTTGCCGTGGCGCCGCGGTCGATCCTGCGACGCCAGGTCGACCGGCTGGCGGCGATGGGATATCGCGCCGAGGCCGCATCGGAGCTGGAGTACTACCTCTACAAGGACTCGTACGAGGATGCGGCCGAGCGCCGGTACGCCGACCTCAAGCCGGCCGGCTGGTACATCGAGGACTATCACCTGCTGCAAGGAGCCCGCGAGGAGCCGTACACCCGCGCCGTGCGCCGACACCTGAGCCGTTCCGGGATCCCGGTGGAGAACTCGAAAGGGGAGTGGGGTCGCGGCCAGCACGAGGTGAACATCCGCTATTGCGACGTGCTGGAGATGGCCGACCGGCACTCGCTGATGAAGCTGTGCATGAAGGACATCGCCGAGGCGCAAGGGGTATCCGTCACGTTCATGGCGAAACCCGACGCAGGAGAAGCGGGATCCAGCTGTCATCTCCACACGAGCCTCTGGAGCGAGGGTGGCAATGCATTCCCCGGATCGCATCGGCTGGGTCCGGTCTCGGGCTCCGACGAGTTTCGGTGGTTCCTCGGCGGATGGATGGAGCGCCTGCCGGACCTCCTCGTCTTCTTCGCACCGACGGTGAATTCCTACAAGCGGTTCCAGGATGGCTCCTGGGCTCCGACACGGATCGCGTGGTCCTACGACAACCGCACGGCAGGCTTTCGCGTGGTGGGCAGCGACCAGAGTCTCCGCATCGAGTGCCGTGTGCCCGGTGCTGATGTCAATCCGTATCTCGCCTACGCAGCGGTGCTTGCTGCGGGCATCGACGGGATCGAACGACAGGTCGAACCGCCGGACATCTTCGAAGGCGACGTGTACCAGGCAGGGGATCTCCCCCGTGTGGCACACACGCTGCGTGATGCGCTGGCGGACTTCGCGACGAGCGAGTTCGCGCCGCAGGCCTTCGGCGAGGACGTGCATCGCCACTACAGCCATTTCTTCCAGGTCGAGCAGCGGGCCTATGACAACGCCGTGACCGATTGGGAGCGGTGGCGCTACTTCGAGAGGATCTGACGACGTGACGGGACGGCTCGACGGCAAGGTGGCGCTGATCACGGGCGCCGGCTCGGGGATCGGTCGCGAGAGCGCCATCCTCTTCGCAGCGGAGGGCGCCCGGGTGATGTGCGCCGACATCGACGAGACGGGAGTGCGGCAGACGGCGGAGCTCGTCGAGCGTGCGGANNAGGCAATCCGTGCGGACGTGTCTGTTGCGGCCGATTGCGAGGCCATGGTGGTGGCGACCGAGACGGCGTTCGGCCACCTCGACGTGCTCTTCAACAACGCCGGGATCATGCATCCCGCCGACGGTGACGCCCAGACGACGGACGCGGACATCTGGGATCTGACGATGGACGTGAACGCCAAGGGAGTCTTCAACGGCTGCAAGTACGGCATCCCGGCGTTGCGCCGGGCGGGGGGTGGTTCGATCATCAACACCGCCTCGTTCGTCGCCGTGATGGGCGCCGCAACGCCCCAGATCGCGTACACGGCCTCGAAAGGCGCGGTGCTCGCCATGACCCGCGAGCTCGCCATCGTTCACGCCCGGGAGGGGATTCGCGTCAATGCCCTCTGTCCCGGTCCGCTGCGCACGAAGCTCCTCATGGACTTCCTCGACACGGAGGAGAAACGACAGCGTCGGCTCGTCCATCTGCCGATGGGGCGGTTCGGCGAGGCCGTCGAGATGGCGCAGGCGGCGCTGTGGCTGGCATCGGACGAGTCGTCCTATGTCACGGGAGCCGACTTCATGGTCGACGGCGGTCTCACCGCGGCGTACGTCACAGCGGAGTGAGCCGGTCCGCCCCGTTTTGGTGGCGCCGTGGCCGACTCGCCGGGCCTGTCAGAGTCCGGCAGCCTTCACGTCGACGACGAGCGCGGAGTGGTCCATGCCCTTGATGCGGATGAGCTGTGTCGACTCGACTCGCACACCGCGCACGAAGGCATGGTCGATGCGGAGAACTCGTGGAAACCACCACCAGGGGCCCCACGTCCGCTGCCGGTTTCCCGAGGCGACGACGCCGTCTTCCACGTGCTCGGTGAGACGCCGGTAGGCGGGCCAGATCGGCGTGGAGTTGAAGTCGCCGACGATGAGATGAGGGACATCCTGTGATGCTGCATGACTCAACGCATCCCTCACCTGCCCCCTGCGCTCCGCGAGCGAGGTGCGGATCGGACGATCGACCGGATTGCTGAAATGGAAGCTCGTGATGGCGAGCGAGCGGTCGATCTCGGGCCAGACCGCATCGTCGAGTCGGGCGCTCCAGCCATCGCGTGCCGTCAGCGGGACCTGCGAGATCTCCACCTCGCGCAGGCAGGCGATGCCGCCACCCCAGTGATCGTCACGAGGATCGAGCACACCGTGGGGATAGCGATCCGCGATCACCTCGGCCGCATTGGGCGCCAGTTCCTGGCACGCCACGACATGGGGCCGGACTCGATCGAGCGCGTCGGCCAGCGCCTCGGGCCGGGTCCGGCCGTTGAAGAGGTTGGCGCTCATCACGCGCAGCGTCACGGCATGGCCTTCGTGACGGCGGCCACGAGCCACTGTGATGCGACGGTGGGAACCACGTGTACCTTCCTGACCGACACCAGGACGTGGGCGCTGGAGTATAGGAACGGGCAGCGCCCGGGTCGGCGCCGGGACCGGGAGGAGACGGCATGCGAGATGTGACGGCGCGGAGGCTGTCGTCCATCCATCGCGTGCTGTTTCGCAGCACGGGCGGCCGCGTCGGCCGGCGTCTCGTCGACAACGACATGCTGCTCCTCACCACGACCGGCAGGATCACGGGGACGCCACACACGGTGCCGCTCCTCTACCTGACGGACGGTTCGGCCGTCATCGTCATCGCATCGTGGGGCGGCCGGCCGGATCATCCCGAGTGGTTCCTCAACCTCGAAGCGGACCCACGCGTCGAGGTCGAGTTGTACCGGCGACGATTCGCGGCGCGAGCGGAGATCCTCGCCGAGTCGGAGCGGTCCGTGTGGTGGACCCGGGCCGTTGCGGCGTACTCCGGATATGCGGCCTATCAGGCCAGGACCGCACGTGAGATCCCGGTCGTCAGGCTCTCGCCGCTCTGAGATCGCGGGAGCGCTGCCGCTAGGGTCGTGGCCATGCAGTTCACCTCAGCGATGCTGGCCGATGCCGCCCAGATCCAGGCGGGCAAGCTCTTCGTCATGGGGGGCGGATTCGACACGATCCGGGCGAGGGCATTCCCGGCGACCCACCGTTCGCTCGTCGTGGTGATGGTGGCCGAGATCAGCCCTGACGAGCGCCAGCGAGACCTGACGATCACCGTTGACCTCATCGACGAGGACGGGCGGGAGATGGGGGTCCGGGCGCAGGGCAGGTTGCGGGTGAACGTGCCGGGAGACGCCCTCCCACCGGGAGCGTCCAACGCCGTGCCGCTCGTGAGCCCGTTCTACAACATCACGTTCCCGGAGCCGAAGGGCTACTCGTTCGTCATCAAGCACGAGTCGCGCGAGCTGACGAGGGTGCGATTCCGCGTCGTCCAGGTGACATGAACGTCTGGACCATCCCCAACCTGATCTCGTTCATCCGGCTCCTGCTCGTGCCGGTGTTTCTGTGGCTCCTGTTCCCGCAGGACAACCCGGCGGCCGCCGGGTGGCTGCTGGGATTCATCGGTGCCACCGATTGGGTCGACGGCTATCTGGCCCGAAAGCTGCAGCAGGTTTCGGTGGTGGGGGAGTTCCTCGACCCGCTCGCAGACCGGCTCGCAGTGGGCGCAGCCGTCGTCGGCGGTCTCATCGCCGGGGTCCTTCCCGCGATCTTCGCCGTGCCGCTCATCGTTCGCGAAGCCGCGGTCGGTGTCGGAGCTCTGGTGATCGGACTCCGATCGAAGACGAAACTGACCGTGCGTCGGCTCGGCAAGCTCGCCACGCTGATGCTGTACTTCGCCATCGCCTGGTTCTTCGTCGGCGAGGGGACGCCCTTCGAGCCGCTCGTGTGGGCGGCCTGGATCGTCGGTGTCCCGGGGCTGATCCTCTACTACGTGGTGGCCATCCAGTACCTCGACGATGCGCGGCGCGTCGTCGCCAAGGGGTAACGTCGGCTCACGCCAGTGACGGAGGAACGCAGCATGCACTACCCCGAGGAACTTCGCTACGCACCGAGCCATGAATGGGTTCGCGTCGGGGACGACGGTGTGCTGACGGTCGGGATCAGCGACTTCGCCCAGGATGCCCTCGGCGACGTCGTCTACGTGGATCTCCCCAGCGTCGGATCGTCGTTCGAGAAGGGTGATGCGATGGCCGAGATCGAGTCGACGAAGTCGGTCAACGAGATCTACGCACCCGTCAGCGGCACCATCACGGCGGTCAACGACGCCCTCGACGATGCACCGGAGTTGGTCAACTCCGACCCCTATGGCGACGGTTGGCTCGTCCAGATCACACCCGACGAGGATGCGGATCACGATCGTCTCACCGACGCCGCCACCTACGCCGCGAGCGTCGCGGAGGAGTGACCCTCAACCAGCGGTTGAGGGTCGGGCTAGCATTGCCGACATGGCCGACGCCCACCACGACGATCACACCACTCAGCACCTCCCGATCACGACGCCGATCGAGCGGGGCGGTGACGGCGCGGGCGCGGCCGGCGCCTTCCGCTTCGCCCTGGTGTTCGATCGGGGACCCGTCATCGGCTACACCTACGTGCTCGGTGAGGGCACGACGGAGGCGGGTCGGTCCGAGAAGTCGGATCTGTTTCTCGGTGACGTGACAGTGTCGCGGCGCCATGCCCACTTCGTCGTCGAGGGCGACGAGCTCCGGGTGCGCGACCTGGGTTCGACGAACGGCATCTACGTCAACATGGAGCCGGTCGACGAGGCGACGCTTCAGCCTGGCGACGAGGTCATCATCGGCAAGTTCCATCTCATCGTCGTGCGCGGCGATGGCTGAGGGCGCTGCGACGACCCGCAGCATCGGAGAGCTGATCACGTCGCTACGGGACGAGTTCCCGGAACTCTCCGTCTCCAAGGTCCGTTTTCTCGAGGCGCAGGGCCTCATCGACCCCGTGCGGAGCTCGTCCGGCTACCGCATGTTCACCGACGACGACGTGCGCCGCATCCAGTACATCTTGCGCGAGCAGCGAGACCACTTCCTCCCGTTGAAGGTGATCAAGGCGAAGCTGAATTCCTGGGAGCGCGACGAACGGGCGCCCGTCTTGCCGGCGAGCGGCTCGATACCATCGCCGGAGGTGTACTTCGCCGGTGTGGAGGACACGATGTCGCTGGAGGACTTCGCGAGGACGAGCGGCCTCACCCGTCGAGAGATCGAAGACCTCGTCGGCGAAGGCGTGTTCGAGCCCGACCGCGACGAACGCGACCGGATGCTGTTCGCCCACTCCGACCTCGAGGTGGCCACGGCGGCATTCCGACTCCTGCGGCAGGGCCTCGAGACGCGTCATCTGCGGACCATGCGGCTCGCCGCCGATCGTGAGACCGACCTCATCCGCCAGCTCGCGACCCCGCTGCTGCGTCACCGCAACCCCGACGCCCGCCACCGGGCTGCGACGATCCTGGCCGACTGCTCGCAAGCGGCCGTGCAGCTCCAGGAGGGCATCGTGCGGCGTCGCCTGAAGGAGCTGCTCGAGCGATGAACCGCGTCGCTGCCTCGGCCGTTTTCGGCCTGGCCCTCGTCGTCGGCCTGCTCCCGCCACCGGGTGGAGTCCCGGTCACGCCGGAGCCGAGACGACCGCCCACGTTGACCGCCCAATCGTGGATTCTTCTCGATGCCGATTCCGGGGTGGTGCTCGCAGAGTCGAACGCCGACGAGGTGAGGCCGATGGCCTCCGTGACCAAGGTGATGACGGCGATCGTCGTGATGGAGAACGCCGATCTCGACGACGTCGAGCGGATCTCTGCCGAGGCTGCCGCGATCGGGGAGTCCGAGATCGGCCTCGTCACGGGAGAGGTGTGGACCGTCGACGCACTGCTCAACGCGCTCCTCATCCGCTCGGGCAACGACGCCGCCGTGGCACTGGCCGAGCACGTCGCAGGCTCCGTCGATGCATTCGCCGAGCTCATGGACGAGAAGGCGGCGTCGCTGGGCCTCGAGAACACCTCGTTTCGCAACCCTCACGGTCTCGACGAAGAGGGTCACCACACCACCGCTCGGGAGCTGGCGGTCATCGCCCAGGAGGCGCTGCGTTACGACGAGCTACGCACCATGATGGCGACGCGGCTCATCAGCTTTCGTCCCGATCCCTCCGGCGTGGCGCGCGACGCCGAGAACACGAACAAGCTGCTCGGCGTGTATCCGGGCGTGAGCGGCATGAAGACCGGGTTCACGAATCGCGCCGGGCGTGTGCTCATCTCCCTCCACGAGCGCAACGGCCGGACGCTCATCGGAGTCGTCATGGCGTCCGACGATCACTTCGAGGACAGCCGTCGTCTGCTCGACTGGGGCCACCACCTCATCACCGCGCAAGACCAGCTCAATTCCGCCTTCGTGCCCGAGCAGGGCGGGGGAGCGGTCAACGCCTCCATCGGGGCCAATGCCTCGAAACGCGCCACAGCCACGAAGGAGCTCGTCGACGGGCAGTTCGCTGTCTCCGACTTCCGTTCGTCGGATCTGGCGCAACGCATCGAGACCTGGCTGCGCGAGGTCATGCCGGCGTCGGTGGGAGGTCGCTGATGCCCGAGCCGTTCCTCGAGGTGGTGGTCGAAGCCGACCTGCAGCGCCGCGTTGGTGAGTTGGCCGCGGCCATCGACGAGGAATACGCCGACAAGGAGCCCATCTTTCTCGGCGTCCTGCAGGGATCGGTTCCGTTCCTGGCAGATCTGGTCCGACAACTGCGGGCTCCTGTGGAGATCGACTTCCTGGCACTGACCCGATTCGGCGAGGAGGGGCGCGTGAGCATCGCCCTGGACACCGCCATCGATCTCACCGACCGGCACGTCGTGGTGGTCGAGGACATCATCGACACCGGCCTCACCCTCACCGCCCTCCACAGATTCCTGGAGATGCGCGATGTGGCGTCCGTCGCGACCGTGACGCTGCTCGACAAGGCGCCACGTCGCATCGTCGACGTTCCGCTGGAGTACCGGGGCTTCGAGGTCGGGGACGAGTTCCTGCTCGGCTACGGGCTCGATTGGGAGGGCCGCTACCGCAACCTGCGGTCGCTGTGGGCGGCCCTCGACCTCACCATCCTCAAGGAAGACCCGGACGCGCTGGTGCCGCTGACGTACGGTCGCCTGGGCGTTTGACTTCGTCGCGGGACTCCAGAACCACGTCGGTGATAGGGTGGCTTCATGAGCGATCCCATCCCGATGGAACTGGTGGGCATTCGGATCGAGGTGCCGTCGCACACGCCGATCCTGCTGCTCAAGGAGCTGGCGGGCGATCGCTACCTTACCTGCCGATCTGGATCGGCGCCAACGAGGCGACGGCGATCGCAGTTGCGAAGGACGGCATCGAACCACAGCGGCCCATGACGCACGATCTGCTCAAGTCGGTCATCGAGGGCCTGGGGGCCTCCGTCGACAGAGTGGTCGTCACGGAACTCGATTCCGGCACCTTCTACGCCGACCTCGTGCTCGTCCGTGATGACGAAGAGCTCACCATCTCCTCGCGCCCCTCCGATGCGATCGCTCTCGCCACGCGACTCGACACCCCCGTGTTCGCGTCCGCAGAAGTCCTCGACGAGGCCGGTGTCGAATTGCGTGACGCCGGCACGGAAGAGGAGATCGAGCGCTTCCGTGAGTTCCTCGACGACATCAACCCCGAGGACTTCGGCGCCACCCAGTAGGGCTCAGAGCACGTCGGCGAGGAATTCGCCCAAACGGCGCTCATACCGATCGGGATCCACATTCCAACTCTGGACGTGCTCCGCCGTGGTCTCGACCAGTTCGACGTCGAGCGGATTGGATGCTGCGAAGTCTCTGGACACATCGATCGGGACGGTGGTGTCCGACGTCCCGTGGAACACGAGGGTCGGCACCTGGACGATGTCGGGTCGACCGACGTAGTCGATCGCATTCCAGTCGACGTCGAACCGCACGTCTGCCAGCCACATCGCGGTCGCCGTGAGCGTGGGCGGCAGCGGAATTGGGGTTCCCGGGAGCTTCCGACGGCCCGCTTCGAGCTTCACGGCGGTGCCGAAGTCGATGTTCGGGGAGTCGAGCACCACGCCGACGACACGGTCGGCGTGCGCGGAGTTCTCGAGGAATGCGAGGCTGACCGCGGCCCCGGTGCTGTAGCCGGCGAGGACGATTCGCTCTGCCCCCCGATCGAGGGCGAACTGGACTGCACCCTCGAGGTCCGTCCACTCGGTCCGGCCAAAGCGGTAGAAGCCGGACGGATCGGCAGGCGCACCTTCGTCGTTGCGGTACTCGATCACCAGCGACGTGACGCCGAGGCTCCCGTAGGTGGTCAGGGTCCGCAGCGCTTCTCGCCGATCGACCCGCCATCCATGGACATGGATCGCCCAGGTGGACGCCGGCTCGGTGTTCGGGGTCACGAGCCAGGCCTCGAGTTGCCCGAGCGGACCCTGGAAGGCGACGTCCGAGTACCGAAGCCCGACGTCCGCGGGGTCGGAGCGGAAAGCGTGACTGTCGATGTCGACCTCCACACACGCGGCGGTCTCCGGAGTCGTGCAGATCGGTGGCAACGAACCGCTCACCAGTTCGAATGCTCGGGTGACGACTGTGCCGTCGACAGCGAGCACCGAGCCGATGCGGCCGTAGCCATCAGGCCACCACAGCCCGGAGACCCCGGGCTGTTCGATCGCCTTCCGATCGGTGCCATCGAGCGAGATGCGCTGGTCGGGTCCGATGCTCACCACGCGCACGTCGAAGTTGCGCTCGCCGGCCCTGGGCTCCAGGCCGTCCGTTCGGAGCAGCGTCGAGAAGTACCACCCACCGGCGGCGTGAAACACGACGACCAGGACGAGCATGACGACGAGGGCACGGCGCAGTCGTCGCCGACGACTCCCGGCGATGGGGTCCGGTCCCGGATCGTGCTCAGTCGGGGCGGCTGCGTCGTGGGATGACTGTTCGATGGTCCGCTCCTTCGTCTGTCGCTCAAGTATCGGCCGGACATTCGGGAGCGGCAATGGGGGAGTGCCCCGATGTCGTCCCCTACGACCCACCGCCACTCACTTTTCCACAGGGGTTGTTGACAACTCGCGAAAGCACTCTCTAACTTCACGGGCGTAGTTCGCCTAGCGGAATTACATGTGTGTAAGCTTCGGCCGCAAGGGAGGCGCCGTGTCAGGTCCAGAGGTTGCTCCGCTCGACGAGGGATACCGCGCACCACAGGTGTGCGCCATCGTCGGCATCACGTACCGACAGCTCGACTACTGGGCGCGTACCGGTCTGTTGCGCCCCTCGGTCCAGTCGGCGGCAGGGTCCGGATCGCAGCGCCTCTACAGCTTCAACGACATCGTTCAGCTCCGGGTCGTCAAGCGCCTCCTCGACGCCGGCATGAGCCTCAAGAAGATCCGC
>JABAOD010000116.1_pt1 | contig 22466 bp, 21 predicted proteins | sample 7062151 | NCBI WGS metagenome assembly JABAOD01 (sample SAMN14538626, study PRJNA623070) | marine sediment metagenome | biome: marine biome [ENVO:00000428]; feature: marine pelagic biome [ENVO:01000023]; material: deep marine sediment [ENVO:00002113] | place: India: Gulf of Khambhat ... | reverse complement strand
TATGACTCCAAGGGATTTGGATATTACAGAGGGCTTTATGATGAGGGCGGTTTCGACTATGGTCCTGGGGGAATCGAACTTGAGGAGTACGGGGAGAATCTTACCCTGCCAGCTCTTTTCTTTGCGCCTGATGAGATGGCTTTGAGCGGGGTGGGCAGCGTGGTAATCTTTTCTGCCAAAAACGAAACACTTGGCATCTCATCGTCTGTTATTTTTAAAACCCTTGGTCCGGCGCTGAGCACCTACAGTGTTGTTATAGACTATGCTGACGGAGACACATACACCATTGTGGACCTAATATCTGACAGCGGGAACGGGACAATAGAGGAGAGGGAGGTCGAGGTCGCTGGCCGAATGATCTTCAGAGAATGAATCTAAAAATCTCTCTTAATTAGTGCCCCGCTTATTCTGCTGAGCCTCATGGAGAAATTTTTTTCATCGCCGAGGTACATTCCTGTTCCTTTAACGTCGTAGACCGGTATCGGTCTTGGCTCTGCAGGGATTTCAGCCTCACTTATATCCATCTCAATGTTGCGGTAATTGGCCTCATCAAGTATCTTGGCGACCAGAGTCTTTGCAGAATCCTCATCCATGTATCTCTTGCCTCCAAGGGATGCGAACTCACCATCAACCCATCTCTTAAATTCTTCGAAGAAGTCCTCCATCCCTTTTATCACAGAGATTTCTCCAAAGTTTAACAGGGAGTCCAGAAGCTCCATCTTAAGTCTCCTGTACTGCTTGGCCAGGCTCCCCTTGGCCTCCCTGAAAATCTTTACGTTGTATTCACGATCAAAGGTTGCGATACCGGACTCATAGGCACCCATCCTAAGTCGATAGAGAGGATCAGGGGACCTAGTGAAGGGACAGTTATCTGAAAGCTCTATATGGGGGACCAGTAGAAAAGCTTCGTCCAGCATCTGGTCGGTTAGAAAATTTGACTCTCCAAAGCCTTGAAAATATGGTATTGTGCTGATTTTTCCTTCTAACACCGGTAATTTTAGAACAAAACCGGTTGCACTTCTTGTTGTATTTACAGTTACAAGATCTATCTTTGGGACTCCGAAACCCAGTTTTGCCGCGAAGATCAGGCCAGGCTGTGCTAGAAGCTTGTCAATTATCTTGTCTAGTATCTGGCCGGGTTCGCCGCTGATTTTAATTATATCCTCTTCTGTCCACCTCTTATCTCCCATGAGAAACCATGCTCCATCTTATATCTTTATCTTTTCCGCCGCCTCAAGGAGCCCGCCGATTTCCGCCTTCTCTATCTCCATAAACTCCTGTAATAGATAGCATGCAGCTTTGAAGAAATCAAGCCTGGCTTCATCGAGGACGTCCTCAACAAAGGGATTCACCCACTTTCCTAGATGATCCATGAGAAAGTCTCTCTGAAATTTCAGGTAGCCCACAGCGTGCTTCTTGTCCCCCTCCCTCCAGGACTCCTCCTCTCTTGCACACATGTGGTGCATGAACTCAAGCTCAATAGCTATGTAGTCGGCTATCTCATCCTGAGCTTCAGTAAAGTTCACACCCGCACTCTTGTAGAACTTATCCACGTTTATCGTGACCCTTGCCCCGATCTTTCTGTCCTTATCCAGATAGAAAGACTCATAGGGACGTCCCTTTGTTAACTTTCCCATTACAAACAGGCCTGTATGCTCAACCTCCAAGGTCTCGAGTAGCTTCTTAATCTTCGGTGCATCCTCCTCAACAAACTTCTTAAGGAGCTTAAACCCCCTGCTGGACGGGGGCAGTCCCTCGAGTATGCTCGTGTCTCTTATACTCTTTCTTATGGCACTCAATGAGTCATAGTAGAATAAAGATGCCAGAAACAGATATGTCTGGGCGCGTGAGCCTGACAGCTCGATGAAGTCCTCAAGTTTCATCTGTTCCTTTCTCACGGGCATGGCCTTTCCTCCTTTCTCTCAAAACAGCAAGCTCCCCTATTAAGCTTTTCTATTCCCTCCAGCTTCGGAAACCTGCTTTAAATCCCTAGATGCTTCTCAATCTGCAGCACCTAATGCATACTGGAAAAAGGTTGTTTCCCAGGAGTCTTCGTCTGAAATCTGTTAGTTCTTTGCCCCTCCAGAGGTCGTTAAAATCTTTTTTGAGGAGATTTCCAAAGCGCTTCTTGATTATATGGCAGAACACAAGATTACCCCGGGAGTCAATTCTGGGCACCAGGAGATGCTTACAGAAGAGCCTTTTTCTATCCCTTATCCTCCCGTTTATGAATTCCTCTGAGTCTATTTCAGCAACCCGCGGGGCTATAACAATCCTTATGCCTTTATCCTTTGCGAGCAGGTCAAGCCTCTTCTTAAGCTCTATCATTTCTTTTGCACTGTAGCCGTAGGCCCCGCTCTCATTTATATTGGCTGCAATAGGTTTTACATCACTTGATTCGACCTCCTGGGGTGTGCTGAACATCTCAGGCTCCAATCTGTATTCTCTTATTCCAAGGTCTCTTATGACATGGAAGAGCTCCTCAATCTGACCGAAATTTTCATCCATCAAAACCGTGTTAACAGATAGAGGGAACATCTTCGAGGTCCTTTTTATGGCATCAACTGTCTTTTCAAAGGCCTTTTCTGAGCCCCGAATCTTGTTGTGAAGGTCTCTTGTTCCGTCTATAGAAAAGCCCAGGCCAAGGAGGTTGTCGTATCTTTTGAGTTTACTTGCAAGCTCATCATCCAGGAGCGTCCCGTTTGTATGAACCCTTACATGATATTTATTCTCTTTCAGATAATCTAGGATATCTATTATGTCATTACGTAGAAAGACCTCGCCCCCGATTAGATGTATCTCCTCAATCTCATCTGGAAGATGGGAGATGATCTTTTTTATCTCACCAAGAGCGAGCTCTCCTTTTTGCTCTCTGTCTCTAAAGCACATCTGGCAGTTGAGATTGCACCTCATGGTGAGCTCTATAGTCGCCTTCCATGGGGTTGGAATATCTCCCCTTAAAATCTCATCTCTAAGCTTGTTGAAGTGAATCTTCCATCTAAGCCTGTTGATCTGTTCTGGTATCTTCATATGAGACAATCCACATTGGGGATATCAATATTTATAAATACTACGAGATAGGAGGGGGACCGTGTTTAAAAATAGGGTATCTCTCTTCAAGCTCTTTGATTTCCAGGTATGGGTCGATGTAAGCTGGATAGTTATAGCGGTCCTAGTGACTTGGTCCCTTGCAGTGGGATTTTTTCCATTCAGATACAAGGATTTATCCCAACAGACCTACTGGCTCATGGGCGTTGCTGGAGCCATGGGCCTTTTTGGCTCTATAATATTCCATGAGCTCTCCCACTCCCTTGTTGCAAGGAGATACGGTCTTCCAATCAAGGGCATAACACTGTTCATATTCGGAGGGGTTGCTGAGATGAGCGAGGAGTCCCCGAGCGCAAAGGCCGAGTTCATGATGGCTGTTGCAGGCCCCCTATCAAGCATAGTCCTCGCACTGGGATTCTATGGAGCCTATCAATACACTGTTCATACCAGCATCCCTATAACAATCAAGGGAGTGTTTCACTATCTTGGATTGATAAACGGGCTTCTTGCAGCCTTCAATCTTATACCTGGTTTCCCATTGGACGGAGGAAGAGTCTTAAGATCCGCGCTCTGGGCCTGGAAGAATAACCTAAAATGGGCCACGAATATTGCCTCAAAAACAGGCTCATTTTTTGGATCTTTCCTCATAATACTGGGCCTAATAAATGTGATAACTGGAAGCTTCATCGGAGGGATGTGGTGGTTTCTCATAGGCATTTTTCTGAGGAATGCGGCAAGCGCGTCATATCAGCAGGTCCTTATCAAACAGTATCTTGCAGGTGAGCCGGTGAGGAGGTTCATGAATCAGGAGATTATTACCGTCCCTCCAACAATAACAGTTGAGGAGTTGGTGGAGGACTATGTCTACAAATATCACTACAAGATGTTTCCGGTGTTGGACGGTCGGCGGCTCCTCGGATGTATGAGCACTGAAGAGGTCAGAAATATCCCAAAATCTGATTGGAGCAGTCACAGGGTGGGGGATATGCTCACATCATGCTCCCGGGACAACACCATAGGCCCTGAGGACGATGCGGTAGATGCCCTTGCGGCGATGAATCGATCTGGAGAGAGCCGCTTACTGGTTGTGGATGGGGATGAGCTGCTCGGACTAATATCTCTTAGGGATCTGTTGAAGTTTCTATCCCTGAAGCTAGATCTCGAAGGGGAATAGAAGAGCCTATTTCTGTGCTACAAGGACCTTTACAATCTTGAAAGGGTCTTTAGAAGGCTCCACAAAATCAATGCCCCTGAAGCCATCCGCCAGATCTCCGAGCTCTTTTTTCAGAAGCTCAGGGGTATAGGTGATATTGGGTAAATAGACATTCTGGCCCTCAAGTAATCTGAATGCAGCCATATATGAAAAGCCGCTTATAAGTCTAACATCCTCCCTGAAGCCCAGAAAATCCCATGTGTCTGTTAGGTAGACATTGAAGCCCAGGGCAGTGGCTACTGATATGAGCTGTCCGAACTGGATAGAGTATTCTGCGTGGTCGAGGTGACCTGCCCTGAAGGGGAGGCGGTCCTGATATCCGAACTCCGTCACCACCGCAAGGCCGCCCTCCTTGAGAACCCTGTATAGCTCCTTCAGGAGTAGGAAGGCGCCTAGGTTCACCCTGACCTTCCCGGGCACGTCTTTGTAGAAATAAAAGAATTCGTGGGTCATAGGTATCTCGTGGTCAAAGAGCAAATCCTTCACATCCCCTGCATTTACCTCGGGGGTATAGAAATCGGCTACCGCCTCATTGCTAAGGGCTATGTCAACTGTGGAATCCCTGAGGGCCAGCAACTCGGCGTTTCCATGAACATGATCTGCCCTTAAGCCGGATTTTTTATGGAGCATTTTCTGCGACCTTATCAGGGCGGGTGAGAGGTCGTATATGAGATAATCTGCCTTCTTGTTATCCCTAATCAATTCCGATAGGATTTCTTTGGATATACTCCCTGTCCCACCTCCGACCTCAAGTATTCGCATATCATCCTCAATCTCCATAATCTCGCTTATCTTCCTGTAGAGCGCCTGACCGTATGTTTTGTTGCCGAGGATTGGATGAGGAACCCTGTAAATGTGGGAGAGGGTTGATTCAATCCGCTCGAACTGTGTCTGGCCGTCCTCTATCTGCTCCAGGTGGTATCTATGAACGTCCTCCACAGATTTTTTGGGAAGAGACTTCCTCGGCAGAAATGGTGCCTTGTATATAAGCTGAGGGGGAGGCTCCTGAAACTCAGATACAGAGCTGGACAGGAGTCTCGTCAGCTGGTTCTCAAAAGAAAGCCAGTCCTCAATAAGGCAATAAATGTCGTTTTCCTTTGACCCCATCGCTTTTGCAATATCCTTCAGGGTCCGTGTTCCATCGCAGTATCTCCAGAGCTCTGCTGAAGCCGAATCCAGTGTGATTATGTCAAAATCTATCTCATCATGGGCCCCCTTTCTTTCAACGGCTATGTCTACAGTCGAATCTTTTTCATAGAATACGGTTCCGGGAATCCTCATGGGATAGAAATCTAGGTAGTCCCTCCAGCCCGAGACCTTCCTCTCGATAAGGAACCTGTTTCTTACAAGCTCCTGATATGAGGATGGTAGGATTTCGGGTTCTATATCCTTTCCTTTTTTATAGGGCTTCAGGGACCTCCAGAAATCGGGCTTGGCTGGATAGTACCATCCCGTGCCTTGGTGGTATATGCATGAGAATGTCTCCTTGGATTTGTAGACCACTCTGGGGTTCAGATAATATCTGGCCATCTAGAAGTTGGTCAAAATCATCTCTAATAAAGGTTTCATAAAAAAAAGAAAAAGAGAAGGGGAATTTTTCCCCTTAAGCTGTTGGGTCTGTGTACAGTGCGCTTGGCTGAGCGTCTACTCCGCCAACGCGAAGCGCTCTGCCCTTTCTCTTGGCATTAGACATCCAGTTCTGGTCGCCGAACCACCTCATCCTGCCGACGCATACGTCGACACAGGATGGTCGGTCGCCGCTTGGATGACCATCGGAATCAACGGTCCTGTGGCTGCAGAGAGTGCATTTCTGGGTGACGTGTTTTTCTGCGTTGAACTGGGGCGCGCCGAATGGGCATGCCCATACGCAGTACTTGCATCCAATGCACTTGTCTGAGTCGATCTCAACTATACCGTTGACGTCGTGCTTCGAGATAGCTCCCACCGGGCACGATGCAAGGCATGGGGGTTTCCCGCAGTGCATGCACGGCATGGGCACAAAGTATCTTCCAGTGTCCGGATAGGTGCCCTGCTCTACATAGATGACGCGGGTGTAGTCCACACCGATGGGTGTGTTGTTCTCTGCCTTACAGTTCACTGTGCAGGCTCTGCAGCCTGTGCAGTACTCAAGGTCGTGCCAGAGTGTCAGCTGGAACTTGTCCCCGTAGGTTGCCGGCTGGCCCGGAAGGATGTTCTCAAGTCCCGTTTCCAGATAGACAACTGGTGCTCCTACATGTCCTGACATTTTTTTCAACCTCCTCTTAGACCTTCCTTACCTTTACAGGGAACCCGTACTGATGGCAGCTTCCGCCAACCGGGTCGTTGGGCACGGATCTTGTGGCTGCGCCTTTACCCTCATAGCTTGGGTCGGCTGCCATAATCCGCACATAGTTGGTTCCTGCGCCAACTCTTGCGTCGCCCTTGATTCCTCCGCCTTCGTGGCCCTCGATGGTGTGGTCTGCTGCACCAAGCTCCCAGTGTCCGAAGGAGTTCGTTATCTCCCCGTATCCTGGTCTTATGGTGTTTGTTACAGCCACTGCATGTACGCCTTTGTCTCCAGATACGCCTTCAAGCTCGACCTTGTCTCCTGACTTTACGCCGAATTTTGCAGCGTCAACTGGGTTCATCTCAAGGGCGTTTGTGGGCTCAAGGCTCATGAGCCAGAGGTTCTCCGCGGTCCTTCCCTGGGTATGCTGCCATCTCTTGTTGGTTCCCACAAGATACTGGCTCATATCCCAGTGGTTTGATAGTGGAGAGCCGTCGCTCGCTACCTGGCCAACAAATGGTAGACCGTCCATGTACCTTCCAGTTAGGGAGTTCTTGGTCTTTGCCACCGGCTCAAGATAGATGGATAGATGTCTTCCTGTCTTGAGATCCGGTCTGTCCAGAGAGCTTCCGTACTGGCCGCCGATCGCCCTGTGGGGACCGTTAAGTCCGCCCTGCCAGTTGTGGCCTGCGTCAAAGCCGTGCTCGTCGTGGGCTGCATTGTTGAAGTACAGGTCATAGAACTGGTATCCGTTCACAAACCCTTCGCCGTGTCCGGCGCCGCCTGGGCCGACATTTGGCAGATTAAGCTTCATGGCCATCTGGATGTGGATGTCGCTTACCGTTCGTACGTCTGGATTAATTGACGTGAACTTCTTGTTCGCATGGTCCTCTGTTCCCACGAGTGGTGTCCTCATGGATGCGTCGTTGTGCTTGACTACTGGATGGGAGTGGTACTCGCCGTAGTGCTCCATATAGGTTGTATCTGGTAGCACGTAGTCAGCCATTGCAGATGCTTCGTTCATGAAGGGGTCCACCGTCACTATCAGGGGAACCTTCGCCATGGCCGCGTCAGCCGTCTGCGCCCTCGGAAGGGTGAATGGCGGATCTGATCTGTAGAGCCATAGCGCCTTCATCTTGTAGGGATAGTCGTTTGCGATTCCCTCGAAGGTCGCTGTCTGAACACCGTCGCCGCCTGCAGACGGGTTTAGGGGATACCATGGGAATGTGGGCCTGGACTTTGCTCCAGCATAGACAACGCTTGACCTGCTCGCCTCGACACCTGTCTTGGAGGGCTTGTCCTCAGCCGCTCCAACGTGTCCGTGGGCGCCTCCGCCTCTGCCTGACACGCCGCCGATTCTCCACATCCTGTCCATAATCACGTTGATTATGGCATAGGCTGAAGCGCCTGTGGCGTTTGCCTTCTGGCAGGGACCCTTGTACTGGTATATGGCCGGTGCCTTAGCGTTTGAGAACTCGCTAGCAATCCTCTCGATGGTTCCTCTCGGGATTCCGCAGTTGTCGTTGTACTGGTTCATGGACCTTGACATAGCCCTCTCTTTCAAGAGCAGGAAGGCACTCTTTGCGCCTGCAGTTGCTCCCTCAAGATCGGCTGTGCCAGAGACCGAGCTCGCCTTTACAACGTTTCCGCCCACCGATACCTGGGGGTCGCCGGCGCTGTCCTTGAGATACTCCCTGGGAGTGCTTGTCTTTACGAGCCATGTGGCATCTGTGCTTGCTGGATAGCCGCCTGCAGCTGCCGCATCCTTGTTCGGTCTTGCTATCATGTCGGCTGCATAGGCGTTGTTCTCGATTATCCACCTTATCATGCCCAGTGCAAAAGAGGGGTCTGTTCCCACCTTTATGGGCACCCATTCGGTGTTGCCTGCGGGACCCGCGCTCTTGGACATCCTCGGTCCAACATATACGTACTTAGTTCCCGGTCTTCTCAAGAACCATTTGGAAAGATATCTGGCCTGTGTCTGGGCCGGGAAGCTCGCGTCGTAGATGTTTCCGCCCGCGCTTATTACATAGTCATTGTTCTTCGGGTCGTGGACGGCTCCAGAGTTGCCCACCATGTCGGTGAGAATCCTCTCGGACGCCTCGCAGATGGTCCAGTGTGTTCCCTTGTTCATTGTTCCATAGTTCTGATGGAGCAGGTTTGTAACCGGTCCATTCTCGTTCCTTCCCCTTTCCCAGCGGAACTGGTTCCTCTTGGGACCGTATCCATCTGGCGGAGCCTCGTCCATATAGTTGGAGTCTCCTGAGCCGATCGGTGCGCTGCTTCTTATGGCTGCAAGGCCGTCTACGTGTCCTTCGCCAAAGAGGTTGCCACCGTTTGCAATCTCATCGTAGGCCTGGTCCCAGGTGATCCTTCTCCACTGACGTGAGCCCCTTGATCCAACCCTTTTAACAGGATGGAGGAGCCTTCGTGGATTGTACAGGGTGTATACACCGGCTGCGCCCTTGGGGCATAGGGTTCCACGCTCTTTTGTGAAGTCTATCTGCCCTGCCTGCGCATAGGTTCCTTTCGGAATGACATAGTCGTGGGTGTTGTGCCCGTAGGGGTTTCCCTCAAGCTTCAGGAGCTCTCCGTCCTTTACCCTGCCGATGATGGGACATCCACCATGGCACTGGAGACAGAGACCTGTCCTCCACTCGCCGCCTATGTCAGGGTTTGCACCGCTGCGTCCCTGGGGGAAGTTCGGGTACTCTATTTTGGCGCTGGCAAGTCGTGGTGCGATAGCTGCTGCTGCACCAGTCGCTGCCGCTAACTTAAGAAAGCTGCGCCTTTTCATACGCAACATGACCTCTCTCACCTCCTAGTGTTTGGTCATATGTTCTCTATTTGTCCACCTTTCGGTGGGTAGCGAGTAACTGACTGTAAGCAATATATATAGTTTACCCCCGGTTTAACATTATTTGCCATGACAAAAAAAGACATGTCTAATGGAGATTTTTTTTGGTAACTGAGGTTTCGAGTTTTTTTTGCAGAGAAAAATCAGGATGTTGCCAGGAGCTCCTCTTTAAAGGGCTCCAAAAAGACCTCCTTCATATAGGCCTCGTATCCGTCTCTGTCAAAGATGCGGAATGGCCGGTCCTCTGAAAAGGATATGCTCCTCTCCCCGATGATCTCTTCTTTGAGCTTCTTTATCTCCTCATCCACCTCCTCATCCTCCAGCTCCTCGTCCTCATCTGAGATTCGCGCCCTCAGATACTGGGATGTTATTCCCAGGTCCGCTGTCTCGTTAATGAGCTCTTCGAGCTCGTCCTCGGTGTATCCATACTTATCCAGCCTCTCCATGAGCTCGTCTCTTGTGGAGAAACCTCTTCTGTCAGCAAAATCTATTAGGGTCTGATATATCCCGTACTGGTCCACCCCTCCGCCTATGTCCACGAGGTATTGCTGAAAGAACTCCCCGAACTCTGGAGCAAGGACCGTCACGTTGCCGTCGAAGGTCTTCACCGCAACATCGAGGGATATAAGCCCTTTTCTAACCCTCTCAGCAAGGTCGAAGATGTCCACGGCGTCGAATACCTCTGTAACGATGTGTTTGAAGCTGTACATCGGCACTCTTGATGACCAGTGACCGCTGTCCGTATGCTCGAAGGCATACTGGAACCAGTATGTGAGGAGCTTCGATGGATATTTATCCAGAAACTTCTTGAGCTCATCCCCAGAGTCCTCTATGAGCTTCTTAACTATCTCCCCCCCCACAAGGTTGCCCCTCTCAGTGCAGCGGTAGCCAAAATCCCAGACACCTGTATGGGGGACGGTGTATATCATCTCCTTCTCCAAGAGCCTTGAGGCCTCATTCTCATAGATGGTGTCCACGTCTCCGTGGGGTATTCCTATGGTGTCCTCCTTCTCCTGGCCGATGTAGATTATCCTGAGAGCATCGAGTATCTTCTCCTTCTCCTTTCCCACGAGTTCCTCAGTCGAAAGCTCGGATTCAAACTCCTCCAGGTTCTCGTAAGCCATAATCTTTATTCACCGTCTCTCCATTTAAACCACCTTTAAGAAGTTAGGTGATATATTAAACTTTTCCATCCAGGAGTATTTAATTAGGTTGTAAGAACATTAATCGGTACAAAGTCTAACTACAGACTTTCTGTCTCTCTTGCTACTGCCCGATACAAGATCTTATAAGAAATCTAGAGCTTTGCCGCAAGCTCGGCGAAATCTCTCAGGCGCATGGCCTTCATGGTAGATGTAGAGATGTTACCCCGGCTTGCTAGGAGCGCGCTGGCCTTGAAGATGGTCTGGTCGTCAGGGGCTTCTACGACTGTGATGAAATCGTACTGTCCGAGACATGCGTAGCTGACCACAATCTTCACATTCATCTTCTCCAGAATTGCCTTGAGCTCATCCAGGTTCTCCCGGAGATCCCTTATGTTTCTGGCACCCTCCGAAGTTAGCCTGTGTAGTCCAATAAAAAGGGACATATCTAAATCTTCACCTCCATAATACAGAGTAAAAATTTCGGAAATAAAAGCTTATTCCTCATGCATTGGGTGATTGGATGGCCAAAAATCTTATATAAAACCTCGATCATTAGAAGGATTTTGATTTTAACAGACATAGAGGATTGATGTAGATGAAGGAGGCAGACCTCTACGAGATTGAGAAGAGAAACATTCTTTCAAACGCAAACTTTAGATGCGAGGCCTGCGGGGCCAGGATCGGCTATGGGAAAGATGAGGAGAGGCCGCGGTTCTACTATATTGTTCCTATCCTGCAGGGAGGGGAACGAAAGGAGACAAATGTTGCTGTACTCTGCCCGAAAGACAGCGACAGGTTCCGCGAGCTCAGTAGAGAAGATCTCTTGAGAAAGGCTATGTATCGGGAGGTAGCAGAGCCTGATACGTGAAAAGATCTTATCCTGAGATCTCCAAAGTTAGGCCTTCGGCCTGGCTCCACCTTTTTACAACGATAGAGTATTCGTCGAGTGAGTCAGAGATCCTGTGGATGTCAGAGGTAATATCCTCTTCTGGTCCCACCCTCTCATTCATGTATGTGATAGATCCTTCAAAAACCCCGCCATCGGTGGTATGCTGGTATATGTTGAAGTCCCACCAGAATATGCCGACGCATCCGTCCATATCACCGGTGAGGTAGATATATGAGTCGCCGAGCTTAACCACTTCCCAGAGGCTCAACTGCAGGGTCTTGGTTCCCTTAAAATCCTTAAGCGACTGTACCGGCTCAAGGTCCAGAGTCTTCTTATCGGTCTCGGCATCGAAAATGGGAGCGGGTGTAGTTGTTGGAGTTGGAGGAATTGTGGGCGCAGGTGTTGGGGTTGATCCCATCTCAATGGGCATGCTGAGGCTGTTCCATTCTTCGAGGGACCCGTCAAAGAGCCGGACATCTGGATAGCCCAGAAGGTGCTTGAGCTCAAACCAGACTGTGGCACCCCTATGGCCGGTGTGGCAGTATGTAACGATTTCCTTATCCTTAACAACACCCTTTGAGGTGTAAAGGGATAATAGTTGAGCCTCATCCATGAAGGTGCCGTCAGATTTCAGGGTTTCTTCTGGCTCCACGAGGACTGCCCCCGGTATATGGCCCTCGAGCTCATACTCCTCCTTTGTTGTGGCCTCTACGAGAACCACATCCCGGCTGTATAGGTTTAAATTCACATAGTCGAGGGACGCGAATATTTCACTATTGAAACCCGGTGAGCTGTAAACCGTCGGTTGGACCTGGGGGATTTCCAATGTGAGCTCACCGCCGTGTGTTTTCCAGGAGGCCAGACCTCCGTTGAGTATGGCTGCTTTATCGTGGCCGTAGAGCTTGAGTGTCCAGAACATTCTTGTGGAATATTTCACCTCAGGCTGGGAGTCGTAGACAACGATTGTGTCACCGGGCTCTATTCCAAGCCCTGACATGAGGGCTTCAAAGCTATTCTTTTTCAATACGAGATGGGGTACCCTACCTTCGGGGTCCACCAGATCGCTCAGCGGATTTATATGAAGCGCTCCTGGTATGTGGCCGGAGTCATACTGATTTTTTGTGCCCAGAAATATTATGGTGTAGGAGTCGATGTTTTTGGAAAGCTCCTGTGCAGATATGAGAACACCAGCAAGCTCTCCTTTGGTCTCACTTATTGTCTGGGCCGTCTCATCTGCTTGGGTGCTGATGTCTCCTCCGAGGGACCTCCAGCCCCTGATACCGTCTGTTACGTCCACTATGTTTGTATAGCCCAGGTCTTGAAGTGCATAGGAGCCTATTTTGGATCTAACACCGACTTCACAGTAGACTACAATCTTCTGGTCCTTTGCCAGTCCAAGGTCTTTTACTAGGGGGTCAAGCTGGGTATATGGTATATTAACAGCGCCTGGAATGTGGCCGGAATCGTACTCCTTTTTTGTGCGCACATCGAGGAGCACATAGTCTTCACTGGACATGTACATGTCCATAAATTCCGTAGCCTTTATTTCTCTGGAATTCAGGTTGCCTGTAGTCTCGGCGAGTCCGGTGTCCAGTGTCATCTCAGCCTTTTTAATCTCTTCCACGAGACAGCNNAGACAGCCGGCCGAAAGAATTGCTGCAAACGTAATAAACAGTAGTATAGACTTCGGCTTCATTTTATACAATCCCCCATCTCTGACCTTCTAAATAATTTCTGTTATCAGCTCTCCCACGGTGCCTTTCCCTGCTGGATCAGCACTATATCATCCGCATCCTTGCCCAATATGTCTGCCACCACATCCTTGTCGATACATCCCTGGCATAGCTCGAGCATATCAAGCTCCTTTTCTTTCAGCCGACCTTTTAGCTTCCTCATAGCTGCCTCAGCCATCAGGGGCTTTCCACAACGGCCGCAGCTGATGACCTTTACATCGAACTTGCGCTCACTTTTCGCAAGGAAACTCTCAAGATCGATAGCCTTTTCAATCTTGATTATCTTCTCCGGGCAGATCTCCAAGCAGATTCCGCATCCTATGCAGTAGCTGTGGGTGTTGAATATATCTATGATCTCCTTTCCCTCATATCTCATGGCGCCCGTGTTGCAGTGATAAACACAGCTCCCGCAGAGGGTGCATTCAGACTCATCCACCACGATGTTTCCTATGGGAAAGCCCCCTTCTATTCTTCCTTCATTTATACCCGTCTTCTGGGAAAATCCAGCAATTATTGCAATGAGTGTTTCTCTCTTTCTGCTGCCCTTTCCATCAATGGACTCTAGGGATACGGGCTCCTTTTTCCTCAGAGGATTCTTATCAACCTTTTTTAGCCTATCAGAAAACTCCTTCATCTGTTCTACAAACTTTTCCGGATCTGTTCCATCTCCAGAAAGCATTCTGATCCTATCATCTCCAATCCCGAAGAAGCTGAGGATCTTCTTGGCAAAGGCGACTGACTTGCTTGCCTGGCTGAAGCCCTTTTCATACATGCAGTCTTTGGCGCCGCACCCGAGCAATACTACACCTTCTGCCCCTGCATCCATGGCGCGGAGTAAGTGGACCTCTGAAATGTTCCCAAGGCAGGGAACAAGAATCGGGACGGCTGCCGGGTACTTCAACCTGTTCATGCCCGCTGCCTTAAGAGTGGAATAGCCCCCTTCCGCGCAGGTAAACATAACAATCTTTTCCTTGGTTTCCACAGCTCCGGCGACCTCGACCTCTTTTAGGAGCTCATCAAAGGATTGAAGCCTAAGATCCAGGGCATTCTGGGGGCAGGCGGTGGTGCAGGTGCCGCATCCCATACAGGATAAAAAGCTCACATGTCCGGAGCTGATGGGATAATAGGCGCATTGATCTATGCAGTAGCTGCATCCTTTTACGTCCAGTTTTTTCTCCAGGAGTTCCTTGTTTGCGCATTTCTCACCGTCCACCTCGATGAGCTTCTCCTTCTTGTAACCCTTGAGATTCAGCGCTGCCCGCAGGGCAGCTGCATGGGCTGATCCTATACCATTCTTTGATTCAACAATATAAACCCCCTCCTGGGGTTTCAGGGGGTAAAATGAGATTATCTGCCCCACCTTTACGGATTCTTTTTTGCTTTCCAGGGTCACTGCGTCTGTTGGGCAAATCTTCAGACATTCGCCGCATTCATTGCATTTTTCGCTTATCACATAGACTGGTGATGTGGAATCTGTGGGCTTTGACACGGCCTTAGGCTCGCAGACCTCTATGCACTGCCCGCAGTCCACACACTTTACTGCATCTATGTGTTTTCCCTTCTCTATTTCCACTGTAAAGTCTCCGAGATCGCCCTTTATGCTGAGGATTTTTGTGCCAGTGTGAAAGATAGCATCTCCAAATTCGAAAACCGCTCCCTTTTTTGATGGATGATACAGCCCTTTTCCATTCTTGCTTCTTTTGAAATAGGGCTCTTCGTTTAGAAGATGAAGATCGATTTCAAAGTCCGCAAAATCGTCGGCAAGCCTAAGAGCTCTATGGTCGCCTGCAATCAACAGGCTTGGTTTGACCTCCACTTTGACCATCTCAGGTAGTTTAGTTTCTTTTTTAACAGAGTTTTCGATAAGGAACTCTGCCTTCTGTGTGGATGACTTTCTATCACTGTGTACCCACGCGCATTCTTCCCTGACGTTTACCACATCCACTCCTAGAGGCTCGAGCCCCATTTCAACGCCAATGTCCTCGAAGAGCTGGTTCTTTTCTGAGCAAGCGGCTACAACTATTTTGTCAAGCTCCTTTCTTCGAAGATCGTCAACAATATATGCGAGCCCGTCTTCTGTACAGAGCCTCTCTACCCTCTCCACGACCGATACCTCCTCAAGCTTCTCGAGGCTCTTTGCAATCTTTTTAAAATCAACGTTTAAGGTCTTTCCGCAGCTGCACAAAAATACACCGATATTTCCAAACTCCATGGCCGATATACCTCTTTCTTATTTCTTTATCATATNNTATTTAGATTCATCTAAAAACCAGCCCGGGTCTCTTTGTGGGATACTTAAGAAAGGCGATCCCCCTCTCACTATACTTATCAATCTCATCCTGTGGGAACTTGTATTTGAGGAGAATCGTGCCCTCTATTTCTGAATAGGCTGGCCGCTCGTTTTCTTGGTAGAGTTTGCAGAGGATTCCTGCAATATGGCCGGAGGGGGGTATATAGAAGTCCCCCATAAACCTGTCCTTCAAATATATCCACGGATATATGACGATGCCCTTCTTTCCTGTCACATTTGGCAGGTTCTCGTACTTTTCAGACTCCTCCTGTGCAACTGATTCAGCAGGCAGCATGTCTTCAGCATCATTTTGCTCTGTCTCCGGTGACTGTTCCGAAGATACATCCGCTCCTTCAGATGATCCTTCTTCTTCCGAGTCTTCCGCCTCTACTTTTTTCTCAATCAGCTCTTCAGGTCCATCGAGTATTGAATAAGCATCCCTTTTCTCGCAATAGTTGAGAATGGCCTCATGTATTAGCGGATCGTCTTCACCCGGTGATAAAATAAGGGCAAATTCTTCGACCTTGTCAAGGGCCAAAAGCCCATCCTCAAACCTTTTCCTGACTTCCTCCACATCCCGCGGTCTTTCCCCGAGGTTGAGCATATAGAACCTTTTTCCGCCGTTCAAGAAGAATCCGTTGACTGAGGTGGCCAGGTATCCGCATTTTTTAAAGCTACCAAAATTTACTATGAACTGCCCCCATCTTTTTATCTCAATGGGCTCACCGATGGCTCCCTTGGGCGAAAACCCCACAAATACAGGGAGCTCAGACTTCATCCCCTCTAAAATATCAATCGGTGATAGCCTCGTCTCCTGGCTTGTCTCTTTCTCCTCTGTCAACCTCTTTCACCTTCTTTTTTTCCTTAAGCCTCTTCTTTATCTCTCTCTTTCTGCGCTCTTGTTTTATTAGCTCCCTGTTCTTGAGATAGATAAGGTCCTCAATATTTTTTATCTCCTGAGAGCCAGCCCCGGCCGTTTTCAGCTCCTCAACCATGCCTTTAAGGGCGTAGAGATATTTAAGGCGGATCCTTGTTGTGAGAAATATTCTCCCATATTCACTGGCAACTACATGGCCTATCTCTCTGGAGATGTCCTCCTTTACCTCAGAAAGTTTTTCTATGGTCTCAAAATACTGGTCGATCTTCTGTAAAAGTTCCTTTCCCTTCAAAGACTTAGGGATATAGTCATAGACGCTTTCAGACTGGAATTTCTTAACTGTTTCTACAGTTACAGGGAGATCGGTACGAATGATTATGGGCATCTCCTTGTATTCATAGTAGCGGTGGTCGTACTTTAACCGATAAATAAATTCCCATCCATCCAGATCCTTTATATCCAGATCCATGATTAGGAGGTCGGGGACGTTACCCTTTGCTATCTCCCAATACTCTTCCGGTGTAATTGCCTTCTGTTCCTTATCCTCCTCTCCCTCCCTTGACCTCCATTTGGTAACATCCAGAAATTCCTCTGTGGACTCGACCCCTATTACACTGTATTCCCCCTTCCTCAATGCGCCTATGGCATTATCAAGAGTCTTCCCCTCAGAGTCAAGAACTATTATCCGCCTCTTGGGCGCCTCCTCTTCAACCTCCTTCTCTTCGACCTTTTTCTCTACCTCCTCTTCCTCAGCTACGAAACCCTCTTTATCCGGGGCTTCAAGACTCTCATCTCTGTCCGGCTCGGTTACTGCCTCCTCTCTTTTTTCCTCACTTCCGGTTTCTTTATCTAAACCCTCAGCCTCTTCAACCTTGGACTTTGCATCATCCGAGGCTGTTTGTGATTCATCATCTGTCATGTCAAATCGTGGTATGTAATTGAGAGGGTATAAAAATTTTTTTATATAAAATACCTCGAAGGCCATTTCACCAAAAAGATTAAAATGAGAGATGATTAAGATTATATGGGGGACGCGTGATCCGTGATTTTGGAATGTAGCCGGGAATGAAAACTTATGGAAGAATTGATGATTTCGGCCTTAATGAAACGCGATGTGGTAACATCCAAGCCCGGGGAGACTCTTTCCAGGGTTCTATCCAGGATGTCAAATGACTCTTTGCATGAGACCCCGGTAATTGACGATAAAAAGGGGACACTTCTCGGTTATTTCAGCTTTCAAACACTTTCGAAAAAGAAGCATGTTTCACCAAGCACCCGTATTGAGCGATTGATGGTTTCTTCTCCAAAAATAGGAGCTAATGAAAGTATCTTCAGCGCTGCCGGTCTAATGCTTGAGACAGGCTTTAGAGCCCTCCCTGTTGTAAAAGGCGAAGATACCCTTGCAGGTATAATATCACGGACAGACATAATCAATGTTGTGCCGTCACTGGATTATATCAGCAGGTTGAAGGCAGAGGAGATTATGACGCCTGACCCAAGGGTCTTGAGCTATGAGGACAATATCGAGGAGGCAATAATTCTGATGGAGGAGCTTGGGGAGCCCTCAGCACCAGTGGTAGATGAGAACCAGAGGATATCCGGCTCTGTCCTCATCGATGATATATGGAGGAGTATATGGTATAACCGTGAGGGGGAGGATAAAGGTGAGTTTGTGGGGGAGAAGGTGAAGCTTCAAATCGAGGTTAAGGCCTTTGTCTCTCCCATTGCAGTTGCCAAAAAGGACGAGCTACTCAAAGATATTTGTTCCTCAATGACAAGAGTTAATCCATACATATGTGCTGTGGTAGACGACAGCCAGATGCCTATTGGTGTTATAACTCAGTATGATATTCTCAAAAGGCTTGTTAGATACGAATATGAGAGGGGGGTATTTCTGGATATAACAGGGTTTGAGATTAAGGATCCATTTCTCTATTCGAGCATGATAACCAAGCTGGAGCGATTTATAGAAAAGGCTGGAAAATACAGCTGGCTGGTTCCCTATAAATTAAACCTTGATATTGGGGGCCAGAACAAGGGTGGTAGGACGAGCTGGAACCTCAGGGCCAGGCTCAGTACAGATCTCGCCCTGTTAAATGTAAAAAGCCAGGGTTGGGATCTTCTCACATGCGTAGACGATATCGTGGAAGAATTAAACCGGAGAATAATAGATATTAAGCCTGAACATACGATTTAGGTACATTTTTAAGATTATTTGCTGTCTATTAGCTCACCGTATCCGTGTTTGATAAATATCTTTGCATTGCTCTCCGGGAGGATCACAATATCCTCTGCCTTGAAGGAGCCGTAGGTCTTCCCGTCAACTCCAACGATATGGGGAAGATCCTGAAGCATTCTCAATGTCAATAGACCTGGTGTCTCAACCTTTTTTTCTGTTCTGGTCGTTGTATCGGCCATATTGGTCTTTTGTTTTTTTTCCCCTTTTTTTTCACCACTTTTGAGCAGGGAATTCCTCCGATCCTTTATAATCTCGATAATTTTTTTGATAAAAACCTCTTCTTCAGCGGTGAGATATTCCAGATCAATTTCCTCACCTGACCTTGCATAGGAGAGGGAGAAGAGTACAAGCTTCTTTTCTCTGGCGTTAAATATGTCTGCTACAAGGTTCCTTAGATTTTCTCCTTCCCTTGAGTATGGAGGATGCTTCTCCTCGATCTCATTTAAGAGACTTTTCAGGTCCTTATAAAAGGACTTTTCCACCTCCTGCAGCGAAGAAGATGCCCTCTCTTTTCTAAGCAACTCCCCAAGGGTATTGGCATCGAGCTCCATAGATAAAGATTAACATCTGGGATATAACCTTTTTTGGAAAAATCGATTCTGAAAGCAAGAAGTTATAGCACATATATATAGGAATCGATAAAATAGTATTGTGGTGATATGGAGGTTAAAATAGGATCTAGGTTTGGTATGATAATATGCATTCTAGTGCTATTATCTGGATGCCTCACCGAAGGTGGTGGCACCACTACACCGTCCCCTCCAGCTCCAACAACTATTCCACCAACAACTCTCCCTCCTGAGCCAACTCCATATCATCCTTTGCCAACAACCCCTCCGCCTACTGGTGACACGCTAGATGATTTAAACGTATTTAATATGGGAGATACAATAACTGAAGAACAACTTAATCAAATTTTTTCAAAAAAGTTCGCAGATATTGATGGTGATGGGCAAGAGGAAGTCATATTCAGTCCGAACTCTAGAGAAGCTCGAATCTATATAGCTGAAAGAGAGAGGGCAAATTATAAAATATCTTGGAAAAGTAAAAGCCTATGCTATAGCTATGAATTTTCTTGTAATACTGGCGGTAGCAATCTGCGAGTTTTTGATTTTGACAACGATGGAGATTTGGAGATTGGAGTGGTATATACTGAACCTTTACAGAGCTTTTATTTTGTTTATTTAATCAATCCAACCACAAAGGAATATGAGTTAGAGGTAAGAGATGCTCGTTGGATTGGTCCTAAAATTCCAGATGAGAAGCGTGTTTTTCATTTGGGGGGAAGCAAAGAATTGACTGAAATTTATGAAAAAATAATAGGATTCGAACCACCTTAATTTAGTAGGAATAGTTTTATATATAATAATAGACCTATTATTATACATGGGCATTAAAGTAAAGCTCTATGCGGATAAAGAGGGAAGACAATATCGCTTTCCCATCCCAAAAAAGATTGTTGAACTTCAAGGATATTCCCACAAAGACACATTTGAACTTGAAGTGCAAGGCAAAAACATTCTTCTCAAGAAGGTGAAATGAAATGACTGATGAGGATACTGAAACCCAAATCCTAGGTGAGATGCACGAAGCCCTTATCGATCTCTTAATCAAGAAAGGCTTGATAACCGAGGAAGAATATGAGGCAGAGGTCAAAGAAAGACTTAAAGAGTCTAAGGGTTTGACACGATTTGAGGACCTCAAGGACTGAGAGAGTATTGCCATGAGAAAGGAGTCGTTATTTATAAGTCCTGCTCAAATACCCAATAAGTTAACAGAATCGGAAAACCTCAACCACCAATATGAAGTGTTTTGAATTTCTTCTCGCTCCTGGAGAAGGAGAGGTCAGTCAAGAGCGCTACTATCACAGCAGGTAATGCTCCAGCAATAACCTTGTCCTGGTTGTGCTGGGCGAGACCCTCGAAGACCAGGCTTCCAAGGCCGCCGCTCCCGATAATAGCTGTGAGTATTGCGATGCCGTTTGCAAGAATGGATGCAAACTTTATCCCTGCAAAAAATGCTGGATAGGCGTTTGGAAATCTAATCTTTCTCATGATCTGCCAGTCTGTTAGACCAATTCCCCTTGCCGAGTCAAGAATAGACGGATCAACACTGGAGAGCCCGATATAGGTATTTTTTATGATGGGTAGCAGCACCCTAACAAGGATTGCAATAACAGCGGGCTTAAATCCTATACCCATGAGGGGGACAACGAGAGCAACAACGGCAAAACTTGGGAGCGCCTGAAGAAGATTTGAAAAAGCCACAACAAGGGATGCAAGATAGCGGTTGTAGACCGAGGCAATTGCCAGGGGTATGGAGAGAAAAACCCCGAGGGCAAGTGATCCGTATACAAGGAGGAGGTGCTCAAAGGTTGCCTCCAGGACTGGTTCAAGCTCGTACATACCTAAAATTTCACCTCAAATCTCTTCTCAAGGACTCCGGAAAACCCGTCCAATAAAAGGGCAAGCAATCCCACCCAGATACCTGTAACAATTATGATCCCNNGCGCCGAGCCCCCCCGCGGCAATAAGACCACCCAGGGTCACCACACCCATGGTAAATACAAGAGCGATTCTAATTCCCCCAAAGATCAGGGGGAGCGCCAGAGGAACCCTAACCTTAAAAAGAATCTCCCTTTCAGAAAGGCCTAATGCCCTCCCGACTTCGAGAAGCTCTTTACTTATATAGCTCAAACCGGTGTGCGTGTTTCTTGCCACTGGAAGGATCGCATACAGAATAGAGGCCGCTATTGTTGGAGATGAGCCCAGGCCGAAGAGAGGAATAAGCAGCACAAGAAGGGCCAGCGTTGGTNNAAGGGCCAGTGTTGGCACCGTCTCAATGGCATTCAGAAAATTGAATACGATATGGGCAATATTCGGCCGCCTGTAGAGTATTATGCCAAGAAATATTCCCACTATTACAGCAGCCCCCAGTGCTAATGCGAACATCTGAAGGTGTTCGAATGTCCGAAGTGTCAATCTCTGCGTCTCCCATATACCTACCACATCTCCAATCATCCTATCCAAATCACCGTCCTCTTATTCAGATGAGCCTCATGAGCACCTCGTCAGCCAGGAGTACACCTATTGGTCCCTTGGGTCCAGCGACTATTCCTATGGATTCTCCCCTCTTTTTCATCTCCAACAGAGCCCCTTCAAGGGAGTCATTCGGGGAAAAAGACTTCCTTTCTTCGAGGTCCCCCAGATCCTTCATTTTTTCCTTATTAAGAGGAGACATAACGTCCTTCACGGTTAGCTTAGGCAGGTGTTTGAACTTTCGCTCAGCATCCACAAGTTCAGCCACAAACTGATCTGCCGGCTCTGTTATCAGCTCCTCTGGAACTCCTATCTGTAAAAGCTCTCCATCCCTCATAACAGCGATCCTGTCTCCAAGCCTCAGAGCCTCCTCGATATCATGGGTTACGAAAATAATGGTTCTAGCAATATCTTCTTTGATCCTAAGAAACTCGTCTTGAAGCTGTTTGCGCAAAAGGGGGTCCAGGGCACCGAAGGGCTCATCCATCAGAAAAAGAGATGGATTCATGGCAAGGGCTCTTGCGAGTCCAACCCTCTGCTGCTGACCTCCGCTGAGCTCACTTGGGTATCTATCAACAAAGGTTTCAGGAGACAAAGCAACCATTTTCAGCAGCTCATCAACCCTCTTCTCTATCCTGTCATTTGACCAGCCCTCAAGCTTTGGAACCAGTCCCACATTCTCGGATACGCTCAGATGAGGGAAGAGGCCGATCTGCTGGATAACATAACCTATGTTTCTCCTAAGAATCACCGGGTCAAAGTCCAGAACGTCCCTTCCATTGATGGTGATCTTCCCTTCATCGGGCTCTACCAGTCTGTTGACCATCCGAAGAGCTGTTGTCTTCCCGGATCCGCTAGGTCCGATGAGAAT
>JABAOD010003772.1_pt3 | contig 22467 bp, 22 predicted proteins | sample 7062151 | NCBI WGS metagenome assembly JABAOD01 (sample SAMN14538626, study PRJNA623070) | marine sediment metagenome | biome: marine biome [ENVO:00000428]; feature: marine pelagic biome [ENVO:01000023]; material: deep marine sediment [ENVO:00002113] | place: India: Gulf of Khambhat ... | reverse complement strand
AAGAACACCGTCATCATCATGACGTCGAACTTGGGCACCCGCGACCTGCGCAAGCAGCAGATCGGGTTCTCGGCGGACAGCGACGAGATGAACTACGAGAAGATGAAGGCCAAGGTCACCGAGGAGCTCAAGCGGCACTTCCGGCCCGAGTTCCTGAACCGGATCGACGAGGTCATCGTCTTCCACGAGCTGACCATGGACGAGGTCAAGCAGATCGTCGACCTCATGCTCACTCGAGTCGACGAGCAGCTCCAGAGCCAGGGTCTCGAATTGGCGTTGTCCGACAAGGCGAAGGAGTGGCTGGCCCAAACCGGTTACGACCCCGAGTTGGGCGCACGGCCGCTGCGGCGAGCCATCCAGCGCAAGCTTGAAGACCAGCTCGCCGAGAAGGTCCTGCTGGGCGACTTCAACGCCGGCTCGACGATCGTTGCCGATCTCGACGAGGAGAACGACGAACTCACCTTCGAAGCTGTCGACACGCCGGATGTGCCTCCGGAAGTGGAGATGGCCGAGAGCTGATCCAAACGGCCTGACCAGACGCCACACTGTCTTCGATGCAGAACGCCGTCCGCGCCCTCATCATCGTCGCCGGTGCGTATGTGGCCGCCCAGCTGCTGGCCGACATCGCCTCGCTGCGGATCATCGATGTCTTCGGATATGCAGTCGATGGCGGGACCCTCGTCTATCCATTCACGTTCACTTTGCGCGACCTGGTGCACAAGATCGGGGGGTTACGGGCTGCTCGAACCGTGATCTTCCTGGCCGCCGCCATAAACCTGCTCATGGCCGGGTTCTTCTGGCTCGTTTCGGCTTGGCCGGCGGATCTCTCTACCGGAGCTCAGCTCGAGTTCGGCGTGGTGCTCGCCCCGGTGTGGCGGATCGTGGTTGCCTCGATCGTCGCCGAGGTGATCGCGGAGCTGATTGACACCGAGATGTATCGGTCGTGGGTCCGTCGTTTTGGCGAACGTCGCCAGTGGGGTCGGGTGCTGGCGTCGAACTCGGTGGCGGTACCGGTGGATTCTGTCATCTTCGTCCTCATCGCCTTCTCGGGCGTGCTGCCTGGCGCAGTGATGATGGAGATCTTCTGGGTGAATGTGGCCTTCAAGATGGCGGTCACGATCATCTCGATCCCCTGGATCTACTGGGTTCGACCGGAACGGCTGGACCCGGACAACGTCCTGGAGCGGACCAGCGGCTGATCGGACTACCCTTCGAGCGACGGGACTCGAGGTCCCGTTCCCCTTCACGAATTCGGGAGGAAGAAACGTGAAACGACTGTTTCGTATGTTTGCGCTGCTCGGCGCGCTGCTGCTCGTACTGGGAGCATGTGGTGACGGCGATGCCGGCGACGACGGAGACGACGGTGGCGAGGCAACCGGTCTGAAGGTCTGCTTCGTGACGGACGACGCCGGTGTCGATGACCGCAGCTTCAACGCCGCGGGTTGGGAAGGCGTCAACGCGGCGGTTGCCAGCGGCGCCGCTCTGGAGGACGACGTGTTCCCCATTCTGCTGGAATCGGCCAGTGAGGCAGACTACCAGCCCCACATCGAGAACTGCTTGACGCAGGGATCCGAGCACATCGTGACGTCCGGCTTCAAGCTGGCCGATGCGACTGGCACGTTTGCGGCTGAGAATCCCGACGTGCAATGGACGATCATCGACTTCGCGTCGCTCGGACCGAACGTCACCGGCCTGGAGTATCAGACTGACGAGGGCACCTTCGCTGCGGGCTATCTCGCCGCCGGGATGACCCAGACGGGTGTCGTGGCGACCTACGGCGGTCTCAACATCCCGACAGTGTCCATCTTCATGGACGGCTTCGCGCGGGGCGTGGCCCACTACAACGATGTGAAGGGCACGGACGTGCAGGTGCTTGGATGGGACGTTGCCACCCAGGAGGGCACGTTCACCGGAACGTTCAACCCGGCCGAGCCGCAGGTTCGCGCCACGTGCGAGAGCCAACTCGACGAGGATGCCGACATCATTCTGCCGGTCGGTGGGGCCATCAACCTGCCGTGCGGCACGGCGATGCAGGACCGAGGCCTCGACNNTTGACTCGGACAACTTCTTCTCGTTCCCGGCCGAGTACCAGGATCTCTGGCTGGTGTCGGCGTTGAAGGGCATTGCGATTCAGACGCAACGGTCCATCGAAGCCCATGCCGAAGGCAACCCGACCGGTGGGTCGAGCGCGGTGGGAACGCTGGAGAACGGCGCCATCGGCCTTTCGGAGTTCCACAGTTGGGACGATCGGGTACCGGCCGATCTCGCAGCTGAAGTCGACCAACTGCTCGATGACATCGCCAGCGGAACGCTGACCTGGGACAAGTTCGTCGTCGGCGGCGGATGACCCCAGTTTCGAAGAGCTGATCGAGAGAAAGTCCCCGGTGAAGGCACCGGGGACTTTCTCGTAGCTAGGGTGACTGCCGCTTGGCCGGTCGATCGGAAGGAGTTGGCGTGTCGCTGGAGCTGCGGGGAATCACCAAGCGGTTCNNGGCGAGAACGGAGCCGGCAAGACCACGCTGATGAACGTCTTGTTCGGGCTCTACCGGCCTGACGAAGGTGACGTGATCATCGACGGTGAAGCCTTGGAACTGGGTGAGCCAAGCGCTGCGATTGCGGCCGGGGTCGGCATGGTCCACCAGCACTTCATGCTCGTGCCGGTCTTCACCGTGGCCGAGAACGTGATCCTCGGCCTCGAGCCGATCAAAACGATGGACTGGATCGACCGCAGCGCCGCGGACGACATGGTGCGGGAGGTGTCGGATCGCTACAACCTCGACGTCGACCCCCACGCGATGGTCGAGGAGCTTCCCGTGGGAGTCCAACAGCGGGTTGAGATCATCAAGGTCCTCGTTCGCGAAGCGAAGTACATCATCTTCGATGAGCCGACCGCGGTGCTCACTCCGCAGGAGGTCGAGGAGTTCTTTCGCATCGTGCGAGGCCTCAAGGAAGCCGACAAGGGCGTGATCTTCATCAGCCACAAGCTGCATGAATCGCTCGAGATCGCTGATCGCATCGTCGTCTTGAGGGACGGCCAATCGGTCGGAGAGGCGGATCCGAAGGAGGCGACACCCGCGAGCCTCGCCGAGATGATGGTCGGGAGGCCTGTCGACCTCATCGTGCATAAGGAGTCGGCCGATCCCGGTGATGTTGCGTTGGTGATCGATGATCTGGTCGTTCTCGATGATCGGGGCCACACCACGGTCAACGGCCTCTCGCTGGAGGTGCGCTCGGGTGAGATCGTCGGCATTGCCGGAGTACAAGGCAACGGCCAGACTGAGCTGGTCGAAAGCATCACCGGCATGCGGCCGTCCCAATCCGGCACGGTCTTCATCGACGGCGTAGATCTGACGACCGCCACCCCCCGGGAGATCCATCAGAACGGCGTCGCCCATGTGCCCGAGGACCGACAAGAGAGCGGCCTGGTCATGAGTTTCACGATCGCCGAGAACATGGTGCTCGACTCGTACTACGACGAGCCGTACTCCCGAGGGATCCAAATGGATTGGGAGAGTGTCAATGAGTCGTCCGAGCGACTCGTTGACGAGTATGACGTCAAGACGACGCAGGTCGATGTGCCGGTGTCCACCCTCTCCGGTGGAAATCAGCAGAAGGTGATCGTCGCCCGGGAGTTCGATCGTGACCTGAAGGTCCTCATTGCGTCGCAGCCGACCCGTGGTGTCGACGTGGGTTCCATCGAATACATCCACGCTCGGATCGTCGAGGAGCGGGACGAGGGTGTTGGAGTATTGGTGGTCTCGTCGGAGCTCGACGAGGTCATGGCCCTCTCGGATCGATTGCTCGTGATGTACAAGGGCAAGATCGTGGCTGAGTTCGACCCCCGTACTGCTTCACCGACGGAGATCGGCTTGGCCATGCTTGGCTCGGGAGCTGCCCATGAGTGATCTCAAACCGGACATCGACGACCGCGGCGAAGACGAGTCGGGGGCAGAGCGCACGCTGGCCCAGCGCATCACGGGCGTCGGAGAAAGCCTCGGCCGTGCACTGTTGGTTCCTTTCCTCGCACTGGTCTTGGCGCTCATCGTCGGCGCAGTGATCATCATGCTCACCGACGTCGACGCCTGGCAGCGGATGTCGACCTCGCCCGGCGGGGCCATCGGCGACATGTTCGAGGGGGTCGGAAAGTCATACGCTGCGCTCTTCGACGGTGCGTTTGGCTCGGTCCGGTCGATCTCCGAGACGCTGTTCACGGCGACTCCGCTGATCCTGGCGGGCCTGGGCGTGGCCATCGGCTTCCGAGCCGGTTTGTTCAATATCGGTGCCCGGGGCCAGATGTTCATGGGCGGCCTGGCGGCAGTGTGGGTCGGCTTGAACATCGAACTGCCCGGCCTGATCGTCATTCCGTTGGCGGTGGTGGCTGCGTTCGTCGCCGGTGGGATCTGGGGTGGTTTGACCGGCTTCCTCCGCGCCCGAACCGGTGCTCACGAGGTCATCACGACGATCATGCTCAACTTCATCGCGGCCTTCTTCGTGCTGTTTGCGCTGAAGACGACTCTGTTCCAGGAGGAGGGCTCGAATCTGCCTCAGTCGGCACCGATCCTCGAGCCGGCCCAACTCCCACGCATCTTCGGTGAGGGTTTTCGCGTGAACATCGGTCTGTTCATCGCAGTCGCGGCGGTGTTCGGCGCCTTGTGGCTGCTGTTCCGATCGACGTGGGGCTTCGAATTCCGGGCAGCCGGATTCTCGCCAGGTGCCAGCAAGTACGCCGGCATGGACGTGGGGCTTCTCTATACCGCAGTGATGTTCATTTCAGGCGCTTTGGCGGGTGTCGCAGGAGCCATGGTGACACTCGGTTTGCCTCCCTATCGGGCGACCTCCAACTTCCCGGGCACGATCGGCTTCGATGCCATCTCCATTGCGCTGTTGGGCAGATCCCATCCAACCGGAACCATGTGGGCTGGGCTGCTCTTCGGGGCACTCATCGCCGGCGGCCGGACGATGCAAGCCGCGGCCGGGGCATCCGTGGATCTGGTGCTCGTCATGCAGGCACTCATTGTCGCGTTCATCGCTGCCCCCGAACTGGTTCGAGCCATCTTCCGGCTCAAGCGGCGCGGAGAAGAGGCAGCCCAGATCACGCAGGGATGGGGAGCATGACCGCAGCCGCCGAGGCAGGCCTTCCCGCGATCCACACCCGGGCCACCAGGGAAGAGCGGCGATCCACCATCATCGGGTTTGTTCTGCTTGGTCTGGCGATCGTCACCTATTGGGTGTTTGCGCTCGGGGTCGAGGCCGGGCTCGAGGCCACCTTCAACCTTTCGCTGGCAACCGACCGGTTCCAAGACTTGGCATGGGTCACTGATGCCCGCGGTTTGAGCACGGTCCTGGCGGTGATCATCGCTGCCCTCGGCGTATGGCGTCTCACGCGGCGAGGCCTTCGCTACACGAACCTGTCCCTGGCCATCGGCTTCGGTCTCTTCTCGCTTGCCTTCCTGGCATGGGCAGCGGCCGGCAGTCAGTTCAGCATGGTCGGCATGTTCCGCTCGACGGTGATCCTGTCGGTGGTCGTCACTCTCGGCGCTCTCACCGGTCTGATGTGTGAGCGGGTCGGTGTGATCAACATCGGCATCGAGGGCCAATTGCTGGCCGGAGCATTCTTCTCCGTCGTCTTGAGCAGTGCGTTCGGCACCATCATCGGTTTGACAGGTGGCGTGCTGGTCGGCGGACTGCTCGGCCTGTTCTTGGCATGGATGACGATCAAGTATCGGGTCGACCAGATCATCGCCGGTGTCGTCATCAACATCCTTGCGCTGGGTCTCACGTCGTTCATGTCATCGCGGATTCTCTCGGAGGTCATCGAACTGAACTCACCTGCTCGCATACCTTCGATCCGAATCCCGCTGCTGGCCGACATTCCGGTGATCGGGCCGATGCTGTTCGACCACACGTTCTTCGTCTACGGCATGTTCGTGCTGGTGTTCAGTATTCACTTCGGGCTCTTCTATACACGGTGGGGTTTGCGCTCCAGGTCGGTCGGGGAGCACCCCAAAGCCGCCGACACCGCTGGCATCAATGTGTATCGGATCCGCTACCGAAATGTCATCCTCGGTGGGATGATCGCCGGCTTCGGTGGAGCCTTCCTCGGGCTCGCGCAGGTTGCCCGGTTCGAGGAGAACATGACCGGTGGCATCGGGTTCATCGGGCTCGCCGCGATGATCTTCGGCCGCTGGCTTCCCTTCGGAGCTCTCGGTGCCGGGTTGGTCTTCGGGTTCGCCCGGGCGCTCCAGCAGAAGGCCTCGCTGCTCAGCACCGGCATCCCCTCGGAGTTCCTGCTCATGCTGCCCTATCTCGTGACCATCATCGTCGTCGCCGGGGTCGTGGGCAGTGCCCGGCCGCCGGCAGCCGACGGACAGCCCTACATCAAAGACTGAAATTGGTGAGCTCCGCCTCGAGCGCTTGCTCTAGCTAGCGGCTTTGTCTACTCTTGCGCCCCGGCGCACCCATGGTGCGTCGTTCTCTTGCCGCTGGGAGGCAAACCCTCATGATTCGCGTACTCGTGGCCGCAGTGGCGCTCGTGGTACTGGTTCCACAGCCGATTGCCCACACCACCCATCTTCTCGACTTTCCCTTCCGCGTCTCAGTCCAGGACTCGGCACCGACTGCGGCGGCCGTGGCGACGTGGTCGGATCCGCAGCTCGCTCCGCCCCGGCCCGGGGTGCCCATCGAGCAGTGGTACGACTGCCGGCCGCCCCGCCGGGATGCGGTGTGCGTGGATGGGTTCGACGCCGATGAACGTGTCGCCGCGGTTCTTCGGTCACAGCCGACGTCAGCGGAGGATTGGAGGCCGATCGTCGAGCTGTACTTCGAGCCTCGTCACGTCAATCGGGCGCTTCGAGTGATGCAGTGCGAGAGCGGCGGAGACCCGTCAGCAAAGAACCCGACCTCGACAGCGTCCGGGTTGTTCCAGCATCTCGGCAGCCTGTGGGGCCCGCGAGCCGAGAAGGCAGGGTGGGCCGGGGCGGACGTCTTCGATCCCCATTCCAACATCGCCGTGGCCGCTTGGCTGGTCTACGAAGGCGGCGGCTGGGGGCATTGGAACCCCAGCCGACATTGCTGGGGCTGAGGCGACCCTTCGGGTCGCCGGGCGTCAGGCTTGAGGCCTGAGACCTGAGGCGGTCGTGCTGATTCGGGCGCCAACGATGGACGCCCTGATGCCTGATGACTGATGCCTGCGGTGATCACGAAGGGATCACCGCAAACACTTCCCATTCACCCGGAACGCCCTTCAACGTGTGGGTGCCGCGCGACTCGAACTCGAGACGGGAACCCACGACGAGGTCCTTCACGGTCCGGGAGACCAGCACCTCTCCGGCACCGGCCATCGAGGCGACCCTGGCGCCCAGATGGACTGCCAGACCCGCCACGTTGTCGCCCACGGTCTCGATCTCGCCGGTGTGAACCCCGGCTCGCACCTCGACGCCGAGTCCTCGTATCGCATCGCAGATGGCTGCTGCCGCACGGACTGCACGTGCCGGGCCGTCGAAGGTCGCCAAGAATCCATCACCGGTGTGAACTCGTTCCATCCCGCGCCACCGTTGCAGCTCTCGGCGAGTCAGGCGGTTGTGTTGCTCCAGGAGCGATCGCCAGTCCTGGTCGCCGAGCTCGGCAGCGCGCCCCGTCGAGTCGACGATGTCGGTGAACAAGACCGTGGACAGCACCCGCTCTGGCTCGGATGCTTCCCGCTGGCCGGTCATGAATTCCTCGATCTCATCGACGAACTCCTTGGGATCAACCGCCCAGAAGAGATGGGCGCGGCCCGGTAGCTCGACCAGCGTGGCATCGGGAATCTGAGACTCGATCCAGCGACCCTCCTCGATGTTCACATCGTCGTCCTCGGTTCGATACAGCAACAGGGTCGGAGTCTGGATGAGTGGAAGCACCGCCCTCGTATCCATTTGGGTGTTCATTCTGAGGAGTTGTCCGGCCGCCTTCGGAGTCGCAGACAACCTGAAGAAGCGGGCTACCCACTCGCGGAACGCACGATCATCCTCGCGCTCCCCGAGTATGTACTCCGCAAGATGATCAGGATCCCCCCAGTGGGTTTCGACGTGTTCGATCTCGGCGGCTCGCTGCTCAGGCGTGGGTGCCCAGGGGTAGTCCTCCGACCGCACCCGCTTGGCATAGGTGCTGGCGAGAATGACGCCTTCGGTTCGCTCCGGATACGTGGCTGCGAACAGACACACCATGTTGCCGCCTTCGGAATGGCCGAACAGGGTGGCGCGTTCGGATTCAACCGCGTCCATCACCGCCCGCACATCGTCCATGCGCTCCTCCAGGCTGGGTAGCTGGTCGAGGGGGAGACGGTCGGACATGCCGGTGCCGCGTTTGTCGAAGGTGATGACTCGGGCGAACGTTCCGAGGCGACGCAAGATCGACGCCAGCACCGGGTCATCCCACATCAGCTCGATGTTGGAGACCCAACCCGGTACGTAGACCAGGTCCCGAGGACCATCGCCGAACACCTGGTACGCGATGTTGAGGTCACCGCTGGTGGCGTACTTCGTGATGGGCACGATCGGAGCCTACGGCTCCGAGGCATCAGTCATCAGGCATCGGGCATGTTGTCGGTAGGTTCGACATACAGAGAGGAGACACCGATGACAGTGGTTGCAGAACGTGTGACGGCGAGCCAGGCAGATCTCGAGGGGATCGAGCGGTCGGCGCTCGACTATCTCGAGGGCTATGTCACTGGTGACGCGGACCGGCATCTGCGGGCCTACCACCCGGAGTGCATCAAACGACGACTGACCACCGACCCCGACAGCGGTGTCACGGAGCAGATCGTGCTGTCACCCCGGACGATGGCGGACTACGCCGCCACCGGTGAGACGATCATCGAGGACTGTGGGGCGGAGGTCTTCATCGACGATGTCTACGAGGACATCGCCTCGGTGCGGGTGTACTCGTGCAACTGGGTGGATTTCCTCCATGTCGTCAAGGCGCGAGACGAGTGGCGGCTGTTCCATGTGACGTGGCACCGTGTTGTGCCGCAGGACGGCACAGCACAGGCCTGAGGACCCTCACGACGGTTCGCTGCAGGCCGGAGGCATCAAGGATTCGAGCTCGCTTCGCTCGCGCCGATTCCTTCTGAGTCCTGCTGCCTGATGCCTGATGCCTGATGCCTCGGAGCCGCTATCCCGCCGGCCGCCCGTAGAACTCGACTTCCTGCAGCGCCAGCTCGGTGAAGCTCGTCCCATCGACGACCTCGGCCGGCCAGGTGGAGCGCACCTCGATGACGACCTGGGTGGTGTTGAGCGTGGTGAACGTGATGAGGTGTCGGCCGGGACGATTGACGAGCGTTTCGATGGTGCCCTCGGTCATGTCGTCGGCCCGGATCTCGATGCCGTTGATGCGGAAGTTGCGCCGGAACCTCGTGTCGTCCTCGAGATTGTTGAAGACGATCTGCTCCAGCTGCCAAGGCGTGTTGAACGCGAAGGTCATCGTGGCACCAACCCCTTCGAGGCCGGCGTCGTTCCACGCAGCGTCGGTCCCGTCGATGAGGTTCTCGCACGGGAACGAGCTCAACTCGCTCGAGCACTCGACCGAGATGTTGGACGCCGGAATCCGCTCGGGCAGGGTGCGAGCCGCAGTGGTGGTCGTCGTCGTGCTGGTCGAGTCCGCGATCACATCACCATCGTCTCCGCGTATGGCGTTGAAGACGATGGCGATGAGGATGACGGCGGCCAGGACCGAGCCGATCACGACAGCCGCCCGCACACCTGCGGTCATCGTGATGAGCGGTTGAGGCGCGACGGGCAGTTCTCCCTGGTAGAGGCGAGCGCCACATTCCTCGCAGTGGCGGTTGGACTCGGGATTGGCGGCCCCGCACGAAGGGCACGTGACCGTGCCGTAGGGGACACTCGAAAGGTGATCGCCGGGATCTTCTGCACTGTCGAGCGAGAACTCCTCGTCCTCCATGTCGACCCACTGGCCGCATTCGGGACAGAACTCATCGCCTTCGAACGTCGCACCGCAATTGGTGCACGTGATGTGGTCCACGCTGCCGGGCACCTCCGCTACCGGCGGTATTGTGCCACGGAGATGGTGTTTCTCGCGATCAGGCCGACTGAGACATGGTCGGTGGGAACAGTGTTGGGAGCCCTGGTGCTGCTTGCGATCGTGGTGGCTGTCGTGATGTGGGCAGTTCGCGTCACAGGTGACCGATACGATCGTTGACATGTCCTATTCATGCTCTGCGTGCGGCTATCGCTCAGCGAAGTGGATGGGTTTCTGTCCGCAATGTCGCGTGAGCGAGGCCCTGGTCCCGATCTCCGAGGCTGCGCTGACAGTGCGAGAACCCCTTCCGCTCACCAAGGTCACGACTGACGAGGTGGATCGACTGTCGACGGGCATTGGTGAGTTCGACCGGGTCGTAGGCGGTGGAGTGGTCGCCGGCTCGGCCATCTTGCTCGGTGGCGAACCCGGGGTGGGCAAGTCGACCCTGCTGCTGCAGGTCGCCGCAGGTGTGGCGGGGACGGGAGGAAGGGTCTTGGTTGCATCAGCCGAAGAGTCGATGTCGCAGGTGGGCATGCGAGCACGACGACTCGGCATCGACGACGAGTCGCTGCTGCTGGCAGCAGACACGTCCGTCGAGTCGATCATCGCCGCGGCTGAAAAGGTCCGGCCCGAGTTGTTGATCGTGGATTCGATCCAGACCGTGTCGGTGGCCGATGCCGGCGGGGCTCCCGGCACGACCACTCAGGTCAGGGAGTCGGCGTCACGCCTGATACAGGCCGCCAAGGGCAGCGATGTGCCGGTCATCCTGGTCGGCCACGTGACCAAGGACGGCGCCATGGCCGGTCCCAAGATGCTGGAGCACATGGTCGATGTCGTTCTCTACCTGGAGGGGGAGAGCACAGTCGGATTCCGCACTCTCTCGAGCATCAAGAACCGCTTTGGGGCGGCTCAGGTGTTCGGGGTGTTCGAGATGACCGGTGACGGAATGAATGAGATCGATGATCCGTCCCGGGCACTCATCGGGACCGATCTCGGCCGCATCGCCGGCACGGTGGTGTTTCCGGCACTTCAAGGGCGGCGTCCGGTGACCGTTGAAGTACAGGCCCTGGTGACACCCACGGGCAATCCGCAACCGCGCCGATCGATCCGGGGATTCGAGCCGGCTCGTGTCCATCAGCTGCTGGCGGTGCTCGAACGACACGCCGGTCTCTCTTTTGCCAACCAGGAGGTGTACGTCACTGCCGTCGGGGGGATGCGGCTCCGAGAACCGGCTGCCGACTTGCCGATTGCCTTGGCGCTCGCCTCGTCGCTCCTGGACCGGCCCGTCGGGCCGACCGCCGCATTTGGAGAAATGGGCCTGACAGGTGAGATCAGACCTGTTCCCCTGGCCGACCGGAGGAGTGAGGAGGTGGCCCGGCTCGGACTCGAGACAACGATTGCTCCCTCGCAGCGCATCCGTCACATCGCGGACGCCCTGATCGCGGCCGGCTTGGCCGGGCCCAACGGCGGATGAAACGACCCGGCATGCTCACCGATCGAGCGCCGCAAACCGACTAGATTCACGGGCTGTGACCGAGGGACGTGGGGGCTTCATTTCCATCCTCGAGCGGCTGGCTCCCGGCACAGATCTCAGGATCGCGCTCGAACGAATCATCCAGCAATCGAATGGCGCGCTGGTCATCATGGGCTGGGACCCCAAGGTCCAGTCGATCTGCTCGGGTGGCTTTTCGCTTGCCGATGCGAACTTTTCGCCTGCCCGCCTGGCCGAGCTCGCCAAGATGGACGGCGCGATCATTCTCGACGACGACGGCGAGGTCATCGTCCGTGCCAATGTCCACCTGATCCCGGATCCGTCACTGCCGACACGAGAGACCGGTTCGAGACATCGCACGGCCGAGCGCACCGCTGCGCAGACGGGCAAACCGGTGATCTCGGTGTCGGAAGATCGCGGCATCGCCACCCTCTTCCTCAACGGCACGCGCCACGAGCTCGCCAGCCCGACGGCGCTGGCTGCCAAGGTCAATCAGTCACTCGCCAACCTCGAGCGGTTCCGTCATCGACTCGACGATGCCGAAGAGCGCCTGAGCCGACTCGAGGTCGCCGATCTCATGACCTTCCGCTCGGTGGTGACAGTGCTGCAGCGCGCTGAGCTCGTTCGCCGTATCGGCGACTCTGTCGAGGAGGACGCCCGGGCCTTGGGGGCAGAGGCCTCGCTGACGCTCGTCCAGCTCGCCGATCTCACCCAGGGGATCAAGCGGACGGCAGCACTGGTTCTCACGGACTACGTCCGCCCGTTGCGGTCCGGCTCGGTGGAAAAGGCCGAGCGTGCCCTTCGGGCCATTCCGCTGTCCGAGCTGCACGACGTACAGGCGATCGCCGCGGCCCTCGGGTTCGAACACCCGGAGACGTCGACGCGACCGCGTGGATATCGACTCCTGAGCCACGTTCCCCGTCTTCCGGCCGGGGTTCGCGAGTCCATCGTCAGGCATTTCAAGGACTTCCAGAAGATGTTGCGCGCCTCGGTCGGCGAGCTCGAACGGGTGGACGGAGTCGGGCCCAGCAGAGCCGAGCAGCTTCGCCACTACTTCGACAGGGCGACCGACCCGCTGTGGGATCCGATAGAGGACTGAGCTCAGACAGTCCCTAGACTGTCCCCGTTCATGGCTACCAAGAAAGCTCCCTTCGCCGTCAAGGACAAGGTCGTCCACCCCCATCACGGCGCCGCCACCATCGTCAAGAAGGTGAAGCGCAAGATCGATGGAAAGAACCGCGATTACTTCGTCCTCGACATCGCAACAGACCAGTTGACCGTGTACGTCCCAGTCGAGGGCGTCGAGGAAACGATTCGGCCGGTGATCTCCAAGACGGCCGCCCGGAGAGTGTTCGCCACCTTCAAGGAAGAGCCACAGGAAGCCGGCTCCAACTGGAGCCGCTGGTACAAGGTGCTCAACGAGAAGATGACCTCCGGTGACATCTACCAGGTTGCGGAGGTCGTCCGCGATCTCACCTATGCACAGCAGACCAAGGGGATCTCGCCGGCGTTGAAACGGATGCTGTCGAAAGCTCGCCTGACGCTCATTTCCGAGCTGCAGTTCGCCCTCGCCTTGACCGAAGAGGAGGCGACCAAGAAGCTCGACCGGGCACTGCCCAAGGTGGCCGTCGAAGAGACCGAGTAGCGGGATTCACCGGTGTACGTCGAGGCCGTACGGCTTCTCATCACGTTGTTGCTCACCGCAGTCGGCTATCGCCTCGGACTCGACCTCGAGGGCGTCGACCCGGCTCGCGGGGCGATCGTGGGCGCCATCTTGGGAGCCGGCCTCGGCTACGTTGCGGGCGGCGTTGCCGGCCGTTTCCTGCGCCGCGTCCTGAAAGCCGCCCCGCGAGCACTGGCCGTTTCGCTGTCAGGCCCGGAGCTCTTCGCCGGCGCCATCGGAGCGACGCTCGGGGTGGTCATCGGGGCCGTTTTTTCGATTCCGCTCGTGGCCCTGCTCGACTTCCCGATCGGATGGTTGGCGGGGGCGCTCTTCGTCTTGCTGATTGGTTCGGTTGGAGGAGCGGTGTTTGCCGGCCGTGCCACGGAGCTCCTGTCTGCGGCAGGTCTCCAGCGCCGGCGTCCGCTCGTCGCCCGCCGCTTGGATGACACCGAAGCCGCCCTTCTGATGGACTCATCGGCGGCCATCGACGGTCGCGTGCTGGACCTCGTCTCTTCCGGGATGCTCGACGGCCGCATGTTCGTGCCCGCGTTCGTCGTCGACGAGATGCAGGGCTTGGCGGATGCCGCCGAACGGTCGACGCGCCGCCGAGGACGTCGCGGTCTCGAGATCGTCGAGGCGCTCCAAGGCCTCACCGAGGTGACCGTGCTGGATGATGAGGTACCGGAGGTGGACGACGTCGATGCGAAACTGATCACGCTGGCCGAACGCGCTGACGCGCGCCTCGTGACGACGGACACCAACCTGGCGTCGGCCGCTCAGATCCGGGGTATTGGGGTGGTGAACCCTGCCTCATTGAGTGACAAGCTCCAGACCCCCGTGGCCGTGGGCGACGCCATGACGGTGGAGATCGTTCGCTCCGGTACGGAGGCCGGCCAGGGTGTGGGCTACCTCGACGATGGAACCATGATCGTCGTGCGGGATGCAGCTGATCGCATCGGTGACGAGGTGGACATCGTCGTGACGTCCACCACCAAGACTCGGGTCGGACGGATGCTCTTCGGCAAGCCCGTATGACCATTTGGGGCATCGTCGTGGCGGCCGGCGCCGGCAGCCGTTTCGGCAGCCCGAAGCACGTCTTGGAACTGGACGGGGTGGCGCTGTGGCAACGGGCCCGTGACGATCTGCTGGCCGGCGGCGTGGATTCAGTCGTCGTCGTTGGAGACGTGCCTGGAGGTTTCCATGGGGGACGCCGTCGGCAGGACTCGGTGGCCGCCGGCCTCGCCCAGGTGGCTGCCGACGCAGCGTACGTCCTGGTCCATGACGCCGCCCGGCCGCTGGCCGGTGCGGACGTGGTGAATGCCGTGCTGGAGCGGCTCGGGCAGGGAGACGTCGACGGGGTCGTGCCCGCCGTACCGGTGGGCGACACCCTCAAGCGGGTTCAGGGGTCGTCGGTTCTCGAAACCGTCGACCGGTCCGACCTCGTGGCAGTGCAGACTCCCCAGGGCTTCCGAGCGGACATGCTGCGCAGGGCTCATCGCGAGGTCACGTCGGATGTCACCGACGATGCTCAGATGATCGAAGCGATCGGGGGTTCCGTCGTCACCGTGGCGGGCTCCGCCCGGAATCTCAAGGTGACCCATCCGGCCGATCTCGACGTTGCGGCGGCTCTCCTGTGACGCGAGTGGGCTTCGGTGTCGATGTCCACGCGCTCGGTGGCCCGCCGCCGATTCGGTTGCTCGGTGTCGAAGCCGATCACCACCAAGGGCTCGCCGGTCACTCAGATGCCGATGTCGCCGCGCATGCCGTGATCGACGCGTTGTTGGGAGCCGCCGGCCTGGGCGACATCGGAACCAGGTTCCCGTCGGAGGACGAGGCGTGGGCCGGGGCGAATTCGATGGCCATGCTCGACACGGTTGTCGAAGAGATCCGGGCCCGCGGGTTCGACGTGGTCCACGTCGACGTCACCATCGTGGCTCAGACCGTCAGAATCGCCCCCATCCGCGATGCCATGGTTTCGGCCCTGGCTGACGCCGTCCAGCCGGGTACCGCGTCGGTGAAGGCCACCACTACCGATCACCTGGGAGCGCTCGGCCGGGGAGAGGGCGTGGCCGCATATGCGGTCGCAACGGTCTCCTACGATGCCTGACCCCATGCAGGTCTACAACACCCTGGGTCGCCAGATCCAGGACTTCGAACCCACCGAGCCGCACAAGGTCGGCATCTATCTGTGCGGTCCGACGGTTCAGTCCGAACCTCACCTGGGACACGGGCGGTCGGCCGTCGTCTTCGACGTCATCCGCCGTTACCTGTCTTGGCGGGGGTTCGATGTGACATTCATCCGCAACGTCACCGACATAGAGGACAAGATCATCGCTGCCGCGTCCGCTGAGGGCGTGACGGTGACTGAGCTGGCAGCCCTCAATGCCGAACGGTTCGCCAAAGGCTACAGAGACCTCGGGTGCCTCGATCCTGACATCGAGCCGGCAGCAACGGAGCACATTCCCGAGATCATCGAGTTGATCGAGATGCTCATCGACGCCGAGCTGGCCTACGCCGCCGGTGGGGATGTCTACTTCCGGGTCAGGGAGCTGGCCGACTACGGAAAGCTGTCGGGTCGCCGTATCGACGAACTCCGATCGGGAGCGCGAGTGTTGCCCGGAGAGCACAAGACCGACCCTTTGGACTTCGCGCTGTGGAAGGCGGCCAAGGAGGGAGAGCCGTCCTGGGACTCTCCCTGGGGCCCTGGGCGCCCCGGGTGGCACATCGAGTGCTCCGCCATGGCCGCCAAATACCTGGGCCGACCCTTCGACATCCACGCCGGTGGCTCTGATCTCATCTTCCCTCACCACGAGAACGAGATAGCCCAGTCGGAGGGCGCGTTCGGTGCCGGTTCCTTCGCCAAGTATTGGATGCACAACGGGATGCTGCAGCTGTCCGGCGAGAAGATGGCCAAATCGACCGGCCTCCTCGTCACGTTGGAGGACGGTGTGGCCCGTTATCCGGCAGCGGCGATTCGGCTGTTCTTCATGGGTGCTCGCTATCGGTCTCCACTCGACTACTCGGAGTCGTTGCTGGCCGATGCCTCCGCCAGCCTGGACCGGTTGCGGGCGTTTCGGCGGCGAGCCGGCGACGTCGAGGCCCTGGCAGACCCGACAGTGATCGAGCATTTCGTTGCGGCGATGGATGACGACTTCAACACCCCGGTTGTCGTCGCCGACCTGTTCGATCTCGTTCGCGAGGCAAATCGCCGCTTGGATGAGGGTGAGCGAGCCGACGAGCTCGTGGCGGCCTTCGACGAGATCCTGACTGTGCTCGGCATCGATCTGGCTGAGGCTGCTGTGGACGAACTCGGCCCCGAACTCCAAGGCGTGAGTGCGGGTTTCGGTCTCGCTGACGACGGAAGTGCTGACGAACTGATTGCACGCTTGATAGTCCGACGCTCCGAGGCAAGAGCATCGCATGACTTCACGACTGCTGACGGCATCCGTGACCGACTGGCCAAACTCGGTGTGGTGCTCGAGGACGCTCCGGATGGCTCGACCACCTGGCATCGGTCATAGCCTCGAGGGCGTGCATGCCGTGGCGGCCGCGGTGGCGGCGGGACGGGTTGCCCGGCTGACGGTGGAGGAAGGCCGCATGAATCGGCCGCCGATCCAATCATTGGTCGAAGCTGCCCGCGGTTCTGGCGCTGCGATCGAGTTCGTCAGGTCGGTGGCCGACTTGGCGGTGACCGACGCGCCGCAGGGGATCCTCGCAGAAGCCCGCCCGATTCCCACGTGGCCAATCGATGATCTGGCAGCCCTCGACAACCCGGCGTTGCTGGTGTTGGATCGCGTGGAAGACCCCCACAATCTGGGTGCCATCGCCCGTAGCGCGGCGGCTGCCGGCATGAGCGGGTTGGTGGCATCGCACACTCGGGCGGCTCCCTTCAGTGCCACGGCGTTCAAAGCTGCGGCGGGTGCGTTGGAGCGACTGCCGGTGGCCCTCGTCGGGTCGGTGGCGTCGGCACTGGAGCGCCTGGCAAGGCGCCGAGTGTGGACTGTCGGTTTGTCAGCCGAAGGCGCCGACAGCCTGTTCGGTCTGTCGTTGCTCGATCAGCCCTGCGCAGTGGTGGTGGGTGCGGAGGGCGCCGGGCTGTCCAACCTGGTGTCGGACCGCTGCGACGTCTTGGCATCGATTCCGATGATGTCAGGCGAGAGCCTGAATGCCTCGGTTGCGGCCGCCGTGGCCTGCTACGAAGTGATGCGGGTGAGAGCCAACCTCTGATCCGCCGCCTCCCGCCTCCGGCCTCCAAGCTCCAGCCGCCTACCCTTCTGCGTACTGGAAGCTGCGTGCCGGCAGCTTTCTCGCTGGCGTAGCTCAGTTGGTCAGAGCAACCGCCTTGTAAGCGGTAGGTCGTGGGTTCGACTCCCACCGCCAGCTCAATGTCGAGGAGACCCCTGTCGGGCTTGTACGCTGCGCGTCACATGGTCCGTCGCACCACCTCCACGCTGCGCGCCGTGGCGATATTGCGAGATCCTCATGCCTGGTGACCACGCAGCGCCGGGCTTGAAGCGGTTCTACCGCGAGTTGTCGAGTTCGCTGATCAGGTGGCTCATCGTGGCTGCGGTGATCATTGCCGTGGCATGGGGGATTGCGCGGCTGTTCGAATCCCTCGGTGAGTCGGGAACCACGACGACGTCTGTACCGATCACCCAGACCTCGGTCCCGGTGAGCTCCACCACCACGACCTCCGCTCCAACCACGACAACCACAGCTTCGACGACAACGACCTCCACCACGATCACGACGACGACAACGATTCCACCAGAGCTCCTGCCATCGGAGGTCGAGGTCGTGGTGCTGAACTCGACGACCGTCAGTGGGCTGGCAGCCGGGGTGTCCGACAACCTGGCTGTCATCGGCTATCAGATGCTGGAGCCCGACAACTACCGGCCCACCCTCGACACGAGCCGCATCTGGTTTGCGGACGGCTTCGACGACGAAGCGATCACCCTTGCTTCGCAGATCCCTCAACAGACCGTGATCGTGGAACCCTGGCCCAACGAGGATCCGATTCCTGCGGACATCGTGGTGGTTCTGGGCACGGACTTCGGAGGGTGAGCGAAGCCCAGACTCCCGTCGGCCCAGGGCCGGTCACACACATCAGCACCTTGTGGGCGTGGCTGTTCGTCGCACTGCTCGCCATCGCGATGGTCATCGGCACAGTCGGGCGCGTGTTCTCGGCAGCTGTCGTGCTCGATCTGGTTTCGTTCTGGCCCTTCCTCGTTGTCATCTTCCTCGTGGCGGCTGCGGTCCTTCCTCGCAGCCGGGGTAGATGGTTGGGATCGGTGGTTCCGTTGTTGTTGATCGGTTGGCTGGTCACGGCGATCGTGCTGCATCTCAACGGATGGGATCAGCTGCCCTCGTCTGCGGCGCGTCTGTACGGTCCTGTCCATCTCGGCACAGCCGAGCTGACCATCGACGTGCCGGGTCTGATCGACCTGGTCGGAGTCTCAGGACAGTCGGAGTCCTACGTTGTCAATCCCCGCCGGGCCGGCGGCGAAGTGGGGGCACCGGAGGCGATCGAGCGCCAGGAAGAGTCGTCCCTGACCGTTGGTATCAGACCGACCGCTACATCACAGTGGTTCCTGTCGGAGGGCTGGGACATCTCGCTCGACGAGCGCATCGGCTGGGCCCTCGACGTCACTGCCGGCCAAACCCTCCTCGACCTGTCCCGGCTCGCGATCAGCACGGTGCGCGTCGATGGCGATGGATCCGTGGTCTTGCCACCGCCGGGAGAGAACCTCGTGGAGCTCGAACTGACAGGTAACGTGACGGTGGTGGTCACTTCTGACTCGATCGTGCATGTCATCGGAGACGGCACCGTCCCGACCGGATGGGTGCCGACCGACGATGGCTACCGGTCGGACGAGGGTGATCCGACGCTGGTTGTCACGGTGATCGCCGGCACCGTGGTGATCGAGGACAATCCGTGACCGACCGCTACGAGCAGTTGCGGCGCCTCGGTGTATTGGCATGGACGATGCTGGGAGTGCTGGGCCTGCTGGCAGTCCTGATCTGGGTGTCCAGCCAGATTCGCATCATTTGGCTCCCGCTCGTCCTGGCGCTTGGGATCGTGTATCTGCTCAACCCCCTCGTCACCGGTTTCGAACGACTTCATGTCCCGCGGGTGCTGGGAACCACACTGGCCTATCTCATCACGATGGCGATCCTGGTGCTCGTCGGGAGCTTCGTTGCACCGGTCATCGGCGAGCAGGCAGCCAGCCTGTCTGAGCAGTTTCCCACCATCGTCGACGATGTCGGAGTGCGACTCGAGGAGCTCGGAGCCTCGATCGGAGTCGAGTTCGACGTGTGGTCGTATGACCGGATCATGGCGTGGATCGAGGATCCCGCCAGTCTCCAAGGCCTGCAAGTGTTTGCCGGGGAAGCTTTCACGGTCGTGATGGACGTCTTCGAAGTCGTGGCGCTCATCTTTCTGGCGCCGGTGTTGGCGTTCTATCTGCTCACGAGTCTGCCCACGGTGACGGCCACTGCGTTGCGGCTGACCCCGCCCGAGTTGCGTGACGAGGCTGCTGAAGTCGGTTCGCGAGTGGGCCGGGCGCTGGGCGGGTTCGTCCGCGGCCAGCTGGTGGTGGCGCTCATCGTCGGGATTCTCTCCAGTGTCGGTTTGCGCGTCATCGGCCTCGAGCTGTGGCTCATCATCGGAATGACCGCAGGGGTCCTCAACATGATCCCCTTCATCGGGCCATGGGTGGGAGGCATCTTGGCGGCGGCGGTGGCGCTCGTCTTGGGAGATTTCCAGATGGCCTTGATCGTCACGGTCTGGTTCTTCTTGGTCCAGCAGTTCGACAACCACATCGTCAGTCCGAACGTCCTCCGCGCCACCGTGAAACTGCATCCGGCCCTGATCATCCTGGCGCTTTTGGCCGGAGGTTCACTGGGTGGCTTGTTCGGCCTCCTCATCGCAGTTCCGCTCACCGCGGTGGCCAAGGTGCTGGCATCGCATCTCTGGCGCACCCGCGTGTTGGGCGAGCCGTGGGACGAAGCCGCCGAGGATCTGATCGTCGAGTATGACGAACCCGACCCGCGGAGTCTGGCCGGACGGGTGCGACGGGTCGGCCGCCTTCAACTCAATCGGCCCAATGTCAGGTCGCGGCCGGGTGTCCACGTCGAGCCGCCGCCCGACGGGGGCTCGGTCGGAGACACGGCAGCTGACACGGTCGGAGCCGATGCCGGCTGAGAACTAGTCATGCTGCTGGACAGGCACGCGGACCTTCTCTAACTTCTCCCTCGCGATCCTGGGATCGCGCTGGACGAGAGGTGAACACAATGAGGAAATTCCTGGTGCTGCTTGCCGCACTGGCACTCGTTGCCGCAGCGTGCGGCGGCGGTGAAGCCGGTGACGACGGCGACACGGGTGACGATGGCGAGCCGACATCGACCACCACGACCACACAGGCGACGACGACGACGACCGAAGCGACCACGACCACCGAGGCCATGACCGACATGCAGCCGATCTCTGTGAGAATCGGTGCGATCCTGCCGCAGACCGGCGGGCTGTCGTCGATCATCGCCGCTCTCGAAGAGCCCTTGAAGATGGGCCTCGAGGAGATCAACGCAGTGTCGCCGGGCTTGGTGGAAATCGACTTCGTCGATTCCGGTACGGATTCTGCGATTGCCGCGGTGGCCATCGATCAGTTCCTGACCGGCGATCACAACGCCATCATCGGCCCGGCCTCCTCGGGCGTGGCGACGTCGGTGTGGGACAAGGTCAACACGTCACAGATGCTGATGTGCTCAGGGTCGAGCACCGGTGCGGTGTTCTCGGCGGCCTCGTTCAATCCATACCACATCCGCACGGCTCCTTCTGACGACATTCAGGCACCGCTGCTCGGCAACATCGTCGTTGGTGACGGGTACTCCAACGTGGCGGTGATTTGGCGGGCCGACGAATACGGCGTCGGCTTCGGCGAAGCGCTGGCTGATGCAGTGGAGGACGCCGGCGCCACCGTGGTGCTCCGGGAAGGCTACGACTTCGAACAGACCTCGTACACCGACCTCGCCCAGCGGATCGTTGCCTCGGGGGCAGACGCCTTGGCGATGATCGTGTTCGCCGAGGGCGGCCAGATCGTTCTCGATCTCGAGGGTGCCGGCTGGACCGGTCAGACCTACATCGCCGACGGCTTCGTCGACAACGTGACCGCCGACGACGTCGGCGGCCGGACTGACCTCGTGGAAGGCTTCAAGGGCACGTACCCGGCCTTGGCTCCCGCCAACGGCGAGCCGACTTTCGTGGATCGGTTCACGGCCTTCGCCCCGGAGGGAACGCCGACGATCTTCTCGGCACACAAGTACGACTGCCTGGTGACGTTGGTGCTGGCCGCTCAGCAAGCCCAGAGCAACGACCCGTCAGACATCGCTGCAGAGACGATCGCAGTGACCCGTGACGGCCAGAAGTGCAATCTGGTTGCTGAGTGCCTGGAACTGGTGTGGGCCGGTGTCGACATCGACTACGACGGGGCCTCCGGACCGCTGGACTTCACCGACAACGGTGAGCCGGGCCTGGGCACCTACGACGTGATCGAGTACGGCACGGACATGTCGACGACACAGCTCACGCAGATCCAAGGCGGGATCTAGCGCTGAGTGACAGCGTGTGTGAGGGGCCCGGCGGTTGCCGGGCCCTTTGCGCGCCGCGCCGATTCGCAGCGCGCCTGAGCGGTGCCATGACGGCTCATCGCGCCCGTCCCAGCGTTCCCAGATACAGGTCGATCACCTTCGGATCGTGGAGCAGCTCGTGGCCGGGTCCGGTATGGGCGTTCTTGCCTTGATCGAGCACGTAGGCGCGGTCGGCGATCTGGAGGCAACGGCGGGCGTTCTGCTCCACCATCACGATCGAGACGCCCGAGTCGGCAATCGTGCGGACCGTTTCGAACACGAGGTCTTGGGCGAGGGGAGCGAGGCCGGCTGACGGCTCGTCCAAGAGCAGCACAGACGGGTCCATCATGAGGGCCCGTCCAATCGCCACCATCTGCCTCTCTCCTCCTGAGAGGAAGCCTGCTTTCTGTTCACCCCGCTTCTCGAGCAGGGGAAACAGCTCACTGACCGCCGCCTTGCGCTCGTCCCAGGCCTTGAGGTTGAGATAGAGGCCCATTCGCAGGTTGTCGTCGACAGTCAGGGATGGGAAGACGTTGGCTCGTTGCGGCACATAGCCGACGCCCCGCCCCACGAGATCGTGGGCCGGGAGACTGGTGATGTCGGCTCCGCGCAGCTGAACGGTTCCAGCCCGAATGGTGACCAGGCCGAACATGGCCTTGATGAGAGTCGACTT
>JABAOD010003618.1_pt4 | contig 22490 bp, 20 predicted proteins | sample 7062151 | NCBI WGS metagenome assembly JABAOD01 (sample SAMN14538626, study PRJNA623070) | marine sediment metagenome | biome: marine biome [ENVO:00000428]; feature: marine pelagic biome [ENVO:01000023]; material: deep marine sediment [ENVO:00002113] | place: India: Gulf of Khambhat ... | reverse complement strand
TGGTACGACAAGCGCTGGATGTACGAGGAGTCGCTGCGAATGCCGTTCGTGGCCCGCTGGCCCGCCCGCATCGAGCCGGGAACGCGGGTGCCGCAGATGATTCAGAACATCGATTACGCGCCGACGTTTCTCGCGATGGCCGGCGCGGACCTCCCCACCGACCTCCACGGTACGTCGTTGCTCGAGCTGATGGCCGGACGACCGCCCGCCAGTTGGCGAACCAGCATCTACTACCACTACTACGAATACCCGCAGCCGCATCGGGTCGCACCGCACTACGGGGTCCGCACCGAGCGGCACAAGCTGGTCTACTACTACCAGACGAAGGAGTGGGAGCTGTTCGATCTCCTAACCGACCCGTCCGAAATGCGGAGTGTGTATGGTGACACTGCCTACGCCGCCACAGCGACGGACTTGAAGCGGGAATTACGCCGATTGCGGGCGGTGTACGCGGACACGACCGGACCGGATTTCACGGACTGACCTGGCGCTTCCGCCGGTGGGGGGAACTCAGCCCTCGACGCGCAGCGGGAAGAGCGCGGACTCCGTCCGCGCATCAGCCATGATACGGGCCACGCGGGCGACGACGTCCGGATACTGCGGTGCGACGTCGCGCGTCTCCCCGGGGTCTGCCTTTAGGTCGTAAAGCTCGATCACGCGATCCGGGCCCAGGCGGATACCTTTCCAGTCTTCCCAGCGGACTGCCTGACCGCCGTGGTACTCCCAGTACAGGTAGTCGTGCGCCTCCTGCTCCGCGGCTCGTCCCACAAGGGTTGGAACGAGCGACACGCCGTCGACGCCGGCCGGCGGGCTCGTGCCCGCGAGGTCCGCGAACGTCGGCATGAAATCCCAGAACGCCGACGGGAAGGCCGACACCGTTCCGGGGGGTATCCGACCCCGCCACCGCACGATCAGCGGGACCCGAATGCCTCCTTCCCAGAGCTGCGCCTTGCGACCGCGGAGGCCGCCCCGACTCTCAAAGAAGTCGGTGTCCGCACCACCAACCCATGTCGGTCCGTTGTCGCTGGAGAAGAACACGACCGTATCGTCGTCGAGGCCGAGGTCGGCGATGAGCGACAGGATACGCCCGATGTCCTTGTCCATTCGGGTAATCATCGCCGCGTAGGCCGCGCGCGGCGTTCGGTGCGGCGTGTACCCCTCGCCTCCGCGGTACGGCGTCTCTGGGAAAGCACCGGTGTATTCGGCCAGGTCGGCTTCCGGAACCTGCAGCGCCAGGTGCGGAATCGTGAACGGCAAGTAGAGGAAGAACAATCGCTCCGCGTTCGCTCGCACGAACGCCAGCGCTTCCTCGATGATGCGGTCCGGCGCGTAGTCGTTGCCGGCGTACCGCTCGTACGCAGCCGGATCGTCAGGATCCGCATCGTCAGGTAGTCTCGCATGCGGATGGAAGTACTCGTTGTCCAGCTCTTGCTTGATCGAGTCGCGCCAGAGGTGCACCGGGTAGTAGTTGTGCGCCAGCCGCTGACCCAGGTAGCCGTACCAACGATCGAACCCCTGGCGGTTTGGTGCGCCGGTGCTGCCTGGTCCGCCAAGGCCCCATTTGCCCATGGCGCCCGTCACATACCCTGCGTTCTGCAACACATGCCCCACGGTCATGGTGCCTTCAGGGAGCGGCCGTTGCCCTTCGAGGGTCAGGTCGCGCCACACGTCGCCCCGGTCTGCCATCTCGTCGTTGTCGCGGATGTAGGCGTGGCCGGTGTGCAATCCCGTAAGCAGCACGCAGCGAGACGGCGCACAGACCGGACTTCCCGCGTAGTGCTGAGTGAAGCGCATGCCCTCCTCGGCCAACCGGTCGAGGTTGGGCGTTCGGATCATCGTCTGGCCGTAAGAGCCCAGCTCCCCGTAGCCAAGATCGTCGGCCAGGATGAAGACGATGTTGGGGCGGCGGTCCGATGTCCGTGAGGGCACACATCCCGCATGCGGCGCCAGGGCGGCCGAGGCGGCCGTCGCACCCACGGCGCGAAGGAAGTCGCGGCGGTCGAGCAGGCGGTCTTTGGTCACGGCACCTCTCGGACAGCGGTGGCAGCCGGGGCATAGATCGCTCCTTCGTGCCCCTACAGTAGCGTCTCGCCAGAGCAGGCGGGAGGGCGAGGGAACGGGCAATTGCGGAGTCGGTCGCTCGGCCGCAGTATTGCAGGCCGAGTCCGTCATATCGGGTCTGGCGTCCGACAATGGGAGGTAGGGTGGTGGTGACCGAATACCGTGTGTCACGAGCGGTCGAGCGCGGGACGTCGGTGGCCGGCGTGACCCTGCTGTGCAGTCTCTTGTGGGTGGGCCTTCCGGTCGCAGTGTCCGCGCAGCTCGCCACCGTGGGAGTCGGAGCGTTGGTCACGAAGCGATCGACCGAGCCGGTGGCCGAGTTGCACGGCGAGACCCCACCCGTGCTTGACGCGCGAGCCTACGTGACGCTGTCTTGGACCGACTACAGCGGATTCTCTCCCACGATCATTTCCGCCATCGAACGGCCCGTGGTGCAGGTGGGACGGGCCTTTGCCGGCCTTGGCGCCGGCTTGCTGTGGTTGGAGGTGAACGACTATCGCCCCTACACCATGCTGGTCAGCTCGACCGTCATACCGCTGCCGGTGCCGCGCACGTCGTTCGTCTTCATCGCGTCCACCCTCCCCTTCGAGGACTTCGACTGGTCGCTGGTGTTCAAGGTGGGCGTCACCCTCGTGTTCATCCGCTAGACAACCGTTCTCGAACGCTCGCCGCCTTGGACCCGTCGAGCAGCTCGACCGCGGTACCCCACGGGTCCTCCACCCGGAAGTGCCCGGCCACGACTTCCACCGCGTGTCCGGCGGACCTGATGTTCTCAACTGCGCCTTCGGCATCCCCGGGGTTGGGGAAGACGATGGTCCACGCCAGCAGCCTGGCGTCATTGGGACCGGCAAGGGCGGCGTGCGCGGCCCAGGTATTCACCCCCACGTGGTGGTGGTAGCCGCCTGCGGAGAGGAACAATGCGCCCGGGTAGTTCCACACGATCTTGTCGAAGCCCAGACCGTCGTGATAGAACGCGCTCGCCCGTTGCAGGTCGCCCACGTGCAGGTGCACATGGCCCACCACGGTGCCCGACGGCAAACCCGTGAACGCCCCATCCTCGGCAGGGCTCACCAGGCTCTCGATGTCGAGTGGATCGGTGCTCATGACGAGTTGGCGGCCGCGGCGTTCCCATTGCTTGCGGGGTCGATCGGCGTAGACCTCGATGCCGAGCCCATCTGGGTCGGACAGGTAGAGTGCCTCGCTCACGCGATGATCAGCCGCGCCGACCCGCACGCCGAGGGACGCAATGTGCCGGGTGAACCTGCCAAGGACAGCACGGTCCGGCACACGGAGCGCGAAGTGGTACAGCCCCAGGCGACTGTGCGGTCGTACCTGTGTCGCGCCCGGGTGCTCGTGCAATTCGACCAGCGGGTTTGGGTCCAAGCCGCACGTGAGCAGCACCCCAGCATCGGTGCGCCGTCCGACCTCGAGTCCGACGACCTCACGGTAGAAGGTCAACGACCGCTCAAGGTTCGACACCTGGAGCTTCACGCACCCGAGCGTGATGTTGTGCGGCAGACGGTATCCGGGTGGCCTGATGCCGTACAGTCTTTCCTCCATCGGTGAACGGTGGCCGGGCCGAGGTCGATTGACAAGTTCCCGATGGCACCGTGCACGGCGGCTGCTCGCGGGGGTGGCATGCGTCGCGACCACAGTGGATCTTGCCCATGGTGGGTGACCCCGGAGGCAGATCTGGTGAAAAGGACGCACCCATGAGCCGCTTCACTGACGCCCTCGTCGTTACCCCGTTGTCCGACGGGAAGACCTGGGTCGTGCTCCGTGACTTCGGGTACGACGTCGGCGCGGAAGGCAGTGGGGATCGCATCAACGTCGCCATCGGCTTCAAGACCGACTTTGCCTCCATCCCGCGTCTGTTCTGGATCGTGCTCCCCAAGTGGGGGCGGTACGGCAATGCCGCGGTCGTGCACGACTGGCTCTACTGGACCCAGGAACGCTCTCGCCGGGAGGCCGACGACATCTTTCGCGAGGGAATGGGTGTCCTCGGCGTGGGCGCGCTCACGAGCTGGTTGATCTATACAGCGGTACGGAGGTTCGGGTGGCTGGCGTGGATCCGCAATCGGGCCGATCGCGAAGCCGGGTTCGAGCGGGTCGTCACCGACGTCCAGCTCAAGGCGATCGTGGCATCCCGGCGACCGGGGATGGTGCGGCGGGTCATGGGCTACGCGGCCCGCCGCCTCATGCGGTAGGCCGACGCCATGCCGACGCGAGCGCCCCCCTAAACACGGATGACTACCATGGCTGAGATCAAGACGAAGCGACGCACGGCAAGCGTCAACGCCTTTCTGGAATCGATCAAGGACCAGACCAGGCGCAAAGACTGTCACACCATCGTGAAACTCATGAAGCAGGCGACGAACGCCGAGCCAGCAATGTGGGGACCGAGTATCGTCGGTTTCGGGACGTATCACTACAAGTACGAGAGCGGCCGGGAGGGAGACTGGTTTCTGACAGGATTTTCGCCCAGACAACAGGCACTCACACTCTACATCATGTCCGGATTCAAGCGCTACGACACGCTCATGAAGAAGCTCGGCACACACAAGACGGGCAAGTCCTGCTTGTACATCAAGAGGCTGGCCGACGTCGACCTGGCTGTGCTCGAGGAGTTGATCCAGCAATCGGTCAAGCACATTGCGAAGGCGCACGCCTAGCCACACATGAAGCTCGCCATCACGCTGGGGTACGTGTCCGGCGTCGTGCTAATCATGAGCGGATTCGCACACGCGCTTGCCGGGTGGCCCGCGCTTGCGACGGCGCTGGGGGACGCGGGAGTCGATGCCGACTTGCGAGGCGCTCTCGCTGCCGGATGGTACTTCGGGTCCGTCTGCATGCTCGTCTTCGCGGGTATCGTGCTCTCGTCCACCCGTCAGACACAGCGGGGAGCCGCACACTCGCTTGTTGGCGTGTGGACGATCGCGGTCGGGTACGTGGTGTTCGGCGTGGCGGCTTTCATGCTTCGGGAACGCAACCCACACTTCCTGCTGTTCGTCCTGACGGGTCTCCTCGTCGGTGGCTACGCTCTGGCGGCATCGCGAACCGTCGCTGACCGCAGTGTCGTCCACCGGGATTGACCACACCGACACTGACGCATTGCTTTCTGCGTGCCCTGCTACGGCTTACTGTGCTCTCCAATCGGGACTCTCAACCCATGATGACGCGCCTGCGCTCGTCGGCGCTGCTGATCGCCGTGATGGACGAGGGACGTGGCGGGCTGCTGCGTCTTCGGTGCGACCACACAAAGCTGGTCGTCCCCTTCACTGTGAGGCGCTGACGACCAGGTCACCGGCCCCGTCGCTCGGCGACGTGCGGGCGGCCGACAGGGGGTTCTACCTCCGCTGGATCGGAGCGAACGCATGGGCCGAAGCGGTGGGACTCGGCACTACCCTGGTGCTCGCCTGGCGCTTGGCACCCACGATGGACCGCCTCGACGATGTGCTGGTCATTATCGCGGGCGCGCTCGGCGCGGTCGTGCTGGGCACGGTCCTCGAGGGGGTGGTCGTCGGCCTGGCGCAACAAGGCGTTCTGCGGTCCGCCCTGCCGCTGCGGGGGCGGCATTCCTGGCTTTGGGCGACGGCGATCGGCGCCGGCATCGCCTGGCTCCTAGGCATGATACCCAGCACCGTCGCCGCACTCTCCGTGCCTGCCGCCTCCACCACACCGCCCCAGGAACCGGGATTGGTGCTGCGATACGGGCTCGGGGCAACGCTCGGTGTTGCGCTCGGACTCGTTCTGGGCCTGGCTCAATGGGTGGTGCTTCGCGGAGTCGTCGTCGGGGCAAGTCGCTGGATCGCCGCGAACGCGGCAGCGTGGGCCATCGGGATGCCGCTCGTGTTCGTGGGGATGAATGCCGTGCCCTGGTCGTCCAGCGCGTGGACGATCGTTCCGTCCATCCTGCTCACCTGCGGCATCGTGGGCTCGACGGTCGGCGGCATCCACGGCTTGGTCTTGCTTCGCATCCTGCGTGACACCGCTGCGTACCGAAGCAGCTCTCACCAAGTGGTGACCGATCGCAACCCGAGGCGCGCATGATCGACGAGATCCTCACCGCGTGGCGGGTGAACAACCGCGTCAACCTGTTGCTCATCGATCACATCGGCGACGAAGGGATGCGGTGCACGCTGTCGTCGCGCGGTGGCCGCAACGTCGTGCGGCAGTTCGTCCACCTGCACAACAACCGGATCTGGCACCTGACTCGTCGAGCCAAGGGCTTGGCGACGGATGCTCACCTCTTCGCGACCCACGACGAGCCGGATCGGCGCACGCTCAGTGCCGCGCTGGAGGATTCCGCGCAGCGAATCGAGCAATTGATCCAACTGGCGACCGAGGCGCACCCGGAGTGCGCACGTTGAAGCGTGGCTTGCCGAAGCGACGTGGCCACGCTGTGGAGAAGACGATCCGTGACGCGATCTGGGATTGGGACCGCCTCTGAGGGGCTCATGTGCCTGAAAACGTCACGGATCACGAAGGCGGCAGCGTGGCTGTGAGCTCGAGTCCCCTGCGGAAGTGGCTCCTGATTTTCGCCGGGATGCTCTGTGTTGTCCTGGGTGCCATCGGCATCGTGCTGCCGCTGCTTCCCACAACCCCGTTTCTGCTTCTGGCCGCCGCGTGTTTCGTGCGCAGTTCCGACCGCCTGTACGCCTGGCTCACGAGCCATCGCGTGTTCGGGTCATACATCAAGAACTACCGCGAGCATCGGGGCATGACCACGAAGGCGCGGATCCTCACGCTGATCGTGCTGTGGGCGGGTGTCAGCTATGCGACGATCGTCGTCGCTCGGTCGTGGATCCTTCGCCTGGTGCTGCTCGGCATAGCGGTCTCGGTCACCATCTACCTCATGCGGTTGCGGACCGTCTCGGGCCAAGCTCCGCGAGACCGGGCAGCCACCAGGGACGGCTCCTGAGACCCACCCGCGGATGCCGTCCGGCCCCAATCACCCACCACCTCGCTACCGGCCCCGTAGCGCAGGGTTGACCGCCGCCCTCGGCCCTGGTGGCCCGCTGCTGTAAGGGCTTGCATACCAAGTAGTTAGGGCCCGTTCACCCGGCCTTCCACTTGGGCGCTCGATGGACTGAATCTTGCGTCCCAACTGTTGTATCTTACGGCCATTACATCACGCTGTCCCACATTGGCTGTACGGAGTTGGATGAAACGCATCGAGACCGGAATACGACCGCTCGACGAGCGCGCTGGTGGCCTCAAGGCCGGGGGGCTGTACGTGCTCGCCGGTGCGCCCGGGAGCGGCAAGCTGGACACAGTGCTGCAATTCCTGCAGGCAGGTCTCGACGCCGGCGAGCGCGTAGCCTTGCTCTCGACCATGGCTCCGGAGCAGGTGGTCGAGCAGGCACAGCATCTGGGCTTCGACTTCCAGGCGCCGTGGGGGGACGGGCGCCTCACGCTCGTCGGCTTCGCACCGGATTTCGACCGACGACTGCTCAGCGCCGCCGAGCCCGCCCAGGCGTTCAGCGAACTCTCGGACCTCGTCGGCCGAGGCGCGGCCCGGGTGGGCGTGGATCCCGGCAAGCCGCTGTGGGAGACACGCGCCGGCACATCCCTGGCAAGTCGGTTCGTGAGTTGGGGCCAGTCCACCGAAGCCACCCTTCTGGTCACGATCGCCAGTGACCTCTCGGACACGCTGTCGCCGGCCACCGAGTGGGTACTGCAAAGCGCAACGGGCGTGCTGAAAATCGAGAGACTCCCGAGCGGGCTCCGACAGCTCTCCGTACGTCGCCTGAGTCCCCCGATCGATCACCAGGGAGCCATCTCGCTGGAGGTCGTCCCGGGCAAGGGTCTGTGCGAGCCGTCGGGGAGGTTCGACCGGCGGCGAACGGATACACCGATCGGGAGCGAGCGCCGTCTCCTCCTCCTCACGCTGGCTCAGGCGCCCGAGGAGCTACTGGCCTGGGCCCGCGATCGGTACGACACGGTCGAGCTGAGCGAACCTCTCGAACTCGTGTCACGGCTTCAGGAGGGGGAGGAATACGGGGTGATCCTGGTCTACCTCGATCGGGGCAGCAGCGGCAGCGCGGCCGAGACGTGTCGCGCCGTACGGCCGCTCACCGGAGCCCCGATCGTCCTGGCCACCGACGACCGCCTCCGCGCCACCGACCGTACACAGGCGCTTGACGCCGGTGCGAACGACTTCCTCAGCGACAACTTCAGCTTGGTGGAATTGGCCTCGCGGATCGACCGGGTCATGCGGGCCACCAGCGCGCTCCCTGGAGCGCGCCGCCGGGAGGATCCATCGCTCGCCGTGCCGGAGGGCGTGCTGGACGCGGAGGAATTCGCCCGTTGTGTCGACAACCGCCTCAGTGGGCCGCAGGCGATGCCCTTCGCCATGATTCAGATCCGCTGCATCGCTTCGGAAAGCCGTGTGCTGGGTGAGGTGCTTGCCAGGCAGGTTCGCGACGCCGGGGATTGCGTCGGCAGAACACAGGACGGATTTGCCGTCGTGCTGCACGGCGCGCGACCCAGACAGGCGGAGGCTTACCTCGGGCGAGTGCGAGAGGCGCTGAATCGACTCGGGAACCAGTCATCCGATCTCCGCGCCATCGTGCTCTCGAGCGCGACGGATGGCGACGCCATTCTCAAAGCGCTCCACGCGGCAGCCGCGTAGCCGACCCGGGGCGCGGTCGGCCCAACGTCGAGCCAGCTGAACCCATGCCCTCCGTCCCGAGGCGCACGCGATCCCGAATCCCGTACTGGGTCCGGTTTTCGATCACCGTCTTCGGACTCACGGCCGTGACGTCGGCGTTCGTGCTGGTCGTCTTGCCACAGCGATTCGTGCTGCAGGCCGGCCTCATCGAATCCGGGATCACGTTTCCGGCCGCGACACCACCGTACCTGCCCGGCTCACCCCCGCTCGTTCGCCAACCGCCGCCGCCCGCTCCGTCGGCGCCGACGCCTCCGCCGGCTCGTCCCGGACCGGCGGAGCAGTTCTGGAGTGAGGTGCTGCCGATGCTCCGGGCCGAGCAGTGGGAGCGGTCGCTACCGCGGTTTCACGCGTATCTCGCGGCCTACCCCGACGACAGCGCCGTATGGCGGGAGCTGGCCGTCGTGCTCACCCGGTTGGGACGGTATGACGAGGCGGAAGCCATCTATGGACGACTCCTCCAGCGTGCCGACGATCGCGGGCTCCGGCTTCAGCTTGCGCGGTTACTCCGCGACGGCGGCAGCCCCGGGCGCGCCCTCGCTCAGTACGACACGTTGCTCGTATCGTCCCCCGACGACACGACGCTGCACGTCGAGTACGCCCAGACGCTGACGTGGGCGGAACAATACGGGCGCGCCGCTTCGGTCTATCGTGACCTGTTGAATCGCGATGCCGACAATCACGCTCTGCGTCTCGAGCTGGCGCATGTGCTGTACTGGAACGGCCAGCGTACCGAAGCGATACGCGAACTCTCCGCCATCCCCGCCGAGGCTCCGCAGAGTGTCGAGGCCGGAGAGCTCCGAATGGTCATCGAGCGTGAGCTTGCCTCCGTCGGGCCGCCGGTGGACACGCTCCTCGATGGGGCGCGCCGTGCGGTGCTGGCCGGCGATGTCGAGGAGGCGCGCCGCCGATACGCCGAGGCGCTGGCTCGCAACCCACACGACCCCGCGCTGTGGCTCGAATGGGCCGACGTCCTGCAATACCAGTTGGAGGACCCCGTGGCGGCACGTGAGGCACTGGTTCATCTGGCCACGCTACGCGACCTCACGTGGGACGAGCGCTTCCGTCTCGCGCAGCTCCACGCGTGGACCGGAGAGGAAGCACACGCCAAGACGATGCTCGCCGCGTTGCTCACGGAAGACTCCACCCGCGCCGACGGTTGGGTCCTGCTGGGGGATCTCCACCGCTTCGGCGACGCGCGAATCGACGCCCGGGATGCCTACCGAACGGCCCTCAGCCTGGATCCTGCGAGCGTCCCGGCCCGCGAAGGCGAGCGCGAGCTCGGCCGCCAGGTTGCCCGAACGGTGGATGGCAGGGAGCGGCCACGCGCCGGACCGGAACTCCTGTACTTCCGCGACTCGGACGAGTTCGCGCGCATGGATATCGGCGCGCACGCGAGCTACCGGTGGGGAAGCACCGTACTGGTCGCGCGGGCCGGATACCGCACGCTCGACGGCATCACGCTCGGCGGAACGGCCGGCCGGGAGACCGGGCCGTTCTTCCAGCTCGAGCTCGCGCAGTGGTGGCGACTCGGGTCGGTGCGAACGTCCGTGGCGGTCGGTGCCGAACACCTCGAGTCCCTGGGAACGGAGCCCACGGTGGGCATCGAAATCGCCCTTCCGGAGGCGGGGGGGACCGCCGTCGAGATCTCCTACGAGCACGGGCCCGCGTTCCATCGCACCGTGACGCTCGAGAGTGTGCTGGGAGCCGTTCAAGCCGATCACCTGCAGGCCTCGGTCTTCCGACCGCTGGGGCGACGCTGGAGTCTCTCGGCCCTTGGTGCCGTCACGTCGCTGCGCGGGAGCGAGAGCAACAACTGGCGCGTCAACAGCTACGTCACCGTCAGGCGCGAGCTGGCCGGCCCGTTCAGCGTCGCTGCCACCTCTCAGGCGTTGGCGTTTTCGTCTGCGGCTCCCTCGCTGGGGACTCGGCGCGTGTATTGGGATCCCCAGGTGTTCGTGGCAGGGGGGATTCAGCTCGAGGCGCGCGCTCCGACCGGTGGCGCGTGGGATGTCTATGGCCGCGTCACTCCCGGTGTCGGGCTGGTACAAGAGCGGGCCGCGACTGGCGTCGACCTGGTTCCACAACTCGCCACCGAGGCGGGCGTGGCGTACCAGACACCACGGGTCGTGTTTGCCGCCGGTCTCGCCTACCTGCGCGGACGCGAAGGCGCGTACAACTCGATTGGCGCGAACTTGAGCCTCGGAATCCGGTACTGATCATGGCACGCCGCGCCCGGACCCTCGTTTCACTCCTCCTGATCGCCGGCGTCGTTGGCGGGTCGGCGTGGCTCACCCTGTGGGCGCTCCAGTCGCCGCTCGCGGTCCAGCGCTTTCTGGTGCGGCTGGTCGTGATCAGCCTCATCATCTTTCTCGCCATCCTGTTCGTCCGGTACTTCTCGCTTCTGTGGTTTGCGTTCCTCCAGCTGCTGGAGAAGACCATGCGGCCAGAGCGGAAGGAAATACCGCTTCCGCCCGTCTCCGTGATCGTGCCGGCCTACAATGAGGGCGCGGTGCTGGAATCCGCGATCGACGCGCTGCTCCGCATCGACTATCCGACGTTCGAGATCATCGTCGTCGACGACGGATCGAGCGACGACACGCTCGCCATTGCCCAACGCTGGGAGGGCCGCCACGGTGGGGTCGAGATCCGGGTGTTCACCAAGGCCAACGGCGGCAAGGCCACGGCGCTCAACACCGGGATCGCGCAGGCACGCTACGGGTTCGTGCTCTGCATGGACGCCGACTCCGCGATCGCCCCGGATACGCTCCGCGAAGCAATGCCGCACTTCGAGGATCCGTCGGTTGGGGCGGTAGCCGGGAACGTCAAAGTGGTGAATCGGGTGAATTGGCTCACTCGGCTCCAGGCGCTGGAGTACATCGAAGGGCTGAACATGCCGCGTCGCGCCCAGGGCTTCATCGCGGCCGTGAACATCGTGCCCGGCCCCGTTGGGCTGTTCCGGATCGAAGCCCTGCAGGAGGTGGGCGGGTACGACAACGACACGTTCGCCGAAGACGCCGATCTCACGCTGAAGCTCATTACCGCAGGCTGGAAGATCGTTTACGAAGAGAACGCCATCGCATGGACACAGGCGCCGACACGCGTGCTCGATCTCGTACAGCAGCGGTACCGCTGGACCCGTGGCATTCTCCAGGCCATCCGCAAGCGCAAGCAGATCCTCGTGCAGCCGTTTCCGGACTTCCCGCTCTGGCTGTCCGGGGTGGAGATGGCATTCGAAGGCATTCTCTGGCCGGTGCTCAATGTCTACGGGCATCTGTTCTTCGCCCTAGTGGCATTGCTGTATGGCATGGGGGAGCTGCTGTTGTACTGGTGGATCTTGCTGACGCTGCTCGATCTGGTGGCAGCCCTCATCACCGTGGCCATGGAGGAAGAGGAGCTCTCCTTGGTCCCCCTGGCCATCGTGTATCGATTCTTTTTCATTCTCTTCCTCGACGTCACCAAGACCTTCGCGGCCGTCGAGGAGGCGTTCAGGCTCGGCATGGAGTGGGGCAAGCTCCGCCGTATCACCTACCGTGAGGAGGCTGGGGTCGGTGGACCGTAGCCCCACGATGCACAGAGAGGTATCGCTATGGGTGTGATCGACCTGCTGGTGACGATCATCGTGGTCACGATCCTCGTGACCATTGCCCTCGGCGTCATGACGTACATCGCGTACAAGCTGCGCCTGTCGCGGCGACCGGTATCGGTCGACGAAGACGCCACCGGTCCACGGTTCTTCGTGGTGCATCGCCCGGACAAAGCCGGCGCCAGCTCGAGCGAGGAGCATGTCACCGAAGCGTGATCCAGTCCCGCGAGCGCGCACGCCGTGGCAGTGGTTGCGGGGGCTGTTGCTGCTCGGGGTGCTCGCCGCGGGGGTCGTCGCCGCCGGCATGAAGCTGTGGCAGGACATCGATATCCAGCGGCTCACCCGGAGCGTCGTCCTCGCCGACCCCGTGGCGGTCCCCCCGGCGCTCACCCCGGCTCCGGCAGCATCGTCCACCACACCGTACCGCGCCGCGCTGTACTTCTCGCACGCAAGCGCACGCCATTTCCCCGATTCGACCTACTACCCGACGCTGCTGGACCGCTGGGAAGGGCTCATGGCCGGCACGGGTGCCGTGGTCTCACGGGTCTCGAACGCCGCGCAACTCGAGGCGCTCGACGTCGGGACCGCGGTGGTGGTACCCGCCGCGGTGTGCCTTGGGAACGCGGAGCTGAATGCCTTCCGTCGTCACACCGATCGTGGGGGTGGTTTGCTGCTCACCTGGGCGGCCGGTGCGAGGGATTCGGTCTGCAGCTGGCGCGGCTGGGGGGCCGTGGCGGCGCTCACGGGAAGTCGAGACATCCATGAAGTGGAGCAACGCAGCGGTCTCTACCTCACCGTTCCCAGCGATGTGGTCCTCTCGGCGGGATTCGACCCGGGCACACGAATCGAGCTGCGCTACGAGTCCCAGCTCGCCGCGCAGGCCGACGGTGCACGCGTCTACTGGTCGGACTGGGCACTCAACGTGGCACCGGTGGCCGGTGCGCCGCCGATCAACGCTGCAGCGGTAGCCACAGTGACCGAGGGCGGTGGCCGCGTGGTCTGGTTCGGCTTCCGGCTGGGCCAAGGGGCCCGTCCCGAAGACGAACGACGCCTCGCCGCGCTCGCGGTCAACGGCGTGCGCTGGGCCGCGGGCGTGCCGACGGTCGACATCCACCCGTGGCCTGGTGGTGCGCGGGCCGGCCTCGTCATCGCCCAGGACGTCGAGTCCGGATTTCCGAATGCGGTGGCGCTCGCGGCGCTCGCGAGGCGGAAGTCCGTCCCGGTCACGTTCTTCGTCGTGTCGCAGCTCGCGCTCGACTACGCGGAGCTGGCCGAGTCCCTCAGCACGGCAGGTGAGGTCGGGAGCCAAACGTCGGACCATACGGTGCTGTCGGGTCTCTCGCTCGGCGACCAGCGCGCCCGCCTGAGCCGCACCTGGGCCGAAGTGCGGGGTTGGACCGGCGACTCCGCCTTCGGCCTCCATCCTCCCGAGGAACGCTTCGACGCCAACACGCTGCACGCCTGGCGTGAGGTCGGCGGATCGTATCTCGTCGCCGTGAACGAGTCCCGGACCGGAAGCCCCGAGGTCTTCGCGACTCGGGGCGGCGAGATCGTCCTGCTCCCCAGGATCATCAAGGACGACTACAACGTGTACGTCCAGGACGGAGCGCTCCGCTCGCGGCGTCTGTTGGAAGCGTACCTGGAGGGCCTCACCAAGGTCCGCTCCCTCGGCGGGGTAGCCGTCGTGTCGCTGCGAAGTCAGGTCGGCGGCGATCCCGGACGGGTCAACGTGATCGGCGAGGTGATCGACAGCGCGCGCGCGATGGAGGATTGGTGGATCGCCGCCGGCCGAGACATCGCGGTATGGTGGGGGGCGAGGCGCCGGACGTCGCTGCAGTTCGTCGACACGGCAGCGGACCAGATCGCGTTCGACGTCGTCGCGCCGACCGACGCGGCACTGCGTGGGGCGTGGGTTCGACTCATCGTTCCCGACAGCCATCGGGAGTGGATACCGCACGTCGCCGGTCACCAGGCCGCCTACGCCGAGACGCCACTCGGGCTGCGCATCGCGCTCCCCGACCTCGTGCCCGGTGAGCGCGTCAGGGTTAGCCTCTCGCCGGAGCCGAAGCGCTAGCTGACGGCCGCACTCCCTCCGCTCCCGATATATTTCCATGCATCGGGAGCACGGATCCTCATGCCTCCAATCGAAGTCCAACGCGTCGATGCGTATCGCTGGCGAGTCAAGCGGTCGGGCGCCATGCGCACCGACGGGCTCATCTTCGCCGACGATCAGTTGATGCACGATCTCGAGGGAGATCAGTGCATTCAGCAGGTGGTGAACGTCGCCCATCTGCCCGGCATCGTCGGCCCGTCCATCGCCATGCCGGACATCCACTGGGGCTACGGCTTTCCCATCGGCGGTGTCGCCGCGTTCGACGAGCACGAGGGCGTCATTTCCCCGGGCGGTGTCGGCTACGACATCAACTGTGGCGTGCGTCTGCTCCGGAGCCCCCTCCCGCTCGACGACGTGCGGCTCAAGCTCGCCCGACTCATGGACGCGTTGTATCAGGGTATTCCGTCCGGCGTGGGGTCCGCACGCTCCGACCTCAAGCTCTCACCCAAAGAACTCGACCGCGTGCTGGCGGAGGGCGCCACGTGGGCAGTGAACCACGACTTCGGAACGCCTGGTGATCTCGACGCCATCGAGGCCAACGGCACCCTCCCGGGTGAGCCCGACCGCGTGAGCCCGCGCGCAAAGGAGCGTGGCCGCTCCCAGCTCGGCACCGTGGGGAGCGGGAATCATTTCGTCGAGGTCGGCTATGTGGCCGAAGTGTTCGATGAGACGATCGCCGCCAGACTGGGCCTTGTTCAGGAGACGGTCACCTGCTTTATCCATACGGGATCGCGCGGGCTCGGCTACCAGGTGTGCGACGACCATCTCGACACGATGGTACGCGCGGCCGCACGCTACGGCATCGACCTCCCCGACAAACAACTCTGCTGCGCTCCACTATCGAGCCCCGAGGCCAACGCCTACTTTGGCGCCATGAACGCCGCCGCGAACTACGCGTTCGCCAACCGTCAGGTGATGAGTCACTACGTGCGGAAGGCGCTCGGCACTGTGTTCGCGCGGGACATCGCCGAGCGCACCACCTTGGTGTACGACGTGGCGCACAACATCGCCAAGTTCGAGACCCACGAGGTGGAAGGCCGGCCGCGGCGCGTGTGCGTCCACCGCAAGGGCGCGACCCGAGCGTTCCCGCCGGGCCATCCGGAACTCGGCGATCGGTACCGCGACATCGGCCAACCCGTGCTCATCCCGGGTGACATGGGACGCTATTCCTTCGTCCTGGTCGGGACCGAAGGCGCGTTCAGCGAAACGTTCGGCTCGACGTGCCACGGCGCCGGCCGACGGATGAGCCGCCATCAGGCGAAGAAGGCGGCACGCCCGCGCAACGTGCCGAAGGAGCTCGAGGCCCGCGGCATCCTGATCCGGGCCGCGAGCCGTCGGACCGTGGACGAGGAGATCCCGGAGGCCTACAAGGACGTGCGCCAGGTCGTGGACGTCGTACACGGCGCGGGCATCGGCAAGAAAGTCGTGAAGCTCGTGCCCATCGGAGTCGTCAAGGGATGACTGCACTAGAGCGTATTCCCACCGTCGTGGTCGACGACCACGACGAACTCATCGCACTCGTGGCGGATCGCATTGAGGCCGTCATTCAGGATGCGGTCACCACGTCGGGGCGCTGCGTTCTGGGTCTCGCCACGGGAAGCACGCCCCTCGGGATCTACCGCGAGCTGATCCGCCGCCACGCATCCGGGTCGCTCGACTTCTCCAACGTCATCACGTTCAATCTCGACGAGTACTACCCGATGCCCGCCGAGAGCCTGCACAGCTATCGACGGTACATGTGGGAGAATCTCTTCAGTCACGTGAATATCCGGCCGGAGAACGTGCACATTCCCGATGGAATGACGGCACGTGACGGGCTTCGGGCGGCCTGTCACACCTATGAGGCGGCGATTCACGCCGCCGGTGGCATCGACCTGCAAATCCTCGGTATCGGCAAGACCGGCCACATCGGGTTCAACGAGCCCGGGTCCGCCCGCAAATCGCGAACCCGACTCGTCACGCTCGACACCGTGACCCGTCGCGATGCGGCGGCCGACTTCTTCGGGGAAGACAACGTACCGCGCGAGGCGATCACGATGGGTGTCGGGACCATCCTCGAGGCACGAGAGATCGCCCTCATTGCGACAGGCGAGCACAAGGCAGCGATCGTGCGGCGCGCCGTAGAAGGCGACGTTTCCCCAGATGTGGCGGCTACGTTCCTGCAAGACCACCCAAGCGCGACGGTCTACCTCGATGGAGCGGCAGCGGCCGACCTCACGCGTGTTGCCACGCCATGGCTGCTCGGCCCCGTGGAGTGGACTCCGGACATGAGCGAGCGCGCGGTCGTCTGGCTATCGGAACAAACCGGCAAGGCAATCCTCAAGCTCAGCGCCAAGGACTACGCCGAGAACCACCTGAGCCCGCTACTCGCCAAACATGGGTCGCCCGGAGCGATCAACGGCGAGGTGTTCAACCGATTGCGTGACAAGGTTCGGGGGCGCGCGCGCCTGCCGCGTGACCGTCGTGTTCTCGTGTTCTCCCCTCATCCTGACGACGACGTGATCTCGATGGGGGGCATGCTCGGCAAGCTCCAGGAGAACGGGAACAGTATCGTCGTCGCCTACATGACCAGCGGCAACATCGCGGTGTTCGACGACGATGTTCGGCGCTACCTCGACTTCGTCGATCGCGCCGCCGAGTCCCTGGGGGTTGCCCGTGTCGCATTCGAGGCACGGTGGAACGAGGCCGAGGTAAGCCTCAATCAGAAGCAGCGGGGTGACGTGGACATCCCCCTCGTGCAAGAGTTGAAGAAGGTGATCCGCGAGTGCGAGGCGATCTCGGCCCTCGAGGCCATGGGCATCCCGGCTGCAGCCGGACGGTTTCTGAACCTGCCCTTCTACCGCACCGGCCAGGTGCGGAAACTGCCGGTCGGTCCGGAGGACGTGCGGATCGTCGGGGAACTGCTACAGGAGGTTCAACCCGACCTCGTGTTCATCGCCGGCGATCTCTCCGATCCACACGGTACCCATCGCATGTGCAAGGAGGCCATTGAACGCGCGCTGGCCGATGGCCCCGGGCCGGCACCTGAGGTGTGGTACTATCGCGGCGCCTGGCAGGAATGGTCCGTCACGGAGGCCGATGCGCTCGTGCCGTTGTCGTACGAGGAGTTGCGCCGGAAGATCACCGCCATCTTCAAGCACGAGTCGCAGAAAGACACGGCCCCCTTTCCCGGCCCGCATGACGAGCGGGAGTTCTGGCAGCGCGTGGAGGCCCGCAACCTCGACACCGCGGCGATCGCTGACCGACTCGGCTTACCCGAGTATTACGCCATGGAGGCGTACGTCGTCCGGCGACCGGTCGAAAGCCGCTGAGGCCGACAGGGCCCGTCCCGTCGGTTTTACAACTGCGAGCCGACCGGGTGGGCGGGCGGTGATGCCGCTGGCGCGGTGAGCTTAGCGACCTCGACGGTCAGGGCTCGCAGCGTGTCGCCAAGATCGGCTTCGTTTTCGGCCGCGATCCATCGATCCAGAAAGCCATCCAAGGACGCGACACTCGAGATGGCCCAGAGCAGATAGAGATAGGGCTTGCGCCGCGCCGGATCGCTGGCGATCGCGAAGAACGCGTGCACCGGCGGATGGTCTTCGGCGAAGACGACCCCGTTGCTCGACCGCCCGACGACCAGCGCCGGCTGTTCGAGGCCCGCGACGAGGATGTGCGGGATGGCGATGCCGCGTGATACGACCGTCGTGTAATCCCTCTCGCGTTGCCACAGGAGGTTGTACACCCCTTCGTCCGTCAGGTCGGTGAAGAAGGCCAGCCGTTCCCCCAGAGCGCGGACGACATCGTCGGCGTCCACCTCCGCTGCCAGATCGATCACCTGCGCCTGCCGCAGGCGGTTCAGCGCCCGAGCGCGCGGCTCCGCCAGCTCGACCTGCGGCGCGCGCTTGAGCACCCAGATCGTCGCCCCAGGGTGCAGTGTGGCATCCCCGAAGAGTGGCCGGGTCCGTCCATCCTGTCGGAACGCGAGCGGGATAGCCTCGCCATCGACGGCAAACACCACGGGCGCTTCGTCACCCGCCATGACGTCCGGCACGACCTCCTGACTCAACTCGTAGCGATCCAAGTCGCCACGCTCCTGCAGGCGCATCAGCTCGGCGCCTTCCAGCAGGAGTCGCCGCAGGCCGAGGCGTTGGACCTCCGCCTCGGTGGCCGACTCCCTCCGCGGTGCCCCCGGCAGGTAGAACTCGGGCACGCCGAATTCTACGAGCGCGTAGCGCGCGAGTGCAACGGATCCCGGCTCGTCACCCAACAACGAGACGATCATGCGGGCGTCGTGCGCTCCGGCATCCCCGAGCGTATCACGATCCAGCACGTCGCCCAGGACGGCGCGAAATCCCCGCTCTTCCGCGTCGCGGCAGCGACTGGGATTGCGATCGACAAACGTGACCTGTTCGCCGTCGGACGACACGATCCCGGCCACTGAGAAACCCACGCTCGTGACCGGCGTGATGATCACCCCGCGTCGTCCGGTCTCCGCCGGCGCGAGCTCACCCCGTTTCCGGAGCCAGCGGACCATCCAGGTCAGCAGGACCGGCACCGACAGCGTCGTGACGAACGCCATGACGACGAGAATCGAGAACACCTCCCGCGAGATCAGCCCCATCGCCAAACCGATCTCGGCCACGATCACTTCCACTGCCCCCCGCCCGTTCATGCCGGCGCCGACCGTGAGCCCCTCCCTCCATCCCAGTCCACTTGGCAGGTAGAACAATGCCGTGCCGACGATCTTGCCGAGGGTCGCGAGCACCACGACCAGGAGCAGCAGCTCCCAGTTGGCGATGACCGCCGTCAGCGAGATGTGGAACCCGGCCGATACGAAGAACACCGGTGCCAGGAACCCGATCGAAAGATCGTGCACGACGTCGGTCACCTCGTACGACCACTTGCGCTGGAGAATCCCCTCCTGGAGGAACAAGCCCGCCACGAACGCGCCGAGGATGGCGTGCAAGCCCGCCAACTCGGCCAACTCGCCGAACAGGAGCGCCACGATCAGGACGATCGTGAAGTTGCTCGTACGTTTCCCCAGCTCCCAACTCGCCAGGCGACGCCCGATCCACGGGAAGATCCGCATGCCGGCGAAGATCGCGACCACGAAGAACACGATCGCCTTGGCCCCTGTCAGGGCCACACCCGACCATCCGCCCGCGCCCACCTCCTGCGCGGACATGGCCAGAATCGCGGCGAACGTCATCAACGCCAGCGTGTCGGCAAAGACGGCGCCCACCAACAGGACACTGGCGATACGTGTTCCTAGCAGATTCAAGTCGACCAGAATCCGGGATTTCGTCGCCAGCGACGTCACGCCCATCGCCATGCCCATGAACAGGGCCGCCGCTGTGGAGTAGTCGAGCGCCAGCATGAGCGCGACACCTGCGGCGAATGGCACCGCAAACCCGCCGATGGCAGCGAGCATACCGGCGCGTGACGCCGAGAACAGCTGTCGCGGTTGGATCTCCATCCCGATGTAGAGCATGAGGAGATACACGCCGAGGTCGGCGAGGACGTCGACCGCCTCGTTCGGCGTGAGCCAACCGAGGAGTGCCGGACCCAAGACGACACCAGCGGCAAGCTCGCCGACAATGGCCGGGAAACCCATGCGCACCGCGAGGAGGCCACTGCCCCACGCCGCCACCAGGATCAGCAACAGGTTGATCAGGTCCAGGTGCATTGACTCCCTCTGCGGTTCGTCATCTCGTGATCATGGCTCACTCGAGGAGCAACTGCCGCACGTCCTCTTGCGCCTCCAGAAGCCGCTGAATATCGGTGGCGATCTCCCGGGCCGCACCGAGCCGCGAGGTGACCCGCGTCACCTCCAGCGTGCCCGCCGACAATCGCAGTAGGTCCAGGCGCAGTGTTTCGAGGGCAGCGACCGCATCCTGCATGCGCCGCTGTGCTCCATCACGCAGCTCAGCAATCCGATGTTGCACATCGACACGCCGCTGGTCGGACGCCGAACCAGGTGCCCTAGTGGACCGCAGGGCCTGCGTGCACTCGTCCACGAGGCGACGCATCCGCTGCGCATCTTCTTCGAGGCCGGAGACCACGTTTCGCAGATCGGGCAAGGACCGTCGCACGGCAGGTGGCAACGAATCGTACAGGCTCACCACGGCCGCCCCCACCGCCAGCTCAGTGGGCCGTCCGGTGAGTGCCGTCGAGGGAAGCGCCACCCGCTTGAGACCAAGGCCAGACAGGCGGAACAGCCAATCTCCGACGCGTCCCTTCCAGCGCTGCCATCGTCGGCGGGCCTTCTTGTCGGAACGTCGGTCGGCCCGCAGCCCAGTCACCGCACCGGTGAGCGCCAAGGCTCCCGATGAGACGTACAGTGTCACGAGGGCTGCCTCGGACGGATACGCGCCGGCGAGAATCGCGCCGATCACAGCGACGGCGCCCGCGAAGCTGGCGTACGCGACGCGGCGCAGACGGCGGGCGTGCTCTCGATAGCGCTCGCCGTACAGGAACACGAGCTCTTCCTGACGCGACTCGAGATCCTGGCGCAGTGCCTCGACCACATCGTCGCGCGCATATCCCGAACGCAGCACGCCCCGGATGCGCCGCACGTATCCGATGAGCGGCAGCGACACGGCGCCGCCCAGGAGAGCCACCAGCGCCGGTAGGCGAACCGGAACCGGCAGCCTGAAGATGGCGGAGACCGCAATCGGACCGAACCACATGAGGATGAGCAGGTAGAACAGCCCCACCGACCGCTGCCCACTGCGCTTCAACTGCTCCACAAAGAGTCTGACGGGGACCGGAACCTCTCGTCGAACCGCCAGGGCGGCACCGAGCCGGTCCGCCAGGTCCAAGGCGGCATCCACGCGCTGATCACGGTCCTTGATGAGGCACCGATCCACGATGTCCCCGAGCCCGACTGGGACGCCCGGCGCCAGGGTGGCGAGCCGGGGTGGGTCGGTGTTCAAGTGATGCGCCATCATCTCCGACGGAGAGTTGGCGTGGAACGGGTAGCGGCCCGCGAACACGAGGAAACCCAACACCCCCAGTGCATAGAGATCGCTCCGGGGATCGACGGGTTCCCCACGGACCTGCTCGGGGCTCATGAACTCGGGCGTCCCAACCACCTCGGCGTCGTCATCGGTCGGGCCGACCACGGCGATGCCGAAGTCCGAGACGAGCGCCCGTCCGCTTCCGCGCTCGAGCAGAATGTTGTCCGCTTTGATATCCCGGTGCACGACACCCTGACCGTGAGCATAGACGAGTGCCCACGCCACTTCTCGAAGCACGCGGACGCCCTCCCGCACGGGAAGCGGCCCGCCGTCCGCGATGCGCTGCGCGAGCGTCTCGCCCTCCACGTACGTCATGACGAAGAACACGAGGTCGCCTGCTTCCTCGACGGCGTGAATCGGCACGATGTTCGGATGTGAGAGCTTCGCCGCCGTGCGGGCCTCGTTCAGAAACCGGTCTCTGAGGGGGGCCTGCCGAGCGAGGTGCGGCAGGAGCAGCTTGATGGCCACCGGTCGGTCGAGCGTCACGTCGCGCGCGAGGAATACGACTCCCATGCCACCCCGCCCGATTTCACGATCCAGGGAGTAGCGGCCGGCGACCTGTTCCTGAAGGTCCAGGAACTCGGTGGTGAAGGCATCGCGCATGTGTCAAGAATGGGAACAATGGCTCACGTGTGGCAACGGCGACGTCGACCGAGGCGCCGTTCGACCGTCTCCCGCGCCACTCACCGCGCCCCCTGTTATCCCGACGGTTGGGGCTCTTTCTCGTCGTCGACGTGCTCGAACAGCGATTCCCATCCGCGCTGGATCGCCCGAGACGAGCCGAGACCCACTGCCATCGCGAATGCCACGCCGATTGCGCCAAACGTGATCAGGAATGCGGCAAGCACGATCTCGCGGGCGTGATGTCAATGAGTCGCATCTCGCGACTCAGTCGGACCTCGAGACTCACCTGTCCACCCCGGTGAGGGTGAGAGGAGTCTGTATTGCCTGGGTTCGCTGCGCAATACCCGAGTCGCCAGCTGGCAAAAAAAGAGGCGGCCCGCTCACCCGAAGGTGGCGGACCGCCCCACGCGCTGGCTACCCGGAGTCAGGGGATTG
>JABAOD010006134.1_pt2 | contig 22564 bp, 17 predicted proteins | sample 7062151 | NCBI WGS metagenome assembly JABAOD01 (sample SAMN14538626, study PRJNA623070) | marine sediment metagenome | biome: marine biome [ENVO:00000428]; feature: marine pelagic biome [ENVO:01000023]; material: deep marine sediment [ENVO:00002113] | place: India: Gulf of Khambhat ... | reverse complement strand
CCGGCCAGGTGTTCGAGTTTCGCTACGTGCTCAACGCGCCGGCGCCGGAGCGCGTGACCGTCCGTCTGGGAAGCGAGCAGATCCTCCGGCTCACGCGAGGGGCGGATACTGGCTGGCTGGGTGAGTCCCAGCCGATCTACTGGACCGTCAACACCGAGATCGCCCGCGGACAGATTGGATCGTCACTGTATGAGACGGTCGAGGAGCTGGTGCCGGACCCCGTGCTGCCCATGGCCGAACGCGCCCGGCTGACCTGGGAGCTGGCCGACGGCGTGTTCGGGTGGGTCGTCGACTTCACCAGGGACAACTACGCCGGTGACGCGTTCGAGATCGCCTACGAGCGGCTCACGTCGGACCTCGGCGACGTGCGGTTCGGTCGTATTCTGGCGGCGAAGCTCGAAACCCGCGGTGTGGAGAATTCGGCCTACCTCATGGCCGACGATCGGGGCTTCAACGCGTACTACTCGGCCGACGGTCACTCGCTGCGCCGGGCGTTCAAGCTCTATCCTGCCGAGTTCCGGCGAATCTCGTCGGGCTTCGCGCGTAACCGCTATCACCCGATCCTCAAACAGAGCCGGCCACACCTGGGTGTCGATTATACCGCGGCGAGTGGCACGCCGATCATGGCCACAGGCGACGGGACCGTCACGCGCGCCAGCCGGTGGGGCGGGTACGGGCTCGTCGTCGTGATTCGCCACCCCAAGGGGATCGAGACGCGCTACGCACACATGCGCAGCCTGGCCTCGGGGATCCGTGCCGGGGTGCGGGTGCCGCAGGGTCAAGTGATTGGCTACGTGGGCATGTCCGGGTTGGCGACGGCGCCTCACCTGCACTACGAATTCTTGAAGAACGGTCGCCACGTCGATCCACGCACCGCCATCCGCTTCGGTGAAGGCGAGCCGGTACCCAGGGCGCGGCGTGCCGAGTTCGATTCCCTGAAGGTCTATTACGATCGGCTGCTCGCTCCCCCAGCGACACGCACCATCGCGGCCGGACTCGACTGACGGCCGCGGGATCGGAGACGACGGGTGGTGTGCCCGTGATCCGATACCCTGAACGTGACCCATGGCCCTGATCGTCACACTCCTCGCCGCGGCGCTCGCGCTCGGGGCGTGGGCATACGTGCTCCGCGAGCAGCTGGGGGCCGAGGGGCTCGGCCTCGCCGCGCTCCGTGCCGCCGGCCTCGGCATGCTGGCGCTCCTGCTGCTGGATCCGTCCTGGCTGGGCAGGGGAGCCCCTGGGGCGCCGACCGTGCTGCTCGACCGGTCTCTCAGCCTCGGTGTCGTCGGTGGCCAGTGGGAGCGTGCGCGTGACACGGCACAGCGCCTCGCCGGTGAACGGGGTCGCGTCCTGGGGTTCGGGGCCACCGTGGGGCCCCTCGCTGCCTCCGATCCCGGTGACGGTGAGTCGCGGCTGCGTGAGGCCCTGGCGGTGGCGCGAAGTCTGGGCGGGCCGATCGCCGTCGTGACCGACGGAGAGGTCACCGATCTCGCTGCCATTGCTCCCCAGCGTCTGAGAGGCGTCGAGATGGTGATGCTGCCCCGTCTCGAGCTACCCGGCGTCGCGCTGCGGCACGTCGACCTGCCCACTGTCGTCACCCCTGACGATTCGATCCCGGCAACGGTGATGATCGGGACGTGGGGGCAACTCGCGAGCGCCGTGCGCCTCGAGGTCACTCTCGACGGACGGCGCTTGGTGGCGCAGCGAGTAGACCTCCCGCCGCCACCAACGACGGCTCGCCGTCCTCTGGTGCTCCCACCCCGGGTGTTGGGAGCCGGGACGCATGTGCTGGCGTTTCACGTTGCTGCGGATGGCGACGCAGAGGTGCGAGACAATGTTCGGCTCCGCGCGATCACGGTTGTCGAATCCGCGCCCGTTGTCGTGATCCTCGATCCACCTGATTGGGACGGGCGTGTTCTGGCGGCCACCCTGGCCGACGTGTCCGGTCTGCCGGTCCGCGGCTTCGCACGGGTGACGGAGGGATCCTGGATCGCAATCGAACGTGGCAGCGAGGTGTCCACTGCCGCCGTGCGCCAGGCACTGGCCGACGCCTCGCTCGTCATGATTCGAGGTGCTGTCCCGGGCGGCGACGTCCCCGGGGGGAAACCGGCATGGCGATGGTCGGTCCAGGGCGGAACGCCTCTGCAGGGCGAGTGGTACCTGGCGGACTCGGTTCCGTCCTCGCCGCTCATGGCCGACCTAGCCCGCGTGGACTGGGGCGCATTGCCGCCCCTCGTGGCGTGGCGCGCCGTCGGAGAAGGTTGGCCGGTGCTCACCGCCCGCGACGGGCGCCGAGGTGTGGCGCAGCCCGTCATCGTCGGATCGACGGCGGGTGGTCGGCGGGAGTTGGTGACGGCGGCCGATGGCTTCTATCGCTGGGTGTTGCGGGGTGGCCCTGGACTCGAGGCGTTCCGAACGGTGATCGCGGCCGGCACGGACTGGTTGCTGGCGTCAGACCGCCCCGCGCACCGCGCCCCAATCGAGGTCACGAGGGTGGTACAACGCGGGTCACCGGTCATCGTTCGGTGGCGTGGCGCCTCGCCGCCGGAATCCCTCGCCGTGGCATTTCGGAGCACGACGCTCGACACGGCGGTCGTGCTTGGCTTCGACGCGGAGGGCACCGCCGCCGTCATGCTCGATCCGGGCACCTATCGGTGGCAGACGGACGAGCATCGGGGAGTGACCGCCGTCGAGGAGTACTCCGACGAGTGGCTTCCGCGGGGTGGCGTGGCGCCGACGCAAGGCGCGACCGCGATCGCACTGCTGCGCACGGAAACGCACCTTCGGCAGCGGTGGTGGGTGTTTGTCCTCATCATCGTGGCATTCGTGAGTGAGTGGGCATGGCGTCAGCGCCGAGGGTTACCGTGAGAAAGGGTCTGTGGCAGCGCATCAAGGATGTGGCGCTCACCGACGTCGCCGTGCTGGTAAAGGGGCTCGACCACGAGACCTTGGAGGGCGTGGAGCGGGTGCTGGTGGAGGCGGACTTCGGACCCGCCGCGCTGGACATCGCGGAAGACCTGGAGGCGCAGCTTCGGCGCGGCGCACTCAGGTCCGAAGCTGCGGTGCGCGACTGGCTCGCAGCGCGCGTGGCCGGCTACCTCCCGTCCGCCGCGGCCTCCGACCGGCTCGACCTGGGTGACGGTGACGGTCCCGGGGTCGTCCTCATCTTCGGGGTCAACGGCGTCGGCAAGACGACCACGATCGCCAAGCTGGCATACGGGCTGCGACGCGAGGGTCGATCCGTCCTGTTGGCGGCGGCCGATACGTTCCGCGCCGGTGCTCGAGAGCAGCTGCGCATCTGGGCCGACCGGCTCGACGTTCCGCTCGTCGCAGGCTCGCAGGGCGGTGACCCGGCTGCGGTGGCGTTCGACGCCATCGAAGCAGCGATGGCTCGTGGCGCCGACGCGGTCCTGATCGACACGGCGGGACGGCTCCACACGCACGCCGACCTGATGGACGAGCTCAGGAAGATCGCTCGGGTCGTGAGCCGAAAGCGCTCGGGCGCCCCGCACGAGAGCTTGTTGGTGCTGGATGCCACGGTAGGGCAGAACGCCTTCCAACAGGGGCGCCTTTTTGCCGAGGCCGTTCCGCTCACGGGCCTCGTACTCACGAAGCTGGACGGCACCGCCAAGGGCGGCGCAGTGCTGCGCGTCCAGCACGAGCTCGGCCTTCCCATCCGCTTCGTCGGCGTTGGCGAGGGGCTCGACGATCTCGAGCCATTCGACCCAGCGCGATTCGCCGAGCGGCTGTTGGCCGACTGATGCTCAAGGCCGATACCCCCGTCCAGTTTCTCAAAGGCGTCGGCCCGCAGCGCGCCGACGCGTTTGCGCGGCTGGGCGTCCACACCGTGGAAGACCTCCTGTACCACACCCCGCATCGGTATCTCGATGCGACCACGGTGACCCCGATCGCGAAGGCGACCGTGGGAATGGAGGTGACCCTTGTCGGCCGGGTCGTGTCGAAGGGCGTGGTGCCGACCCGTCGGCGGTTGCGGATCTTTCGCGCCGTCCTGAGAGACGACACCGGGGTGATCGAGTGTGCGTGGCCGGGGCAGGCGTTTCTCGATCGCAGCATCAAGACAGGTCAGCTACTCCTGGTGACCGGCCCGGTCAAGTACTATCACGGCCGACAGGTCGTGCCCAGGGAACAGATCGTCCTGGCCGACGCGGGAGAAGGGGAGTCGGCTGGGGAGGAAACCGAAGGCCAGGGCCTGGTGCTCCCCGTCTATCCCGCCACCGAAGGCCTGACCCATCGGCAGATTCGGCGGATCGTCGCGGAGCAGCTGGAGGGTATGCTTGCTGTGGTGCGCGATTCCCTGCCGGAATCGCTGCGCCGGGACGCCGACGTCCCCGCGCTCGCCGACGCCCTGCGTGCACTGCATCGACCGACTCACTCCGGGGAATGGGAATCGGGTCGGCGGCGCCTCGCCCTCGATGAGCTGTTCGACCTGCAGCTCGTGGTGTCGCGCGCACGCCACCTGGCCAAGAGCGCCCCCAAAGGCCCGCGGTTCACGCTCGAGAAGACGTACACGTCTCGGCTCAGGGAGACGTTGCCGTTCGACCTCACTGCCGATCAGAAGCGGGCGATTCGGGAGATCACGGCGGACATGATCGGGGACAAGCGCATGCACCGTCTTCTCATGGGAGACGTCGGGACCGGGAAGACGGTGGTGGCGCTCTTCGCGATGCTGCTGGCGGTGGAGAACGACTACCAGGCGGTGTTCATGGCGCCGACGGAGCTGCTCACCGAACAGCACGGGCGGACGCTCAGTGAGTTCCTAGCGCCGCTGGGCATCGTGCCGGAAATCCTCCTGGGGCGTCTGTCTCCCTCCGAGAAGGCAGCCATCAGGGGCCGGATTGCCGACGGTGGCGCGCGGGTCATCGTCGGCACGCACGCGCTGTTTCAGGAGCAGACCGACTTTCGGCAGCTCGGCCTGGTCGTGATCGACGAGCAGCATCGCTTCGGGGTCGAGCAGCGCGCGGCCCTGATCGAGAAGGGCGACGCGCCCGACGTGCTGCTGCTCTCAGCCACGCCGATCCCACGGACACTCGCGCTCACCCTGTACGGTGATCTCGACATTTCTACGCTCAGGCAGAAACCCAAGGGACAGCGGCCGGTGAAGACCGGCATTCGCACCGGTCGCGACCAACAGAAGGTGTACGCGTTTCTCCGTGAGCGGTGCGAGGCAGGGCGTCAGGCCTACGTCGTCTACCCGGTGATCGACGAGTCCGAGAAGGTGGACCTCAAGGCCGCCACGACGATGGCGGAGCAACTGAAGCGCGAGCTCGCGCCGCTTACCGTCGACCTCGTGCACGGACGGATGAAGGCGGACGAGCGGGACGCCGTGATGCGCGCGTTTCGTGACGGCGCGGTCCACGTGCTGGTGGCGACGACGGTGATCGAGGTGGGGATCGACGTGCCCAACGCCACCGTGATGGTCATCGAGCATCCGGAGCGCTTCGGCCTGGCACAGCTCCATCAGTTGCGCGGCCGGGTGGGCCGAGGTGCGGACGAGAGCCACTGCGTGCTCCTCACGGACCTGCCGGGACAGCGCGCGCGGCTCCAGCCGTTCGCGCGAACCGGCGACGGCTTCAAGATTGCCGAGTTGGATCTCAAGGACCGCGGCATGGGGGAACTTGCGGGGACCAGGCAGGCAGGTGGCATCAGCCTCCGCTTCACCGACCTCGAGCGGGATGGCGACCTCGTCGTCCTCGCGCGTCGCGCAGCGCTGGCGGTGATCGCGAACGACCCCAGCCTCTCGGCAGCGGCTCACCAGCCGCTCCGTCGGCGCGTCGAGCAGCGCTACGAGCGCGGCATCGAGTTGTTCAGGGTGGGGTAGAGGGCGTCCGGTCCACCTCCCACTGGCCGATCCCGCGCGCCACATTTCCTCCATCGCCGGTCACGGAGTCATCCCATGTCGCTCGATCGCCGTACGTTCTTGTCGGGAGTCGCCCATGGAACCCTGGCGTGGGCCGCTGTGGGGTTCCCCTGCCCGGGTGCCGCGCAGCAGGTCCCAACGGACAGCCTCGCCGAGCCGGCGTTGCGCCCGCTCCCACTCGGCGCCATCCGGCCTCGTGGGTGGCTTGAGCGGCAGCTCCGCATTCAGGCAGCCGGGCTGAGCGGACACTTGGACGAGTTCTGGCCCGATGTGGCCCAGAGCCAGTGGTTCGGTGGTGAGGCGGAGGGGTGGGAGCGGGCCCCCTACTGGCTGGACGGCATGATCCCGTTGGCGTGGGTGCTGGAGGACGACCGCCTCGAGGCGAAGGTCGCCGAGCGGGTCGAGGAGATCATCCGACGGCAACGGCCCGACGGCTGGTATGCGCCGGTCGCAGCCGCCGGCCGGCAGTACGACATGTGGGCCGTCCTGCTCGCGAACAAGATGATGGTCCAGTATCACGAAGCCAGCGGCGACGAGCGGGCGCTCCGGGCGGTAGAGGCGAGCCTCCGGGTGTTGGCGCCAAGCCTCGCGCACACGCCGCTCTTCCGTTGGGGGAGGTACCGCTGGTACGAGGGGCTGATCCCGATCTTCTACGTGTACGAGCGGACTGGTGAGGCCTGGCTCCTGGAGCTGGCCCGCACGCTGCGGGCGCAGGGAACCGACTTCCACGCACTGGTCCGGAGTGACGACATCGCCGTGCCGACACCGCGGCGCGGACGGTGGACCTGGGACAAGCACGTCGTGAACACCGCCATGGCGCCCAAGGCCGCGGCACTCAGCTGGCGGCTCGACCAGCGCGCCGAAGACCGCCGCTCCGCGGCGGAGATGCTCGCCATCCTCGACCGATACCACGGGCAGGTGACGGGGATGTTCACTGGCGACGAATGCCTCGCCGGCAAGAACCCGGTGCAAGGGACCGAGCTCTGCGCCGTGGTGGAGTTTCTCTTCTCTCTCGAGAATCTGCTCTCCGTGTTCGGCGACCCGGCATTCGGCGATCGACTCGAGCGCGTGGCGTTCAATGCGCTGCCCGCGACCTTCACACCCGACATGTGGGCGCACCAGTACGACCAGCAGGTCAACCAGGTGCAGTGCACCATCAACCCGGACCACATGTGGACCACCAACGGCCCCGAGTCGAACCTCTACGGCCTGGAGCCCAACTACGGGTGCTGTACGTCGAACATGCATCAGGGCTGGCCCAAGCTCGCGGCCAGCCTCTGGATGGCCACGCCCGACGGGGGCCTAGCGGCGGTCGCCTACGCACCGTGCGAGGCGCGGTTCCAACCTGGCGGCGTCGGGACCACCGTCGTGACGGACACGGATTACCCGTTCCGCGAAGAGCTGCGTGTGACGGTGACTCCGGAGCGCCCGGCACGGTTTCCGCTCGTGTTGCGCGTGCCCGCCTGGGTCGAGGGTGCCACGCTTGGGGTCGCTGGGGAGCCTCAAGTCGAGATGATGCCGGGGACCTTCCACCGCGTGCAGCGTGAGTGGCGCGGGAGCACCGTGCTCACGCTGAGGTTCCCCATGCGTCCCCAGGCGTCGCTCCGTTACCACGGCGCCCTGGCGGTGGAACGCGGTCCACTCGTGTACAGCCTGCTGCTCGAAGAGGAGTGGACGCGCGTCAACGCCGACAAGCCACACCGCGAGCTGCCGCATGGCGATTTCGAGGTTCGGCCCGCGTCGCCCTGGAACTACGGTCTGGTTCTGGATCCCGACGCCGCCCAGGCCGACATCACGTTCGAGGAGCGCCCGGTGGGAGACCAGCCGTTCTCACCGGAGGGTGCGGGCGTGCGTGCTACGGTGCATGGCCGCGGGCTTCCCGGCTGGAAGCTGGAGCACGGGTGGGCCGCCGAGATCGCCCCGGGACCACACCGGTCCGATGAATCGCTCGAGGAGCTGACCCTGATCCCGTACGGTTGCACCAATATCCGCGTCACGGAGTTCCCGCGCCTGGCGGGGTGAGGTGGCCGACCGGGCTTGGAGCATCGTTTGCTGCGGCTGCCCGCCCTGGCGGGACCTGTCGTCGCGTGGAGGACGTGACCTCAGCGGCATCGAGCCGTTCAGGGTGGGGTAGGTTGATATATCAATGTTTGTTGATATATTACGCGCATGGGCGGCACCGCTACACAGCGCGATCGCTCGGTTGCCTGCTGCCGGGCGTTGGCCGACGAGACCCGGCTCCGCATTTTGGAGGCGCTCGTGGGTACGGAGACTTGCGTGTGCGAGTTGGTCGATCGCCTGCATGTCCCGCAGCCCTTGCTGTCGCATCACCTGAAGACCCTCAGACGGGCGGGCCTGGTGCGGGTGGTGAAGCGGGGCCGCTGGATGTTCTACTCCCTCGATGCCGACGCGCTGGAGGAGACCGCCGCGGCGCTGTCGCGACTCGCCCGGGACCAGCGACGCGCGGGGAAGCGACTCGAGGTGTGTTGCGGCTAGCTCTTTTTTTTTGACTAGACATATCAACGGATGTTGATGAGAAAGTGAGCCAACGATGTCAGGAGAGGCCAGGGATGTGAAGCGCGCCGTGCGCGACCGCTACGCCGCGGCCGCACTCAAGGTGCTGAATGGAGGGTCCGGCTGCTGCGGCGACGGGAGCGGCGAGTTCGTCAGCGCCCGGATCTACGCGCCGGGGGAGGTGACCGATCTGCCGGCCGGGGCGGTCGAGGCCTCGCTGGGCTGCGGGAACCCGACGGCGCTGGCCGAGCTGTTGCCGGGTGAGACAGTCCTCGATCTCGGATCGGGAGGCGGCATCGACGTGCTGCTGTCGGCGAAGCGGGTTGGGCCGACCGGCAAGGCGTACGGCCTCGATATGACCGATGAAATGTTGGAGCTGGCGCGTGCGAACCAGCGGGAAGCAGCCGTAGAGAACGTCGAGTTCCTCAAGGGCGACATCGAAGAGATCCCGCTGCCCGACGCGTCGGTGGACGTGGTCATCTCGAACTGCGTGATCAACCTCTCGGCGGACAAGGATCGGGTCTTCTCGGAGGTCTATCGAGTGCTCCGACCCGGTGGCCGACTGGCCGTCAGCGACATCGTCGCCGGGACCGACCTCCAGCTCAAGGTCCGCGCTGATCTCGCGTTGTGGTCGGCATGCGTGGCCGGTGCCCTGACCGACGCCTCCTACCGTGCCAAGCTCGGGGCCGTGGGCTTTCTCGATATCGCGGTGGAGCCGACGCGCGCCTTCGACATCCCGGGGGTGGGGACGTTCCAGAGCGCGTTCGTCCGCGCCCGGAAGCCAAGTCGCTAGCGCGTTTCGAAGGCCTGATCCGCCTTGGCGGCCAGCACGAAGTCGCTTTCCGTGAGGCCGTCGATCTTGTGGGTCCAGATCTGAAGGCCCACTTTGCCCCAGCTGAGGTGGATGTCGGGGTGATGCCCCTGTTCCTCGGCGATCGCCGCGACGCGATTGGTGAACTCGAGGGCCTGAGCGAAATCGTCGAAGGTGTAGGTCTTCGTCAGGTGATGCTCATCGACCACCGACCAGTCCCCACCGAGCTTCGCGAGGAGCGGCCGAATCTGATTTCCAGTGAGTGGGGGCACACCGCCGCGACACGGAACGCATTGCTGGGCTGCCAGCTCGCTTGCCATGACTACTCCTCTCCTGTGGTACTCCAAACCGCTGCCTGCACTCGCCTCCCGTCACGTACGCTCCGGGTCCGTCAGGGTTCCCCGCGCTTCCCCGGAGCGCCCCGCCACGAGACCGTGCGTCCACCGCGCAGGGCGGATCGTCCGGCGTGGTTCGCCGGGATCACGCAACGGTGACCGTGGTGTCCGGACGAGCCCTGTGTCGACGTGTTCGTCGCGTTGACACCGATCATGGCGAGGGCTAGGATTCGCGCCCTATGACCTCGCAAAGCTACATCGCGGATCTTCCGAAGCGAGTCGGGACGGAAACGGCCGTGCGCGGATGGGTGGTGACGACGCGATCGAGTGGCAAGATCGCGTTCATGGTGCTCCGCGACGGCACCGGCTACCTCCAGTGCGTGCTCGGCAAGAAGGAAACCGATCCGGAGACGTGGGAACGGTTTGGGCACGCGTCTCAGGAGACCGCGGTGTCCGTCAGGGGTGTGGTCCGGGAGGACGCGAGGTCTCCTGGCGGCGTCGAGCTCACCGTGTCCGGCGTGGAGATCCTGGCCGACGCGGTGGACTTCCCGATCACGCCAAAGGAACACGGAACCGCCTTTCTGTTCGAGCATCGCCATCTCTGGCTGCGCAGCCGGCGTCAGGTGGCGATCATGCGCATACGCCACGAGGTCGTCCAGGCCATTCGCGATTTCTTCTACGAGCGCGATTTCGTGCTCGTCGATACCCCGATCCTCACGGGATCCATCGGTGAATCCGCCGGCACGCTGTTCGAGACACCGTACTTCGACTTGGGAACCGCGTATCTCGCCCAGACGGGGCAGCTCTACCTCGAGGCGGCGGCCGCTGCCCTGGGTCGAGTGTATTGCTTCGGCCCCACGTTCCGTGCCGAAAAGTCCAAGACCCGGCGACACCTGACCGAGTTCTGGATGGTGGAGCCGGAGATGGCGTGGTATGACTCCGACGACAACATGCGGCTCCAGGAGGAGTTCGTCTCGTACGTCGTGGGACGCTGCCTCGAGCGCCGAGCGGACGAGCTTCGGGAGCTGGAACGTGACACGGCACCGCTCGAACGAGTCGTTCCGCCGTTTCACCGCCTCTCCTACACCGACGCCATCGACGCCCTGCGAGCCGCCGGATCCGATATTGCCTGGGGCACGGACCTCGGCGCGGACGAGGAGACGACGCTTGCCACCCGCTACGATCGACCCGTGTTCGTCTACGACTATCCGAAGGCGGTCCGCGCGTTCTACATGAAGGAGAACCCGGAGGACCCGCGAACGGTTCGCAACAACGATTGCCTGGCTCCCGAGGGCTACGGCGAGATCATCGGGGGGAGCCAGCGCGAGGACGACTACGACAAGCTCCTGGCCCGCATCCGCGAGTTGGACCTGCCGGAAGAGAACTACGCGTGGTATCTGGATCTCAGGAAGTACGGAACCTTCGTACACTCGGGCTTCGGCCTGGGGGTGGAACGTACCGTCGCGTGGATCTGCGGCATCCCCCACATCCGAGAGGCCATCGCGTTCCCGCGGATGATGACCAAGCTGTACCCGTAGCGTCCGTCAACCCGCGTCCTTCTTTACTTCATCCCACAACGCGTCCAAGGCGTCGAGGCCCGCCGTGTGGATGTCGATCCCTCGCTTGGCCGCGAGCCGCTCGATCCTCCGAAACCGCTCGGTGAATTTGGCGTTGGCGCGCTCGAGTGCCGCCCGGGGGTCGCAGCCGAGCTTGCGCGCGAGGTTGACGACGGCGAACAGGAGATCACCGATCTCGTCCGCCACGGGCTCGCCGTTTGCGCCGTCTTCGAGCACCGATGCCAGCTCGCGTGTCTCCTCCTGGACCTTGAGGAACGGCCCGGTGGCGTCCGGCCAGTCGAATCCCACCCCGGCTGCTCGTTCCTGGAGACGATAGGCGGCCAGCAGGGCGGGGAGGCCGGGCGGGATGCCGTTCAAGACGCTGCCGTCACCCTCCGGCGCCTCGTCGCGTTTGGTGTGCTCCCAGTTGGGACGTTCGGTCGTGCCGTCGGTGGGTGCACCGCCTTCGGTGAACAGATGCGGATGCCGTCGCCACATCTTCCGTTCGACGGTGCGCGTGAGATCCTCCGCTCCGAAGCGGCCCGCCTCTTCCGCGAGCACGATCTGGAAGGCGACGTGGAGCAGCACATCGCCCAACTCTTCCCGAATGAGATCCGGGTCGTGCTTGCCGATGGCGTGATCCAGCTCCATCGCCTCTTCCACGAAGTACGGCCGCAACGTGGCCGGCGTCTGCGCCGCGTCCCACGGGCAGCGGCGGCGAAGGTCGCGCACGAGGTCGACGATGCGCCCAAGCGCTGATGGTTCTTGCATTTGCGTCATAGGGCCGGTACAATACGCCTCCATTCGTGAACGTGTCAACGACGGCATTCGGCAATCGCGGTTGGGTCGCGGTTGATCTCGCGAATCTCCTCGCCAACGCGAGGGCGGTTCGGGATGCCGCCGGCGGAGCAGCGCTCCTTCCCGTCGTCAAGGCCGATGCGTACGGCCTGGGTGCCATTCCCGTTGTCCGGGCCCTCGAGTCGCTGGATCCGTGGGGCTTCGCGGTGGTGAGTTTCGACGAGGCCGTTTCGCTCCGCGAGGCGGGCGTGCGTCGCCCTGTCCTGGTCTTCACTCCCGCGCGACCCAACCTGCGCAGCGCCTATCGTGATCACGAATTGCGCGCGGTGCTGGACGATGCCGAGACAGCAGCGGGATGGGATGGTCCGTTTCACCTGGAGATCGACACCGGGATGGGCCGCTGCGGCGTACGCTGGGACGACGAGGGTCTCGACGCGTGGAAGTCGCCGCATCTCGAGGGCGCGTTCACGCATTTCCACTCGGCGGATGTGGGTGGAGCCTCCGTCGAGCTTCAATGGCGGCGATTCGCAGCGGCGGTGAGCCGGCTGCCCCAACGGCCCACGCTCCTGCACGCGGCCAACAGTGCGGCGGTCTGGCGACTCCGCGAGCGCCTGAACCTGGTACGGCCCGGCATCTTCCTGTACGGTGGTCAACACGCGCCCGATCTGCCTCCGCCCCGACCGGTGATCTCGGTGCGGGCACCCGTCGTGAGTCTGCGGCGCCTTCACGCGGGGGAGACCGTGAGCTACGGGGCAACGTGGGCCGCCGCGCGGGAGACCGTGATCGGCACGATCGGCATCGGGTATGCCGACGGTGTGCCCCGACTCGTGGAGAGTCGGGCACACGTGCTCCTCGGTGGACAGCGCCGTCCCATGGTGGGTCGGATCACCATGGATTTCGTGATGGTGGATCTCGGGCCAGACGGCGCGGGTGTGCGCGTCGGGGAGCTTGCCACGATCGTGGGGCGCGACGGGAACGCGACCATCTCCATCGACGAGTTCGCGTCCTGGGCTCAGACGATCAGCTACGAGTCCCTGATTCGGTTCGGGACGCGCATGCGTCGTGAGTACTCCGGTCCGTGATGCGGAAGGGTGCCGGGCGGTGCGCCCTCGTCGTGCTCGACGGGGTCGGGATCGGCGAAGCGCCGGATGCCGCGCACTTCGGCGACGTCGGGAGCGATACGCTGGGCAACGTGGCCCGCGTCGTGGGCGGTCTGGAGTTGCCGCATCTCGAGCAACTGGGTCTGGGATGCTGCCGCCCACTGGCCGGACTGACGTGTGGCGCCCCCGTCGCGGCGCATGGGGTCGCCGTGCCGCGGTCACCGGGCAAGGACAGCACGGCCGGACACTGGGAGTTGTGCGGGCTGCTGCTCGATCGTCCGTTCCCCACCTACGCGGACGGTTTCCCGGCGGCTGTCATCGACGCCTTCGAGGCGCTGACCTCGCGTCGGGTGATGGGAAACCGCGCGGCATCGGGCACGGCGATCATCGACGAACTCGGCCCGGCGCACGTGGAGCGTGGCGAGTGGATCGTCTACACGTCGGCCGACAGCGTGTTTCAGGTCGCGGCGCACGAGGACGTGGTGCCGCTCGACGAGCTGTATGCCGCCTGCCGGGCAGCCCGCGAGCGCGTATTCGTGCGCGAGCATGCCGTCTCCCGCGTGATCGCGCGGCCGTTCGTGGGGAGGCCTGGGGCGTTCCGGCGCACGGCCAACCGGCGTGACTTCTCCCTCGAGCCGCCCGGCGATACCTTGCTCGATCGTCTCGCGGCAGCCGGCATTCCGAGACGGGGCGTCGGGAAGGTGGACGATCTGTTTGCGGGGCGGCACATCGAGAGCCGTCACACGGGCACGAACGCCCAAGGCTACGTCCTGATCCGGGCGGCCCTCGACGAGCTCGAACGGGGCCTGCTGTTCGCCAACGTCCCCGAGTTCGACCAGTCGTGGGGGCACCGCAACGACGTTGCGGGGTTCTATGGGGGACTCCGCGAGCTCGACGCCGCCATCCCGGCCCTTGTCGGCGCGCTCGGGCCGGATGACCTGATGATCGTCACGGCCGATCATGGCAACGACCCGACGACGCCGTCGACGGATCATTCGCGCGAGGTCGTGCCGCTGCTGGTGACCGGACCGGGTGTGCGGCCCGTGCCGCTCGGTGACCGGGAGACGTTCGCGGACATCGGTGCCACGATTGCCGACTATTTTGGTGTAGAGGTGGATGTGGGAACGTCATTTCTCGACGAGATCGCGCGATGAACGACGCGCTGACCGCGGCGGCCCGTGCCGCTCAGGCGCACGCGTACGCGCCGTACAGCGGCTTCCGCGTCGGTGCGGCGCTGGAATGCGACGACGGCACCGTCTTCGCGGGCGCGAATCTCGAGAGCGCGTCATACGGCCTGACGACCTGTGCCGAACGCGTGGCGCTGGGGGCCGCCGTGGCCGACGGGAAGCGCCGCTTCCGGCGTCTGGTGGTGGTGAGCGATATCGATCCCGGCGCGTCGCCTTGTGGGGCCTGCCGTCAGGCCCTCGCCGAGTTTGGGCTGGATCTGCAGGTGACCGCCGTCGGCGCGTCCCGACGTCGCGAGTGGCGGCTGGGCGAACTGCTCCCCGATGCCTTTCTCCCGGGAGACCTGACCCGATGAGACGGTGGTGGCTGCTCGGGATCGTCCTCGTGGCCGGCGCGTGTCAGGAGAGCCTCACGTCGCCAGGCGCGTGCCCGGACTACTGCCCGGCCGCGCGGCTCCAGGTACGGGATACCGTCCTCACGGGCGCCCTCACCCGGGAGGAATGGTTCCGGGGCTACGTGGCAGCGGATCGCGCCATCTCCATGCAAGCCGCCTCCGATGGATCGCAAGAGCTGAGCCGAGTCGTCGTTCGGTTCCTGCCCCTCGGCGACAGCGTGACCGTGGGGTCGGAGCGGCTTTTCATCGCCGCGGTTGATTCGTTCCGGCTCCGCTTCTCTCTGATCAGGCGGCGTCGCGATGTCTCCGGTCTCGAGGTGCGACTCCACCGGCTGCCCGTGGGGGTCGATACGACGTGGGCGTTCGCGGATCTGGACCCGTTCTTCCAGGACAGCACGCTCGTGGGCACGATCGTGATCCCGGATTCGGTGCTGGTGGATACTGTCGCGACGGTAGACAGCCTCGTCACGATCGTCCCCGGCGACGCGTTCCCCCTACCGGCGCAGGACAGCCAGCGGGTAGCCGTCGGGCTCGCCATTCGCTCGGATCAGGCGGGGTACGCGGATTTCTCCACGCGGCAGGGGACCCAGGGACAGTCCCTGGTGGTGCGCTACGTCTCGGTAGACTCGAGCGGAACGCTGGTGAGCCGTGAGGAGAGCCGCTTCGGAGACTTCGACACGTTCGTGGCCCGACCGGTTCCCGCGCCGGCGGCCACTGCCGTCGCAGTAGGTGGCACGCCGGCGGCCCGTGCCTTTCTCCGGCTCATCGTGCCCGACACGATTCTGCAACGAGCGAGCATCGTTCGCGCCACCTTGCTGCTCGTCCCGACCACGCCGGCGCTGGGCGCGCCCGGGGATTCGATCAATCTGCGCGCGTTCGGACTCGAAGCGGATTACGGACCGAAATCACGGTTCCTGCCGGCACCCGCCGATACGATCATCCGCGGTGCGGTGAAGGTGGCGGTCGGGAGTCCGGATACGATCCGTATCGACGTGACCCACATCGTCCGACCGTGGCAGGCCGACACCACCCGCCCTCGGAGCATCCTGCTCGGGATCGTGCCGGAGGCCGCGACGTTGAGCGAGCTGCACCTGGCGACCAGCCGATCGGCCGGGCCCAAGCCGGCCATACGCGTCACCTACGTCCCGCTGTTCCTGAGCGAAGGGGGGTCACCATGACCGGACGGGCCGCGGTGACGGTGGGGCTCCTGATGGCGATCGGCGCGCCGCTGGCCGGCCAAGCCTCCGTCTACGGGGTTCTCGGCGTCGGTTTTCCGGGACGCGCGGTTTCGGTCCACAGCCGCGGCCTGGGTGGTGGTTTCGATGCGCTCGATCCACGGTCGGCCGTCAATCCCGCCGCACTCGTGTTCAACGGTCTCCTCACCGTGTCCGGCATGACTGAAACCACCAGCCGCCGCTACGAGGCGAGCGGTGTCACGGCTGAGGGACTTCGCGACACTCGCTTTCCCGTCGCGATGATCGGCGGGCAGATCTGGGGATCACCGCTCTCGTTCGGGGTCAGCTATGCGCTCTATGCCGAGCGGTCGTTCGACATCCAGACCATCGACACGGTGAGGTTGCGCGATTCCGACGTCGTCGTGACCGACCGTCTGCGATCCGACGGGGGGATCACCGACATCCGCTTCGGCCTGGCATGGTCGGTGAGCGAACGGGTGCAGGTGGGAGGCGCGTTCCACCTGCTCAGTGGATCGACCCGGGAGCGGCTCCAGCGTGAGTTCGACGATCCCGAGTACGCGCCGGTAGCGCAGCGGGGCGACGTGGACTATTCGGGAACAGGCGTGTCCTTGGGTGTGATGGTGACGCCGTCCCGCCGACTCCGCGCGGGACTCGCGGCTCGGCGAGACGGGAGGCTCGACGTCTCAGACCCCCTGCTTCCGGTGCCCGAGGTGCAGCTGCCGTGGTCCGTCACGGCCGGGTGGACCTACGTTCCCTTCCGGTTGTTGCGGTGGTCGGCGTCGGCCACCTGGCGGTCATGGGGGCGGGCCGACGCCGACGCGTCGGCCGGTCTGATCCACCAGGTCTTCGACACGTGGGAAATCGGCTCGGGTGTGGAGATCGGCGGTAGCGACATCGGCGTGTCACGCATTCCGCTTCGACTGGGCTTCCGGTACGCGCAGCTCCCGTTCAGCCCCACGGCCGACCAGGCGCGCGAGCTCGACTTCTCCGTGGGAACGGCACTCGCTTTCGCGTCAAACCGGGCCATCATCGATGCGGCGGTCGAGCGAGCGATTCGGGACGGCGGTGGGGCGGTCGAGCGTGCGTGGCAGATCTCGCTCGGGCTCACCGTGCGTCCGTGATGCGCGTCTTCCTTCACACCTTCGGCTGCAAGGCGAACCAGTACGACTCCGAGCTGATTCGCGGCGCGCTCGAGGCCGCCGGAGCAACGGTGGTCGACCGTCCGCTCGGTGCCGACGCCGCTGTGATCAACAGCTGCACCGTGACCCATGTCAGCGAGGCCAAGATGCGGGGTCTGGTGCGTCGCGTGGCCCGCGCGAGTCCCGGCATCAGGACGGTGGTGGCCGGCTGCGCCGCGGCGCTCGACACCGGGCAGCTCGCCACCCTCCCGAATGTGGTGGGCATCGTGGGCGGTGCCGCTCCGGGGGATGTGCTAGGGGCGCTAGGCCTTGAGGCGGGAGAATGCACGGACGGCCTTCGCAGCTTCGGTCGTGGCTCGCGCGCGTGGGTGAAGATCCAGGACGGGTGTGACGAGCACTGTACCTTCTGCGCCACGACGCTGGCCCGCGGCGCGAGCCGGTCGCGGGCGTCGCACGCCATCGCTGCCGAGATCCGCCGACTCGCGGCGCGGCACGCAGAGGTCGTGCTGACCGGTGTTCACATCGGATCGTACGGACGTGATCTCCCGGACAAGATGGGGCTGGGTCGCCTGGTCGCGATGCTGATCGATACTGTGCCGGCGGTGCGGCTCCGCCTCTCGTCGATCGAGGCGACCGAACTCGACGAGGGGCTCCTCGACCTGATGCGGTCGGTGCCCGATCGACTTGTTCCGCACGTGCACGCGCCGCTCCAGTCGGGGAGTGATCGCGTATTGCGCCGCATGGGTCGGCACTGGTACACGGCACGCGCGTATTGCGCCCGCGTCGAACGGATCGCGGCGGCCCTGCCGGCGTTCGGGCTCGGGGCCGACGTGATGGTCGGGTTTCCGGGCGAGACGGCGGCAGACTTCGCCGAGACCCGCCGCGTGATCGACGATCTGCCGTTCACGTACCTGCACGTGTTCCCCTACTCGGAGCGGCGCGCCGTTCCGGCCCGGCGGCTGGGTGCCCCAGTCGCCTACTCCGTGGTCGCAGACCGATCGGCCGAGCTGCGCGCGTTGGGCGACGCCAAGGGCGCCGCGTACCGGCGCCGGAGAGCCGGGCAGGTGGCCGACATCGTCAGCCTGGGCCGCGCCCGGGGCCGGTGTGAGGGGCTCACCGAAGACTACCTGACGGTATCATGGCCTGCGAGCGTTCGGCGTGGGACGCGGTTCCCGGCGCAGCTCACATCGGAACCCGATGGCGCTCTCGGGGTGGCCTCGGTCGAGGACGCGGCATGAGCAAGCGCGTGTACGTCGAGACGTATGGCTGCCAGATGAACGTGGCGGATACCGAACTGATCCTGGGCCAGCTCGGTCGGGACGGGTACGCGCTGACCGACGATCCGGCGGAGTCGGATGTGATGTTGGTGAACACGTGCGCCGTCCGGGAGAATGCGGAGCAACGGGTCGTGGGACGCCTGGGCGAGCTCAAGCGGCACAAGCGGAACGGGGTCGTCCTCGGCGTGGTCGGCTGCATGGCCCAGCGCCTTGGCGCCACGCTGCTGCACGACGCCCCCCACGTGGATCTGGTGGTGGGGCCCGACGGCTATCGCGGGCTCTCCGACCTGATCGACGGCGCCGCGGCGGGGCATCGGGTGGCGGACGTGGCGTTCAAGTCGTGGGAGCACTATGAGGATGTCCCCCAGGAGCGGCCGGCGGGACAGCCGTCCGCGTTCGTGACCGTGCAGCGCGGCTGCGATTATCGGTGCACGTTCTGCATCGTTCCGATGACACGGGGGCGAGAGCGAAGCCGTAAGCTGGAGCACGTTGTGCGCGAGGTGGAGGCATTGGTGGTCGGTGGGGTCACCGAGGTCACCCTGCTCGGGCAGACGGTCAACAGCTACCACGACGGTGAGCATGACTTCGCTGACCTTCTTCGGGGGGTTGGGCGGGTCGCGGGGATACGGCGCATCCGCTTCACCAGCCCACATCCGAACGATTTCACGGACCGGGCGATCCGAGCCATGGCCGAGGTGCCGGCGGTGTGCGAGCACGTGCACCTTCCGGCGCAGAGTGGCTCCTCACGGCTCCTCAAGCGTATGGGCCGCCGATACGACCGCGCAGGGTATCTGGCGTGCGTGGAACGGCTCCGCACCGCGATTCCGGACCTGGCTATCACGACGGATATCATCGTCGGCTTCCCGGGCGAGTCGGACGCGGACTTCCGCGACACCGTGAGCTTGATCGGTGCGGTGGAGTTTGACGACGCCTTCACGTTCCGCTACTCGGCGCGAGAGGGAACGGGCGCGGTGCGCTTGCCCGATCCAGTGCCGGTGGAGGTGGCGGCCGAACGGCTGGAGCGCCTCATCGAGGAGGTACGCCGCGTGGCGCGTCAGAGGAATCTGGGGCTGGTGGGCAGCACCCATGAGGTGCTGGTCGAGAAGGTGGCACGCCGCGGCGAGCGGCTGCAGACGCGAACCCGCGCCAACAAGATCGTGTTGGTGGACGGTCCGGAAACGTGGATCGGGAGCTATCGCACCGTCCGGCTCGTGGGAACGTCCGGCGCGACCTTCGCCGGCATGCCCACGGCTCCCGTCGCTGGGCTCCCCGTTATCGCCTAGCACTCTTCATCACCGTCAGGCCCCGGCCGACTCTCACTGCCGGGCCCGCGCCGCCCAACCTGTTGTCCGCCGTCGATGCCTCCCATAGCGCGACTCGCTGTCGCGCTCGCCGCCGGCGTCCTGCTCGCTCTCCTCCTTCCGGACGCGTGGCCGGCGTGTTGGGCCGTGGCGGCCATGATTGCCGTTACCTCCTGGGCCCGACCGTGGTGGGGCACGCTCCTGCTTGCCCTCCTCGTCGGCCTCCTCACGGGTATGACCCGCGCGCGTCGCGAAGCCGGCACGTGTCGGGCTCGATGGCTACCGGGTCCCACGTCGATGATGGTGCGAGTCCACGACGCACCGAGCCGGCGTGGCACCACGACGGGTACCATCCTCCACGCGCCCCAGCAATGCGACGGCCAGGTGCGCCTTCGTGTCGGCGATGCCGTGCCGGCAGGCGCAGTTCTGCTGGCGGTGGGCACGGCGTACCCGGGCGGTGTCGTCCGCGTCACGCATGCCCGCGTGCTCGCGCGCGGAGGTGGACGCCGGTACCGAATCCGACGACGAATCGCCTCGCGGGTCGATGCACTGTACGGTCCACGCGCGGGCCTCGTCGAGGCGCTCGTGCTCGGCCGGCGGGACGATCTGCCACGCGATCTGCGAGACCGCTTCGCCCGGGCCGGCCTGGCCCATCTGCTGGCCATCTCGGGCCTGCACGTGGGCGTGATCGCCGGCTGGGTGCTGATCCTGCTCCGTTGGCTCGGGGTGGGGAGGCAGCGCTGGGTGATCGCTGCCACGGTCACCTGGTTCTACGTGTCGCTCCTCGGCTTTCCGGCGCCGGCCACCAGGGCGGCCGCGTTCGTGGCCCTCCATGCCAGCGCCAGGCTGCGTCAGCGGCATCCGTCACCCTCGGCAGTCCTCGCGGTGGCTGTCCTGATTCTGCTGCACATCGAGCCCGGGGTGGTCACGGCCGTCGGGGCATGGCTCTCGGTCGCGGCCGTGGCCGGAACGGCGTGGGGTCGGGCAATCGCCGTGCGGTGGGGCTATCGGGGTTGGGGGAGCGCTCTGGTGGCGTCGTCCGTCGGGGCCACGCTGTGCACGGCACCGATCACGGCCTGGAGCTTCGGCGCCGTCGCGCCGATCGGTGTCGTGGCCAATCTCGCCGCCATTCCGATCGCAAGCATCGCCGTTCCGGCGATCCTCATGAGCCTCGGCGTCGGTCAGGTCATGGCCGGCTCTGCGGGGCTGCTGCTGGCGGGCCTCGAGCGGGTCGCCGGCCTCGCCAGCGGAATACCGTTCGGATCGGTCACCGGCACTCCCGGGGTCGGCTTCGCGATGCCGTGGTGCGTGGTGTTACTCATGGCGGTCGTGCTCACGCGGCGCGGCTATTCGCGGTGGCGAAGAGCCAAGGGGACGCTGGCCATCGCCGCCGTAGCCGTGTGGGTGCCGATCGCGGTGCTCTCGTGGGTCGCGCGTGATCGTGCACCAGTCCTCGCGATCCACGTGCTCGATGTGGGGCAGGGTGATGCCATCGCGGTGCGTACGCCGCGTGGCAGGTGGTTGCTGGTCGACGGCGGGCCGCGGGGAAGGGCGGGCGACGCCGCCCGACGCGTGGTGCTCCCGTTTCTCCGGAGCCGGCGTGCGGATCGATTGGCGGCAGTGATCGTGAGCCACGGGGACGCGGATCATCTGGGGGGCATTCCGTCGGTGCTGACGACGCTTGCCGCGGACATGGTCGTGGAGGCGGGGCAGCCTGTCGCCACGGCACTGTACTTGGACTATCTGGCCGCAGTGCAACGGCTCGGCGTGCCATGGCGGGTCGGTCGCGCCGGCGACACGGTGACGATCGATTCGGTCACCGTCGCCGTCCTCCACCCGCGTGAGGCTTGGGTGGCGGAGCAGCTCGCCGCAAACGAGAACTCCCTGGTCCTGCACCTGCGCTACGGCTGCTTCGACGCTCTGCTGATGGGCGATGCCGGTACGATCGTGGAACGGGACTTGCTCCCTTCTGTTGCACCCGTCGAGGTGCTGAAGGTGGGGCATCACGGCTCTGGCGGCGGGACGTCGGATGCCTGGCTGGACCGGGTCGACCCGCTTATCGCCGTGATCAGTGTCGGTCCCAATCGGTACGGGCATCCTGCTCCGTCCGTCCTGCAACGGCTTGACGATCGACGGATCGAGACGTGGCGTACCGATCGACACGGCACAGTGACCATCCGCACCGACGGACGCTATCTTTGGGTCACCGGGGGGCGACCCTCGTCTCTCGCAGGGAGCGTGCTGTGCCGGATTCGACACTGGTTACGATCGAGCGGTTCATCCTCGAGCAAGAGCGGATGCACCCCGAGGCCACCGGCGACCTCACTAATCTGCTCTACGACATCGCACTCGCGTCGAAGGTGATCTCCGGGTATGTGCGACGGGCCGGCTTGGTGGACGTGCTCGGTGCCTTCGGCGCGCGAAACGTGCAGGGCGAAGAGCAGCAGAAGCTCGATGTTATCGCCAACGAGACGGTCAAGCAGGCCATCGGCTTCACGGGACGCGTGTGCGTGATGGCGTCGGAGGAAGAAGGTGATCCGGTACCCGTTCCCAAGGAGCGGAACCCGGGCAAGTATGTACTCCTCTACGATCCTTTGGACGGCTCGTCGAACATCGACGTGAACGTTTCCATCGGTACCATCTTCTCGATTCACAAGCGGGTCACGAAAGGCAACGGACCCGGAACGATGGCGGATTGTATGCAGGCGGGCCACCGCCAGATCGCCGCCGGCTACGTCATCTACGGTTCGAGCACCGTGCTCGTGTACTCGGTGGGACACGGGGTGCACTTGTTCACGCTCGATCCGACCATCGGTGAATTCCGTCTCCTCAACCACAACATCGAGACGCCTCCCGTGGGCAGGTTCTACTCCGTGAACGAGAGCTACTACCAACGGTGGACGGCAGGGTACCGTCGCGTCGTGCAGATGTTCAAGGGGGTGGAGGATCCGGAGCAGCGGAAGAACGCTCGGTACATCGGTTCCCTCGTCGCGGATTTCCATCGCAACCTGCTGGCCGGTGGGGTCTTCATGTACCCGGCGGACTCCAAGGCTCCGAAGGGGAAGCTGCGCCTTCAGTAC
>JABAOD010000978.1_pt2 | contig 22565 bp, 24 predicted proteins | sample 7062151 | NCBI WGS metagenome assembly JABAOD01 (sample SAMN14538626, study PRJNA623070) | marine sediment metagenome | biome: marine biome [ENVO:00000428]; feature: marine pelagic biome [ENVO:01000023]; material: deep marine sediment [ENVO:00002113] | place: India: Gulf of Khambhat ... | reverse complement strand
GGGACGGCCGGATTTGAACCGGCGACCTCATCGTCCCGAACGATGCGCGCTGCCAAACTGCGCCACGTCCCGATCGGGAGAGGCAAGTGTACCCGACGGGGTGGGGCGGGCAATCGGCGTCAGGCGACCTGGTCGATCCGGATGCGGTCGATGCGGTTGCGGTCCATGCCCACCACCGTCAGCTCGTAGCCGTCGCAGACCACCTGATCGCCATCGTGTGGGATGTGGCCGGCCAAGGCGAGGAAGAGCCCGGCGGCCGTCGAATACGGTCCATCGGGGAACTCGTGGCCCAACTCCTCGTTGAGGTCCTCGAGGGCGAGACGCCCGTCGGTGAGCCATCGCGTGTCGTCGATCCTCACCACGGTGGGGATACCCGGGTCGTACTCGTCCTGGAGTTCGCCGACGAGCTCGGCGACAACGTCCTTGATCGTCACGATCCCTTCGACGCCCCCGTGCTCGTCGACCACGATCGCAAAGCCGTAGCGACGGCGACGCATGTCCTGGAGCACCTGCAGGATCGGCGCCGACTCCACCACGACGTGCGGGGTGCGGATCAGCACGGCGATGTCATCGGCCGTCGCCGTCATCGGCAGCTGGATCACGTCCTTGACGTACAGGACGCCCTGGATCGAGTCGACGTCGCCTGAAGTCACCGGATAGCGAGAGTGTCCCGTCTCCGACAGGACGGATCGCACGGCACCCATGGTGACCGGTGCCGACAGGGTCGCCAGGTCCACACGAGGCGTCATCACGTCCTTGACCGGTCGGTCGGCGAGATAGAAGAGCGCATCGATGATCTCGTGCTCCACCTCTTCGATCTCGCCCTCGGCGAGACCCAGCTCCGCCAGGGCGCGAATGTCGGCTTCGGTGACCGCCGAGACACTGCCATCCGACCGCAGCCGGATGAGCCGGAACAGACCTCGCGTGATGCCGATGAAGAATCGCGCCACCGGGTTGAGGATCCTCGAGAGGCGATACACGACCGGGGCCACTGCGAGCGAGAACTCCTCCGGATAGCGCGTGGCGAGACTCTTCGGTGTGATCTCGCCGAAGATCAGCACGACCGTCGTGACGGCGCCGGTGGCGACCCACGGGCCGAGAGATTCCCCGAGCAGGCCGATGAACAGGGTCGTGGCCACGGCAGCACCGAGGATGTTGACGAGGTTGTTCGCCACGAGGAGCGTCGACAGCAGTCGGTCGGGGTCGGCCAACAGCTGCTGGACTCGGTGACCGCGCTTGCCACGGTGGTGCATCTGGTGCACCCGCTCCTTGCCGAGACCGATCAGGGCGGTCTCGGATCCGGAGAAGAACCCCGAGGCGACGGTGCACACGGCGAGGATGGCCAGATAGACGGCGGTGCTTCCGCTCATGTGCGGCCCAAGCCGGTCATGAGAGGGCGAGGAGCATGCTCGGGGAGTCGACCGCGGTGCGGCTCATTCGTCGGTGCTTGCCTCGGTGGCCGTGCCCGGGGCGACCGGCATCGCGCGTACGAGGGCTTGTACGAGTTCGTGGGACGAGAACGGCTTCGTGACCCAGGCTGCCGCCCCGGCTCGCTTGGCGAGGAATGTGTCGGCAGATCGATCCAGCAGCAACACCGCGGGGATCGGCGGCTTGCCGGCGGCCGCCGATTGCTCGAGCAGATCCCGGGTCACCGCCATGCCGCCGCGCGATCCCACCTGGAGGTCACAGATGACGGCATCGAATCCGTCGTTCACGGCGTTGGCGGCCGCGGTCGCCGGATCCTGATGGTCGACGAGCGACACGTCGGGAGCGGTGAGGGCGGCGTGGACCTCGTTGCGGACCCACGATTCGTCGGCGACGACGAGATATCTCGGCATGGTGCGGGAAGCGTAGTCGGGTCGATGGAGGGCCCGTCTACGGTCGATTCCCGGAGTGGATCACTTCTCCGTAACATCCTTCACCGATGCGTCGTCTCGCCGTCTTCCTGCTCTCGATCGCCGTGGTCTTCCCGGTCGCTGCCGTGTTCGCCCAGGGCGAGGCGAAGCCGGTCATCGTGGCCGACATCCGGGGTCCACTCGATCAGCGCGGCATCGACTTCCTCGTCGAGGCGATCAACACCCCCGACGTGCAGATGGTGGTGTTGCAGCTCTCCAGTCCCGGCGTGGCATCCGGCGACATCCAGCCGCTGTTCGATGCCATCGGTGATGCCCCGGTCCCCGTCGTCGCCTGGGTCGGCCCCGCGGGTGTCGACGTCCACGGTGGGGTGGCGTGGCTCGCCCTCCTCGCCGATCACTTCGGCGCCGCCCCCGGTGCGACGTTCGGTCACCTGGCGCCGATCGTGCATCGCGGCGACCCGCCCACATCCTTCGAGGTGGATCCGAATGTGGCCGGGTTGGAGTCGGGCACGATCGTCGTCACTGCGAACACGCCGGTGCCATTCATCGACGTCATCACTCCGTCGATCGGCGCCTACATCGTCGGCCTCGACGGTCTCGATATCGACGGAACGGTGATCGAGACAGGAGAGACGGTGGTCAACGACGAAGGGCTCGAGGTCATCTCACCCTCGGTCCGGGTCTCGTTCCTCAAGCCGTCGTTGCTCGATCGCACCCTCCGCCTGGCGATCAGGCCCGAGGCGACCTTCTTCTTCCTGGTCGTCGGGATCGCCGCCGTGGCGTTCGAGTTCTACGCCGCCGGCGCCGGGCTGACGGCGGCGGTGGCCGTCGTCACGCTGTTGCTCGCCGGGTACGGACTGGCGACGCTGCCGATGAACTGGGTGTCGCTGGCGATGGTGCTCATCGGGATGCTGCTGTGGACGGCGGCGTTCCAGCGAAACCGGATCTCGATCGGAGCGGCAGTCGGCACGGTGCTCCTCGTGGTGGGCGGTCTCCGGTTCACGACGGCGAGCCCGCAGTTCGGTCCTTCGATCCTGGCGGTGATCGCCACCATCATCGGCATCGGTCTCTTCTACATGTTCGCCCTCAGCACCGTCGTTCGTGCCCGCTTCTCGACGCAGACCATCGGTCGCGAGAGCCTGGTCGGACGTCACGGTGTCGCCGAGACGTCATTCGACCCGGAGGGAATCGTCAACATCGACGGCGCCAGGTGGCGGGCGCGGTCGACCCGCGCCGCGGGGCTGGGCCCCGGGGATCCTGTGGAGATCTATGAGGTCAAAGGCATCTTGCTGGAGGTCGGTCCCGCAGAGTGATCGTCCGCAATCGCACCCATCGTGGGGTGTTTGCAGATAGCTAGCACTTTTTGGAAGGATTTTCCTTGTGGACAACGTGATCCCCGAGTACGGTCCCGTCGCCGTTTGGAAAAACCGACCCCGAGGGAGAGGAGTCTGCGCATCGTGATGCCGCTCGACCGTTCCTGGCAACCAATTGCTCTCTGTAGAGGCAACCACTCACACCTCTTCTTCCCCCCGAGCACCACAGAGCGCAAAGACGAGAGAGAGCGCCGGGAGATACGGGCGAAGTCGATCTGCAAGGTCTGTCCGGTGCGCACCGACTGTCTCGAATACGCCATGACCATCAAGGAGCCATACGGCATCTGGGGTGGTCTCACCGAGACGGAGCGTCGTCAGGTGCTGGCGAAGATCGGCGCCTGACCGACCGCACATCGCCACGGCGCGACGTCCAGCCCCGCGCATCCAGCCACTCGAGCACGGGAACCGCTTGGCGTCGTGACATCCCCATCGTGTCGCGGAACTCCGCGACCGTGAACCCGTCGTCCATGTCGAAGAGACGGCGGGTGATCTCCTCGATCTGCTCGGGGAGGTAGGCGAGATCGTCGGCCAGCTTGACGAGCTTGCCGTCACGGACGACTGCGTGCAGCGTCTCCTGGTCGAGTCCCAGCTGGCCCACCCGGCGCACCGCCAGACCGTCGCTCTGGAGGTCGGCCGCCGCTCGTGACCACGCCTCCTCCTGGCGGGGACCCCACCCCCCGGTGAATCCGGCGAGACGGAGGGTCGAACCGTCGTCGACGAGGCGATCGTCGGCCGCGACCACGGCCTCCAGCACTTCGACGTCGATGTCGAGAGCGCTGGCGGCGGTGGCCTTGGACTCGCCCGAGCGCAGCGGGTTCGTCTCGTGGAAGCGGGCGAGGCGCTCGACGAGGGCCGTTGCGATGCGGGCCGTCGCCCCGGCGGTCAACGCCCACGACGCCGTCTGGAGATGGGCCGATGGTGTGCCACCACCGGAGAGCGTGTGGAGCGTGGCGACGTCCGCCATGCCTCGCACTGCGAGCAAGGCATCTGCCCCGGCGTCTGCGGAAGCGTGCAGTGCCGGCCGCAGCAGGTCGACCGCGGCGATGAGGCGCTCCTGGCGGTGGGAGGGAGGATCGGGATCGAGCACCGAGCCTCCTGCCACCACGGCACGCCGCCCCGTCTCCCGGAGCACGAAGCGGTCGCCCACGACCAGCGGAACCGCGCCATCGAACCTGACGACGGCCGCCGTCGTTCCGTCCTCGCCGTGGTCGCCGACCAACCTGACCGCGACCGGCCAGGCGCCGGTTCCGACGTGGGCGTGATACGCGCCGCGTGCGGCGAGCGGCTCGTCGAGGGTTCGCACCGGGCGCAGCAGAACGAGCGGTGACCGGCTTGGGGTGAAGTCGCCGGGGGCGGCGAGCATCGCGCCGCGTGGGATCGACTGTCGGTCTGCTCCGCCGAGATTCACGGCGGTTCGGCTCCCCGGGTGGATCTCGGGTCGGGCAGCCTCGTGCGACTGGAGCCCCCGGATCCGCACCTGGCGCGGCCCCGGCCACAGCTCGAGGGTGTCGCCGTCCCGGAGCGTGCCGTCGACGAGCGTGCCGGTGACGACGACGCCGGCGCCGGCGATCGTGAACGATCGGTCGATCCACAGACGCGGCCGACCGATGTCTCGTGGCGGCCCCGCCTCCTCGAGCGCATCGGCGAGTGCGGCACGCAGCCGGTCGAGACCGGTGCCGTCGACGGCGGACACGGGGATGATGGGCCACGCGGCGAGTGCCGTCTCTTCGATGCGATCGGCGACCTCGAGCTGTGCGAGCTCTGCGACATCGGGGTCCGCAGCATCGATCTTCGTCAGCGCAATGACGCCGTGCCGGGTGTCGAGGAGGTCCAGCACCGCGAGGTGCTCCTCCGTCTGCGGCATCCATCCCTCGTCGGCGGCGACGACGAACAGCGCCACCGTGAGCGTGCCGACGCCGGCCAGCATGTTCTTGATGAAGCGCTCGTGACCCGGCACGTCCACGAAACCGACCTCGTGGCCTCCGATCGTCGTCCAGGCGAACCCGAGGTCGATGGTCAGGCCACGGTCCTTCTCCTCCTGCCACCGGTCCGGATCACGACCTGTGAGCGCTTGCACGAGCGTCGACTTGCCGTGGTCGACGTGACCGGCAGTCCCGATGATCGCCATCAGTCGAGCGACTGGAGTGCGTCGACGACCTCTTCGTCGTCCGCGGGCTCCACCGTTCTCAGATCGAGTCGGAACGCACCGTCGCGGCGGTGGCCGACGACGGGTGTAGGGCGGGCGACGAGCTGCTTCCAGATGGCGTCGGCGGGGCCATCGAGTTCGAGCACCGGGGAGGGGATGAGCTCCCCGGGCACCGAGCCGGCCCCGGGCGTCGACGCCCCCTCGACGACGGAGCCGACGCGTCCCGACGCTCGCAGCACCGCCTCGTGACGGGACGCGAGCTCGTCCCGACCGAGCGAGGCCATGCGCCAGAACGGGATGTCGCCACCCCGCCCTGAGGCGTACAGCTCGAGCGTCGCTCCGAGCATCACGAGAGACGTACCGTCGAGCCGGACCGCCCGTGCGATCGGATGGCGCCGCATCCGGTCGATTGCATCGTCCGTGCCGACGGCGATGCCGGCCTGCGGGCCACCCAACAGCTTGTCACCGGAGAAGAGCACGACATCGGCGCCGGCTTCGAGCGTCTGCCGCACCGCGGGCTCACTCGTCAGCCAGGAGGGAGGCGGGCCGTCGAGCCACGGCACGCGGGCGTCGAGGAGGCCACTGCCGACGTCGGCGATGAACGGGATGCCGTGGGTCTTCGCGATCCCGGCGAGCGGTGCGTATCCGACCTCGTCGGTGAACCCCTCGATGCGGTAGTTCGATGGATGCACCTTCAGGATCGCCGCTGCATCCCCCGCCGCGGCCTCGTAGTCCTCGGCGCGGGTGCGGTTGGTGGTCCCCACCTCGATGAGTCGTGCTCCCGATGCCTCCATGAGCAGGGGCAGCCGGAAACTCCCACCGATCTCGATGAGCTCTCCCCGCGACACGACGACGGTACGGTTCCCGGCGAGTGCGGCGAGGGCGAGGAGCAGCGCTCCTGCGGTGTTGTTGACGGCGAGGGCGGCGTCGGCGCCGGTCAGGCGGCGCAGCAACGAGGCGACATGGGCCCCTCGTCCGCCGCGACCGCCGGTCCCGAGGTCGAACTCGAGGTTGGTGTAGCCCGCCGCGGTCGCCGCAGCGAGCTCCACCGCTTCTCGGGCGACGGGCGCCCTGCCGAGGTTGGTGTGGAGCAAGACACCGGTCGCGTTGATGATCCGGCGCGGCCGTTGCAGGAGGACCTGGGCCACGTCGCGCCGACCCAGCGCAACGGGATCGGCTGGACGACCGGCGCGAATCTCGTCGCGGGCAGTTTCGATCGCGGTGCGGGCGATCTCCGTGAGCAGTCCCGCCGGCACCGCGGAGGCTCCGCCGGGGTCGGCGTCGAGCTCCTCGCCGATCGCTCTGGCGAGTGCGTCCACCGATGGCAGGTCGCGCAGCTCCACGACGGTCGAGATTACCGGCCGCTGTAACCTGATCGGATGCGGCTCACCCAATGGCTGTTTCTCCTGTTCGTGGTCACCCCGATCGCCGAGATCGGGCTCTTCATCGTCGTGGGCGGACGCATCGGCATCCTGGCGACGCTCGGTGTCGTGATCGTCACCGCCATCATCGGTGCATCGCTCGTCAGCCGGCAGGGGCGTGGCGAGTTGGCCAGGGCGCGACGCACCCTCATGGAGGGGAGCTTTCCAGGCCGGGAGCTTGCCCACGGCGCGATGATCCTCGTTGCGGGCGCCCTCCTGCTCACCCCGGGCTTTCTCACCGATGGCATCGGGTTCGCACTGCTCGTCCCCGGGGTCCGCGAGTCGCTGCGGAAGTTCCTGGCGAAGCGTTTCGGTGACGGGGTCATCGTCATCGGATGAGCGAGGCTCCCGACTCACCCCGACCTGCGTCGACCCTCTGTCTGTTTCGGGCGGGCACCCGCCGGCTGCTCATGGTGCAGCGAGGCGCGACCGCGAGGTTCATGGCCTCCGCCTGGGTGTTTCCCGGAGGAGCCGTCGACGAGCTCGACCGTGACCCCGCCGCCCTGTCCGTGGTCGGCGTCGAGGACGCAGCCGAGGGGCCCTGGGTGGCCGCTGCGGTGCGTGAGCTCGTGGAGGAGGTCGGGATCTGGCTCGGTGCTCGGCCTGTCGTGGAGCGTCGCGACGAGTGGCTCGGTGCCGCGGTCTACTCGGCAGCGCGAGCCACGGGTCGCACCCTGGGTGGTGACCACCTGACGCTCTTCGCCAATTGGATCACGCCGCACGGTCTCCCCATCCGGTTCGACACCCGGTTCTTCGCGGCGACGGTGGATGCCGATCTCGACCCCGACCCGGATCCGCGAGAACTCGCAGATGCCATGTGGATCGACGTCGACGAGGCGCTGCGGGCGAGTCGAGACGGATCGATGACCGTCCCGTTCCCGACACGCAAGACCCTCGAGTACCTGGCCGGCTTCGAGGACGGCGACGCCCTCGTGGCCCACGCTCGTTCGCTCACGGGTGTCATGGCCGTGTTGCCGAAGGTGCGTCTCGGCACCGACGGCTCGATGGGCATCGTTCTGCCGGGCGAGACCGGCTACGAGCAGCTCGACCATCTCGGTCCGGAGCGTCGCGACGAGATCCACCGCCTGGTCGAAGCAGCGCGGCGCGGCGGTCGTGGTGCCGAGGCAGACCTGTGATGGACGTCACCAGGGTGCTCGCACCGAACCCGAGCTTCTTCACCGGTCCCGGCACGAACACCTATGTGATCGGGTCCGCCGCAGAGGTCGCCGTGCTGGACCCGGGCCCGATCATCGAGGAACACCGCCAGGCGATTCTGCGTGCGATCGGCGGTCGCAGAGTCGTTGCGGTCGCCGTGACCCACTCGCATCCGGACCATGCTCCGCTCGCCAACCCGCTCGCCGCGCAGTGCGACGCGCCGGCCGTCGGGCACTCGCCGGGTCCCGACTTCTCACCGGACGTCAGGCTCGCCGATCTGGGGACGTTGCAGGTGGGGGAGCTGGAGATGATTGCGATCCACACCCCCGGTCACACCTCGGATCACCTCTGTTACGTCGTCGACGACGTGCTGTTCAGCGGTGACCACATCATGGGTGGCTCGACCGTCGTGATCGAGGACGCCGCGGCGTACCTGGCTTCGCTCGAACGGTTGGCCGGGATGGACCTGCGGTTCTGTCACCCGGGTCATGGGCCCGATCTGCCCGACGCTGCGCAGACCATCGAGGAGTACATCGCCCACCGCCGCATGCGTGAGGGCCAGATTCTCGACGCCATCAGAGGGGGAGCGCACACGGTCGAGGACATCGTCGACTCGGTCTACGCGGAGGTACCTGCACAGTGGCGATCGGCGGCGGCGATGCAGGTGCGGACGCAGCTCACCAAGCTCATCGACGAAGGCCGGGTACGATGGTCCGAGGCCGATGGTGACGCGGGCGGAGTGCGTCTCACAGAGGATCGATGAAGCGAATCGCAATCGTCGTCGTGGCGTATGCGGTGCTGACGGCTCCGGCCATCGCGTTTGGAGCCGACGACATCACCAGGGAGGACCTGGACGATGCGCGCCGCCGCCGCAGCGCGCTCGCCGCCGAGCTGGAGCAGGTGGCGATCGACTACGAGGCGGCAGTCCAGGCCACTGCGAGTCTCGAAGAGCAGACGAGCCGCTTGACCGCCGACATCTCCATCCTCGAGGCCAATCTCGTGGCGACGAGGTCGAGTGCGGCAGCCATCGCACGTGAGCTCTACATCGCCGGTCGGACGAGTCGCGCCAACCGGGTGCTCTTCGCCGGAACGATCAACCTCGCCAACGTCGCCCAGCAGTATCTCGAGTTCGCGACCGCCGACGACGTGGCGACGCTGCAGCGATTCAGGGCGCTTCGCGCCGACTACGACGAGCGGCAGGTCGAGCTGGTCGCCGCCACAGCACGGCAGGCGGCCGCCACCGCCGATCTCGATCGACTGGCAAACGTGATCCTCGACCGGCTCGCCGCCGCGGACGCCGAGTACGACGCCCTCGTGGCCGCATACGAGGAGCAGGAGTATCAGAAGTGGCTGGCGACGTCGACGACGACCACGACGGCACCTCCGACCACCACGACCACGTCCGCTCCGACTACGACGACGACCAGCTCGGCGCCTGCGAACACATCCACGACGACGACAGCGCCGACGACGACCACTGCGCCAGCGCCGACCTCGACGACGACCGCGGCCCCGACGACCACGACGACCGCTCCACCGGAGGAGCCGCCCCCATCGGAGCCCCCGCCACCTTCGCTCACCTGTCCGGTCGATGGCGCGTCCAGCTTCACCGACACGTGGGGTGCGCCGCGCAGCGGCGGCCGCACCCACGAGGGCGTCGACATGATCGCCAGCCGGGGGACACCACTCGTCGCGATCGAGGCCGGCACCGTGTTCCGCGCCTACAACGGCGGACTCGGTGGCGTCGTCGTGTGGCTCAGAGGGGCCGGCGGCGACGAGTACTACTACGCCCATCTCGACGATTGGGCGCCGGGGCTCGCCGTCGGTGATCGTCTGGCCGTCGGTGAGCTGCTGGGGTACGTCGGCAACACGGGAAATGCCCGCTACACGATCCCTCACCTCCACTTCGAACACCACCCCGGCGGTGGCGGCGCGGTGAATCCCTATCCGCTCGTGAAGGAGCTGTGCGGATGACCGGGGCGGGAGAGGAGCTCGTGGAGCGCAAGCTCGGCGAGTACTTCACGGGACCCGATCTCGTCCGGGCCGCGGAGGCACTCTCGATGCTCGACGACGGCCGCGTGCAACTCGCTGCGATCAAGCTGGCAGACGGCGACGTGGAGAGCCTCGAACGCTACGTCCTGCTGGCGGAGATCGACTGGCGCGACGTGATCGGGCCCGCCGAGCATCCCGGGTACCTGGCCGCAGGCCCTGAGGCCGGGAAGCGTCCCGATGCCGCCCGGCTCGTGGAGGCGGATCTCGAGCAGTACGAGGAGTGGCTTCGCCGTCCCGGACCCTTTGGAGGTGCTTCATGAGAGCCCCATCGATCATCGAAGCGTGGCACGCCGCAGCGCGGGATCTCATGCCGTCCGATCTCGAGGTGTGGGACTCCCACGCCCACACCGGTCAGAACGATCCCGATGGATTCAGGAACACAGACACGGAGCTCATCGCTGCGCTCGACGCAGCGGGTCACGCCGGCGCCGTCGTCATGACGAGTGCCGATCCCTCCGGCTACGAGGCGGCGAACCGCCGTCTCCTCCACGAAGCCCGTGATTCGGCCGGCCGCCTGGTGTCGCTGTTGAGGCTCGACCCGAATCGCGACACGTCGGCCATGGCGGAACGCGGCTTGGCGGCGGGGCACCGTGGCGTCAAGTTGCACCCCAGATCCGAGGCCTTTGGGATGGACCACGAGGTCGTTGCCGACGTCTGCCGGGTCGCGGCAGAGGCGGGTGCGCCGGTGCTGGTCCATTCCGGCAGGGGCATTCCGGCGCTGCGTGCACCGGTGCTGCGACTGCTCGATGCGATCGAAGGGCTGCGCATCATCCTCGCCCACTGCGGCATCAGCGATCTCGCCGGACTGGCCGGGACGGCCAATGAGCACCCCGGCCTGTTCTTCGACTGCTCGTGGTGGGACGTCACCGATCGCCTGGCCCTGGCAGCCTGGGTGGGGCCGGGCAAGATCCTCTATGCGTCGGACACCCCGTATGGGCACCCGCTGATGAGCTTCGTTCTCGCCGCGAGGGTGGCGGCGGCGGCCGGGTACACCGAGACCCAGCTGAGGGCTCACTTCGGTGGCACGCTTCGCAGCCTGCTCGCCTGGGAGGAGCCAGAGACCGACGTGGGTGTGCCCGATGTGCCGGGAGTGGTCGGCGTCGACGCCGGTCTGATTCGAATCCACGCGAGCATCCAGGCAGCCATCGGCAGCATCCTCGTCGGCGGCGACCCGTCGGAGTCGATCGCTCTCGCCCGGGCCGGGTGTGAGGTGCCCGAGTCGATGCCACGGTCCGCTGTCTATCGAGCGATCGCTGCGACGTTGGACGCCGTCGATGTCGCCGAGCACCGGCTGAGTTTCAGGCTGCTGGTGATCGCGGCTGCGGCGGCACTCACACCAGGTGTGCCTGTTCCCTCCCTCGGCTGAGGCTCCTCCCCGCCGTGGCCACCGGGGAGTCAGTCGGAACGAACACCGAGGTGGTCCGGCATCGCCTTCCGGAGCTCCTCGTATGTCGAGAACCCGGTCGCCGGGGTGACGATCGCCTTCCACATCGCATCCATGGCTTCGGTCAGCTCCTCGCCGATCGACACGTCCGGCGGTGCAGCGTGCACCTTGGCGAACCTCCCGACGGGGACGCCGGTGCGCTCGCGGATCGATGCCGACAGCGGGTGATCATCGAACCGGTCGGCGTGCTCGGCCATGAACTCCCGAGCCGAATGACGGATCGCCACGTCGATCGTGGGCTCGTCGGTGATGCCCATGAAGCGAGCGACCACCCGGACCAGCTCGCCGGGTGCGGCGTGCATGTCCTCGTACGTGAATGCCAGCACGTGTGGTTCCCGAACATGTGGCCAGAACGATGCGATGTGGTCGAAGTAGAGCCCCGAGCCGGTGCCCTCGAGGAACCAGCGGTGGGTGAACTCCTCGAGCGTGATCGCCCCCGCCTCGAAAAAGGCTCCCGAGAAGAAGCGGTAGAACGAACGCAGCACGCCTTCTGGAGATCGGAACGACGTGATGATCCGCCCACCAGCGGGCACGTCGTCCCACGCCCGATGGAGCTTGAACGCTCGCGGGCGCCACGGCTGGTCCGCCGGATCGATGCCCATGTCGTGGGCAACGCCGAGCCAGGGGACGGCGATGCTGATCTCCTCGAATGTCATGTCGCCACCGCTGCGCAGCTGGTGGACCACCTGCTGGAGCCAGGTCGTGCCCGACTTGGCGTAGGTCGAGATGACGATGTCGTCCGGTTCGATGACGATCTGGGCGGCCCGCCTGGCGGCTTCGTCCGTGGCGAATCGCTGCATCAACGCCCGAAGCTCGTCGATGGTCCTCGGTAGTCGCGCTTCACCCACGTCGATCGACTGTAACGATGCTTGTCTGGCTCCGGCCGATACACTCTCGCCCATGACCCCACCCCCGGCACCCGGCAGACCGCGTACGTTCGACGTCGACGACGTGCTCGATCGCGCCATGGATGTCTTCTGGGAGAAGGGGTTCCAGGCGACCACGACACGTGATCTGGAGAAGATGCTCGGGATCCGACAGTCGTCGATCTACAACGCATTCGGCTCCAAACGCGATCTGCTCCTCCAGGCGATCGATCGCTACGAGATGCGTCTCGAAGAGGAACTGTTTTCGCTGTTGATGACAGGTGATGGGTACCACGCTCTCCGCTCCTTCTTCTCCGCAATGGTGGGATGGGTGGAGCGCAACAACTACCGCGGCTGTCTCGTCGTCAATCTCATGGCGACGGAGGCGGCGGACCCGGTGGTGCTCGAACGCATGACCCGGTACCGACGGAAGATCCGGGCCGGCATCACGATGGCCCTCGACCGGGTGGAAGCTCTCGACGAGGGAGACCGGATCTCGCAGGCGGAGATCCTCGTTGCCGCCGTGCTCGGCCTCCACGTCACCGTGCGCTGTTCGGCCGACGCCGAGGAGGTCGCCGGGATGGTCACCGGCATCGACCGGCAGATCGAGTCGTGGGCCGCAGCCGTCGCCTGACGCTCAGCGGCCGTAGCGACGCAACCGCAACGAGTTGGTCACCACCGAGACGCTGCTGAACGCCATCGCCGCCGCCGCGATCATCGGGTCGAGCAACCCGGCGGCGGCCAGGGGAATCGCCGCCGTGTTGTAGGCGAAGGCCCAGAACAGGTTCTGCCGGATGGTGCGGTAGGTCGCCGTGGCCACTTCCATGGCCGTCGTCACCGCAGCCGGCTCACCGCTCATCAGGACGATGTCCGCCGACTCGACGGCGACGTCCGTCCCGGTGCCGATCGCGATGCCCAGATCGGCCGTAGCGAGCGCGGGTGCGTCGTTGATGCCGTCACCCACGAAGCCGACGGTTCTGCCCTCGGCCTGAAGTCGTGCGATCTCGTCCGCCTTCTCGCCCGGGAGGACGTCGGCGATGACCCGGTCGATGCCGAGTTCGCTTCCGATCCGCTCGGCGGTCCTGGCGTTGTCTCCGGTCAGCATGGCGACCTGGACGTTGCGAGCATGGAGTGCGGCGACGGTTCCGGCGGAGCTCTCACGGACGGTGTCGGCCACGGCGAGCACGCCCCGCACCTCCCCGTCCCACCCCGCCAGGAACGCGGTCATGCCCGCGTTCTCATGCGCGGCGAGAGCATCGAGCTGTGCCTCGGTGGCGAGCAGCCCGAGCTCCACCATCAGTTTCGGCTTGCCGACGGCGACCCGAACGCCCTCGACGGTGCCGACGACGCCCTGGCCGCCGATCGCTTCTATGTCGGACGGTTCGACCAAGTGGACGTCGCGCTCCTCGGCCCCGAGCGCCACGGCCTTGCCGATGGGGTGCGAGCTGGCCGCCTCGACGGAGCCGACGAGTCTCAGGAAGGTGGCCTCGTCCTCGGTGGTGTCGACGGCGGTCAGCGTCATGGCTCCTCGGGTGAGCGTGCCGGTCTTGTCGAACACGACGGTGTCGAGCTCCGAAGCTCGCTCGAACACCGCAGCGGACTTGAAGAGCACGCCGAGCTCTGCACCCCGGCCCGACCCCACCATGATGGCGGTGGGGGTGGCGAGTCCCAGGGCACACGGGCAGGCGATGATGAGAACCGCGACCGCGTTGCGAAGGGCCGTGGCGACCTCGCCCGAGCCCACGAGCCATCCGACGAACACGATGGCGGCGATGGCGACGACGATCGGGACGAAGATGCCCGAGATACGGTCGGCGAGCCGTTGGATGGGGGCCTTCGTGGCCTGGGCCTCCTCGACGAGGCGGGCGATCTGGGCGAGTGCCGTGTTGGGTCCGACGTGGGTCACTTCCACGACGAGCCGGCCCTGCTGGTTGACGGTGGCGCCGAAGACACGGTCGCCGGCGATGCGTTCGACCGCCATCGACTCGCCGGTCAGCATGCTCTCGTCGATCGTCGAGCGGCCCTCGAGGATGGTGCCGTCCACGGGCACCTTCTCGCCGGGGAGCACCACGACCCGATTGCCGGGGGCGAGCGTCAGCGGGTCGACGACTTCGATCTCCCCATCCGGCCGCATCACCCGAGCCTGGGTCGCGGCGAGCTGGAGGAGGCTCGACACCGCCTGCGAGGCGCGGCCTTTGGCGCGGGCTTCGAAGAACCGCCCGAGGAGGATGAGCGTGATGATCATCCCGGCGGTCTCGAAGAAGACTGCCTCGTCGGCGAAGAGCGCCCAGACCGAATAGCCGTAGGCGGCGAGGGAACCCATCGAGATGAGGGTGTCCATGCTCGCCTCGAAGGCACGAAGCCGTTTGGCGGCGGCGATGTGGAACTGGCGACCGAACCAGAACACGACGGGTGTGGCCAGGAGCAACTCGAGGAATCGCCACCCGGCACCTTCGGGACCGAACATCGAGAGCACCATGAGCGGCACCGCGAGCAACCCGGCGCCGATCGTGTTGGCGCGCTGCTCGCGAGTCTCCTCTGCGTAACGCTCCACGATCGATACCCGTTCGCCCTCTTCGAGCGGCCTGATGTCGTAGCCGATCCGGGAGATGGCCTCCTGCAGACCGACGATGTCGGTCCCAGGAGCGAGATCTGCGCGCGCCTCCTGGCCGGCGAAGTTGACGATTGCGCCTTCGACGCCCTCCTGTTTGCCCAGGACGCGCTCGATACGCAGCGCACAGGAGGCGCACGTCATGCCCTCGACGTCGAAGACGACGGTCTCACTCATGGTCGGAGATCCCTTCGCAATCAGCCGGCGGCGACTTCGTAGCCCTGGCCCTCGATGGCGCCCACGATGGCGGTGAGCTCGACGCTGTCGTCGTGATCGACGTCGACGGTGCGGGTGTCGATGGTCACCTCGACGCGCTCGACGCCGGCCAGTTCGGACACGGCGCCCTCGATCGAGCTCTTGCAGTGGCCGCAGTGGATGTCGGGGACGTTCAGGGTCACGGTGGTCATGGGGTGGTCACCTCTTGTCGGGTCGGGCCGGTGATGGCCGGCGTGTAGCGGAGCGTCTCCATCAGCTCGTCGACGATCTGGCCCGAACGGCCTTCCTCGACGGCGTGGAGCACGCAGGTTTCGACGTGGTTCTGGAGGAGGACGCGGTTCACCTTCTCGAGCGATCCCTGCAGCGCAGAGACCTGCTTCATGACGTCGGGGCAGTAGCGCTCGTCGTCGACCATGGCGATCACGGCGTCGAGATGCCCGCGTACCGTCTTGAGCCGGTTGAGCGCGGCCTTCTTGTGTTCTGGCTTCATCGCCACCTCCAACGCTCATCATAGCGCGTTATTCCCACCCCACCGGGGGTGGGGTGGAGCAGCGAACCCCCTGGTCAGGAGCTGTCCGCGAGTTGAGCTCGCACGTGCGCTACAACGATTCGTTGCGCTTCGCGGGATTCCTCGAGGTCATCGACGAACCCGAAGAACGCGTGAAAGGTGCCCGGGATGACGTGATGGCTTGCGACGACGCCGGCGGCGCGGAGTCGCTCCACCCAGCGTTCGCCCTCGGACCGGAGCGGGTCTATCTCGGCCGCCACCACCGTGGTGGGTGGCAGCCCGACCACGCTCTCGGCCCGGAGCGGGGAGAGCCGCCAGTCGTCGAGATCGGCCCCCGGGGCGTAGTGGCGCCGGAACCAGAGCATCAGGTCGGCGGTCAGGATCGGTGCGTCGGCGAACGTCGCAAACGACTCGTGACCGTCCCACTGCATGTCGAGGACGGGATAGACGAGGGCGAGCGCGCCGACGTCGACACCACTCCTCACCGCCTGCAGCGCAACGCCGGCGGCGAGGTTGCCGCCCGCCGAGTCGCCGACGAGACCGATCGGACCCTGCCGGCAGCCGAGGTCGCCGGGATGCTCGACCGCCCAGCTCGTGGCGGTCCAGGCGTCGTCGAAGGCCGCTGGAAACGGATGCTCGGGAGCCAGCCGATAGTCGACGGCCATCACGACGCACCCGGTGGCATTGGCGAGGTTGCGTGCCGTCGTGTCGTGGCCGTCTGTGAAGTGCAGGACGAAGCCGCCTCCATGGAGGAAGACGAGCAGAGGCCGATCCGTTCTGGAGTCGGGGTGGTACACCCGAGCAGGCACACCCCCTGCATCGACGTCCCGCACCGAGGCCACGGACGGCGGCTCTGCGACGGGTCGGGCCGACGCCGCTGTGCGCATTTCGGCGGGCGACATCGACGGGTCCAGCTCGGCGCCGGCCGCAACCATCGCCTCGACGACACGTCTGCATGGCTCCGACAATCTGTGCATCCCACAACGGTATCGATTCGAGCAGTCGCAGGCCGCGATAGCCTGGCCGCATGCAGATCCACGACGACGTCGTCGCCGCCATCGGCAACACGCCGCTGGTGCGCCTGGGGCGCATCCACCCTCACGGCAACGTGGTGNNCATCGGCAACACGCCGCTGGTTCGGCTCGGTCGTTTCCACCCTCCCGGCAACCTCGTGGCCAAGCTCGAACACATGAACCCAGGTGGCTCGGTGAAGGACCGCATCGGGATGGCCATGATCGAACGGGCCGAAACGAACGGCTGGCTCGAGCCCGGCGGCACCATCGTCGAACCCACCTCGGGGAACACCGGTGTGGGACTCGCCATGGCAGCCGCGATCAAGGGCTACAAGCTCATCGCGGTCATGGCCGACAAGCAGTCGAAGGAGAAGCAGGACCTGCTGAAGGCGTACGGCGCCGAGGTCGTCGTCTGCCCGACCGACGTCGAGCCGGACGACCCCCGTTCGTACTACTCGGTCGCCGACCGCCTCACCAGGGAGACCCCGAATGCCTATCGGCCGGATCAGTACTCCAACCCGGCCAATCCTCACGCCCACGTCCACTCGACGGGGCCCGAGTTGTGGGAGCAGACCGACGGCGAGATCGACGTGTTCGTGGCCGGGGTCGGCACGGGTGGCACGATCACGGGCACGGGGAAGTACTTGAAGTCGATGAAGCCGGACGTCGTGGTCGTCGGTGTGGATCCCGTCGGGTCCATCTACACGGCCGAGACCGACGAGGAAGTGACCACCTATCTGACCGAAGGGGTCGGCGAGGACTTCTGGCCCACGACGTTCGATCCCGGGATCGTCGATCGCTGGGAAGTCGTCGACGACCGCGAGGCCTTCCTGACCACCCGGCGCCTCGCCGCCGAAGAAGGTCTCCTCGTGGGTGGGTCGTGTGGCATGGCCGCAGCCGGTGCGCTGCGGGTGGCCCAGGACCGGCCCGACGACCTCGTCGTGGTGTTGCTCCCGGACAGCGGCCGCAACTATCTGTCGAAGATCTTCGACGACGACTGGATGCGGGCCCAGGGCTTCCTGGACTGACGGCAGAGGCCCTGATCATCAGCTTTTCGCGACCTCGTCGTGGGGGGTCGGCCACCAGCTAACGTCTGCCTCGCATCCACAAGAACGATGCGACCGCGCACGCAGCGAAGTCCGGTGTGATCCCGGCGCTGTCCCGCAACTGTGATCCCCCTCGGGGGTAGCCAGGTCGCCTGCCGGCGCGGTGACGAACGAGCCTCGGATGAAGGCAATACGTCGTCCGGCCACCGGCCGAGCGGGCGCCTTCATCCTCCGGACACGGAGGATGTTTTTCATGGGTAGGACACGAATCGGAGTGGTGCTCGCAGCGCTGTGTGTCATCGCTGTCGCCTGCGGAGGCGAAGGGACCGACACGACGACGGCAGCTCCAGCGTCGACGACGACGATCGCAGCGACGACGACGGTGGATCCGGCCACCTCGCAAGCACCGACCACGACGGCACCCACCCCCACGACCACCACCGCCGGAGCGGCATCAGATTTCCCGGTGACCGTGGCGGCGTCGAACGGCGACATCGAGATCCCGGCGCGGCCGGAACGCATCGTGTCGCTGTCCCCGACGCACACGGAGATGATCTATGCGATCGGCGCCGGTGACCAGGTGTTCGCGGTCGACATGTTCTCCAACCACCCCGAAGGAACACCGACGACGGAGCTGACCGGCTTCACCCCGAACGTCGAGGCCCTCGTCGAGTGGGAGACCGACCTCGTCGTGATCGACGGTGACTGGGACGGCACGTCCGTGGCCGCACTGACCGAGCTCGGCGTGCCCGTGCTCGTGCTGGAAGCCGCAGTGACCTTCGACGACGTCTACGACCAGATCGAGGCGCTGGGCGTCGCCACGGGCAACCTGCCCGGGGCGCAGGAACTCGTCGAGCAGATGCAGAACGACATCGACGAGATCCTCACCGGGATCGAGCCGACGGACGAGCCGAAGACGTTCTACCACGAGCTCGACACCACCTACTTCTCGGTGACCAGCTCCACCTTCATCGGCACGGTCTACTTATCGATGGGGTTGGTCAACATCGCCGACGCCGTCGGCGAGGGAGCCGGATACACCCAGCTCTCCGAAGAGTTCATCATCGAGCAAGACCCCGACTTCATCTTCCTGGCCGACACGATCTGCTGCGGCGTCGACGCGACCACCGTTGCGGAGCGACCCGGGTGGGGCACGCTCCGGGCCGTGCAGAACGGCGGCGTCGTGGAGCTCAGTGATGACGTCGCCTCCCGCTGGGGGCCACGGATCGTCGACCACATGCGACAGGTGGCGGCTGCGCTGGCGAGGATCGGGCAGGACGCATGACAGAGCTGCGCACCGAGACGGCGGCCCCCACGGTCGGTTGGGGCTGGTGGCTCGGTGCTTCGGCCACGCTGGTCGTGGCCGTGCTGGTCGGGGTCGTCATCGGACCTGCAGACATCGGCATCGGTGAGGCGACGCGGGCGCTGCTCGACATGCTCCCGTTCGTCGACATCGACACCGGTCTCAACGAGCGCCAGCTCGGCATCCTGCAGCTCGTCCGCTTTCCCAGGGTGTTTCTCGGTGTCCTCATCGGCGCTTCGCTGGCGTTGAGCGGCGCCGCCTATCAGGGTGTGTTCCGGAACCCGCTCGCCGATCCGTACCTGCTCGGCGTCTCCGCCGGCGCCGGTCTGGGGGCAACCCTGGCCATCGTGGTCGGTGGGGCCGCCGGTGCGCTTCCCCTGCTGCCCGTTGCGGCGTTCATCGGTGCGGTCGGAGGGGTCGTTCTGAGCTATGGCCTGGGTCGCACCGTGGGGGGCACGCGAACCGTCACCACGCTGATCCTCGCGGGTGTGGCCACGGCCGCGTTCCTCACCGCCATCCAGACCTTCGTCCAGCAGCAGAACGCCGACACGTTGCGGGAGGTGTACAACTGGATCCTCGGTCGGCTGGCCACCACCGGGTGGGACGACACCCGGCTGATCCTGCCCTACGTGGTCGTCGGTCTCGTCGGCATCCTGCTGCACCGCCGTGCTCTCGACGTGCTCTCGGTCGGCGACGAGGAGGCCGCTGCGCTCGGTCTGCAGGTGGGCCGCACCCGGCTGCTCGTCGTCGGTGCGGCGACGCTCGGCACGGCCGCCGCGGTTGCGGTGGCGGGCCTCATCGGTTTCGTCGGCATCATCGTGCCCCACGCCGTGCGGCTCGTTGCGGGCACCTCGTATCGGCGGCTGCTTCCGCTCTCGGCGCTGTTCGGTGGCGCCTTCCTCGTGCTGGCCGACATCGTGGCCCGGACGGCGCTCGCCCCCGCCGAGGTGCCGATCGGCGTGGTCACCGCCTTCTTCGGTGCCCCCTTCTTCGTCGTCGTGCTGCGAACTGCCCGGAGGATCGCATGACCGCGTTGCTGCAGATCAGGCGGCTCGGAGTCGAGCTGGAGCGGAGCGTGATCCTGTCCGACGTCGACCTCGACGTGCATCCCGGAGAATGGGTGGGGCTCATCGGTCCCAACGGTGCGGGCAAGACGACATTGCTCAACGCCATCGTCGGCACCGTGGGATCGATCGGGTCGGTCTCGGTGGACGGTGTCGACATCGTGGATCTCTCCCCTGCGCGGCGCGCCCGTCGCGTCGCCCTCGTCCCGCAGCGACCGGTCGTGCCGGCCGGGATGCTGGCGTTCACCTATGTGCTCCTCGGCAGGACCCCGCACATCGGCTATCTGTCGAGCGAGGGACGTCACGATCTCGAGGTCGCCGCGGCCGCCATGGCCGAGCTCGGCGTGGAGCATCTCGCCGATCGTGACATCGCCACGCTGTCCGGAGGCGAACTGCAGCGTGTCGTGCTCGCCAGGGCGCTCACCCAGGACGCCGACATCCTGCTCCTGGACGAGCCCACCTCGGCCCTCGACGTGGGCAATCAGCAACAGGTCCTCGAGGTCATCGACATGTTGCGGACAACGCGACAACTCACCGTGTTGTCCGCGATCCACGACCTCACGCTCGCCGCCCAGTTCTGCAACCGGCTGGTCCTGCTCTCGGAGGGAAGGGTGGCGGCATCGGGGCCGCCCGATCTCGTGCTCACCGAGGAGTCGATTCGGGTCCACTACGACGCCAGTGTGAACGTGGTGTGGATCGGCGATCAGCTCGCCATCGTCCCCACCCGACAACCGGACGGAAGAGGCGGCTGATCTCGTCGAGATCGAAGGGGGCCGATCGTCGTAGTGTCGAGAGATGAGGGAGGTCGATGTGAAGTACGTGATGTTCACCTACACCCACCGGAACGCCATCGCCAGGTGGGAGGCCATGACCGATGAAGAGCGTCGGGCGCTCGTCGACGAGCACATGGACTGGTTCCGTGAGCATGCGGACCACATCACCGCAGGCACGGAGCTGGAGTATCCACCAGTGGCCGTGGAGCTGCGCCGCGAGCGGGGTGAGCTCTCCGTCGTCGACGGGCCGTTTGCCGAGACGAAGGAGCTGCTCGGTGGCGTGATCGAGTTGGAGGCCGATTCACTCGAGCAAGCGACGGCGATCGCGGCGGGTTGGCCGAACCTCGGCGGTCCCGGCAATCGAGTGGTCGTGTCGGCCGTCGCCGCGCCGCGAGAGCTCGGCTGAACCACGGCCCCTCGAAGACGCCGGTCATGGCTAGGTTGACGCCATGGTCCGGGTTTGGCTGGTGCGACATGGCGAGACGCAGTGGAATGCGGAGCATCGCTTTCAGGGCATCTCGGACATCGCGCTGACCGAGCGCGGTCGCCGGCAGGCCGAGGAGTTGGCCACCCGGATCGGGGAGCGCCGCTTCGACACGGTCTGGTCATCGGATCTCGTCCGCGCGGTCGAGACGGCACGCATCGTCTTCGGGGAACCGCGCATCGACCTCCGGCTTCGTGAACTGGACTTCGGGGACATCGACGGTCTCACCTGGAGCGACCTCGCCGATGACGTTCGAGACGCCCTTCTCGAGTTCCGGGGCTTCGAGGCGCCGAACGGGGAGGCGGTCGAACACCTCCATGACAGGGTCGAAGAGTTCATGAACGAGCTCCAGTCCGGAGATCACGTCGTGGTCACCCATGGCGGGGTGGTGCGGATGGTCTCGGAGCTCTGCGGTCTTCCCGCATTCCCCGGGCACTGTGAGGTGACCGTGGTCAACTGGTCGAATCGCCGCGTGCTCGCCCGCGACGTCTAGGGGCCATCGCAGGCCCGGGTTCAGAGCGCGGCGAGGGCTCGATCGAGGTCGGCGATCAGATCCTCGGGATCCTCGAGACCGACGGAGATCCGCACGAGCCCGTCGGTGATGCCCGCGGCGAGTCGTTCTTCACGCGGTATGGCGGCGTGGGTCATGGTCACCGGGTGGGTGATCAGCGACTCGACGGAGCCGAGGTTCTCGGCGAGGGTCCAGAGCTCGACCGTGTCCATGAGACGCTTGCCGGCCTCGACACCACCCACGACTTCGAACCACGCCATGGCACCGAACCCCGAAGCCTGGCGGCCTGCCAGCTCGTGTTGCGGGAACGACGGGAGACCGGGGTAGNNGACCCTGGGATGGGTTTCGAGGAAGCGGGCGATCGCGAGGGCCGACGCCGACTGTCGATCCATGCGCTCGGAGAGCGTCTTGGAGTACTGCATGGTCAGCCATGCGACCTGGGGGCTCATGGTGGTGCCGGTCGAGTTCTGCACGAACTTGATGCGCTCCTGGAGATCGGCGGTGGCGCTCACCACCGCGCCGCCGACGGTTGCGTTGTGACCGTCGAGGTACTTCGTCGTCGAGTGGACCACCAGGTCGGCGCCGAGCTCGAGGGGCCGCTGGTAGTAGGGAGTGAGGAAGGTGTTGTCGACGCAATGAGGGACGCCCGCATTCCGGGCGATCTCGGACACCGCCGCGATGTCCGTGAGCTTGAGCGTCGGGTTGGCCGGCGTCTCGGTGAAG
>JABAOD010016628.1_pt1 | contig 22592 bp, 18 predicted proteins | sample 7062151 | NCBI WGS metagenome assembly JABAOD01 (sample SAMN14538626, study PRJNA623070) | marine sediment metagenome | biome: marine biome [ENVO:00000428]; feature: marine pelagic biome [ENVO:01000023]; material: deep marine sediment [ENVO:00002113] | place: India: Gulf of Khambhat ... | reverse complement strand
TCCTTCATTCATCACGACGATGCGATCGGAATATTTGAACACCACATCCATATCATGTTCGATGACGACTGCAGTGATCTTTCCGTCCCGCACCACCGAGGACACCGTATCCATGATCTGGGCTTTGTCTCGCGTGCTGACGCCGCTAGTCGGTTCATCGAGGAACAAAAGTTTCGGATTGAGCGCATAGGCGATAGCGACGTCGAGGAGCTTGCGTTCCCCCTGCGCCAGCCCGCCGGCCGTTGTGTCGCGCTTGCTTTCCAAACCAAACTGGCGCAGCACTTCTTCCGTTTCCCGCGCGACCTCGCTGTCGCGGTCTGCCAGCGTAAACAGGTTGTGAGTCTTCCCTTCTCGAGAAAAGATCGCTAGAGCGACATTGTCGAAAGCGGATAGATCGTCGAAGAGATTTACTAGCTGGAAACTCCTGGCAATCCCTGATTTGATGCGTTCAGCCACGGGCAGATACGTAATATCGCGGTCGTGAAAATAGATCTGACCGCTGTCGGGTTCGAGGTAGGCGCTGATTAGATTCACGAGCGTAGTCTTGCCGGCACCGTTCGCACCGACGAGGGAAAGAAACTCGCCCTCCGTTACGGTGAAGTCAACTTCATCAACCGCTCGCGTATCGCCGAAGTGCTTCTTGAGCTTATTTGTCCGTAACAGGCTCACCCAACGGTTCTCCTCTAGTTTTTACTTTCGCCATTAACTTTGCCGTTAGTCGTGATGCCGTGCCGACAAGGCCTCCCGGCAGGAAAAGCACCAAGCCGATGAGCACGGCTCCCAGCATAAACTGCCAGTACTCTGTGATGGCTACGGCGTAGGCCTCGAGATAGTTGTAAGCAATCGCCCCAACAATCGGGCCTGTGAAATTGCGGAAACCCCCGAGCACCGTGAAGAATACGATCTTGCCTGACTGCGGCCAGTACAAGATATCCGGTGTGGTGAGCCCGTTCAGGGGTACCCACAGCACGCCCGCCAGCCCGGTGAACATGCCGGACACCAGAAATGCCAGCAAACGGTAGCGACGGATGCTTACGCCCAGGAAACGCGCCCGCGTCTCGTTATCACGGATGGCCTGCAGCGTCTTGCCGAAAGGCGACTGGACAATCAGCCACATGACGGCCACACAGATGCAGAAGATGACGAGCACGTAATAGTAATAGGCATGGACGAACTTGACGTACGTCCCACTGCCGGCAAAGTCGACAAGCCCGCCGAGTAAGGTCATCTTGCTAAATGGGACCCGGATCCCGTCCGTGCCGCCGGTCACCCAGAAGAATTTGTAGGCCAGTGTCCACAGCACCTGGGACAGTGCCAGGGTCAAGATCGCAAAGAAAATTCGCGTGTATCGAACGCATATAACCCCGAACAATGCCGACACCGCTGCCGTGACCAAGACACCACCTATGATGTACAGCTCCATCGATGAGACACCAAGATAACGCACCATGAAGGCGACCGCGTAGGCGCCCACCCCGAAGTAGGCGGAGTGTCCGAATGAGAGCAGGCCTGTGTAACCCAGCAACAGGTTAAAACCGAGTGCGGCGATGGCAAAGATCAGGCCATAGGTAAGAAGTTGCGCTTGATAGATATTGACGAACGCCGGGATTAGTAGCAGCACGATCAGTACAGGTGCTGCTAGTACCAGTCGGCCCAAGATCGAGCTTGGCGCCTGTAAGTGAGCCGCGAGCTTCATGACGGTCTTCCAAACAGGCCCGTGGGCCGCCACAGCAGCACGACTGCGGCGATTAAGTAAAGCACCGCGAGCTCGAGTTCTTCGTAGAACTGGATAACGCCGGTTCGCACGAAGCTCACGATGAGCGCGCCGATCAAGGCCCCCTCCAAGCTGCCGAGACCACCGATCACGACGACGACGAACGCCAGCACCAGCACCTCGATGCCCATGCCGAGTACCGCTGCCTGGCTCGGAACGACGATGGCGCCACCGAGACCGGCCATGAAACAACCGAGCGCAAATGCCTGCACGTAGACACGCCCGACATTAAGCCCCAGGGCCGACGCCATCTTCCGGTTTTGCGAAGTTGCCCGCAGCATCACACCGAACTTGGTACGGTATACGAATGCCCAAAGACCCACAGCGGCGACGATACCGATGCCAATCACTATCAGGTTGTAGGTCGGATAGTAGAAATCGCCGACGTTGATGATGCCCGTGACGTCCATGATCGGGCTCGCCGTAAGCGGCGTCTTGCCAAAGACAAAGCGAATCACGTCCTCCAGCACCAGCAGCAAACCAAAGGTAATCAACAGCTGATACTCCTCCGGGCGCCGATAAAAGGGTCGGATTAAAGTCGGTTCGATCAATAATCCCAGAGCAGCGACGGCGATGGCACCGAGTGGTAACAGCAGAAACAAAGCGACCGGGTGGAGATAGGCAACAGCGCCGGTGATGGCCCAGGCGGTCACAAACGCGCCCACAGCAAAGAAGCTGCCGTGCGCTAGATTGATGATGCCCATCACGCCGAAGATCAAGCTCAGCCCTGCGGCCAGCAGGAACAGTACCGAGGCATAGAACAACGAGTTCAGGATCTGGAGTATGAGAATATCCATGGATCTCGACCCTTAGCGAATCCTCCCAGCCTCGTTGTCATACTTCTTGGAGGTCGGCGGTATTCCAGCATAAGGTATTGACGCATCGCTCTGCAAGCTCGAATTCGTTGTACTCCACTCATGACCCGGTTGCCTCGAAGCTGACGATTCTTGCCGCCGGGTTCACGGAGTTACCGTCAGGATAGATGGCGACCAGCAAGGTGTAGTGACCGCGAGGCAAATGCTTCGGGAGCGTGGCCACGAAATGCCCATCCTCTTCCAGTTTGGCCGCGCTTGCGTGTATCACTGAGCCGCGGGCATCCAGTACGATATACCGGGAATCCGGACGAATGAGGTTAAGGCCTCGAAGGGTATGTCGTTTTAGGCGCTGTCGTACGGTTCTATAGGATCGCTGTTCCTGCACCAGCATTTCGACATCGGCGTCGACCACAATTCGACCAGTTTCCTGCTTTAGACCCGTAATAATCGCCCGCNNTGCTGCTGCACCAGTATTTCGATATCTGCATCGACCACAATTCGACCGGCCTCTTGCTTCAGCCCGGTAATAATCGCCCGTGGCGCGGCGGCGTAATGGTCGAAACTGCCGACGCCATGCGGGTAAGTGAGTTCGCGCACGACCGCGAGTACCATTGAGTGCTCTGACCATCGACTAAGGCGATAAGGACCGTTGGTCACCAACAAATGGCCGCGCCGTTCGGCAAACTCTCTCAACGCTGCCCAGCGAGTGCGTGCGTTATCGCGATCAACCAGCCCCTTTAGTGCGTCGGGACGGTATCCCTCACGGTGAAACTCCTCAATCAGCACCTTTAGCTTTGCTTGTAAGGCCGCATCTCGTGCCAAATCGAGCCAAGGTATACCTCGACGCGCGGCTTCTCGCTTCGAAAAGGCAGCGAACCCCCGGCTGACAGCTTCCTCCATAAGTACCAACACCTGCCAAGGAACACTACTCCATGGCGGTGCGAGATCCGCCATTTGCCGCGGGTCCAGCGCCACGTGGTTCGTATAGACTTCAACGACGGGGATCTTTCGCGTGACTTCGATGTCTCCGCCGATGTCTTTAGTCTCCTGTTCCACGCGCAGCACTCGCACACCGACAATGTGCTGGCGCATCAGCGCCGTGGCCGCATCTATGGTCGGATCGTATGCCTTGTCATTGTCGCTCGCTTTGACTCCCCATCGAAATGCAAGCACGTAGGGATACAGCAGATCGGCGACCTCCAGTTCAAGACCGTCATGGAAGATCGACGCCGTGACATGATAGATGATGCTCGCCGTACTTTTTTCTCCTGCCCCGACCGGCAGCAGTGCGCCCGTCCCCGCTTGCGGAATGAAGGCGTTGCGTGCAACCTGAAAACCTCGCGAGCCGGATCGCGCCTCGACCTGGGATTCGACACGATTAGGAATCCAGCTGCTGTTCGACGGAAACGGTAGTAGTGCCGGGTCGCTGATGCTGGACCAGATCAATCTCCCAGCGGGGTCGGTGAAACCGGCGACGGGATTCCACGCGGCCTCAGGCTTCTCATCGGTACCGAGTCGAAGCTCGCCATTCCAAGGGAAATCTTTGAGCTTTACAGCACGAACGAAAACAGGTGAGTTCAATCCCAACTGGGAGTCGACGGCAATATTTTCAACGCCCGTGTGGCTGTCATCGTAGTATTCTCGTCTCAAGGTATAGCCGACGACCATTCGATTGCACGTCTGTACAAGGCTTGCTACAAGACGTCGCTGTAGATCGATTTGCTCGCGGGCGTCTTTATACTCACCCTGCGTGAGTCGTCGATAGAACAACCGGCCGATCCATTTTTGTTCCGGTTCGTCGATCGCCGAAGCGAGCAATTGGTGTGCGTGAAACCACCCCTCTTTCATCCACGGCGGACCGAGTCTGCCTCCCGAACTCGACATCAGCGTATAGACGGGCACCTCCTCGAGCTGCGCATCCCACTCGACGCTGTCGAGCGCCCACCGGGGTCGGACAAGCGCTTCTGCACGTTGACCCTGTACCTTGAACTTCAGTGACCGACTGGTTGCCGACGCGCGGACCTTGGCTTTGGCTTCTTCGATTCGGTCCAGGTGCTGGAGATAATCCGGATGGAACGGAGTGACCGGATAAGGGCTGAGAACGACATCGTCGGAATGCGCGGCGAGCGCAGCGACGATCCCACTTGCGATGGGGCAGCGGTCTTCTTGTTTCTCAACGGCCTTGGAGGCCGGATTGAAACTGAGTACCAGCAAGGCCCCTAGCGACTGAACCGGTTTTAAATGATCGGGAACGCCTTGGTTAAACTGCGGTTCTGAACCGACATAGGCGTGTAGCGCATTTTTCTTGAACTCACCTGCGGCAGCGGAGGGATCGATGGTATTGATGCTTATTTCATGCGGGTAGAACGAGGGAATGTGCACGACCCCGTGCGAGGCATGCGCATAAGCAAAGCTCCCTGCTGCGCACATGCCGATGCACAGCAGCGTCACACGGGCAAGGCGGCTCACAGACAACGACTCGACCTAGACTTGCCGGCAGGGCGACCGTGTTACGGTCGCCTTGCCGAACAAAGCACTGCGACTGACTCTAGGCCTTGGGCCAAGTGGTCTTTAGCCAGTGGGCCGCCGCCGTCGACTCCTCATGCCCCTGGCCCGGTTTCGGCCAGTTAGGCGGTGCCGTGATGTCGCGTATGGGTATGGAAATGATGGAGTCGGGATCCCACACCGGGAACTCGTACCCGGGCAAGTTCTTGCTCAACCCGATCACCGCATCCTTGTATCCTTGGTGATTGTCCGGGCGGATGTAGAGATAGCCTGCCGGCGTATCGAGCCCCATTCCCTCGAGCATGGCGATGATCGCCTCGTCCTCCGGCCAGCCGCCCACGAGCTGGTTGGCCTTTTCCACCGCCGCCTTGTAGGCATAGACCGCCGCATAACCGCCGTCGGACTCGAAGCTCGGGTACTCATTCCAACGCTTGCGATAGGCGTCAACAAAACGCTTGTTGATCGGCCAGCGATCGGCGGACGGATATTGGAAGTGATAGTTGGAGTGGACCCCGGCGAGCACGCCGTCGGGGTGATCCTTGCCTACCGCATGCGGGTCACCGCCAAAGGCCAGCGTCGTGGCGACCTTCATCTTGTCGAACAGCCCGTAACGCAGCGCCTGCTTGTAGAATGCCACATAGTCGCCACCCCACAGGCCGACGATCAAGAGATCGGGCTTGGCCGCAAGCAGCTTGGTGATGTGCGGCGTGAAGTCGGTGGTAAACAGCTTCGGCCAGGCCTCGGCGACGACTTCGACTCCCCCTGGCGTTAGGCGATCAAGTGCGAGAGCGAAATGTTCGTGCACGTTGCGGCCGTAACTGTAGTCCGGCTGAATCGAGGCGATCTTCTTCACATTCGGCCATGTCGCTGCCGCGCCGACTGCGGCGGTGATGCCGTCTGCCGACTGAATGTTGGTTACCCGGAAGACATACTTCGGATTGGGAACCGCCTTATCAAACAAGAAGTCCGTGCATCCATCGTTGAACAAGGTCAGGATGCCAAGCTCCTCCGCCACTGGACCGAGCGCGGGCGTGTTGCCGCTTGAGATCACACCGGTGAACAGGTCGATGTTCTCCGAGAGCTTCATCCGCCGCAGTTCCTTGACGTTGGCATCGGTCCCGGCGGCCTCGTCGGCCGTGATCGTCTCGATCTTGCGCTTACCGAGCAGTCCGCCCTGGGCATTGATCTCTTCCATGGCCAGGATGTGTCCGCGCAAACCGGGTCCGCCCAGAAGCTCGGCCGGGCCGGTTTGGAAGGTGATGTGACCCATCTTGATCGGCTTGCTCGGGATGTTTCCCTTGGGTTTCATCGCGGCCTGCGCAGGGCGAGGACCCGCGAAGTACCCGGCGGTCCCAACGCCAGCCGCACCCAAACCGGCGGCGCCTACGGTGACGCCGAGTTGCTTTAGAAAATCGCGACGACTGACTTGGTCTGGCTTGTCCATAACACCCTCCTAGTTCTTGGTGGTAAAGATGTCCTCCTTTACTTCTGTGAGGAGGCAGGCCCTGTTCGAGGCCTGTTGCGAAACTAATATACTCCTATTCCCCCGCAATCAAAACGCGCATACGGCAGCGAGGCTTGTCGGAGCATCTTCATCGTTGAGGAGGGCTTTCTTTTTAGTTGCGGTGCAGCAAAAGCAGCGAAAGCGCGCACGCGCAATGGTCGCGAGTCTTAGTCGCGACGCAGGAGGTGTTTTTGGATTTTGCCGACCGAGGTGCGAGGAAGCTCTTCGCGGAACTCGACCAACTCGGGCACGCGGAACTTGGCGAGACGCTCACGGCACCAGGCGATAAGGTCTTCAGCGCTTACATGCGCGCCAGGGTGCGGGACCACGACGGCCTTGATCTTTTCATCACGCATCGCGTCCGGCACGCCGATGACCGCGCAATCGAACACTTTCGGATGCTGCAGAATGACGGCTTCGACCTCGCTGGCAGCGACATTCTCGCCGGCCCGCTTGATCATGTCCTTGGCGCGATCGACGAAGTGAAAGTAGCCGTCGGCATCCTGGCGTGCGTTATCGCCCGACCAGAGCCAGCCGCTTCTTAGAGTATCGGCCGTCGCCTCGGGGTTCTTGAAATAGCCCTTCATCAGTGTCCATCCCGCCTCGCCGTGCACCACGATCTGGCCGACGGTGCCAGCCGGCACGGGCGTGCCTTGTTCATCCACCAGGTCCACCTCATAGCCCATCACTGGCAGGCCCATCGACATGTTGCGGCGCTCGAACTCGATCGGGTTCATGAGCGGCGGGCCCATGGTCTCGGTCATGCCCCACAGCTGCAACAACGGTGCGCCGAAACGCTCGTGCCACTGGTCGAGCTGGGCCTCGGTAATATTCTGCGCGTAGATCACCACCCGCAGGCGATTGTTTCGGTGCTCGGCCTTGCGCGGTTGCGCCAACAACATTCGAATGGGCGCGGCGAAAAGACTCGTCACCGTACACTTATGCTCAATGCACTTGTCGAAGTAACGGCTGGCGCTGAAGCGTGCTGCGAGGACCATACTGGCGCCGACAACGAGCGCGCTCATGGTGGAGTAGTACTGCGCGTTGCCGTGAAAGAGCGGCATGACGACAAAATGCCGATCCTCGGGGGCGAGGTGAATGGCCTTCGCCACCGCCTCCCCGGCATAGATGTAGTTTGCATGCGTGACAAGCACGCCTTTCGGGCGCGCCGTCGTGCCCGAGGTGTACATGATCGCCGCTTCGTCGAGCGGTCCTACGTTTGCCGGCGGCGCGACGCTTTCTTGCTCCGCCACTAAGGCATGGAAATCGAGCTGCTTTGCGCCTTTGGGTACCGTACCGTCACAAACGATCACCCCCTCGACGCCTGCGCAACGCCGGCGCACATCCTCGACGACGTCGAGATGCGCCTGGACAGTGAAGATGAGCCGGCTTTCGGAATGACTGACCAGATACTCGAGCTCGTTAGCGGAGGCAGCCACATTAGTCGGCATAATGACAGCACCGATCTTGGCGGCACCAAACCACAGGAATAGAAACTCCAAACAATTCGGCAAGTGCAGATTGATCTTGTCGCCGTGACCGATACCAAGCGCTTGCAACATGTTGGCGGCACGATTGACGCGCGCGTCGAACTCGGCGTAAGCCAGACGCGTCGTCTTGCCTTCGAAATTATCGAAAGTAATAAACGTGCGCGTCGGCGTAGTCCGTGCGCGGTATTCGAGCAGATTTCGCAGTGTGCGACGGCCGACGATAATGCTCATGACTCCGTCCTCATTATTTAGGTCTCTACCGTGTTTTCCAGCAGCAGGTCGGCGACAGCGATACGGATGATGTCGCCGCGTTCGAGAGTGAACGCATCGGGCGGCACGATGCCAGTCCCAGTCATCAAAAAAACACCTTGCGGAAACTCAAGCTCACGCCCGAGCCAGTCGAGAAGCTCGGTGAGTGGGCGTTTCATTTTCGAGGTCTCTGTTGTGCCTGAGAAGACGACGCTGCCCTCGCGGACGATGTCCATGCGAACAGCGAGGTCGGCCATCTCGTCTGCGTCGGCGATGACGATGCCGGGGCCGAGCGCACAGGCACCCTTGTATATCTTCGCCTGTGGCAAGTACAAGGGATTCGCACCTTCGATGTCGCGCGACGACATGTCGTTGCCCGCGCAATAGCCGACGATTTTCTGCTCGCGGTTGATCACGAGTGTCAGCTCAGATTCGGGCACATTCCAGTGACTGTCGCGGCGGATGCGCACCGGCTCACCGTGACCTTTGACACGCCAGCCGATTGCTTTGAAAAACAGCTCGACGCGCTCGGCCTCATAGACCTTGTCGTAGATGTCCTTCGTATCCGATTCGATCAGGCGTGCCTCGCGACTGCGCAAGTAGGTCACGCCGGCGGCCCAGACTTCCTGCATCGGCTCGATTGGCGCCAACAGTGGTCCGGGTGTGCCTTCGGTCGTCGCTGCCTTGCGCAGGCAAGCCCTCATCTCGGTTGTCGGGAGTGCCAGCAACGCGCTCAGGGTGAAACCGGGATCGGTGTAACTACCGTCGATGGCCCAACGTGGGCCGTCGTTGCTTGCATGTCGTGTTAAGTACATCGTAGACCGGGCCGTCGTCCGGGCCTTTCAGGGTAACGCGAAAACCAACACCACGGGAATGATAAATGCGCTCATGAAATTGCCGAGCATTACGATCGATGCCACCTTGGTCGGCTCCTGTCGGTAGGTCTCGGCAATAATGTAATTCAACACTGCCGGCGGCAAAGCACTGAATACTAGCAGCAGACCCCCTTGCATCGCAGTGAGCGGCAACAGCGGCAACAGCACTGCGGCAATCACGATCCCCGATAATGGACACAGCAGCGCACCGAGCAGGCCGATATTCCAATCGCGCAGGCTGATGTCCACCATGCGCACGCCGAGCGAAAACAACATTAACGGAATCGCAATCTGACCCAGCATCTCAATGGGCAGCGCCAGCACCTTCGGCAAAATCCAGCCGGCGATGCTGAACCCAAGGCCGGCGATGGTCGCGAGAATCATCGGAATGCGGAATATGTGCAGCAACCGCGTCTGCGGGTCCATGATGTACACGCCGAGAGTGAAATGCAGCGTATTGGTGACGAGGAATAGCACCACCGCTGCCGGCAGGGCCGCGTCGCCGAAGGCAAGTACGGCGAGCGGCAAGCCGAGGTTGCCGGTGTTGGTGAACATCATCGGCGGTATGAACGTCTTCGCCTCGATGTCAAGCGCACGCGTCACCGGTAGCAGCAACACGCCCGAGCCCAGCACTACGATCAGGCCGCCGAGGGCGAGAAATCCATAGGTCTCAAGATCAAAGGCACGTCCGGCGAGAACATGGAAGATCAGCGCCGGCAAGAATACGTCCATGTTAAGTTTGTTCGCCAACCTCATGTCCGGACGCTGCCAGCGGGCGTAGACATAGCCGGCGGCTGCGACGGCGAAGATCGGAAAGATGATGAGAAGGATTCGTGTGATCAAGCCGCCGCCCTTTTAGAGCCGAGGCGTCAAGCTTATCCGAGTTATAATGCCTGTGCCACGCAGAATGTGTGGCAGGGATTTAGAGTTGCCCGATGTTGCCCGAAGCCTATCAGAAGCTCAGAGTCTCACTCGCTGACTCTATCTCAAAGAGCCGGGTGATCGACGATCCACTACGCACGCTCGCCTACGGTACGGATGCGAGCTTCTATCAGCTGATCCCGAAATTGGTCGTGAAAGTGGAGGGCGAGGACGAGGTCGTGCAGGTACTGCGGCTCGCGCGCGCTCACCGCACGCCGGTGACTTTTCGTGCCGCCGGCACCAGTGTCTCGGGTCAGGCGCTGAGTGATTCGGTATTGGTGGTACTGGGCGAAAACTGGCGCCGCTACCAGGTAGGCGATAACGGCGTGCAGATCCGGCTTCAGCCCGGCGTGTATGGCGGGGAAGCGAACCGCGCGCTTGCGCGCTTCCACCGAAAGATCGGTCCCGACCCGGCGTCGATAAACATATGCACCATTGGCGGCATCGCCGCCAACAATTCGAGCGGCATGTGTTGTGTAACAGCACAGAACAGCTACCAGACGCTCGTGAGTATGCGTCTCATTCTGGCCGATGGCGCGGTCCTCGACACCGGTGACACAGCAAGCCGGAACAAATTTGCCCAGACGCACGGTGCCCTGCTCGCGGATATCGACAGGCTCGCTCGCCATTCACGTGCGAACAAGGCTCTCGCCGATCGCATCCGCAGGAAATTTCAGATTCGCAACACCTGTGGCTACAGCTTGAACGCGCTTATCGATTTCGAGGATCCGATCGATATTCTGCAGCACTTGCTGATCGGGTCGGAAGGCACGCTCGGCTTTATCGCCGAGATAACGCTGCGCACGATTGCGGATCCTCCGCACAAGGCGAGCGCGCTGATATTGTTTCCCGATGTCGGCACAGCGTGCGAGGCGGCGACGCGTGTTAAGCACGCCCCCACCGCCGCGGTCGAGCTTATGGATCGCGCTTCGCTGCGCTCGGTCCAAGGCCGGCCCGGCATGCCTGACTATCTGGAACACCTCGAGGGCGGTGTGGCCTCCTTGCTGATCGATACCCGTGCTGCCGATCGGGTGAGCCTCAAGGAGCAGACCGATGCTATCAACCGAGCTATTGAAAGCTTGCGGACGGTGCGGCCCGTGCGCTTCACCGACGATGCGGGAGAATACGGGCAACTGTGGCGTATACGCCAAGGCCTGTATCCGTCGGTAGGCGCGATGCGTGCCACCGGTACGACGGTGGTTACCGAGGATGTCGTCTTTCCTCTCGATGTGCTGGCACCTGCCACCACCGAGCTGCAACAGCTCTTGCGACGGCACGCCTATGACCACGCAATCATTCTCGGTCACGCGCTCGAGGGTAATCTGCACGTCATTTTCACCGAGGACTTTGGTCGCAAGGACGCCGTCGATCGCTACGCACGTTTTATGGATGAGTACGCAACGCTTGTCGTGGACAAGTACGACGGCTCGCTCAAAGGCGAGCACGGGACGGGGCGCAACATCGCACCGTTTGTCGAGCGCGAGTGGGGACGCGAGGCGTACACGCTCATGCGGGAGATCAAGTCAGTTCTGGATCCCGACAATATTCTGAATCCCGGCGTCATCTTAAACGATGATCGCCAGGCCCACCTCAAAAACCTCAAGCCGCTTGTTGCTGTCGACCCGATCGTGGACAAGTGCATCGAATGCGGCGCCTGCGAGCAGACTTGCCCCTCGAAGGTGCTCACATTGACACCACGCCAACGCATCGCCGTGTTGCGCGAGCTTGCGCGGCTGCAGGCGAGCGGTGAGGATCGGCCACGCGAATGGGAGCTGCGCCGCCATTACCGCTACCAGGGAATCGAAACCTGCGCCGCCGATGGACTTTGCGCGCTGACTTGCCCGGTGGACATCGATACTGGCGCAATAGTCAAGCAACTGCGTGGGCGCCGTAATGGACGCGTTCGGCGCACGGCAATGCAATGGGTGGCCAGGCATTTCGATCTCGCCTGTGCAAGCGCGCGCATGGCACTGGTAATGACAGATCGAGCGCACTGTATCCTGGGTCCCTCGTTTATGCATAGACTCGCTCGTGGCGCGCACAGGCTCTCGGCGAGTCGTGTGCCGCAATGGAATCGCTACATGCCGATGCCCGCATCGCTGTCACGTTTCGTGAGCGACTCGACAGGTACGCAGCCGCGGGTCGTCTACTTTCCGAGCTGCACGAGCCGCACCCTGGGTCCGGCGAGGGGCGATCCCGACATGGATCCCCTGCCGGTCAAGCTTGCAGCGCTTTTGCGCCAGGCGGGCTACGCGGTTGCCTATCCCGATCGGCCACAGCGCTTGTGCTGCGGGATAGTGTTCGAGAGCAAAGGCGACATCGCCCCAGCCGAGACCAAGTTGCGCGAGATAGAGCAGGCCCTTCGCGTCGCGAGTCGCGGCGGCGAGGATCTGATCCTGTGCGACACGAGCCCATGCAGCTTGCGTCTCAAACAGGCGCTGGATGGCAAGCTGCGGGTGCTCGATGTGAGCGAGTATCTGCATGATCACCTTCTTGCCCGGTTGCCTCTGCATCCAGTCACCGCTCCCGTGGCGGTGCACGCGACGTGCAGCATCCGTCGCATGAATCTGGAGGAGAAGCTAATAGGTGTAGCGTCGGCCTGTGCCGAAGAGGTCATCGTTCCTGACGGTATTGCCTGCTGCGGCTGGGCCGGGGACAAGGGGTTTACCCGGCCCGAGCTCAACGCCAGTGCCTTGCGCCATCTAGCTAAGAGCTTGCCGGCGAACTGCGAGGCGGGTTACTCCACCAGCCGTACCTGCGAGATCGGCTTGTCTCTTCACAGCGGGCGTTACTACCGTTCCATCGTCTACCTGGTTGACCACTGCGCGCGTCGAGGTTAGGCATAAGCAAGCACTGGCGCTGCGGCGTGGACAAAAACAAGAAAAACGTTGTGATACTGGCTACCTGCCAGGCGGTCATGATGACCTGCAACTCGCTCTTGATCGCAGTGACACCACTGGTCGGTTTTGCGCTCGCCACCACCAAAGCCCTGGCTACCTTACCGATCGCGTTGCAATTTCTGGCAACGATGGTGTGTACACTGCCGGCTTCGTTGCTGATGAAACGCATAGGCCGCCGTGCCGGATTCGTCATAGCGGCGCTCATCGGAGCAGCGGGCGCGATACAGTGTACGTATGCAGTTCTAGCGCGAAGCTTTGCTGGGCTCTGCGTCGGTGTATTTCTGATCGGCATGTTCAATGCGTTTGCTCAATACTACCGCTTCGCGGCCGCCGACACGGCTACGGCCGCGTTTCGTAGCCGTGCGATTTCGCTTGTGCTGGCCGGTGGTGTGGTCGCTGCCTTTGCCGGCCCCAACCTCGCGAACTGGACACGCGACCTGTTAGACACAGCGTTTAGTGGTAGCTATGCCAGCCTGATTGTCTTGTACGCGCTTTCCATCTTTGCGCTGCTGTTTCTGGATATTCCCAAGGAGGGTGGGATCGAGAGACCCAGCGCTGTCCGACGGCTTGGCACGATCGTACGGCAACGGGTCTTTGTCGTCGCAGTGCTCGGGGCGATGATCGCCTACGGTGTGATGAACTTACTGATGACGTCCACACCGTTGGCTATGCACCGGTACGGGCACAGCTTCGGCGACACAGCGTTTGTGATCCAATGGCACGTCTTCGGCATGTTTGCCCCGTCGTTCTTCACGGGTCATCTCATAAACCGCTTCGGTGTCCTCAGGATCATGCTTGCCGGTGTGGTGGTGATCGGGGTCTGCGTCTGGGCGAATCTGCTGGGAACGACGGTGCTACACTTCTGGGCCGCGCTGCTANNCGGCGCAAATCTTGTCGGCACAACAGTGCTGCACTTCTGGGGCGCGCTGCTGCTGCTCGGACTGGGATGGAACTTTCTTTTTGTAGGGGCGACGACCCTGCTTACCGAGACCTATACCTTCGAAGAGAAGGCCAAGGTTCAAGGCGTCAACGATTTGCTGGTATTTGCCACGGTGACACTGTCGGCGGTCTCCGCGGGCGCACTGCATCATGCGTTGGGATGGCAAACCGTCAATGTGGGTGTTGTGCCACTATTGCTGCTGTGCCTTGCAGCCGTGGCCTGGCTTCAGATCACGGATGCGGCTGCCCGTGCCAAGATCAGCGATTGACAACGAAGACGAGCGCTATCGTTCATGTTTACGAATAACGATTCACGAACCTATCGTGCCATCCAGCCGAGATCGATCGTATAAGCGGCGCCGGTGATCGCCCCGGCCTTGTCGGAGGCCAGAAATAGCGCCAGCTCCGCCACTTCCTGCATGGTGCGATCAGCATGACTTGGATCATCTTCGCCCACAGCTCCTCGGCAAACTCCTCGACCGATGCGATATTCTGAAAACCGGCATTGTCGAGCAGAATATCGACCCGTCCTTTCACTTCCAGTGCCGCTTGCGCGAGCGCGCGCACCTGATCCTGGTCCGATAGCAGTGCTAGTCGTTGAGGTGAAAACTATGCTCGACGGTGCTGTAACGTTCCGGGGTTCCTTGAAAGGTACGTTCGATAAAGGTGACGTCGCTGTTTTCGATCCATAACACCGTGGATGAGCGCGTGCCGTAGTCGGTACCACTGATGAAAAGCGGAGAAAGCCAGAGTTCGCGTTCGCAGTCCACACCGGTATCGGGCAATTCTGCTTCATCTGCCGGCGTGGCGTCGGCCAAAATGGTAAAAAGCCGCTCCGCCTCAGGCCCGCTTTCAGCGGACATAACCTTTGCCAAGGCTTGCTTGCCGCGTACGACCTTGGGCCAGGGTGTGTCCAGCAGATGATTGCTGAGGCCGTACAGGCCAGGTGGCAGCATGCGCGGCTCGCGCTCGAGGTTGGCGTAGTAACAAAACTCACCGCCATGACCGACGATCAGGCTGAAACCATTGTATTGCTGCGCACGCGCGACAAGCTCGGCGACGTACGCCGTCGGCGTTTCGTCGCCCCGCAGGAACTCACTGACCAAGTGTCCGCGTGACGGACGGTCGGCGCGCTTGGCTGGCGGATCCCGGAAGTTCGTGATTGCAGCAAAGCGTCCATCACGCGTAATGCCGAGCCAGGTGCCACCCTGCGATAAATCGCGACCCGCCAGTACATGTGGCGCATCTTCCCAAAAGCCGGCGGCCTGTGTCGGGCGCGCGAGGAATTCGTCACGGTTGGCGGCGACCACCAGGGGATATTGCCGGTGCTGCCCGAGTGACAACAACAAGACACACATATGAATAGGTATGCAGGGCGTTGGTAGATCGGAATTCGGCTAATTTTGCCCTTGTCACCCGCGGTGCGCCACCCGGCGTTACAGCTGGGGAATGAATTCAGGCGATGGCAACCGGAATCTTGCCGATCTTGGCCCGCCATTCGACAGGACCGCTGTCATGCACGGATTGACCACGGCTGTCGACGGCTACGGTGACCGGCATATCCTTGACCTCGAACTCGTAGATCGCTTCCATGCCGAGATCCTCGAAGGCGAGCACGCGGCTGGCGCGTATCGCTTTGGAAACCAGATACGCCGCCCCGCCGATGGCAATCAGATACACCGCACCGTATTTCTTGATGGCTTCTATCGCCTGTGGACCGCGTTCCGCTTTGCCGACCATGCCAAGCAAACCGGTCTTGGCAAGCATCATGTCGGTGAACTTGTCCATGCGCGTGGCTGTGGTCGGACCTGCCGGGCCGACCGCCTCGTCACGCACCGCATCGACCGGTCCGACGTAATAAATGAACCGGTCGCGAAAATCTACGTTGGGCGGTAACGGCTCGCCCTGGGCGAACAAATCGGCGATGCGTTTGTGCGCGGCATCGCGGCCGGTCAGCAGCTTGCCGCTGAGTAGCAGGGTCTCGCCGGGCTTCCAGGTCTGCACGTCGGCCCGCGAGAGCGTATCGAGATCGACGCGCCGCGCGCTCTCACCCGCCTTCCAGGTCACCTGTGGCCAGTCCTTTAGACTCGGTGGCTCGAGCGTTGCCGGTCCGCTTCCGTCCAGCACAAAGTGCGCGTGTCGCGTGGCCGCGCAGTTCGGAATCATCGCGATCGGCAGCGACACAGCGTGGGTCGGGTAATCACGGATCTTCACGTCGAGCACGGTTGTCAGGCCGCCCAGACCCTGGGCGCCGATGCCGAGTGCATTGACCTTGTCATAGATTTCCAGGCGCAGCTCCTCGATCCGGTTTGCCGGCCCCCGCGCCAGAAGCTCGTGCATATCGATCGGCTCCATCAGCGCTTCCTTGGCCAATACCACCGCCTTTTCAGCGCTGCCGCCCAGACCGATGCCGAGTATTCCCGGTGGACACCAGCCCGCACCCATCGTCGGCACCGTCTTCAGCACCCACTCGACGATATCGTCGCTCGGATTGAGCATGGCGAATCTCGATTTGGCCTCGGACCCGCCGCCCTTGGCGGCCACGGTGACTTCGAGCGTGTCGCCAGGCACGAGCTCGGTATGAATGACGGCCGGCGTGTTATCGCCGGTGTTGCGGCGGTTGCCAACAGGCTCGCGCACGATCGAGGCACGCAACGGATTGTCCTTGTTCGTGTAGGCGCGCCGTACGCCTTCGTTGACCATGTCCGCGATCGACTGGTCGGTGTCCCAGCGCACATCCATACCGACCTTGAGGAATACCACGACGATGCCGGTGTCCTGACACATCGGCCGGTGCCCCTCAGCGGCCATGCGTGAATTGATGAGGATCTGTGCCATGGCGTCCTTGGCGGCTGGCGACTGCTCGCGTTCATAGGCGGTCGCCAAGGCACGTATGAAATCGACGGGATGATAGAAAGAGATGTACTGCAGAGCGTCCGCAATGCTGTCGATAAAGTCTTGTTTGATAATCAGCGTCATAGCTCAGCCACGTCCTCAAGGTTAGTGGGCAGGACCGTAAAATTCTACATCGTTTCGTACGTCGAGCCCGAGGGGGTGGGACGCGTGAAGCCGCGACCTAAGAGTTGTTGGGTAGACTGTACTTGAATACAAGATGAGAGTAACGTTGATCGCGGATTGCAGAGTTTGGGATATCTGTATGTGATGGCATCGGGACTGTTGCCAAGATAAGCCGAAAACCCACCGTGGAGGAACTTAACATGAACAGATTGCACAGACGAGCAGTTCTTGTCCTCACCGCGATTTTCGGGTTGGGCCTCATGGCGCCTGTTCTGGCGGTGGAAATGATGGCAAAGCCCGGCGGTTTTCCGCAGCGGCCGCTGACGATGATCGTACCCTATGGAGCCGGTGGCGGCTCTGACCAACTCAGCCGTGCAATGGCATCGGCGGTCGAGAAGATCGTCGGCACTGGGATCCAAGTCGTGAACAAGCCGGGCGGCGGCGGTCGCGCCGCGATCCCGGACTTCATGGCTGCCCCAGCCGATGGTTACACGGTCATGGAACACATCGACGACGCGGCCACGTTGTATGCCTCCGGTAAGATCAAGCAGAACCCGGCTACGGACTGGGTGCCTCTGGCAATTGCACAAGTCACGTTCAGCCAGATCTATATTCGACCCGACGACAAGCGTTTTAGCGACTGGAATTCCTTTGTGAACTATGCCAAGGCGAACCCAGGCAAGGTCACGATTGCAAACGTTGGCAACGTTGGTTCGATGGAGCGTGTCAACATGCTGTTCCTGGAGAAGGAGCTTGGTTTCAAGACCCAGCAGATCAGTTTTGACAAGCCGGCGGAACGTTACGCGGCGCTGGTCGGGGGCCATGTGGATGCCCTGTTCGAGCAGCCCGGCGACGTACGGAAGTTTCTTGAGGCGAACAAAATGAAACCGATCTTGACATTACTTAAGGAACGCCCATCAGCGTTCGCCGATGTGCCTTCGATGAAGGACATCGGTGTGAAGTTCGAGCCGTTACTGCGGTTTCGTGGGTTTTATGTCAGGGCAGGTGTACCCCAGGATAGGGCAAGGTATCTGGAATGGGCTTTCCACGAGGGTTACAAGTCGGCTGACTTTCAGGCATTCAACAAGAAGAAATACATGCACCTCATTGACAGTTACCGTGACACCGCTGGCGCCAAGCGCATGATCGACAGCGCTGTCACGACCTACAAAGACGTTTACAAAGAGATCGGCCTGACGAAGTGACGACCCTTTAGTCTTCGTTGTTATCGGGCGCCGGGTTCCCCAAGCGAGGGGCCCGGCGCTCGAGTTCCAGGCACAGACAGATGCGCTGGCGCGCCAACCAGGATCTATTAGTCGAGTTCGGACTATGGCTCACGCTTGCGGTGGGCGCGTTTTTTCTGACCTTTGATTTCGATCAGCCGCTTGATGTGTACCGCTTCGGTGCGGCGAGTTGGCCCCGTGTGCTGATTGTGGCGCTGGCCGTCGGCGCGCTGGCGCAGTTCACGTTGGCATGGTACGCGCGTCGGCTGATGGGCGTCAGTGAAATGCAGAGTTACTGGTCGCGGCTAAAGGAACTAGGGGCCGCCTTTGTCACCAAGCTAGTGGCTACGTTTGCGATACCACTGCTCTACGTGTACTTGTTGCCAAGGACAGGGTTTTACGTGACGACGCCGTTTTTTCTCGCTGGCTACATGTACGCGATGGGCGAGCGGCGACTTGTCCTTCTCGTGGGCAGTACGCTCGTCATTTACGGTCTCAGTCTACTGATTTTCACGAAGCTCTTGTTTGTAGCGCTTCCTGTGGGGAACTGGCCGGGCTTCTATGATGTCAGCAACTGGCTACTGGTTCTGATTCGCTAGCGCCAGAGAAGCGCCATGACGGATTTCCTTACTGGTACTGCACACCTCTTCGGCGATCCCATCGGTGTGCTTGTTTTCCTGGCAGGACTGGTAGGCGGTTTGCTGTTCGGCGCCATCCCCGGCGTCAACATGCTTACTCTCGGTGCGGTTATCTTGCCGTTCACCGCTTACATGAGTGCCACACACGCGATCATGCTCTATTCGGTGATCTACGTCTCCGGTGTCTACGGTGGTGCCATCACGGCAATTTTATTTAACATCCCAGGTTCACCCGAGAACGCGCCCACGGCGTTTGACGGTTACCCGATGACGCAGCAGGGGCGATCGGGCAAGGCCATCGGGGCGGCAGTCGTGTGCTCGGCCGCGGGCGGCACGCTTTCAGCGGTGTTGATGATGGTCGCGACGCCACTGATTGCTGATTGGGCAGTCAGGGCGTTCGGTCCCCAGGAGATATTCGGACTTGTCTTCTTTGGCCTTTCGGTGGCCGCGGCGGTCGGTGCGGGCTCGCTGTGGAAGGGCTGGCTGTCGGTGCTGCTAGGATTATTGCTGGCGACGATCGGAACCGACCCAGCCGGGGGCTTGCCGCGTTTCGCCTTCGGTAGTTACTACCTGCTTGCTGGCATTCACTTTATTCCGCTGATCTTGGGGTTTTTTGCCGTGTCCGAGGTTTTCGTACAGGGGCACAAGATCGCCGCCGGCCTGCATTTCCCGCCGAAGGTAGGTGTGAAGTTTCCGACCCTGCATGAGTTCTGGCGCCTGAAGATCGCGGCACTGCGCTCTGTGGTATTGGGTTTTTTTGCTGGCGTCATGCCGGGCATCGGCGCCACCTTGGCGGCTTTCCTAAGCTACAATGAGGCCGTGCGCTGGTCACGTCACCCCGAACGCTTCGGCAAGGGTGAGCTCGAGGGCGTGGTGGCATCGGAGACCGCCAACAACGCGGCCACCGGTGCGGCGATGATCCCGCTGCTCGCGCTCGGTTTGCCCGGCGGCGCGCTAACGGCGATGATGATGGGGGCGTTTCAGATTCATGGAATGGATCCCGGCCCGCTGGTTTTCATGACCGCGCAGGATCTCGTCTGGATCACTTTCGCGGCGATGTTTTTTGCCAACGTATCCATCTTGCTATTGGGCTTTCTGGAGACCAAGACGGTGGTTCACCTCTTGCGTATCCCTTTCCGGATACTCGGTCCAGCGATCCTATTACTGGCGACGATCGGCGCTTATGCGTTGCGCAACCTGCTGATCGACGTGTGGGTGATGTATATCGCCGGCATCGCGGCCTACTTCCTGCGCCGCTCAGGGTACTCGGTGGCGGGCATCGTGCTTGGATTGATTCTCGGTAAGATCGGAGAAGCGGCGTTCGTAAAATCGATGCAAATTATGCATTACAATTTTCTCGGCTTTATGGAACGACCCATCGCCGCAGGTTTCATCGTCTTTGGATTGGCCACTATCGTGATCAATATTGCCAGGCCAAGCCGTATTGCGAGGCAAGCCGTGGATTAGTTAGCTTGGACAAGCCACCGTCCCTGGAGCACGCAAGCATGCACCAAACCGGAGCGACAGAAATAGCGGGTATCGTACCACCAACTTACGCCGATGTAGTCGAAGCGGCCGAGCGCCTGCGCGGTCAAGCGGTGCTGACGCCCTTACTCGAGTCACCGGCACTGAACGCCAGAGTCGGTGGGCGGCTGCTGATCAAGGCCGAGGTGCTCCAGCGGACCGGCGCCTTCAAGTTCCGCGGGGCTTATAACAGTCTGTCGCGCCTTGATCCACAGGTGCGCCGCCGCGCTATTGTCGCTTGTTCCTCGGGCAATCACGCGCAAGGCGTGGCCGCCGCCGCGCAGATCCTCGGTATCCCGGCGGTGATCGTCATGCCGCAGGATGCGCCGGCGATCAAGCTGGAGAATACCCGCGCCTACGGCGCCGAGGTGCGGTTGTACGACCGTTACCGGGAGAACCGCGAAGCGATCGCACAGCAGATCGCGCGAGAGCGGGGCGCTATCGTCGATCGCACATTCGAAGATCCCTATGTGGTCGCGGGGCAAGGCACGGCGGCCTTGGAGCTAGCGGAACAGGCGAGCGAACGCGGTGCCAAGCTCGATGCCGTGCTTATCCCCTGCGGGGGCGGCGGCCTGATCGCTGGCTGCGCGATCGCACTTGCCGAGCGCTGCCCGGATACGGCGGTATACGCGGTCGAACCGGCGGGCTTCGACGACACGGCGCGCTCGCTGACCGCAGGCAAACGCCTGCACAACGATCCGAAGGCAAGATCGCTTTGCGATGCCTTGCTCGTGCCCACACCGGGCGAGCTTCCATTTCAGATCAACTCGCGTCTTTTGGCAGGCGGTCTTGTCGTGAGCGATGACGAGGCGATGCAGGCGATGGCGCTTGCCTTTCGCCATCTCAAGATCGTCGTGGAGCCCGGCGGGGCGGTGGCGCTCGCGGCCGCGTTGAGCGGCAAGTACGATTGCCGGGGCAAGAATGTCGCCGTCATATGTTCCGGCGGCAACGTCGATACCGACATCTTCTGTCGGGCGCTGCAGCAAGTGGCTTGATGTGATTGTTATATTTCCTCATAAAGCTACTCTGGCAAATACGGCATAAAGGTTCGGATTAGCAGCACAGACAAAAGAGAAACTCCTAACACCGAGTATGAGTTGACCCTATAATTCATGCTGATACGGTCTATAGCAAACACCCGAATATTGAATAGAACAAGTGAAATTGCCAGGGCTATCGGCACCTCAACAATATGACTGAGGCTTTGGTGTCCGTAGCCAGTCGATGTGACGCCCACCCAAAATATGATAACCAATACAGGTGCTACTACATCGCTCCAATACAACGCTTTACGACGCTTGGCATAGACGAACCCAGCAGCCGCTAGAACTCCATAAACAATCAATAAAACAATGAACAAACCGATCATTTACGTTCCGTTAGGAAATATAACGATTTGGAAGCGAGCGAACACAATGCACTTGTTAGGAGCGGCCATCAGATTTATAAATCCTTACTGTAATACCCCCAAAAACATTTGCCGTCCCATCATCTGGAGGTGGAAATCTGACATCTAATTTTTCTGGATATAGTATTCCTAATGAATCATCTTTCACCCATCTAGCGTCTATTATTGGTTGTGGACCGACAGAGTAAAATACCATTCTACTACCTTCCTCTCCTTTGTTTTGCACAAACACTTTCAGGGTGCTTAACTCTTCAGTATCACAATTTTGCCTTTGTACTAGAGCTATGTTTATTGTACTGCCATCAGTCACAACATAATTATCAGTGCTTTTTGGAGTACAAACTGGTACTACACCAGAATAAAGCATCATTAGAAATACTAGATAACCTCCCCCTACCAGGGATAACAAAACAAATATATATTTTTGAGGTTCTTCAACTAAAGCTCCTAACGACCAAGCTCAGCTGCGGACAAGCCGCGTAGCGGGTTGGCCGTCAGCTGCAGCGCCTTGTTAGGCGGCCGGCGCAGCGAGTTAGTCGGCTTCGTCGAGCGAGGCAAGGTGCCTGACTCCGCGCGCATCCACCCTGAGCGACCAGACCGACCCGCGGTGGGTGACCTCCTTCGGAGAGACCTCGACGGTGCCGCTCGCGACCAGGAACTCCGGCTTGCCGTCGTCTCCAACATCGGGCGAGAAGGCGATGACGTAGCGACCAGGGGAGAGTTCGACGGGTTGCCCGGTGTGGTCAAGAGGCGCAGCACAGTGTGCGAGACAGAGAAGGTCGCGCTCAAGGAAGCCGTTGAAGTCGGTC
>JABAOD010003574.1_pt3 | contig 22658 bp, 23 predicted proteins | sample 7062151 | NCBI WGS metagenome assembly JABAOD01 (sample SAMN14538626, study PRJNA623070) | marine sediment metagenome | biome: marine biome [ENVO:00000428]; feature: marine pelagic biome [ENVO:01000023]; material: deep marine sediment [ENVO:00002113] | place: India: Gulf of Khambhat ... | reverse complement strand
TCAGCTTCGCAAATTTGATGACGAAATCCTGCGGACTCTCGGCAAAGTCAGTGGAGAGTTGGTTGCGGATTTCGGTTCCAGCGACCCGTTCACGAAACGCGTCTACGACAGCTATATGAAATTCCGCAACGCCAGCCTTGCGTGGACCGACATATCGCAGCGCGCCTACTTGAATGCCCGGGCCCTGAAGTTCCCGTACGGCACGTGAGATGGCGTGCCGGGAACAGGGCTCCCAGATATCGCTGTACGAGCCCGATGACGACGGGCTGAGGGGCGACGCCCGACACAGGCTTACCCGGATTCCGAGGCGCCAGAACGGCTGTTGCGTTCCTATGCCTTGCGCGGTCATCGCTTTCCGAAGGTGCGGTCAGTAACGGGGCCGGGCACTGTCCCGAGATGTGCGAATCCCGTTACGCCGCTGACTCAGTTTGTGCTATCGTGATCTCGATCTCAAGACACAGATTTTCGAACGGCCCAAGAAGGTCCACTGGACCGGGACTAGCGGCCGTGGCGGACACATCGGCAGGTGCGGCCATGAAACGGAGGGCCTTCCTCGCTGCGACAGGCGCCGTCGCAGCGGCTTCGTCCTTTCCTGCTCCCGCCATTTCGCAGGGAATCCGGGAACTCAAACTCGTACTCAGCTGGCCGATCGATCCTACATCCGACCTGTTGGCTCGCCTCATCGAGGGGGGCGACCAGCGGACGCTTCAAGGTCAAGGTCTTCGGCGCTGGCGAGCTGGTGGGCGGTTTCGAGGTTTTCGATGCGGTCTCTCAAGGGGTGGCGGAGATGTACTGGTCCGCCGACTACTACTGGCAGGACCGCTCGCCGGCGTTCAATTTCTTCACGACCGTGCCCTATGGGCTGAATGCGCCGGAGACCTACGCCTGGATTTACGAGGGCCGCGGCCAAGCGCTGTGGGACGAGTTGAGCGCGAACTTCGACATCAAGCCGCTGCTTGCCGGCAGCAGCGGGGTGCAGATGGGCGGCTGGTACAACAAGGAGATGACGTCGATCGAAGATTTCAAGGGGCTGCGCATGCGAATGCCGGGACTGGGCGGAGAAGTCGTTCGGCGGCTCGGCGCGGTGGTGGTGAACCTGTCCGCGCCCGATATCGTCCCGGCCATGAAGTCAGGTGCGCTCGACGCGGCGGAGTGGATCGGACCCCGCCAGGACTTCAGCTTCGGACTTCATAGGGTGGGGAAGTACTACTACTACCCCGGCTTCCATGAACCCGCGACAGTACTGTGCCTTGGCATCAACGGGAAGTTCTGGAAAAGTTTGAATTCCGAGGAACAGAAACTGATCGAAACCGCCGCGACGGCGTTCTGCACTTGGCAGCGTGCCTACAACGATGGTCANNAATTTGCTGCCGCGTCTCGTCAAAGAATACGGCGTGCAGCTGCGCAAGTTCGACGACAGCATTCTGAAGGCCTTCGGGAAGATGAGCAGCGAAGTGGTCACGGAAATCGGCACCAGTGATCCGTTCACGCGGCGCGTCTACGACGGCTATATGAAATTCCGCGAGAACAGTCACATGTGGATCGACATTTCCGAGCGCGCCTATCTCAATGCGCGGGCGCTCAATTTCCCGGACCGAAGCTGACGGCACGGGCGGAGGCCCATCGAAGACCGAGAGCTCACGCGGTGCGACGCCGCCAACGCGGAGCAGCGGTGCGGCAAGCGCGACCGGCCGGCCCCCGCTACAGCTTCAGCAGCCGCGTGACGTTGCCGTTGAGGATCTTCTCCTTGTCCTCGGTGCACAGCGGGATCGTGTCGGTCCAGTCGACGCCGGGCTTGTTGGCGACGAACGGGTAGTCGACCGAGAACATGATCCGCTCGACGCCCATCTCCATCACGCTGCACAGCAGGGCGGGGTTGGAGAAGTTGCCGCTCGTCGTGATGTGGAAATGCTCGCGGAAGGTCTCGCGGAACGAGCGGCCGCCGACATTCTCCTTGCGCGACAGCGCATGGTCGATGCGCCACAGCGAGAACGGCAGCGATTCGCCGAGATGGCCGAGGATGATCTTGAGCTCCGGATAGGCGTCGAACACGCCGGACAGCACCATGCGGACGCCCTGGGTCGCGGCCTCCACGGTGAAGCCCCAGCCGGCGGTGGCGAGCGTCGGGTAGTCGTCCAGGTAATCCCTGTAATAGGCCGCCAGCACGTCCGGGTGGGGATAGGCGGGGTGGAGGTAGATCGGCACGTCCAGCGCCTGCGCCCGCTCGAAGATCGGCCAGTACCGCTTGTGGTCGATGAACTCGCCGTTGGTCAGCCCGTGGATCATCGCGCCCTTGAAGCCGAGCTTCGTGACGGCGCGCTCGAGCTCGTCGGCGGCGGCGCCGGGGTCGGGGGTCGGCAGCGCGGCGAAGCCGGCGAAGCGGTCGGGCCGGGCCTCGATCGTCGCATGCAACCGGTCGTTCGCGCGCGCGGCCAGCGGCACCGCGGTCTGCGGGTCCATGCGCTGGGTCGCCGGCGCGCCGTGCGAGAGCACCTGCACGTCGATGCCGGCCTCGTCCATCTCGCGGATGCGCAGCGCGCCGACGTCGTGCAGGCGCTCGAGAAGGTCCGGCGACCGCCCCTCGCTGCCCTTGAAGTGAGAGGCGACCTCCTGGTCCCAGTAGTGCTCCTCCAGCGCGATCACGCGCATGCCGTCCCTGGTCGCCATCGCCGTCTCCGTGTTGCTTGCCCGCCTGTATAGCGAAATCCGTTAAATTGGAAGCGGTCGGATCGGCGCGACCTCAAACCTCGGGACGGGCCTTGCGGCCCTCCTCAGCATGAGGCTCCAACGTCCGTGCCCTCATGCTGAGGAGGCTGCGAAGCAGCCGTCTCGAAGTATGAGGTCGCTCCGCCGGCCGGAACCGATTCCACTTTTTCGGATACCGCCCAGCATATCCAAGCGAGCGGCCTTCCGCTATTGCCCTTGAAACCCGCAGATAACCCTAACGCATGGGCTCGCTTCACCTGTCGGGGGGCGGCGCGGGCCCTGCCGCCTCGTCCGGTCAGGCCCTGGACGCGGCGGGCTGGTGCTCCTCGGCCGAGTAGGGGCCGGCGGCGAACTCGCATTCGACGACCACCGAGTCGGTGGTGCCGGCGACCGGCGCCGCCCCGCACTGGGCCGAGGCGGGCTCGGGATGGCGCAGCGACCAGTGCACCCGCCGCACGACGAAACCGGCGGTCCCGGCCTGCCCGGGTCGCGCGATCGTCACCTGATCGCCGACCTGCGGCACGCCGGGCATCTCGAACGCGATGCCGCGCTCCGGGTTCTCGCCTTCCCCGGGGACGATCACGAACACGATTCTCATGGTCCTTCCTCCTTGCCGGAGCGGCGGCCCGTGCGGGCCTCAGAACGTCTCGGGAGCCATCTCGATGGCGCCGCAGGGGCATTCGGTGGCGCACAGGCCGCAACCCTTGCAGAAATCGTAGTTGAACTCGAAGCGCTTGCCGGGGCCGAGCTTGATCACCGCGTTGTCCGGGCAGACGCCGTAGCAGTTGTCGCACTCGAAGCAGTTGCCGCAGGACAGGCAGCGCCGCGCCTCGAACAGGGCGTTGGTCTCGTCGAGGCCGCCGTGGATCTCCTCGAAGGTCGTCTGCCGGCGGATCAGGTCGAGCATCGGCTGCACCGTCTTGTCGGCGTCGGTGTAGTACCAGGTGTTGAGGCGCTCGTAGCCGGCGACGGTGGGCCGCTTCTTGCGCTCGAAGGTCTCGCCGCGCAGCCAGGCGTCGATGTTGCGCGCCGCCTTCTTGCCGTGGCCGACCGCCACGGTGACCGTGCGCTCGGCCGGCACCATGTCGCCGCCGGCGAACAGGCCCTCATAGCCGGTCATCATCCGCGCATCGACGTCGATCACGCCGTCGTCTGTGATCTTCACGCCGGGAATGGTCTTCAGGAAGCTGGTGTCGACCTCCTGGCCGAGGGCCAGGACCAGGCTGTCCGCCTCGATGGTCTCGAACTCGCCGGTCGGCTGCGGCCAGCCGTTCTCGTCGAGCTCCATCTTCTCGACGGTAAAGGTCGTGCCGTCGATCTGCTTGATGGTCCGCAGCCAGTGCAGGATCACGCCCTCGTCCAGCGCCTCCTCGAGCTCGACGTCGTGCGCCGGCATCTGCTCGCGGGTGCGGCGGTAGACCACCAGGGCCTCGCTGGCGCCGAGCCTCTTAGCGGTGCGGGCGACGTCGAGCGCGGTATCGCCGCCGCCGTAGATGACCACGCGCCGGCCGAGCTTCGGCGGCTCCTTGTCTGTCTCCATGCCGCGCAGCAGGCTGACGGCATCGAAGATCTTGCTGGCCTCGCGCGCCGGGATGTCGGTCTTTTTTGCAAGGTGCGCGCCGATGGCAACGAAGGCCGCGTCGAAGCCGCCGGCCTTCATCACGCCGGGGATGTCGGTGACCGGCGAGTCGAGCTCGAGCTCCACGCCCATGGCGAGGATGCGCTCGATCTCGCCGTCGAGCACGTCGCGCGGCAGGCGGTATTTCGGAATGCCGAAGCGCATCATGCCGCCGGCCATCGGCCCGGCCTCGTGGATCGTCACCGCGTGCCCCAGGCGGCGCAGGTGGTAGGCGGCGGACAGCCCGCTCGGCCCGGCACCGACGACCAGCACCTTCTTGCCGGTCTTCTTGCCGGGCTTGACCGCCCAGCCCTCCTTGAGGGCCTGGTCGCCGAGGAATCGCTCCACGGAGTGGATGTTGACTGCCTCGTCGAGCTGGCCGCGGTTGCAGGCATGCTCGCAAGGGTGGTAGCAGACGCGCCCCTCGACCGCGGGGAAGGGATTGTCCTCCATCAGCTTGCGCCAGGCGGCCTCGTAGTCGCCCTCCTCGGCGTGGTAGAGCCAGCCCTGGATGTTCTCGCCGGCCGGGCAGGCGTGGTTGCAGGGCGGCAGCAGGTCGACATAGACCGGCCGCTCGTTGCGCCAGGAGCCCGTGCGGTTGGCCAGGCTGGTGCCGATATCGAGGGTGATGGCGAAGGGTTTCTGCATGGGTCGCGCCTCAGCCGATCAGGCCGTATTTCTGGATGTTGCGGTCGGCGATCGCCTGGATCGCGGCGAGCGCCTCGACGTCGGGTTTCGGCTTGAACAGGTGTGCGAAGCGCCGCTGCGGCCGCAGATACTCCTCGACCGGCACGCGGCGGCGGATCTTGGTGACGTCGGTGATCATGCCGCGCTCGGCCTCGAACAGGGGGAACAGGCCGGTCTCAGACGCGAGCCGGGCGAGCCGGACCGTCTCGCAGGGCTGCGAGCCCCAGCCGAGCGGACAGGGCACATTGACGTGGACGTAGCGCGCACCGCGGATTCCCATCGCCTTGGTCACCTTGTTCTCGAGGTCGTGCAGGTCGGCGACGCTGGCCGTCGCGACATAGGGGATGTCGTGCGCCATGGCGATCTGCGGCGCGTTCTTGCCCTGGCCGAACACGTTGCCCCTGGAGCCGCCGCTCGTCGGCGTCGTCGCGGTGCGCGCCGTTGCCGGGGTGGAGCCGGAGCGCTGGACGCCGGTGTTCATGTAGGCCTCGTTGTCGTAGCAGACGTAGAGCACGTCGTCGTTGCGCTCGAACATGCCGGACAGGCAGCCGAAGCCGATGTCGACGGTGCCGCCGTCGCCGCCCTGGGCCAGCACCCGGACGTCGTCGCGGCCCTTGGCGCGCAGCGCCGCGGCGACGCCGGTCGCCACCGCCGGCGCGTTGCCGAACAGCGAATGCATCCAGGCCACCTGCCAGGAGGATTCGGGATACGGCGTCGAGAACACCTCGAGGCAGCCGGTCGCGTTGACCGCGACCAGCTTCTTGTCGGCCTCGCGCATCGCCGTGTCGACCACGTAGCGCGCGCCCAGCGCCTCGCCGCAGCCCTGGCAGGCGCGGTGGCCCGAGGTCAGCGAGTTGCTGCGGTCGAGGGTCGCCTGGACGGTGCGGTTGTCGGCGTCGAGCAGGCGGTTGCCGACGGTCAGCGTGCCGGTCTGGTAGAACTTTATCTTCTGTGCCATGCGCGTCCCCCTAGACCGGCTTGCCGCCGACCAGGCCCAAATCGCGCAGAACGTTCTCGGCAATGGGGCCCATGCGGCGTTTCTCCTTCGCCCGCGCCAGTTCGCGGTCGATGAGTTCCCAGTTGAGATCCAGGAAATGCGGGTCGTCGATCTCGTCGCGCGTCGCCTCGCCGAAGGCGCGTAGCAGCGAGGCCTTCGGGATCGGCCGGCCGCCGAGCCCGGCAATGATCGTGTAGACCGGTGTCGTCAGGCCGCGCAGCGCCATGCGCACGCTGCCCACGACGATGCCGCCGAGGCCGTCGGCGAAGGCCTTCTCGACGACGATGACGCGCTTCGCGTTCTCGAGCGCCTTGCGCAGCTCGAGCATGGGAAACGGGCGGAACGAGATGACCTTCACGGCGCCGATCGATATGCCGTCCTCGCGCATCTCGTCGACCGCGTCGCGGATCGTGCCGACGACCGAACCGAGGGCGACGATCACGGTCTCGGCGTCCTCGCTGCGGTAGGGCTGGATCAGCCCGCCGCTGTCGCGGCCGAAGATGCCGGCGAACTCCGCTGCCAGCTGCGGGATCACCTCGACCGCCTGCAGATGCTTGTGGTGCGAAAGGTAGCGCACCTCGGCGAAGGCCTCCGGGCCGACCATGGCGCCGATGGTCACCGGGTCCGCCGGGTCGAGGATCTGCACGGGCTCGAACGGCGGCAGGTAAGCCCGGACCTGGTTGTGGTCGGGCATGTCGACCCGCTCGTAGGCGTGGGTGAGGATGAAGCCGTCCTCGCAGACCATGACCGGCACGCTCAGCTGCTCGGCCAGGCGGAAGGCCTGGATGTGCAGGTCGACGGCCTCCTGGTTGGTCTCGGCGTGGAGCTGGATCCAGCCGGAGTCGCGCAGCGCCATGCTGTCGGAGTGGTCGTTCCAGATGTTGATCGGCGCGCCGATCGCGCGGTTGCCGACGGTCATGACGATCGGCAGGCCGAGGCCGGCGGCGTTGTAGACCGCCTCGGCCATGAACAGCAGGCCCTGGCTGCTGGTCGCCGTGTAGGCGCGGGCGCCGGCGGCCGAGGCGCCGATGGCGACGCTCAGCGCCGCGAATTCGGATTCGACGTTGATGTACTGGCAATTGCCGATCGCGCCCTCCTGCACGAGCTCGCTCAGCCGCTCGACGATGTGGGTCTGCGGCGTGATCGGGTAGGCGCAGATCACCTCGGGGCGGCACAGGGCGATGGCCTCTGCGACCGCATGGGAGCCTTCCATCTGTTTGAGCATTGCCTGTCTCCTGGCGCCGGGCGGCACTAATTGGTGCGGATCGTGTTGTAGGCCTTGCCGGCGGCGGCGGCGTTCTTGTCGCCGAGTTCTCCCGGGAATTTCTGCCGGATCGCCTCCTGCACCGAGTCCAGCTTCACCCGCCGGGTGATCGCCGCGAACGCGCCGAGCATCGCCGCGTTGGGCAATGGCTTGCCGATGAATTCCAGCGCCCATTCGCTGGCGGCGACCGTGCAGATATGGTGCGGCGGGAACTTGGTCACATAGTCGCCGAGACCGAGGTCGCGATAGCGGCGCGTCGTGTTGATGAGCAGGTAGCCGCGGGTGTCGAGGCCGCTGAACAGATCGACCTGGTGCAGCAGGGTCGGGTCCTGGACGATCAGCGCGTCCGGCGCCATCACCGGCTCGCGCAGGCGGATCTCCTTGTCGTCGATGCGGCAGAACGCGATCACCGGCGCGCCCATCCGCTCCGAGCCGAAACTGGGAAAAGCCTGTGCATGGTCGCCTTCGAGGAATGCCGCCACCGAGAGAATCTCGGCGGCGGTCACAACGCCCTGGCCGCCGCGGCCGTGTATGCGTACCTGGAAGATCGTTTGCCCCCGTCTGTTGCGCGCCACCTGCCGGGTCGCCGCGACCCGACTCGCACCGGGACTCTGCAACCAGCGTCCAATGCCACGAAAGTTTAGCGCCTCGGGGCGACCAACATCTTGACGCAGATCAAGACGGCCCGCCCCGTCCGCGAGATCAGCCGATGAGCAGCGCGGCGCGGCCGATGACCTCGCCCTTCTCGACGCGCTCGTGGAGCGCCTCGGCCGCCTCGAGCGGCCGGATGTCGGTGACGATCGGCCAGATCTCGCCGCGGGCCGCGAGATCGAGGCAGTCGATGATCTCGCGCCGGGTCACGTAGCGACTGCCGAGCAGATCGAGCTCCTTGTGCAGCATGTCCATCGACGAGACCTGGAACGGCTTGCCGGCGCCGCCCAGCGTGACCAGCCGGCCGTGCCGGCCGAGGGCGGCGACGCCGGCCTCGAGGGTCGATGTCGCCGAGACGAAATCGACGGCGACGTCGATGCCCCGGCCGTCCGTCAGGTCCATCAGCGCCGTGCCGGCGTCGGTCTGCGATGCGTCGACCACCTCGTCGGCGCCGGCCTTGCGGCAGGCATCGAACTTCTCGGGCGCGATGTCGACCGCGATCACCCGCGCCCGCGCCCAGCGCGCCATCATGATCATATGGATACCGAGGCCGCCGCCGGCCCCGAACACGGCGACGGTCTCGCCGGGCCGGATCCGTGCCCTGCGCAGCACCTTGTACGGCGTGGCGATGGCGTCCGAGATGACGCCGATCTCCGCCGGGTGCCTGCGATAATCGAGCCCCTCCGGCAGCCCGATGAACAGATGGGCGGGCAGCTTGATGTATTCGGCATAGCCGCCGTCGCAGACCCGCCCGACATTGCCGGCGAGGTTCTCGCACAGCGGCTCGAGCTGCGAGAGGCACCAGCGGCAGTGGCCGCAGTTCAGGTAGAAATACGCGGTCACCGGATCGCCGGTCTTCAGGCCGGCAACGCCGGCCCCGGTCTCGACGATCTCGCCGGTGATCTCATGGCCGATGATCAGCGGGAACTTCGCCGGCACGCGGCCGGCCTTGACGTGCTGGATGGTCAGGCCCGATCCGCAGGCGAGGACCCGGGCCACCGCTTCTCCGGGACCGGGCACCGGATCGGGTACGTTCTCCAGCACGAACGGCGTATTCGGCGCCTTCAACACCATCGCTTTCATCTGTGCGCCCCTTCCTCCGCGTCAGAACATGTGCTTGGCCGCCTTCAGCAGCAGCGTCCGGTTGACCCCGTCGGAGTGCAGGAAGGCCGCGGCGTCGCGCATCAGTTTCTCGAATCCGATGTCGCGCATGAAGCCGGAACCGCCGTGAATTTCGGAGCAGCGGGTGACGATCTTCCAGGCGGCCTGCGAAGCGAACACCTTGGGCAGTGCGCCGAAGGTCGGATCCCAGCCCAGCTCCCGGTTGTCGGCCGCCCAGGCGGCCCGGTGGATATAGGTTCGGGCGACGTCCAGCAGCATCCTGCACTCGGCCAGGTCGGCCGCGATGCCGTCATGCTCGATCAGCAGCTTGCCGCCCTGGTTGCGCGTCTTCGCCCACTCGACCGCGCGCTCGTACGCAGCGACCGCGACTCCCAGCACCGTCGCCGCGGCGTAGGCGTTGCTGGCCGGGAAGAAGTCGACCAGCACCTGGAACCCGTTGCCGACCGCGCCGACCACGTCCGCGTCCGGCACGAAGCAGTCCTGGAAGATGAGCTCGGCGTTGTTGGCGAGGCGCTCACCCATCTTGTCGTGGACGCGGCCGATCGTGAATCCCGGTGTGCCGCGCTCGATCAGGAAACAGGTTGCGCCGTCGGCGAGACCCTTGCCCTTCTCGGTCTGGGCGAACAGGAGGTAGAGGCTGGCGACGTTGCCGTTCGAGATGAAATGCTTCATGCCGTTGATCTTCCAGCCGCCGTCGACTCTCTCGGCGCGGGTGTGGAACGGCGCGTCCGGTACGCGGTGCGGCACGAAGTAGTTGGACGCGGTTTCCGGCTCGGTGATGCCGATGGCGAGGACCGCGCGCGGATCGTCGCGGAACTTCGGCAGATAGCGGCGGCGCTGGTCCTCGCTCGTCGCGGTCTGGAGGATCTGCGCCAGCTTGAGGGTCTGCGCCATGACCACCGCGACACCCATGTCGCCCTTGGCCAATTCCTCGATGACCATGGCGGTGGTCAGCGATCCGGCGCCGATGCCGCCGTATTCCTCGGCCAGCGTCATGGTGCGGATGCCGGCGGCGTCCGCCTTCTCGACGATGTCCCAGGAAAAGCAGTCCTCGGGCCGGTCACGGCGGTCGAGTGCAGCCGCGACCGGTGACACCACGTCGACCGTAAAGCGGCGGACGGTGTCCAGGATCGCGCGTTGGTCGTCATCCAGTACGAATGGGCTGGTCATGCGGCCCTCCCGGCCTGAGCCGGCGGGGACCGGCCCGCCGGATCATGTCTTATTCGGGCGACGTCGACATGTGGCCCGCTGCGGCGCCGTCCAGTCGTTGTTGCCGCTATTCGGCCGCCTCCGGCTTGTCGAGCGACTGCAGGTCGGGGTTGAGCGCACAAGCCTCGTCCCAGCTCAGCACCTGCCAGGAGCGGACCAGCTTGCCGGCGCCATCGGTCTCGCCGCAGAACAGGCCGAGCTCGATGATCTCCTCGTCGGTGAAGTGCCGGCGCAAATCGTCATAGGCCTCGTCGGAATCGACGCCGCTGTCGCCGGACTTGAAGCGCATGGCGTAGCGCAGGGCGGCGCGCTCGCGCTCGGTGAACAGGTCGCTGGTCTCGAAGTCGAACAGCTGCGCGACCTTGTCCTCGGTCAGGCCCTGTTCCTGCGCCACCTTCGAGCGCACCGTCGAGCAATAGCCACAGCGATGCGACATCGAGATCATGATCCGGCACATCTCCTTGAGCGGGTGCGGCAGCACGCCGTCGTACAGCAGGGAATTCCAATAGCGAACCCACGCGACGCCGGCCTTCGGACTGCGCACCATGATGCTGACGACGCGGGGATCGGGGGCGCCGGTCCGCTCCGCGGAAGCGATGAGCTCCCGCGCCACGTCGGTCTTTTCCTCCTCCTTGATGTAGCGAAGTCTTGGCAAGGCTTTCTCCCTGTTCCTGCCGTGCCGGCCCTTGCCGGCATCGCGGTTTTCTTTCAGTCTGGACGACAGTACGCATTCTAACGAGATTTTTGCAGGGCGAAAGGATCGTCACGATGGAGGCGGGTTTCGAGCCGGTACATCTGGACGCCGCCGCGCCGCAAGGCATGCCGTCGCACCACCGCGGCCGGCCGGTGATCGGCGGATGGAACGGCAGTTCCACCCTGGCCTGGCATATGGTGGTCCCGGCCGGCGAGTCGGGGGATGCCTACGCACTGGATCACTGCGACGAGGTCGTCGCGCTTCTCGCTGGCACGGGGGAGGCGGTTCACGCCGGCCGGTCTGTCCAGGTTCGCGCCGGCCATTGCTGGCTGGCACTGCCCGGAACGCCGCGGTTCTTCCGCAATACGTCCCGCACAGACGCGGCCGTCCTGGTGGGATTCTGGCCTGGCGCGCCGGACGACGGGGCCGCCGGTTGCCGCGCGCTCGAGCGCGCAGGCGGTGCCGACTCGTCCGTTGCCCCGTCCGGCGGACCCGGTCCGATCATGGTCCATCTGGACGACGTGCCGGCGGAGCGGATGGATGCGGGGAAAGGCTGGTCGATCAGCGACTTCCGGCTGCCGCTCGGCCATCACAACGGCAGTGCCTCGACCCTGTTCCGGGCACAATTCCTGCCGGGCGCGGTGCACCGCAAGCACCGGCACGACCAGTGCGAGGAGATCTACCACGTGATCAGCGGCCGTGGCCTTGCCGGTGCAGGCGGCCGGCGCAGCGAGGTGCGGGGCGGCCATTTCCACCATATACCGGCCGGCGTCGAGCACTGGCTGGTCAACCGCGACCCGCACGTGCCGGTCGAAGTCGTCGGCATCTATGTCGGCGCCGGCAGCGTCGAAGACACGGGCTACGCCTATTGCGGGGATGTGACCGCGGCCGACCTGGAATAGATCCGCTGGACCGGATCAGGCTTCGCCACGTGCCGGGTAGTCCATCTGTTCGATCTTGTCGAGAACGGCGACCAGCTCGGCGAAATGCGGCCGCAGGAAGGGCATGGTCTGGACAATCGACCAGTACAGCGTGCCGTCCGGCCGGACCAGAAAGAATCCGGGCTCGTTGAACAGCGGCGGCTCCTCGACGCCGAGCGACGTCTTGCCCCGGCTCGACGAGATGTAGAGGCCCCATTCGCGCGCCTTTTCGATCGGCAGGCCGTAGCCGATCTTCAGCCCGTCCAGCGCCCATTCGGCGGCGGTATCGCGGGCCCGCTCCTCGCTGTCGCCGCTCACCGCGACGGTGGAGACGCCGCGTCCGGCAAGGTCCCCGAGTTTCCGCGTCAGATCCTCCAGGTACAGCTTGCACATCGGACAATGGCGCCCACGGTAGAACACGACCATCGTGTACTTGTCGGGGGTCTGTTCGGACAGCCGCCAGACATCGCCGTCCAGGGTAGGGACCTCCAGTGCGGGAACCGGTTTGCGGGGTATGAGCCGTGTCATTCATGCCTCCGGGACGGTTTTCGTAGCGTGCGGTGGCCGGCCGGCAACAGGGGCCGGCATTTCCGGTGCCCCCCGCCGTGCGGCCGGCCCAATGAAGAGCGGGCAGGGGCGATGATTGTCAACGAGATTATCGACTGGTCACGGGGATGTGACGCCGGCGTCGCCGCGGCCACGACCAGAATCGCCCACCTGTGGCGATTGGTAGCGCCCGGGGCCGCACTCGTGGGAACGTGTTGAATTCGTGGCGAATCTGCAGCGGATGTCGGAGCGCGAGCCAGCTAATTACACTTCATTGCATGTTGTTATTTGATGCAGGTCAATTCCACCGGAACGGGTCTGAATTAGTTTGCGCAGTCGGGGCTGGGTCGATGCAACGGCTGCCAGCGGCCCCTGCCGGACATCACGTTCAGCAACGGTGTCCGGCACGCAAGTTCGCCCGTGCTCCCGCATCGGCCGAGCGACATGGCGGTTGCTTCCGGTGGCGCCCGCACGGCGGGAAAGCCGGAGCAATCGTGCGATCCGCGACCGACAGAACTGGTTCGATAATGACTGGTCACCACAAGGAGAACATGATGCTCAGACTACTCACTACAGTTTTCGCTGCCGCGTTGGTGCTCGGGTTGGCCGGCTCCGCCGGAGCCGCCGGGGATGTGGCCGCGGGCGAGAAGCTGGCGGCCAAGTGCGGCGGCTGCCACGGCAAGAACGGCGAGGGCAAGAAGGACAATCCGCCGCTGGCCGGCATGGATGCCGCAGCCCACGTCAAGGCCCTGCAGGACTACAAGAGCGGTGCCCGCGACCACAAGGCGATGCAGCGTTCCGTCGCGAAACTGAGCGATCAGGACCTGGCGGATATCGCCGCCTACTATGCCTCGCTCAAGTAGTGGCGCGGCGATATGAAATTCCGATTCGGCAGCCTCTAAGTAGCCTCTAACGATCGATTTCGGTGTTTCCCGACGCCCTTGACCCACTGATGGGGACAAGGGCGTCGGCGCACCGTCCCATGGGTTGGCACGTATGCCAACCCGTGGGGCCGAAATCGAAAGATCCGGCCATCTGCCGAGCCGAGCCCACTCGTATCCTCCAATACAGCGCGTCGACGACGATTCAAGAATATGTGAATGCCAGCGGATCTTCGTTTACAAATGGATTCCCCAAAAAATTACCACCGGAAGGAGCAAATTATCTTTCGATTACATAGGTGTAAACTTTCATTACCGCCATTCTCGTCATTTCCGGCCAGCGAAGTATGCAATTAACAGGGGCCAAAACGTCTCTATCTTGCGACATATGCGGGTAATCGCCTGTTAAAGGTTTGCTCCCATACTTGCGGTGTGCACCGCATGTATTGCGCGTGTACGTTGTTGGAAGGGTTCAAACCGTGAACAGCTACCGTTTGAGTGCTGTTGCTGTTTATCTTTTATTAATTGTCCTGTTGCCGGCAACGGTATTGGCAGGGGACCACGGGCCATCGACTCGGCTGCGATCCGCGGCGGCTAAGGCCAACGCCAATGCGTCGGCGACGATCGTCGACTTTGAGGTCCGGGCATGCGACGAAATGGTGCGGCGTACGCAATCGAGCGTCTACACATGGGGCAATGCTGATTCGCAAGATCGCCGCCACGTCACCCCCCATTGCCGGAAGGCCGAGGGCCAGGACGAGATGATGCTCGTAGTCGAATACCGCGAGCGGAACGGCAGTACGGTTACCGTGTCGCTGCGCGACGGCTCCGTCCTGGTCTCACCGCCACCGGGCGCTGGACGGTACTCAGCCGACGATGTTCGAATCGTCGACGTTCTCCTCAACTATGATTAGTGCGGAAACGACGTGACGGAAGCGGGCAAGCCCTGGACGGTTGTTCGGTAGCCCGAACCTCGGGTGAATATTTGCGAACGTCAGCCGCGCAATTCCCGTCATGCCCAATGCGCCCGTCGGCCGGCCAACGATGGGGGAGATCTGGTTCGGGCATCTCTGGCCGGTTCGCACAGGTGCACGATCACAGACCACCGAAGTAATCGACCGGACGGCACCGTGCCGGTGCCGTCCGGCCGCATGTTCAACCTGCACGCTCCGAGCGCTACTTCTTGGCCGCCGCTTCGAGTTCCTTGACCTTCGCCTCGAGCGCCTTGATCTTGCTGTTGACGCTGGCGAAGTTGTACCACTGCTCGTCGGCGACGGGATAGCTCAACTGCGAGCCATAGACGCGCCAGGACTCATCCCAGTTCGCCGGATCCGCGAATCCGAGAAGGCGGAGTTGCAGATACGTCATGGTCGAGCGGGTTCCCGTCTGGCAATACGCGAGCGTGCGCTTGTTCCGGTCCAGGGAGGCGAACTTTTCGCTCACCACATCGGGGTCGAAGTAGGCGACCGGCACCATTTTGCCCGTCTTCGGGTCTTTTTCCTGGGCCAGGGTGTCCTTGTGGGAAACATTGAGGGTGGTGTTGGGGACGTGCCCACCCCTGATCGCGCGCACGTCGGTCCCATCGTATTCCTGCGGCGTCCTGGAATCGAGAAGTTGCTCGCCCGAAAGCTCGCCAGTGGCGATCTTCAGAACCTCGTCCGTCGAGCCGTACCGGCTGGCGACCACGTTGGCCTTGAACGTTTTCGGCTCTTTGATCACCGGCGTACTGTCGAGCCTGTTCCCCGATTTCCGCCAGGCGTCGAGGCCACCATTAAGGACATGGACCTTGTCATGGCCGAGATATTCGAGGATCCAGAATGCGACCGTGGCGCTTGTTATGTCGCTCATGTCGCTGTAGTAGACCACGACGTGCGTATCGTTGCCGATGCCGACCTTGCCCAAGAGCCTTTCATATTTCGAGATGTCGCGGAACGCCCTGGATGTCGAATCCCGAAGCGCCCTGCTGCAGGAATTGCCGAAGCTGATGGCGCCCGGGATGTGGCCCTGCGCATAATCGCCGAGGTCCCGGCAGTCCACGACCACCCAGTCCGGTTTGTCGATGTTCTGCTTCACGATGTCCGGCGTAACCAGGAGCTCCGGATTGGCCCATTCGGCCGCAGGCGCCGCCGTGGCCCAGATGGCCAGCGACAGAACGACAGAAGCCGCCCCTGCGACATGCCGTATCGGTAACCTGATCATGCGTTTCCTCCTCTGTTTCACGAGGGCGCTGGCTTTCCGGCCCCCCGAACCTCGGGGTACGGGCCCTGGCGACAGCGCCATTACCGCCGACCCGTCGGTTCGGGATCTCGGCAGCCAGTCGGAGCGAAACAGACGTTCCCGTCGTTGCTATACGAGCGATGATCAAGCCACTTCGCACACGAACCCTCATCCCGCCATGGGAAAGCCTGTTTGCGCCCGTGTGCACTCACACATATAATTATTGGAATATATTATAGGGTTATTCCGCATGATCAATTGGAAATAAGGGCATGGCAGCGCCTGAAGCAGCGCCGGAACCCCAGCGCTAGGAAATCCGGATGCGGCAATTGACACCGTTGATCTCTGTCATCATCCCCAATCGAAACGGGGAGAAGACGATCGGGCTTTGCCTCGAAGCCATTTACAAGTCGGACTACCATCCGTTCGAAGTGATTGTCGTCGACGACCAGTCCGAAGATCGGTCGGTCGACGTGATCCGGCATTTCCCATGCAGGCTGGTTCGGCTTGCGCAACACAGCGGCGCCGCCGCGGCGCGAAATGCGGGAGCGGCCGAAAGCCGCGGAGCAATCCTCTTTTTCACCGATGCCGACTGCCTTCTGGAATCGGGAACACTGTCGGTCGCCGCGGCGGCCCATGCGCGACACGGCACCGGTATCATCGTCGGCGGCACCTACACACCGGATCCGTACGACACTGATTTCTACAGTCGTTTCCAGTCGCTGTTCGTCAATTACTCCGAGACCAAGCACCAGGACGCTGCCGACTATGCGGCCGGCCACGCCATGGTCATCGAGGCCGGGATATTCCGGGAAAGCGGCGGGTTTGCCGCGAAAGGCCTGCCCGTGGCCGAGGATGTCGAATTCAGCCACAGGCTGCGCCGCGCTGGTCACCGCATCGTCATCGAGCCGCAATTGCGGGTCCGGCACATCTTCGGGTTCTCCCTCGGCCGCTCGCTGCGCAATGCTGCGTTCAAGGCGATGCACTGGACCGCCTATTCGATTCGCAACAGGGATATCCTTGCTGATTCCGGGACAGCGTCGATCGAACTGAAGGCGAGCGTTGCCCTCTGGTTTTCGGCCCTGGCCCTTCTCCTGATCGCGCTGATGAGCGGAAACAGCCTTGCCCTGCATCTTGCAGGCTTGCCGGTCATTGCAAGCATGCTGGTCGGCCGCGGCCTGATTCGGGCGTTCTTCGCCGGCGGCGGAACGCCGTTCGGCATCGCCGCCACAGCTTACTTTCTGCTGCTGTTCCCAGCCGCCGTCGGCGTCGGCGTGTTGGCCGGCATATTCCGCCATCTTGCGGTGCCGGGTCTCCTGCGAAAGGGCGGATGACGATGTACTCGGCCCTGCGCCACGTTCCGTCGATCTTTCGGAAACGCCGGCCGATCCAGCTGACGCTCTTCCTCACCCGGAAATGCAATGCCCGCTGCCCCTGGTGCTTCTATCTGAAGAGCCGCACCCCCGCGGCTGCGGGCGCCCCCCTGTCGCTCAGAGAAATCGAGAGGATCTCGAAGTCCCTGGGCCGGCTGCTGTGGGTCGCTTTTTCCGGCGGCGAGGTATTCCTGCGTGAAGACCTCGTCGAGATCAGCGGCCTGTTCCACGATCGCAACCGGCCGCGGGTTCTCCTGCTGCCGACGAACGGCCTGATGCCGGAGTCGATCACGGAGCAGACCCACCGCATCCTGAAGCGTTGCCCGAAGAGCATTGTCGTCGTCAAGGTGTCTCTCGATGGGCTAGACGATGACCACGACGCGTTGCGCGGCTCGCCGGGTGCGTTCGCAAAGGCCCTGGAGACGTACCGCTCGGTCGCCCGCCTGCGCGACCGCTTTGCGAATCTCGAGCTCGGAATCAACAGCGTATTCCTGTCCGAGAACGAGGACCGGATGGACGAGGTCATTGATTTCGTCGCCGGTCTCGACAGCAGGGGCACCCATACCGTGTCGCTTGTTCGCGGCGACCTTGCAGACGCACGGTACCTGTCGGTCGACCCCGCGAAATACCGTCGCACCGCCGACCGCATGCGGCGGGACCTCAAGGTCGGGACGGCGCGGATTCATCGCTTCGCCGGCGCGCGCTTCAAGGCGGCACAGGATATCCTGCAGCGCCGGCTGATCCATCGCACCCTCGTAGAGCAGCGTCGACTGATTCCCTGTTACGCCGGAATTTTGAGCGTCGTGCTGAGCGAAACCGGCGAGCTCCATGCCTGCGAATCGCTGGCCGACAGTCTCGGCAACGTGCGAGCGCACGATTACGACGTCGGCCGGCTCCTCGGATCGGACCGTGCGCAGGCCATCCTCGGGCGGATCGCGGACGGCGCCTGCCACTGCACGCACGAGTGCAATTTCATCATGAACATCATGTTCAATCCGGCGCTGTACCCGGCGCTCGCAAGCGAGTATCTCGGGCTGGCCGGCGCCCGGTCGGGGCCTGTGGCGGCGCCGACGGGCGGCGACGAAACAGCGCCCTGTTGCGCCACAGCCAAAACAGACTCCGCAAGCCGGTAAGCGCCGTCCGGCAATCCTCGAGAGTGCGGATCGAAAGCAGCCTGCGCGCCAGGAACGACGGCCGTGAATAGAATCTCCGGAACGCCAGATGCCGCGCGGCCAGGATCTCCTCGCGCGTCATGGTGTGCGGTACGAAGGCCGCGCCCTGGAAGGTGAAATCCCGCAGGTCTCCGGAGATCGTGCCGAACTCGGCGGCGCGGTCGTGCAGCGGGGTGCCGGGAAACGGCGTGATGGCGTGGAAGTTGGCGAGATCGGGGTCCAGCGCGACCGCGAAATCGATGGTCCTGCGTGCTTCCTCGAACGTCTCGCCGGGAATGCCGAAGACGAACGGTACGGTCACCCGCAGCCCGGCGGCCCTGGCGTCGACGACGGCGGCTCGAATCTGTTCCAGCGTCGCCCCTTTGCGGATCGTATTCAGGTTCTTCTGAACGCCGCTCTCGCCTCCGATCAGCACTGCCCAGCAACCCGCCCGCCGCATCGCGCGGAACAGAGCCGCGTCCGCCTGGTTGGCGCAGACCGATGCGAACCAGGTAAAGTCGAGTCCACGTCGGATGATTTCGTCGCACAGGTGGAGCGCGCGGTCGCGATCCGCGGCCAGGGAATCGTCGATGAACTTGATCTCGCGGTAGCCCTCGTCAAGGACATGTTCGATTTCCGCCATCACGTTCTCGACGCTGCGGTATCGCACCCCGCGCCTGCCGCTCGTGCGGTCGCGGTCCATCTGGAAGCAGAACAGGCAGCGGCGGTCGCAGCCGCGCGACGTCGTGACGATGGCCACGGGTTTGCGCCGGTAGGTGGCCGGGGCCGGGATGTAGCGGCTGCGATCGCCCAGCAGCTCGCGGGCCGGGAAGGGCAGGGAGTCGAGGTCCTCGATCAGCGGCCGCGGCGGGTTGCGGACGATGTGGCCGCCGTTCCATGCAACGAGACCGGCGACACCGGCGAGGTCGCGGCCGGATTCGCGCCGCCCGATCGCCTCGACGACGGTTTCCTCGCCCTCGCCGACCACGACGGCGTCCACCGCGCCGCCGCCCTCGGCGAGGCATGCGTCCGGCGCGGCGGTCGGGTAGGGGCCGCCGACGCATGTCCAGATCGAAGGATCCAGCGACTTGATATCGGTTGCCGTCCGCAGCGCTGCGGGCCAGCCGAACGTGGTCGAATAGATGCCCGCAACACCGGGCTGCAGGTCGCGGATGCGCTGCAGGATCTCCGCGTGGTCGAGGAACGAGCCGTCGAGGAACGCAACGTCATGTCCCGCCTTGAGGAGGCAGGCCCCGACATAGAGCGATCCGAGCGGCTGCCAGTAGTTGATCTGCGAGACCGCGGTCCGTGTCGGGAAGATCTCCTCGGGCGTCCAGGCCGGAATGATCAGCGCGCATCTCATGGGACGGCCTCGGTCGCGTCCCGTGTGCTGTTTCCGCGCAGGCGCGCGGCGTTCGCGGCGATCGCATTCGCTGCCGCAATGCCCGACTCCATGGCGTGGTCCATGTTGAAATAGCAGAACCGGCCGCCGCGCCCGATCACCTGCAGATTGCCGAACCGGGCCAGGTAATCGCAGATCCTGCGCCGGTTCGCATCGTGGCCGAGCTCGAACAGCGGGTACGCCTCGGGAACCCGGAGCACCAGGCCGTCGATCACGTCCCGGCGGTTGATCAGCCCGAGATCCGCCAGACTGTCGACCGTCTTGCGCACGAGCGCGCCGTCTTCGGCCTGCCAGCAGGCATCGCCGCGGAAACAGAAGTGCTCCGTCACCAGCAGCGTCTTGCCCGGCGGCGCCATGTCGCGGCTCCAGTTGGTCGGCTCGTGAATCCGGCCGAACGGGATCGCCGGCTCGGGCACGTAAATCCAGGTCTGGTCCGTGACCCGCGGGCGATCGAGCAGGACGGCGACGACGACGAGGTCGCGGAATCGCAGCGCCGCCGCCGCGTCGGCGATCTCGGCGGGCGGTCTCGGATTCAACAGGCGTACCAGGGCCGACAGCGGGATGCTCGAGGCGAACGCATCGGCGCGCAGGATGACACGGCTGGCGCCGTCACGCTGCAGGACAACGCTCTCGATCCTGCCTCCCGAATGATCGAGTCGCGCGACCGTCGAGCCCGTGCGAACCCGGCCGCTGCCCTCGATCTGCCGTCGCAACCCGTCGGCGAGCTGGCCGATGCCTTGCGGCGGGTAGAGGAACCTGCGGGCCAGGGTCCGCACGGTCCCGGAGTTGCCGCCGAACAGCGCGTCGCGCAGGGCGGCCCGGACCGACAGGCCCTGGATCCGCCATTCCGCCAGCTCCCGGGCCAGGCGATTGCACGGCACGCCCCAGACCTTTTCGCTGTAGTCCCTGACGAAGATGTCGAACATCGTGCGACCGAAGCGGCGCACGAGCTCATCCTCGAAGGATACGATCTCAGGCTTGCGGACATGGTGGCGAATCCGCCCGGCGGCGAAACTGGACAAAACGGCTGCCGCCGTACCCATGCCGAGTCCCCCCAGCGCGTTCAGGGGGCGCCAGGGATAGTCGAAAAATCGCCCGTTCATGAGGATCTTGCTGGAGCGCTCGACCTCCAGGACGTCGTTACCGAGCGCCGAGCGCACGAGCCGCTCGACGATCTTGTTCTCGGTATGGAACCGATGTCCGCCGAGGTCGAACCGAAAGCCGTCATGCGCGATTGTCCGGGCAAGGCCACCGACCGTGGCGTCCCGTTCGGCGACCGTGACGTCGAGCCCCGCGCGCGACAACAGGCTGCCGGCGGTCAGCCCCGCCAGCCCGGCGCCCAGGATCACGACGTCTCGCGGTTCCCGGGCGGGCGGCCGCCGCGCCGCCGTCTGCGTCGGCGGGACGCTCATTCCGCCGTCAGGCTCTTGTAGTAGTCCTGCAGTTCCGGATCCAATTGCTCGGCACCACCCTGGCTTGCGGCAGGCGCACCGTATCCACCCGTTTCGGCGGCCTGGAAGTACCCTGGCTCGACCCCGGTCCGCGACGATGTGGCATAGCCGAGCAGCCCGGCAAGGACGCTTCCCGTTACGACGGTCAAGACCCAGAGTACGGTTCGCACGGTATCGCTCCTCATCTGCCTTCGGCTTCCATGTCCATGCGCCGTGCCGTCGCCGCGCGCGCTATTCGCCCTGGCCCCCGCCTGGTTCCAGGGACAGGCTGCGGTAGTATTCCTCGAGGTTCTCGTCCAGGCCGCTTTTCGGCCCGGCCTCCCCGTCGCCACCGCCGATCATGCCGACTTCGACCATGGGCGGGACGCTGTACCCCATCAGGAACCCGGTGAAGATCCCTGTAACGAGGATTATGGCCCACAGACTGTTGCTCATCCTGGTTCCGTTCCTTCCTGTCGGGAGCCGCCGCATGCGCGGCCACCGCCGGCGACGCCCGGCATCGGGGTCAGGCCTTGCGGATCTCCCATTTGAATTTCCCGGCCTCGTCGTTCCTGGCGATGATCTCGTCGCCGGTGTTCTCGCACATCGTGGCGATGGACTCGCCGGAAGACGGGTTGTCGAACAGAACCTCGATGACGTCGCCGGCCTTCACCTTTTCCAGGGCCTTCTTGGTGTAGATCTGCGGATGGGGACAGACATAACCCTCCACGTTCAGCCGGAACACGCCGTCGGATTTTTTCTCGAATTTCATTCTGCGTCTGCCCTCCTTGGCTGTGGCCGCTAGAAATCACTGGCGGCGAACTGCCTGGCCATCTTCCGCTCGGTCCACCAGTTGAAGAATCTCACGCCGACGAAGGCGCCGCCGATCATGCCGAGACCGAACAGCCACCCCGACGGATCGCCCTGCGAGACCCGGACGAAGAAGGCGCCGACATTGCAGCCGAGGCCGAGGCGCGAGCCGATGCCCATCAGTGCGCCGCCGATCATGGCCCAGGTCGCCAGTTCCAGCGTCGGCTTCTTGAAGCGGAATTCGTTGTTCAGGAGCGCCATCACGGCCGCCCCGCCGATCAGCGCCAGCGACATCCAGTCGGCCGGGTTGATGGCTGGGTTGGGAATGCCGTTGACGAAGCCGAAATAAATGTTGTCCATGTTCTCGGTGCCGAGCTTCTGGAATACCCAGCCGACCCACTGCGCTTCCTGGGTCGTCACGTACCAGTAGCCGGGGTCGAACACGGTGCCGTTGACCGAAATCCCGAAATCGAACCCCATGCGCTCGAGCAGGGTGCCGGCGTTCTTGACGCCGAATTTCACCCGCAGCCCCTGGATGACGAACATATGCAGCCCGGCCGCGATGCCGAGGATCAGGCCGGCGATGGCGGTCCGCTTGTTCGCCGTGATCATCGCCCAGTAGCCGGCCAGCTCGTCCATGAGCGTGGGCGGCGGAAGCCCTTCCTTCTCGCGCCGGCGCATCCGGCTTTTCCGCGCCCAGATGACGTAGACGACGATCAGCAGCGCGGCCGCCGGCAGGATGACGCCGAGGAACAGATTGCCGAGGAAGGCGCCGACGACGGATTCGTTGGACCAGCCGGACATCTGCGCGAAGGTCGTGACCGGCTGGTTCCAGACATAGCCGGCGAGATACTGGTCGACCCAGCCGTCGCCGACATTGATCGAGTCGGGCAGGCCCTTCGAGAGGGCCGACTCGCGCCACGACGCCGGGACCAGCTTGTTGGTCCACCCGCCGACGTCGACGAACAGCGCCTGCGTTA
>JABAOD010016523.1_pt1 | contig 22717 bp, 23 predicted proteins | sample 7062151 | NCBI WGS metagenome assembly JABAOD01 (sample SAMN14538626, study PRJNA623070) | marine sediment metagenome | biome: marine biome [ENVO:00000428]; feature: marine pelagic biome [ENVO:01000023]; material: deep marine sediment [ENVO:00002113] | place: India: Gulf of Khambhat ... | reverse complement strand
GGTCTCCATGTCCCGCCCCTGCAGATTCATGTCAATGCTGCGTCCGCCGGCAAAGCCGCCGAACAACGATGCGCGTCGGGCAAACGCCAAGGTATCGGGAAAGCCATGGATTGCTTCGTTTATCGCCGGCAACAAATCGATGGCGTGTCGGTCGTCCTCGGCACGCGCCCCCATGAATACGCCGGCGGGAAAGGCAACAAAGAAATAGTGCTTGATCTTCGGGTGCTTTTCGCCAGTGAGGTACGGCCCCATACGCTCGGCAATCACTTGCCCCATTTCCTTCTCGATATGATCCATGTTGACGCCCGGGGGCGGCAGAATAAAAGCGAATACCAAATTCCGATTGCCTTCGGGCAGGTAGTCCGCCTTCGGTACCAGCAGCAGGCTTACGATAAGTGGGAAACTGATCAAGACACCGATCCACGATGCCCGAAGCATACGGGTGTCGGTGAGTCTCATAATCAGACGCGTACCGGCCTGCCACCAGTTGGCGTGGCGGTCGTGCAGCTGCAAACGTGTGAGCCATTGGCTCGCGGCCGTTGGAATAACCGTAAGCGCAACCAGCAGCGATGTCGTCACGGCCGCCGTGATAGTCAAGGCCAGATCAGCAAATAGCTGGCCCGACTCGTCCTTCAAGAACACGACCGGCAGGAAGATCGCCACTGTCGTCGTCGTCGACGCCAGCAGTGCTCCCCATACCTGGGTGGCTCCCATCAACGCCGCGTGTTCTCCTTTCTCGCCACGTTCGCGCAAACGCACGATGTTCTCCAGCACGACGATCGCGGCATCGAGCACCATGCCGACGGCGAAGGCGAGGCCGGCGAGCGAGATGATGTTTAGCGTGTGACCGGTGGTATCGAGGACGATAAACGCGGCGGCCAAGGACAGCGGAATCGACATTGCCACCATCAGTGTGGCGCGGAAGCGTCGCAGGAACCACCACAACACACACACGGCAAGCACAATGCCAAGGCTGAGATTATTACGCAGCATTTCGATGGAGCGATGTATGTAAATCGTTTCGTCATACACCTGCTCAATCGACAGCCGCGCACGATCCAATGGGCCCTCCGCGAGCTCCGCCGCCGCCTCCTGTAGGCCGCTCATTACCTCGAGCACGTTGACACCCGCCTCGCGGTGGGCGTTGACGGCGATCGCCGGCGTTCCCTTAGTAATGACGAAGCTACGGCGGTCTTCCATACGCACGTCGATCTCGGCGAAATCACGCAGCAAGACCGGCCGGCCGTCGCGCCACTCGAGCACGAGCTCGCCCATGGTCGTCGGGTTGAAGGCGCCGGCGAATCGCACCGTGTAGCGGCGCTTACCGACATCGACGGTGCCAGCGGAGATGTTTTCGTTGCCGCCAATCAGGCGCGCCGCCACCGGAAACTCTATACCGAGGCTCGCGGCCTTGTAGGGATCAAAGGTAATGCGTACCTCGCGCTTGCGCCCGCCCCGCACTTCCGATAGCGCTACCCCGCGCACGCGCTCGAAACGCGTCTGAACTACTTCCTCGACGTAGTCGAGGTAACTCTGAATATCGCGCGTGTTGCCATCCTTAGTCTTAATAATGAACCAGGCTATCGGGCGGCTACGACCACCGACGGTGCTGAGCACAGGTTCGTCGGCGTCCTCCGGGTAGCGCGGAACCCGGTTGAGGCGATTTAGCACCTCCACCAGGCCGCGCTGCAGGTCGAAGCCGACGACGAACTTGATGCTGATCTCGCCCTGACCACGACGTGCATTGGACAAGAGCTCGGTCATGCCCGGCAGACCGCGCAACACCTTTTCCTGGGGCTCGATGATTTCCGCCTCCACCTCCTCGGGTGCAGCCGCACGCCATGTCGTCGTGATGGTGACCTCTGGCTGCTCGACCTCGGGTGTGAGCTGGATCGGCAAGCGGCTCAGGCTGATCAAGCCGAACATGATCACGAGTAACACGCCCACCAGTGTTGCTACCGGATTGCCGAGTGCTGCGCGAGTAACAATCACGGCTTCGGTAGGGCGCTCAGGACCTGGACCTTTTGTCCGTCGCGCAAGCGCTCGCCGCCACGAATGACGACACGATCACCGGGCTGAATTTCGTCCATGACTTCGATGAACTCTCCTGCCGCGATTCCTGGGGTCACCGTCACGCGCTCGGCAGTGTCGTCATCGCGAATGCGAAATACACTAGTGCCAGTACGCCGCAGCACCAGCGCGTCGCGTGGTACGGCAATGACTTCGCGCGCGGCCGCCGTGGGCACTTCGACGCGCACGGTCTGACCTGCCGGCCATTTCGCATTGCTGAGTGTCAGGCGCAGCTCGTAGAGACGCGAGCGGTCATCGCCGACCGGCACGATAGTGCGCACCTTCGCGCTCACGCGTTCGGGGCTGGCCATGAGATTGAGCTCGCTGCCTTGGCGGATGAAGCCAAGCGCGTCGGCCGGCACACGTGCCTGCACTTCGAGCGCGCGTGGATTCACGAGCCGCACAATGGCGGCGCCACTCTCGGCCCATTCCCCTGGTTGCAAGATACGCTCGGTCACCACGCCCGCGAATGGTGCACGGATCACCGTGCGCTGCAACTGTTCTCTGGCGCGCATCACGCGTGCCTGCGCCGCCGCGAGCTCACCACGGGTCGCATCGCGATTGGAAACCGCTTGGTCTAGATTGCTGGGCGTCACGATCTTACGATCGACCAGCGGCCGCAGGCGCTCGACTTCTTGCGTGTAGTACGCCAGACGTGCCTGCTCGCGCGCAATACTCGCTTCATGCTCGGCGAGTTCTTCGCGCACCAGGGTGTCGTCGAGGCGGGCGACGACCGCGCCCTTTTGCACCTGCGTGCCTATTTCGGCGACATGCACCAGACGACCTTCCACTTCAGCGGCCAGTTTCGCGTCGTCGCGACTGATGACGGCACCCGGAAACCAGGTAACGGGTGCCAACAGACGAAGCTCTGCCTTGGCGACGATCACGGGCGGAGGAGGTGTCCCCGGCTGGGCGTGGGCGAACGGCGCAAGGCTCGCCAGCAAGGTGAGCGTGCACAGGCCCCCTACAAGAGACCGCGCCCAGTATGCGCCAACGCTGCTCACGCCGCGCACGTTACCGTGAATTTGCACAGAAAATCAAAACCCGGCTTAGTAACAATGCAAATTGGAGGGATTGTCCAATCAGAGCCCCGCTGTAGCCGGTAAGTTCCGCTTTTCGCAAAGCTTGGCTCTCGAGTCCGCCCACGACCACGGCACCACGCCACCCGGGGTTAAACACGCTTAGTTTACTGCTTTACAGCCGGTGGTGCCCGGCACCACCCTGGGTCGAGCAACATCCGCAAAAGGACGAAAAAAGGAGCGGCTAGTGCCGCTCCTTTTCTCGCTGCCGGTCTGGCGATTACCTTAACCAGCCGCATAGGGCCCAGGTTGTCGGCAGGGGTCAAGCATCCCAGATATCCGCGCTGATGCTACGGTACCACCCCTCGGCGTAACGCGCTTCTTTCCGCCGGAACTCCGCATCCGCGTCTTTCGGGCTCACACCACCCGCCCCTTTGACGCCGGTGATCACACCGTCTTGCAGGCGGTAGACGGCAGCGACGGAGACGCTGTAGTCGGGCGTCACCAGACTGTAGCAGGTGTTGACGTAGGACGGATCCGGCATCTTCGCCCCGCGGAAGCTCTCGATGATGGCGGCGGCGCACACCTTGGCTTGACTGCTGGCAGCGTAGCCGGATTTCGGCATCTTGCCGGCAAGGCTGGCATCGCCGAGGACATGGACGTCCTTCTGCATCTTAGACTCGAAGGTGCGCTGATCGATCGGACACCAGCCGTCTTTGTTGGCGAGCCCACCTTTCAGCGCGATGCCGCCCGCCGACTGTGGCGGCACTACGTTCAGGACATCGGCCTTCACCGGATCACCGAAAGTCGGATACACGGTCTTGGTCTTGGCATCCACGCGATCGATCAGGCCGCCGTCCGAACCCTTCACCCACTCGATCATGCCGGGGTAGAACTTGTTCCAGCCGTCGACGAACAAGCCCTGCTTGGCGAATTTGTCCTTCGCATCGAGAATAAGGATCTTCGAGCGCGGCTTGTTCTGCTTGAAGTAGTGCGCAATCATGCACGCGCGCTCGTACGGCCCCGGCGGACACCGGTACGGGTTCGCCGGTGACGTGATCACCACTACGCCACCGTCTTTCATGGCTTCGAGCTGCTTACGCAACAGTACGGTTTGCGGGCCGGCCTGCCAGGCGTGCGGGGCGAGCTCGCTTGCCGCCTCGTCATAGCCCTGAATAGCGTTCCAGCGCATGTCAACGCCTGGAGAGACGACCAGGCGATCGTACTTAAGGGTCTTGCCACCGGCGAGCGTGACCTTGTGGGCAGCCGCATCGATCGACACCGCGCTACCCTGAATGACCTTGACGCCCCATTTGCTACGCAGCGCGTCATAGCCGTGCGTGATGAAATCCATGTTGTACAGACCGCCCAGCACCGCATTGCTGAACGGGCAGGTGACGAACTTGGCCTCGCGTTCGACGAGAGTGACCTTGATGCTCGAGTCCAACTTGCGCAGGTATTTGGCGCAGCTCGCACCTCCGAAGCCACCGCCGATAATGACCACACGGCCACCTTTCTTGCCCGAAGCGACTAGCGGCCAACCCACGGCTGATGTTGCGCTGGCCACACCGACCAGCTTAATGAAATCTCTGCGCGAATAATTGCTCATGACTGTCTCCCTTACTTGAGACTCGCAAAATACTGTGCGATTAGCTTGATCTCTTCGTCCGTATAGCCCTTCATGTGGCGTATCATCATCGTCGATTCAAGCTTGCCATCACGGAATTCCATAAGGGTCTTCTCCAGTACCGCAGCCTCCTTGCCAGAGATGCTGGGGATCGACCCCGGACTCTTCCCGTCCGTGCCATGGCAACCGGCGCAGGCAACGCTCAACATCTGCCCACGAGTCATTTGGTCTGCATGGCTCACTGCCACCAGCGTTAGCCAACCTGCAATCCCGGCTAGCGTCAGAGTGAAAAACATGAAACGCTGTCGCATCGTTCACCTCCTTATTTTTCGTCTAGCGGTATGCCGCCCCAGATAGGGCCATAACAGAGCATGGGTGCCCGAACTCTGTCCTTGAGCTAGATCAAGTCTGCTCCTGTTTTACCTCAAGGGGAAGCCTTTTTTGGGCGGTAGCCATCGACTGCTTCGCTCACCGCGAGACCGATGCAGGCTCTAAACAGGCCGCCAGGCCGTCGATCAACGTCGGGTAACGCAGCACCACCCCAAGCTCGTTGCGCATACGGGTGTTGTCGAGCCGCCTGGACTCGGACAGATAGGACAGCATCTCCGCGCTCAGGGCGCTTTTCGCCTGCTGCAGACTGACTTGTAGCGGGCGCGGCAAGCCGACCGCGTCGGCCACGCGATTGAAGTAGTCGGTCATCGTCGTCGGGTGGCCGTCGCTGATGTTGTAGAGACAGCCCGCGTGGTCGCAATCCGCCGCTGCCAGGCAAGCGCTCACCAGATCGTCGACGTGCACCCGGTTGCTCCAGGGTGATTCCCGTTCCGACAAAACCGGCAGGCCTTTTTGCAAGCGCTCGATCGGCAGCCTTTCGGGGCCGTAGATCCCGGCGACACGCAGGATCATGATCGGCACACCCACCTCTTCACCCCAGGCTTGCAATGCCCGCTCGGCAGCTAGGCGTCGGCGCGCCCGGTCAGTCTGCGGGTTCGGTGGGCGCTGTTCATCGATCCATTGGCCGCCACAGCCGCCATAGACGCCGGTGGTACTGATAAGCACGAGGCGCGCTGGTGGCGCGTGTGGCCGCAGCGCTTCTAAGAACGCGTCCATGCGTGGATCGCTAATGCCCGTAGACGGTGGGGGAGCGAAATAGTAAACACACGCACCTGCAAGCCGCAGCGCCTGCAAGGAGTGGGGGTCGTCCAGATCGCCGGCCACGGCCTCTATACGCGCTGCCTGCAACCGTCCGACGCTGGCCGATGACCGTGCAAGCGCCCGCACGTGCGCCCCGCGCTCCCGTTCGCGCAGCGCGACCGCCATACCGACGTAGCCACAGCCGACAATGAAAATCTGACGCCTCATCCGCTACAGACAAGCTACTCAGCGCTTGGGGGACGCGCTACCCGGTTTGGCGGGGGTTTCGTTCTTCTCTGCCGGCCAGTTTCGAATATGCACGTCGCGTTGCGGGAAGGGGATCTCGATGTCCTGCGCGCGAAATGCCTTATCAATGGCAAAATTGAGGTCGCTAATGACGATTCGGCGCATATCTATATTGTTGATATGACAACGCAGCTCGAAGTCGAGCGAGCTCTCCCCAAATGCCAGAAACAGCACCCGCGGCTGCGGTGAGCTGCCGTCATTGATAATTTCCTCATGCTCTGCAGCCAATTTCAGCAATATGTCGCGAACTTTCTCTGTATCGCTGCCATACGCCACGCTAACAGGTATGCGGATACGGCCGCGCGGATCCTTGAGCATCCAGTTCGTGACCTGACTGGAAATGAGGTCCGAGTTCGGTACGATCACATCGGCGCGATCAAAGGTCTGGATTTCGGTCGAGCGGATGCGGATGCGTTTCACGTAGCCTTCCGTAGTTCCGACGACGATCCAGTCGCCGGTCTTGATCGGCCGTTCGAAGAGCAAAATCAGGCCGGACACGAAATTGTTGACGATCGTCTGCAGGCCAAAGCCGATACCGATGGACAGCGCGCCGGCGATGATGGCGAGATTGGTGAACTCGAAACCCGAGACCGCCAAGGCGATGAGCACCGCCAGCGCGACAGCGACATAGCCACTCATCGTCACTGTCGCCTCGCGCGCGCCACGATCCATTCGCGTCCTGGGCAACCATTTGCGCTTCAAGCGACTACGCAACCAGCCGCCGAAGCCCAAAAGCACCGTCAGCGTAATGATGGCAAGCACGATGCGTGCGGGATTCACCGTCAACGAACCGACGGTGATCCCGTTCACCGCCCATTTGTAGAGCTGTTGTTGGAGGGCCTCGGGCAACCCCCAGATCTCGAGCAGCCAGACGACGAGCACGGCCCATAGAAAGAGCGTGACAATCAGCCGGGCCCATAGCAGGCCCGGCACGGGGTCACCCGGTTGCAAGGCCAGCGCCGTGCGCACCCGCCTATGCCAGGCGTGGCGGCCTTTATCGAGCCCGTCGTGCAGTTCCCAAAGCAAGCGTGACACCAACCACAAAATGCCAAAGGCTATGAGCGTGCCGAATACAGCGCGCGTGGCGGATACGAAGAGGTTACGATAGCCCGCCAGCTCAGCAACCAGCAGCCCGAGTAACACAACCGCCAAGCCCACGCGAAGCCATCGTGTCTTGGCCAGCGCCGGGATCCGACCGAGTAACCAGAATGCCCACGCCAGATTGACGAATAACACCACGGCAAAGACGGCACGGGCGAGAAACAGCACCGGATCCGGCAGGCTGTGGGTCAACAAGGAAGCGAACAACAGATAGCCCAAGAACGCCAACAGCACAAAGACCTTCAGACGGCGGGCGAGTGCCTTGCCGACATCGGGTGGAAACGGCAGCCATGCTGCGGCAGGGGGGCGTGGCCAAAGAAACACATGGATCAAAGCGAGCGTGAGGAAATACGGGGGAAGGCCGTAGGCCAGCACACTGAGATAGGGAATTGGTCGCGCCTGCCANNCCAAGAAGAAAATGCTGGCCGCGATGCCCGACAATAGATAGGGCGCGTAGTGAGCAAAGGTGGCTACCAGCGATCGGCCGAGCTGACTCGAGAGATTCGTGTGCCACCGATGACGGCGTACCCAGCGCACGAGACCGTGGCGTAAAAAACCGCCGACGAGAAACGCGGCGGCAACAATCACGGCAAGGAACGCGAGTCTACGTGCGGACAGATGATCGATACCACTGTGCACACGGATGAACACACCGGTCGCTGCCAGAAGCGTCTCCCGGTTTAGCTGTTCATCCTTCAGCAGCGCTAAGGCACTCGGCCCGCGGGCAAGAAAGTGCTGCGCTCGCAGCTGCTGCTCAAGCCCCGTAATTTTCTTTGTTAGCTCATCGCTACGCTGAATCACCACACTGCAAGTCGCCAGACGATTGTCCTGCGCCGTTTTCTCTTCTCCTAGCGTCTTGCGCTGGCGGGCAACCTCTTCAGGCTCCTTGGGGCCGGGTACGCCGAGCGCCTCCAGGTCCTTGTTAAGCTTCTGAATCGTTTTTTCCGTCGCCGGCACACATGCAGTGGCGCGTGTCTTGAGTTCGTCAATCTGCTTGAGCCACTGTCCCACCAACTCGACGTCGGATACGCCGCGTTCAAGTGCGCGCTCGATGCGATCGAGATGCTCGACCATTGCCTTGGGTTCATCTTCCTTCTTATCTTCCTCGGCCGCCGCCACTGCACCGCTGAACAAGATAAGAGCGAACAAGGCGAGGCACCAAACCCATAATCGATAACCGGGCACCTGTCTGTTTGTGACGACAACTGCAAATAATGCAGACATACGGCGTTGCTTCCTGCTCAGGCCAACGAGTTGAATCGCGATCCAGGGCCGCTAATCGTATCATTTTCCCGCTGACATGAACGACTGCGCGGTCGCACCCGGTAACTGGGCCTACACTTCGCGGTGCCAGTGGCCCCGATGCTGCCAGCGGGTTAAGCTAGCGCTTATGCACGTCGCCTTGATTTCACATCCGGATTGTCGCAAGCACGAGATGGGTGCACGTCACCCCGAACGTCCTGCGCGCCTCGATGCGATCAACGACCAGTTGAGGGCCTCGGGCTTGGACGGTTTGTTAGCACATTACGATGCGCCGGCAGCAACGCGCGAACAGCTAGAACGCGTGCATGACGCCGATTACATCGACTGGATCTATGCACAGGCACCCAAGGAAGGTGTCGTGTGGTTAGACGCCGATACCGGCATGAATGAATTCAGCTTGAGCGCGGCGCTGCATGCGGCCGGCGCCGTCGTCGAGGCGGTTGAGGTCGTGATGTCAGGTAAAACCAAGGCAGCATTCTGCTCGGTGCGTCCGTGCGGGCACCATGCGGAACGCCGACGCGCTATGGGCTTTTGTCTCTTTAACAACATTGCCGTGGGTGCCGCGCATGCGCTTGCCGTGTATGGGATCAAACGTGTCGCAATCGTCGACTTCGACGTCCACCATGGTAATGGCACAGAAAACATCTTTCGCAACGAACCGCGCGTGTTTTTCTGCAGCAGCTTCCAGTATCCTTTTTATCCCGGCACCGGTGCTGACACTGTGAGCGATCATATTGTCAATATTCCCTTGCCGGCGGGCGCTGGCGGAAACGAGTTTCGCGCGGCCGTGAAGAGTCGCTGGCTAGAACCTCTCGACACATTTCGACCGGAACTTATGATGGTGTCGGCGGGATTCGATGCCCATGCCGAAGATCACATGGCCATGCTCAATCTGGTGGAAGCAGACTACGCCTGGATCACCGACCAGATCAAAGGCATTGCCGAGCGACACGCTGAAGGACGGATTGTTTCAGCACTCGAGGGCGGTTATGACCTATCCGCCCTGGGGCGGAGTGTGGTCACCCACCTCAATCATCTCATTGGCAATCGCGGCTGAGTGGCGGCGCAGACATCGGTCGAGGACATAACGCCTGCTGCTGGCCGCACTCCCACCACAATGGCGTCTGCAAGCAAAGTCACTGCGCTGTTGCTCAAGCAATATCCCCGGCCGACACTGGCGCTCAACTACTCAAACGCGCTCGAGCTGCTTGTGGCCGTGATCCTTTCTGCCCAATGCACAGATGCCCGCGTAAACGCAGTAACCAAAAATCTCTTCAAAAAGTACAAGAGCGCAAAACACTATGCCAGCACGAATCCTAAAGTGTTTGAACAGGAGATCCGATCGACCGGTTTCTATAGAAACAAGGCCAAACTGGTTATCAACTGTTGCAAGAAGCTAGTGGAGGATTTCAGTGGCAAAGTACCCACGACGATCGAAGAGATGGTCACGCTACCCGGCGTTGGCCGAAAGACGGCGAATATGGTGCTGGGCAATGTGTACGGCAAGCCAGGCATCGCTGTCGACACTCATGTACTGCGGGTCAGCAATCGCCTGGGCTTGGCGCAATCAAAGAACGCTGACGACGTCGAGCAAGCCCTGATGAAACGGATAACGAAGGACAAGTGGACTGCCTTCAGTAATGCCATGATCTTGCATGGTCGGGAAATCTGCACGGCGCGCAAACCCCGCTGCGGCGACTGCAGCCTGTACAAGGAATGCNNTAACTAGAACCTATCTCAAAACACCGTCCTAGCCCCGTCGCTCTTGAATAAACGCAGAGGTCGCGGAGACCCCAAGGACGCCGACGAAACCAACAATGCTTTATCTTCAAGACTTCTTTGCGTCCTCTGCGGCTTGGCGTTCTCGGCGTTTTTTCCAGGGTGTCATGGCTTGCTCAGCCGTCTTCGATTTTGAGACAAATTCTAGCGAGGCTCGAACCAGGCACTTAGCTCCCTGACGGACAGCTGATCGAGCCGAGTCACGACACGATCAGCCGCATCCAGCGCGACCGGAGCGTTGGTCGTTGCGACCGCGACCACTTTCATGCCAGCGGCATGGCCCGCCTCGATACCCACAATAGCGTCCTCGAAAACCACGCAGCGCGTGGGCGGCACTGCAAGCTTTTGCGCTGCCAACAGAAAGACCTGCGGATCCGGCTTGCCTCTAGAGACGTCCTCGGCGGAAATGATGGCGTCGAAGCAATCGCCAAGCTGGATCAGATCCAGAGCGACTCTGATGTTCTCGTAGTCCGTAGATGAAGCAATTGCGCACGGAATCGCGGCCGCCCTAAGCGCGGTCAGAAACTCCGTTACACCCGGTAGCGTTTCGATACCCGCGTCCTGCAGAATGGCGCGGTACAGGGCTTCCTTGCGTTGGGACAGCCGCGCAATCTCAGTGTCATCCGCTGTCCAGCCGAGCACTTCCGGTATGATGCGATCATTCTTCATGCCGAAACCCTTGCGGAATGCATCAGGCAGCATTGGTCTCTTTTCTTCTTTCGCCAATCGCGCTCCCAGGCGTCTTGATGCTGCCTGATCGAGTTGGTAATCACACCGTCCCAGTCAAAGATGGCCGCCCAAGGGGCAATACGCGAGTCGGCCGGTTTCTTTTGCCCAGCAGTCTTTTCTTCGACATATAGCGTCGGCTCCTCAATCCAGCCGCCGTGGCATACGGGGCACTTTGCCGGCTTTCGCAGCTTTTGCGTGCGGAAAGTAAAGCCGCATTTCCTGCACCGCGCGGGACTCACCACGACGCGGTAGGCGGAGCGCTTGAGGCTCTTGAGGAGGTGCTTGATATCCTGCTCTACATCTCTTGGATGGGCTTCCAGCAGGCGCGCAAGCCCGGTCACCGACGTTGGGCCCTGCGAGAGCATTTCAATCAAGTCCTTGCGGAACATCGTTGGACTCCAAGTCTCCCGCCCCGGTAGGACATCGGCATTGATCTGGCTCAATTTCGTCGGCCGACGTTAGTCCTATAGTCTTGCACACGACGCGGGGCGTTGAGCTATGGATCTGTCGCTGAACCAACAGGTGGCCGATAAGCTGCGTGAAGCCGCAGATCTGCTTCAGCAGCAAGGCGCGAACCCTTTCCGGGTGGGCGCCTACCGTCGGGCGGCCGATACGATCGCCTGCTTACAGCGGGACCTGCGCGACATTCTACACACCGAAGACATTGACGGCTTGACCGCGCTTCCAGGAATCGGTATCGGCATTGCGACGGCGATTGACCAGATCCTGCGCACCGGACGCTGGGCACAGTTGGAGCGTCTGCGCGGTACCCTCGATCCGGTAAAACTCTTCCAAACCGTCCCTGGCATTGGTAGAAAGCTGGCCGAGCACGTTCACGATACGCTGCATGTCGACACGCTCGAAGGGCTGGAGATAGCGGCGCACGATGGGCGCTTACAGAATGTCCCCGGTGTGGGGCCGCGCCGTGCCGCCGCTTTGCGTGCGACGCTGGCGTCCATGCTCGGTCGCGTCGGCGCGGCGCGCCTGCCGCGCGCCGACGGGCCGAGCGTTGACGTCATTCTGCATGTGGATCGCGAGTACCGTAAGGCAGCGCAAGCCAAACGATTACCCATGATTGCGCCGAAGAGATTTAATCCGCGAAACGAAGCTTGGCTGCCGATCTTGCACACCGATCGCGACAATTGGCATTTCACAGTGCTTTACTCAAACACGGCAAGAGCCCATGAGCTCGGCCGCACGCACGACTGGGTGGTCGTCTATTTCTACGACGACCATCATCAGGAGGGCCAATACACGGTCGTGACGGAGACCCGCGGTCCGCTGGTTAACAAGCGCGTAATACGCGGCCGCGAGGCGGAGTGCCGCGCCTACTACGGTCGCCATGAAATACTCGGGGCGCGAAGTTAGGGCGAGACTAACCCTCGAGAGCCTCTGCCTGTCTCTGCCCGAGGCGCTTTCCAAACCACTTCGCGACCAGACCGCGAGGTTCCTGCGTACCCGTTAGCAGATACTGCAGTGTGTACTCATTATTCAGAGCAGCGTCGACCAGGCGTTGCGCATGCCGCGTCCCGCAAAACAATACCTCGTCTCCAGCCGCAAGCACCTGTGAGCGCCCGGGTATGACCTCGGGCTCGTGATCTCGACATAGGACCAGGGCCACAGCGCTGATGCTACGATCGCGATGCAAATGATCGCGCATCAGATCGCCGAGAGTTACTGAGTATCCCTTTGCCTGCAATGCCATCAGCGATGGCGCACCGGCGTCATTGATACTGCTGGTCCACAAGCGCGGCGGGTGGTCGCCGACCGTGTTCGTAATATCCGCAATGATCTTGTTCAACAGCGGATCGCGATGCTGACGCAAGTGCTCGAAAAACGGTTGCGTAAGGGGAGAAAGCAACCGAAACAGGATACTGCGTGCCGTGACAAGACTCGGTTGCATGATCAGATCGGCATCCGCCGCGCTGAAGGCGAGCTCGTTCTCGTGGTGATTTTGGCGCACGATCGAGCAGGCCCTGGGGTTGAGCGATCGTGCAGTCAACAAGATGCCGAGATTGTCGGAGTCACTGTCGGTGGCGGCCACTACGCCGACCGCTCGATCGATGCCGGCCTTGTGTAGGGTCTCCGCATTCGTGTAACCGAGTACTTTGTCCTCAGCGGGCAGATCTTCTGCGCCCTCCATATCCGGATCGATGATCACGGTGCGTACACCATGGGCCTGCAAGGCTTTACGCAGGCGTTGCCCCATCCTGCCATAACCGCACAGGATCCAGGTGCCCAAAGGCGGGGAAAAGGGTTGTTTGAGCTTCACGCCATGCGCCCCACTCAACCAGTCGATGAGTGTGTGGAGCGCAGGCGCATACAAAGCAGTGCTGAGCCGTCTCGCAAAAGTGTCAAATGGATTGACAGTTTGCACACCACCGATGCTGTCAAGGTATTCGCCGCGTTCAAGCGAGGTCGACAGGCAAATGACCCGGACCGATGGATTGAGCAGACGTGCCATTACAGAGATCTTCACGTTGACTTCGTCATTGTGTGTCAGTGCGACGACCGCTTTGCATTCTCGCCGCATTATCCCCGCCGCCACCAGTTGTTTAGGCGCGCTGGCATCGGCGCACAGCCCCGGCATCGTGCGGCGATAGTCGCGCAGACTCAGCGCCTTGATGCGTTCCGTGTTGTTGTCAATGATGACCCCCGTCTGACCAACATCATCTATGCCTCGAGTTAAAAGACTCCCTCTATCACCGAAGCCGCAGACGATATAAAACGGTCCCGTAATCCGCTTGACTGCGCGTGAAAAACGCCGTTGCGCAACCGCCTGCACAAAATGCGGATTTTGTACCAGTCTAATAATGGACGCGATCGCATAGAACCAGGCGATCACGCTTATGTACAGACACACGATTGCCCACATGCGTTGCGCATCCGTGAATGGATAGGGGATCTCGCCGAAGCCTGTCGTCGTCGCCGTGTAGGTCAAGAAATAAAATGCATGGAAAAAGCCCATGTGTGTGGGATTGCCGTCTGCATCCCGACCCGGCATCAACACCATACCTATAATGGCGATCGCATATACAGTCACCAAAACGATAATCGGCGTGCGCATAAAACGCAGCACTATAGATGTCACACGATCGAGATCGGATGTCGTGGCCATGGTCTGTTCCTTTAGCGTCCCGACATCAGCGTATCCGCGACCAACATGATGACGGAGACGATATTCGCCAATAGTGCACCGGCTGCCAGTGAGACAATGCTGGCGATGACGCTGGGAACGAGCCCAGTCTGAGTGACATGCACGGCCACGGTCCAGATGACAGCGGCGCTGATCAATTGCAGATTGGCAACCAAGCTGGTCGCGAGCAGCAAAGCACCGATTTGTGAGCGATCGCCTAGCTTCAGCCCCATGGCGATGAAATTGACGATGATCACCGCGAAGAACTCGTAGATATTGTGATGCTCGGGGTCAGAGATCTCGCCCATCACAAAGCCGAAGTTGAGCGTCAACGCGAGAATAATGAAAAAACCGAAGATGACTTTTTCTATGTTCATGGTCTTAAGTGGATGGCATGTTCGTGCGATTGCGCACTACCAGAGCTCGTCTAAGGTACCGCAGAATGGCAGATTCACATAGCGCGCCCATGCTCGGTTCCCCGCCAGGACATTGCATACACACTGTCGAGCGCTGCCTGTATGGCTGAGAGCACGCGCTCGCTGACGCCCTTGCGGGCCACATAGCTGACCTCATAAATGTCCGCGCTCTTGCTGGCTGCGAGCAAATAGTCATCCGACGTCTTCAGGTCGTCCACCAGCTTAAGCTCGAGGGCGCGCGTACCATACCAGTGCTCGCCAGTCGATACGCGTGCCATCTCAAGGTTTGGTCGATGTACAGAGACGAAATTCTTGAACAGCGAATGCGTGTCTTCGATCTCCTCCTTGAGCTTCGCACGCTCTTTCTCGGTGTTCTTCCCAAAAATCGTGATCGTCCGCTTAAACTCTCCCGCCTTGATCTGCTCAAAGTCGATCCCGTGGCGATCGAGCAGGCGGTGGAAGTTCGGTAACTGCGCCAGCACACCGATCGAGCCGACGACGGCGAAGGGTGCGGCGATGATGCGGTTGGCCACGCAGGCCATCAGGTAGCCGCCACTGGCGGCCACCTTGTCCACCGCAACCGTCAGCGGAATCTGCTTTTCTTTAACCCGCAGCAGCTGCGAGGCTGCCAGGCCATGCTCGTGCACGAATCCGCCGGCATTCTCTAGGCAAACGAGCACCTCGTCATCGCGGGTCGCCGTCGTCAACACGGCGGTGATTTCTTCGCGTAGCGAGGAGACGGCGGTTGCCTTGATATCCCCGCGGAAATGGATCACGTAAATGCGTTTCTTTGCCTTCCCCCTTCTTCTCTTGCTTGGCCTCGCTCTTCTTGCGCGCCTTTTCCGCCTTGGCATCCTTCTTGTAGGCCTTTTTGGGCATTATGCTGCGCTTCAGCACCTGCGCCATGGCCTCGTACTTCTGGTTGAGGTGTTTCACTTCCAGCCGTTCGGGCGGCCGCGCACGCCGTGACATCGCTATCGTGAATGCCGCAATCACGCCGATCGCGGCAACGACGGTCACCGCTTTCGCCAGGAACAACCCGTAATCAGTCAAAGCGTCTATCATGCCCCTCTCCTTGCCTGTGTTGAGGTAATCGCGTTTATTTTGACTTATCATGCGACCTGAAACACCCGCAGGCGGCGCAACGCGCACACGTCCGCTTGGCCGGTGCAAAATCAAGACACACCAGGAGGGGGCAAGATGGCAGAAAACGAAGTAGCGCTGGTCGTTGGCGTGGGACCAGGGCTAGGTGCGGCGTTGTGCCGGCGCTTTGCCGAGGCCGGCATGAAGGTCGCCATGAGCGCACGGCGCGAGGCGCCGTTGAAGGCGCTGGCCGATGAGCTCGTCGCAGCCGGCGAACTCGCCCACCCATATGAAACAGACGCAACCGACGAGGGGGCAGTGGCCAGGTTGTTCGACAAGGTCAGCGCCGACCTTGGCGAACCCGATCTGGTGGTCTACAACGCGGGCGCGTTTCAGCGCACGAGTATACTCGAAGCAAGCACTGCGGATTTCGAGCGCTGTTGGCGCGTGGGATGCCTCGGCGGATTTCTGGTCGGTCGAGAGGCGGCCCGAATGATGGTCGCGCGCGGCTCCGGCACGATCCTATTCACCGGCGCCACTGCCTCGCTGCGCGGCAGTGCTCAGTTCTTCAATCTTGCCGTCGGCAAGTTCGGTCTGCGCGCTCTGGCCCAAAGCATGGCACGCGAGCTCGGTCCCCAGGGCGTGCACGTTGCCCACGTCATTATCGACGGCCAAATTGCCGGCCCGCGCTATGCCGAGCTGGCAAAAGAACGGGGTCCCGACGCGTTGCTCGAACCGACGGCGATCGCCGAGACTTACTACCGGCTACACCGCCAGCACCGCAGCGCCTGGACCCACGAGGTCGATCTGCGACCGTGGGTTGAACGCTTCTAGCCGCGGCTTTTCACACTGCGAAACCGTAGGCCAGGTTTTGTCGTTCAGGCATGTGCCTGCATGCGCGGACGTGCGCTGAACGCCTCGCGGTGCGCGCGGACAAAGGCACGTAGCGACTGCGGCGGCTGACCACTTAGTTTTTCTGCCGTATCCGTTTGCACACTGAACACGCCCTGCTGATGCTCTTTGGCTACGGAAGCCAAATGCGTCACCAGAAACTCTGGAAAATTTGCCTGCTCAACCAGCGCCCGGCGCCACGCTTCGACCGGCAGGTCGACGTACGTTACCGGGAAGAAGTGGAAATCGTCCCGTTTCGGCATCGTCCTGCCGTCCAGAGTCCTTTGGTGGAATGGGGATGGAAGAACCCTTGAGCCCTGGGGCCATGGTGACGGCAAAGGGACGATTCTGCTTGTCATCCGGCGCCAAACTATTATCCCGACCGAGAATGCCGGGTTCTGGAAAATAGCGGCGATGGGGTCAGGTGCTGAAAAACTCTCGCAAGGCGTCGGCGCAAGCTTGCGGCTGCTCCTCGGGCACGAAATGACCGCAGTCCAGAGCGATCTCGAAGACCTCGTCCGCCCAATCGCGCCACACGGTAAGCGGGGATTGGGCTTTCGCGGAGAGATATCGTTTTCCCCACAGCACAAGCGTTGGACAGCGGATCTTGCGGCCCGCGTCGCGGTCAGCACGGTCGTGCTCGAGATCAACGCTCATACCAGCACGGTAGTCCTCGCAGGTAGCTTCTATCACAGAAGGCTTACGGAAATGGCGGATGTATTCAGCGAGAGCATCGGGGTCCAACGCCTCACGGTTTCCGGCCCAGCGATCCAATAGATGGCGCAGATAAAACTCCGGATCATGGCCGATCAGCCGTTCCGGCAGGGGCGCCGGCTGCGCAAGAAAAATCCAGTGGTAGCTGTTAAGCGCCTTGTCCTTGTCCATGCCCTCTGCGGCAGCCAACGTGGGAATAATGTCGATAGCAGCGAAGTGTGAAATGCGCTCGGGATGGTCGAACGTGAGTCGATAACCGACCCGACCACCGCGGTCGTGCCCAGCCACCATAAAACGTTCGTACCCAAGCGCGGACATGACCGCCACCATGTCCTGCGCCATGGCACGCTTCGAGTAATTGAAATGCTGCGCATCCGGCGGTGGTCCTTTGCTCTCCCCATAACCTCGCAGGTCCGGTATTACAAGGGTAAAACGGTCTATGAGACGCGGCGCCACCGCATGCCAGACGACATGCGTCTGGGGATAACCATGCAGCAACAGCAATGGCGGGCCGGCTCCACCCGTCAGGAAGTAGATTTCCGCTTCGCGGGTCGAGATGCGATGGTCCTTAAAGCCTTCGAACATCTTATTCATCCTCGATTTACCCCTTCGAGGTGACGGCGCGCGACATTTCGCGAAGTAGATCCCAGACCCGAATTCCTTCGAGCCAGCCGTCAGTGCGCTCCTCGCGGATTACAAAGTGAACGTGAGGAGGGCGCCCGAGAGCATTGCCGACCACGGTCTCATCACCGTTGGCAACGGTGCCGACCACCGTTCCCGCCTCGACGACCTTGCCTATGCGGGAGCGGGCCGGTGTCGCGTCGATGTGAACGAGGACGACATATCGGGAGCGCGGCTGCCCGTGTCCGGCCGGGATGAAGCCAACCACTGCCTGCCCGGCGCGCTTCGACAGATAGCCCACGTGGACAAGCAGCATTTTGGCCGGGGCGAAAACTTTATGCCCGACGGGGGCAAAGATGTCCTCGGCACGGTGCGCGCTCGTATAGCCGGACTGTCTAGAAAGGTCGCCGCTCTCGACGGGAAATACGTAGTCGCTGTCAGGCGTGCGTGGCCCATCGCCGAAATGCGCTGCCCAGATGGGCTCGTGACGCCTTCTCAATAGAAGCCCGGCCTCGATCTCAGCATCTGACGGGCCGGGTGTGCCCTTCCCATGGATGCGGTCATCTTGCGTCAACATCCGGTAGAACGCATGCGTCTCGGCCGCCACCGGTACCAAGCGGCCATCGCTAAGCTTCACCTGTGTCGGGCCGAATGGACCGCGATCGATAAGTACGCTATCGGCTGCCTGTGCGCCATTAGCCACGAATACTATCGTGAGGACCAGCCACCGCATCATCGACACCGGCCGCATGACACCATCATGACTGAATCGTCGCGATAAAATCCTCATTCGATACGACACTGGCATAAGGCACGCTCAGTGCCGCCATGAAGGCCGCGTGCACGTCCTTAGCTGCTACCGTTTCTCCGTGAAAGGCGAGATCGCGCGTCGCGCATGCATCCTCGACGACGGTGCATTTGAAACCCAGGTCGAAGGCGGCGCGGGTCGTGGCATCGATGCACATGTGGCTCATGGCTCCGCAGATCACGAGCTGGTCTATGCCGTCAGTCCGAATTTTTTCCAGTAACTGTGTACCCCGGAAAGCATTCGGAAAATGTTTTTGAATTAACGGCTCCCCTGCTTTTGGCTTCACTGCTTCGTGGATTTCGACGCCAGGCGTATTCGGAATAAAGAAGGTTGCCCCGGGACGAATCGACAAATGTTGCACATGGTAAAGCGGCAGTCCCTTGTCCCTGAATGTTTCAAGCAACTTCGACGCTTTCTCCGCCGCGGCGTCCATGCCCACAAGCGCCATGTTCCCGCCTGGGAAATAGTCGTTTTGTATATCGACGATCAACAAAGCTGTCGTCATTAGGAGGCTCCTTGTTACTTAAGCATCATTGGCGAGAGACGGATCGTATCAGAATTTGCAGCGCGATTTACTTGCGTCGTCTTCGACCAGACGGAAATCGAAGAGCAACAGCTCAAATACGGCATGCGGCCAACGTTCAAGAGCTATCTTTCCCGCTGACACCGGGCAGCTTGATGTCTTATACAGTTTATCGCTTTCCGGCAGCACCATGACTGCGTGATATTTCATTGCCTTCGGAAACGGATTGTTTACTTTGAGGGACATGTCCGGCTTTCCTTTGTCCTGCCAAAATTTCAACTCCAGCGTCCTATCGGGATCTCGCATTTGTTTAACCGCTCGCAGGTTCACTAGCCGGTTTCCGTCGCGGTCTGCTTCTACTAACAACGTTTCACCTGGAAAGATACTCACCCATCCTTTGTGGACGATGGGATTTTCCACAGCGAAGGAGGATTCGAAAACTCTACCGTCATCCATGACCAGTCGAATGGTCTGCGGTGGCCGACATAGTGTGTGCTCGCAGATACTTTCGGGCGTCTGCGAACGAGCTTTAGTCTTGGCCAAGACTAAACCCGGGCTGAAGAGCGAGGCCATTACGCTAGTCGTGATTAGGGCGTTGATTAGCAGCAAAACAGCAAAGATGGAGCGCTTAGGTTCGAACATTCGTTTTCTCGATAACTACGAGACTAGGCTCTTTTGGCCGAGAATTTCCGTCGCGCACCGGTCTCCGTAATCCAGGCTGTCACCAAACGTACGGGCGTTGTGTCGAAGTAGACATTATGCGGCGTGAGGTGCAGCAGTTCCGGCGGTCTGAATTCGTTCGGATCGTGATATTCAAGGGGGATATCGGTCGCGGCAAGTTCCGAGCATTTGAAGCTCTCGAAACATACATAGAACGGAATCCCACGATCGCGCGCGGCAAGCGCGAGCAGATATGTGCCGGCCTTGTTGATGACGGACCCGTCGACGGCGACAGTATCGGCGCCCACCAACGCCACATCGGCGTGGGACACAAACAGTCCCATCTGCTGATCAGTGATGAAATCCGTGGCGATGCCGAGCGCCGAAAGCTTTTCCGCCAGACGACGCCCTTCACCGGGTGGGTGCGATTCCGTAATGATCGCTTTGGTGCGCGAACCCAGGACTTCGAAAACGCGAACGACCGTCGAGCTCAGGCTGTGCGTGATAATGGTATTGTCGGGCCCAATCAGTTCGGCCGCGCGTGACGCCACTCTTTGCACCGCCTGTTCCGACTCAGCAATCAGCGCTTGTGCACAAATGACGGCCTGCGCGCGAGTCTCATCGAGCTCTCCGGCGCCCGCTTTTGCAAATGCCGCCAGCCAGCGCGCAACAAGGTTGGTGATGGGCGCCATCGTGGGCCGCGCTCGCTGCAGCTCCTGGGCGAGCTGTATGAGATTGTCTCGAAGGGTCGTTACATCGTTAACGTCTGTGTCACGAGCACAATTGGCGATCCCCTCGAGGCATTGGCGGGCTAATTCGCTCGCCCCATGCTCGCGGTCGCTGCGGACTTTCTCGATCAACGAAGTGGCTGCGCTGCCTAATGCCATGTAGCGTCGCTATTGCAGACAGTTGAGAAGCGCCTGCTTGAGGCCGGGCACAGTAGCGTAATCGTCGATCTCGACCGGCAGGATCCAGCGCATCTCCACGTTCTCCCAGTCTAGCCGTATAACATCAGGACGATTCACGTGAAACAGAAACGGGTGCACAATCCAGCGGATATTGTGCTCCGGATCAGCGACATCAACCGGTTGCCCCTCCTGCCTTAGTTCGACGTCGGGACCGTCAAGCCCGGTTTCTTCCCGGATCTCTATCACCGCTTGCTCGCGCGGCTCATGTTCGAGATAACCGCTGATTCCCGCCCACAGGCCCTGGTGCGTGCGCACGGCCTGGCTGCGCCGGACCAAGAGAATCTTGCCCTCGTGCTCGAGAAAGGCCGTCACCACATGCCGCGTTTGGCGCGTCGTTCCTTCCTTCGATTTACTCATTGTGGCACAGGACTCTGCTCTTATTTGGACCTCAGTGCTCAGCACCGAGCTTGACAACCGCTCGCCCGGTGAAGCCACCGGCAATGAGCTTGTCGAATACGGGCGACATCTCGTCGAGCGAAACCGTCTCGGTGACAATCTCATTCAGATGCGGCGGACGCATATCGCCCGCAAGGCGCTCCCACACGTGCAGGCGCACGTCGCGCGGACAATAACTCGAATTGATGCCGAGCAGATTGACGCCGCGCAGAATAAAAGGCATGACCGTCGTGTCAAGGTCGTGCCCCGCAGCCAGACCAATCGAAGCGATGTTGCCCAAGGGCACCACGGTGCGCGTGAACCAAGCGAGCATCTCGCCGCCCAGGTTGTCGATGGCGCCACCCCAAATCGCTTTTTCTAGAGGGCGTTTGCCCATCTCTAGATCCTGGCGCGCGTGGACCGCCTTGGCACCGAGCACTTTCAAATAATCGTGGGCTCTTGCCTTGCCTGTAATTGCAACGACCTCATAGCCCAAGCCCGCGAGAATGTCGATGGCAATGCTGCCAACACCGCCCGTGGCGCCGTTCACGACGATCGGTCCGCGGTCAGGGTGCTGGCGGTTGTGCTCCATCTGATACACGGCAAGCGCCGCCGTGAAACCGGCCGTGCCCAGCGCCATGGCCTCGAACAAGGTCATGCCTTTTGGCAGCGGCACGACCCAATCCGCAGGCACACGTACGTACTCGGCATAACCGCCGTCGTGGTCTTCGCTCAGGCCATGACCCGTAACCAGTGCCTCATCACCTTCGTGCACACGCGGATCACTCGATGACACAACCGTACCCGATACATCGACACCACCGATCAAGGGAAACCTGCGTAGAATTTTCCCCTTCCCGGTCGCCGCCAGCGCGTCTTTGTAATTGATATCGGAATAGGCCGCCTTGATAACGACCTCGCCGGGCGAGAGCTCATCGAGCTTGACCTGCTCGATGCCGGCCTTGCCTTTGTCGTCGTGAATGCGAAAAGCGCGGAATGTGGTCATGTCGCAGTCATCCTCCGTTCTCAATTATGTTCCGACGGCAGGCTCGCCGGGGGCGCAGGCGAAACAGGGCGAGGCTGCAGCCGTGCGGCAATACCGGCGAGCTTACTGTCTAACTTCGTGCCCGTGCCACCCTGCTCTGCGTCTCGCGGCCGAGCTTGGCGCTGATAAAGCGACCTGCCTCGATCAGTTTATCGAGATTGACACCGGTCTCGATCCTCATGCCCTGCAACATATAGAGCACATCCTCGGTGGCGACGTTGCCCGTCGCCCCTTTCGCATAAGGACAGCCGCCGAGCCCGGCGACCGAGGCATCGACGACTGACACGCCGAGCTCGAGGCAGGCCAGGATGTTCGCCAGGGCCTGGCCGCGCGTGTCGTGAAAGTGCACGGCAAGATGCTCGATCGGTACCACGCGTGCGACTCGGATTAACATTTCCTGGGCCTGCAGCGGCGTACCGATGCCGATGGTGTCCCCGAGCGAGATCTCGTAG
>JABAOD010012010.1_pt3 | contig 22774 bp, 24 predicted proteins | sample 7062151 | NCBI WGS metagenome assembly JABAOD01 (sample SAMN14538626, study PRJNA623070) | marine sediment metagenome | biome: marine biome [ENVO:00000428]; feature: marine pelagic biome [ENVO:01000023]; material: deep marine sediment [ENVO:00002113] | place: India: Gulf of Khambhat ... | reverse complement strand
TCGACGATCTCGGGATTACCGAACGTACCTTCACTCATGGGTGCTATATCCCCCTAAAATCTAAGGTTTCTCAGCCACAGGGCGACGCCGGGCGCCGCCCCGATCGAGACCGCCGATCAGATGGTCGGCAGTTGCTTGTTGGCTTGGGTAAACAGCAGCTGGCTGTTGATGTCGCCTGCCGGCGGCTTGTCCTTATAGGGCTCGATGCTGCCCACCGGCGTGGTGCGAACCGGGAACTTGAAGCGCTTGATCTCGCCGTCGCGGAACTTGATGGTCCACATGATGTGGGTGTCGGTGCGCAACGGGATCGCGGCGCCGCCCATCGGCACGAAGTCGGCATAGGCGCGGACCTCGATCGCCTGGCGCGGGCAGGCCTTGACGCAGCACATGCACTCCCAGCACTGGTCCGGCTCCTGGTTGAAGGCCTTCATCCGCTCGGTATCGAGCTTCATCAGGTCGTGCGGACAGATATACATGCAGGCGGTCACGTCACCGCCCTTGCAGCCGTCGCATTTGTCGGTATGCACAAAGGTAGGCATAAAGACGTCTCTCCCTTGGTTGGCGGCGGATGACGTACCCGCATCCCCCGCTCGCCCCGGCACGACAGCCGGAAAGCGTACATGAACCGTGTCCCGGACCGGATCGGCAGCCCCACCGTCCCGGATGTATATTCGAGATTTATCATATTCGAAACCGTGAAGGCGAGTCAAAAAACCATTGCCGAATTAGGGAGACATGCGGCCATACGGCGCAGGGGCGAAATTCGTTGCAGTTCTTGGGCCGGTCCTGTGCAATGGGTCGAAATTTAGGCAACGGGCACGGGCCAAGGACGACATGAAACCCGACCTCGAGGAGCTGACGCGCCGCCTGATCGCGTTTCGCGACGCGCGCGACTGGCGGCAATTCCACTCGATGAAGAACCTCATCCTCTCGGCCAGCCTGGAGGCGGCGGAGATCATGGAGCTGGTGCAGTGGCAGGACGACGACGCCGTCGAACGCGCGGCCTTGGGCGACAGCGAGTTTCGCGCGCGGCTGGCGGAGGAATGCGCCGACGTGCTGCTCTACCTGCTGCTGATCTGCGAGCGCGCGGACATCGACCTGGCCGAGGCCGCGGTTGCCAAGATCGCGCTCAACGAGAAGAAATATCCGGTCGAGAAGGCCCGGGGAACCGCACGCAAGTACACGGAGCTGTAGAAAGCGGACCGGGGCGGGCCCGCCTGGCCCGCCCCGGAAAGGATGGGGAGTGGAGTACGAAAGTTCAGCCGGTCTCCGACGTCGCCGTGATGGCCTGGACGACCCCGGTTGCGGCAGGGACGGCGCTGGACGATGGGATGTCAGAGGTACATTTCATCGTTCGGCGCTCCCGACCAAGACTGTTTCGATAGTGCCGATGATAGAACGCGTTTGTCGCAGAATTTTGCCGATGTGGGCGTCTTTTTGTCGCAAACGATGGCAGTCGGCGCCGCTGACACATTTTGATACAAGTTTCGCGTCGCCACCGTGACTGCATGCTTAGCGGCGGCACGAAAACAGGATAAGTTCCCGGCATGGAATCGTCGCCCCACATCCTGGTCGTAGACGACGCGCGCGACATCCGCGAGCCGCTGGCCAAGTACCTGGCGAAGAACGGTTTGCGCGCCAGCATCGCCGCCAGCTCCGCCGAGGCGCGCAAAGAGATCAAGACCAGCGCCATCGACCTCGTGGTGCTCGACATCATGATGCCGGGCGAGGACGGGCTGTCGCTGTGCCGGCACCTGCGCGAGACCGCCGACATTCCCGTCATCCTTCTGACCGCGATGGCCGAGGACACCGACCGGGTGGTCGGGCTGGAGATCGGTGCCGACGATTATCTCACCAAGCCGTTCAACCCGCGCGAGCTGTTGGCGCGCATCCGGGCCGTGCTGCGACGCGCCGGCGCCGTGCCGCGCACGCGAGATACGGCGGCCACCAAGCGGCTGCGTTTTGCCGGCTGGTGCCTCGATTCGGACCGGCGGGAGCTGACCGGGGCGGACGGCGTCGCAGTTCCGCTGAGCACCGCAGAATTCCGGCTGCTCTCCGCGTTCCTCGAGCGCCCGCACATCGTGCTGTCCCGCGAGCAGCTGCTGGATCTGACCAGCGGGCGCGCGGCGCAGGTCTTCGACCGCTCGATCGACAACCAGGTCAGCCGCCTGCGCCGCAAGATCGAGGCGGATCCCAAGCACCCGTCGCTGATCAAGACCGTGTGGGGCGGCGGCTACGTGTTCGCCGCGGACGTCCAGGAGGACGCGGCATGAGCCGTCTGCTGCCGAAGAGCCTGTGGGCGCAGCTCGTTCTGCTGTTGCTGGCGGCGCTGGCGCTGTCGCATCTGCTGGCGTTCATCGTGTTTTCCGGCGAGCGCCAGCAGGCGATGCGCAGCGTCCACTATCTCGAACTGCTCGAGCGCACGGCATCGATGGTCCGGATCCTCGACGCGACGCCGACCGACACCCGCGAGGAGATCCTGAGCGCCCTCGGGTCGCCACGCCTGCGCTACTGGATCACCGAGGTCAGCGCGTTGCCGGCGACCATCACGGCGGACGGCGAGACCTGGCTGGTCACGATGCTCGAGGCCCTGCTCCCCGAGGGGCGGCCGGAGAAGGCCCGGGTTCTGGTGGCCGAAAACAACGGTCAGGACATCGTCTGGGGCCATCACGGCGCCGAGCATCGCCGGCCGGCCGCAGGGCGCGACGCCGTCGCCGGGGCCGCGAAGCCCGGCGGTGACAGCGGCTCCGACGCGTTGGGCGTGTTGACCGGCGCGTCCGGGCGCCGGGCAACGCCGACGGGCCTGACGCTATCGGTACCGCTCGCCGACGGCTCGTGGCTCAATGTGACGACCCGCTATGCCGCGCCGCCGGTCGAGTGGGCGTGGCCGTCGATCGTCTCCCTGCTGCTGGCGGCGCTCGCGATCACGGTCGTCGCCGCCCTGATGGTGCGGCGCATCGCCCGGCCGCTGACCGCGCTCGCCGGTGCGGCCGAGAAGCTCGGCCGCGGCGAAGCGGTCGCGGCCCTGGATGAGACAGGGCCCGCCGAGGTGCGCCGCACGACGGCCGCGTTCAACGCCATGCAGCGGCGGCTGACTCGGTTCGTGCGCGACCGCACCACCATGCTCGCGGCAATCAGCCACGACCTGCGCACGCCGATCACCGCTCTGCGCCTGCGTGCGGAACTGGTGGACGACGAGGAGACCCGCGAGAAGCTGCTGCAGATCCTGGACGAAATGCAGCGCATGACGGAGGCGACGCTCGCCTTCGCCCGCGAGGAAGCGGCGCGCGAGGACACCCGCCTCGTCGACCTCGCGGCGCTCGTCGACAGCCTCTGCGACGACCTCGCCGAGCTGGGGATGGAAACCAGTTTCACCGGCGACGGCAAGGCGCCGCTGGCGTGCCGGCCGCTCAGCCTGAAGCGGGCGGTCCGCAACCTGATCGAGAACGCCGTCGCTTACGGCAAGCGGGCGCGGGTGTCCCTGCACCAGAGTGCGAGCGCGCTGCGCATCGACATCGACGACGACGGTCCAGGCATCCCGGCCGAGGATCTGGAGCGCGTCTTCAGCCCGTTCGTGCGGCTGGAGGACTCGCGCAGCCGGCAGACCGGCGGCATCGGCCTTGGCATGGCCATCGCCCGTTCGATCGTGCGCGGTCACGGCGGCGACATCACCCTGGAGAACCGTTCTGAGGGCGGCCTGCGGGCGACCGTCCGGCTGCCCCGGTGGCAGCGCTAGGGAACGCCGGCCCCAGGAGTCAGCCGCCGCCGAGCAGCGCCACCAGATTCCGTCGTCCTTTCCGCTCCGCGACCTGAAGCGGCGTGTTGCCGTCGCCGTCCGCCGTCGAAGCATCGGCGCCGGCGTCCAGCAGCAGCCGCGCGATCTCGACACTGCCGCGCGACGCCGCCCAGTGCAGCGCGGTGCCGCCGTTGGCATCCTGCGCGTTCGGATCCGAGCCCTTGACGAGGAAGGCATGGACGACCGCCGGATGCCCCTTGCGGATCGCCTCGATCAGGTCCCGGGCCGGGTTCTGCTTGCCGGCGTTCCAGCCGCCAACTCCGGCGTGCAGCAGTTCGCCGCCGATCACCTCCTCGGCGACCGGATAATAGGCCTGCGCCAGGGTATCGACGACCACGGCGCCCTCGCCGTATTCGAGGGCCACCGCCCGGGCCACATCGGGCCGGTCGTAACCGGTGATCATGCGCCCGTCCGGCGAGCGCACGTAGTAGCGGTGCGGGGTGTCGGTCATGCCCAATCAGATGGCCCCGGATCGGAAATGCGCAAGACGCCGGCGGACCGCCGCCAGGCGGCAGTTTTCAGCCGTCTGCCATCAGCCGTCAGCTATAGTATGCACGCTGACGGCTGATCGCCGAGTGCGGACGGCCGTCTTCGAACGCCCCGCGCCTACTTCAGCGAATCGTAATAGGCCTGCAGGATCTTCAGCACCTCCGGCCGGCTGAACTCGTGCGGCACCTCCTCGCGCTTGGCGAACATCTCGCGCAGGCGGGTGCCGGAAATCGTCAACCGGTGCTCGTCGCCGTGCGGACAGGTCTTGGCCGTCGCCATGCCGTCGCAGCGCTTGCAGTAGAAGGTGATGTCGATCTTGAGCGGCCGGGTCTCCAGCGCCCCCTCCCACAGCGTATCGAAGATGTGCTGCGCGTCGAACGGGCCGTAGTAGTCGCCGACGCCGGCGTGGTCGCGGCCGATCACCAGGTGGGAGCAGCCGAAATTCTGCCGGAACAGCGCGTGCAGCAGCGCCTCGCGCGGACCGGCGTAGCGCATTTCGATCGGATAGCCCGACTGGATCGCGGTGCCGGGCACGAAGTAGTGCTCGACCAGCGCATTGATCGCCTTGACCCGGACCTCGGCCGGAATATCGCCCGGCTTCAGCTTGCCGAGCACCTGGTGGATCAGCACGCCGTCGCAGATCTCGATGGCGATCTTGGCGAGGTACTCGTGGCTGCGGTGCATCGGGTTGCGGGTCTGGAAGGCGGCGACCCGCGACCAGCCCTTCTCGTTGAACAGCGCCCGGGTCTCCGCGGGGCGCATGTAAAGACCCTTGTACTGCTTCGGGTACACGCCTTCCGACAGCGCCGTCAGCCGGCCGGCAAGGTTGACCGGGCCCTGCTCCAGCACCTTCTGCACGCCCGGATGCTTCTCGTCGTTCGTCCGGTACACGTGCTCGCACTCCAGCGATTTGTCGATGACGTACTTCTCGGTCACCTCCAGGATGCCCATGATCTCGCCGGTCTCGCCGTCGACCAGGGCGACCTCCTCCTCGATGCCGATCGAATCGGCGAGGTCCTGTTCGGCCGACAGGGTGATCGGGATCGGCCAGAAGACGCCGTTCGACAGCTTCATGTCGACGCAGGACCCGCGCCAGTCGGCCTCGCCCATGAAGCCGTCCAGCGGCGTGTAGGCACCCATCGCCAGCATGACCAGGTCTGACGTCTCGCGGCTGGACAGCGGCACCTTCTTGAGGTGCGCGGCACGTTTGAGCTCCTCGGCACGTTCGGCTTCGGGCGCCAGCAGCGGCTTCAGGCCCGCGCCGCCGTGCGGTGGCACCAGTTTCGACATGACATCTTCTCCCTTCCAGGCTCGACCTTTCGTCAACCGTCGCCAGTATGGCGACAAACCGTCGCTATTCGATCCCTCTATAGAAATACGAGTTTTCATTCTCACACAAGAATGTTCTAATATGCGAATATGTTCCCGGGCGGACTTTCCCATGCAGGTCCGCCTGTGCAACAAGATATCCATCCGGTTGATCGGGACGGGCGAATTGACATGGCGAATCAAGGGCCAACAAGCCAGACAATCCTGGTGGTCGGCGGCGGAATCGCCGGCATCACCGCGGCGGTCGAAGCGGCGGAAACCGGCTACGACGTCATCCTGCTGGAGCGCGGACCGGCGCTCGGCGGGCGGGTCGCGCAGCTGAACCGCTACTTCCCCAAGCTGTGCCATCCGACATGCGGGCTGGAGATCAATTTCCAGCGCATCCGCAAGCTGAAGAACCTGCGCGTCGTGACCATGGCGAGCGTGGCGGAAGTCAGGGGCGACAAGGGAAATTACACGGTTTCGGTGAGCGTCGCGCCGCGTTACGTGAATGCCAAATGCACCGCCTGCGGGGCCTGCGCGGAGGCGACCGAGATGGAGGTCGACAGCGCCTTCAACTATGGCCTTTCCAAGACCAGGGCCGCTTATCTGCCCCACGAACACGCCTTCCCCATGCGATACGTTGTCGCACCGGAGGCGATCGGCACGCCGGAGGCCGACAAGATCAAGGCCGCCTGCGAATACGATGCGATCGACCTCGACGACGAGGGCGAGAGCTTCGAGATCGCCTGCGGTGCCGTCGTCTGGGCAACGGGGTGGGAGCCATACGACCCGCTGAAGCTGGAATCGTACAACTACAATCTCTCGCCCGACATCATCACCAACGTACAGATGGAGCGGCTGGCCAACCACGACGGTCCGACCGGCGGGCGCATCGTCCGCCCCTCGAACGGCGAGCCGGTCAGGAAGGTCGCGCTGATCCAGTGCGCCGGCTCGCGCGACCGCAACCACCTGCCCTACTGCTCGCGGATCTGCTGCCTCGGCTCGCTGAAGCACGCGGCGTACGTACGTGAGCAGTACGCGGAGGCCGAGGTCGACATCTACTACATCGACCTGCGCGCGCACGACAAGCTCGAGGCCTTCTATCAGCGCGTCGCGGCCGACCCGCAGGTGCATTTCATCAAGTCGAAGCCGGCGTCGATCGAGATCGACGCCGACGGCAACCCGGTGCTGCACGGCGAGGATACCCTGACCCGCGAGCTGTACGACCGGACGTACGACCTGGTCATCCTGGCGACCGGGATGAAGCCTGTCGCCGCCGACGGCTATGCGCCGCCGCTATCCGTGGAGCGCGACGAGTACGGTTTCATCGTTCCGTCCCTCGACGGCGACGGCGGCATTATTCCCGCCGGCGTCGCGGCCGGGCCGCTCGACGTCTCGATGTCGGTGCAGTCGGCGACGGCGGCGGCCCTCAAGGCCATCCAGGCCGTCGGACCCAGGAATTGAGGAGAGGCGACCGATGAGCGATCGGAAACCCGGCGTCTATATCTGCAGGGGCTGCGGCATCGCCGGGGCCGTCGACTGCGATGCCCTGGAAACGCTGGCCTCGGGGGACCTGAAGATGCCGCTGTGCCGGCAGCACGACGCGCTGTGCAGCGAGGAGGGCGTCGCACGCATTGCCAAGGATGTGAGCGACGGCGCCGTCAACCAGCCGATCATCGCCGCCTGCTCGCAGCGCGTGATGGCGGACCGCTTCGACTTCGACGGCGCCACCACGGTGCGCACGAACCTGCGCGAATGGGTCGCCTGGGCCCGTCCGGCGGGCGAGGAGGACACCCAGATGGCGGCGGCCGACCAGATTCGCATGGGCGTCGCCCAGGCCTCGAAGATGAAGGCGCCGGAGCCCCGCGTCGAGGACGGGCTGAGCAGCCGGATCATGGTCGTCGGCGGCGGCGCCACGGGGCTTTCCGCCGCGCTCGAGGCGGCGGCGGCCGGCCACGACGTTCTGCTGGTCGAGAAGACCACGGATCTCGGCGGCTGGAGCGCCAAATGGTCGAAGCGTCTGCCACACCGGCCGCCGTATCGCGATCCGCAGGACAACGACATCGCTGCGCTGATCGACAAGGTGCAGGGCAACAAGGCGATCACGGTGAAGACCGAAACCACCGTGGCCGAGACCAGCGGCATGCCGGGCAAGTTTGCGGTCAGCCTGGTCAACGGCGCCTCGGCGGCCACGGAAACGGTCGGCGCGATCGTCGTCGCCACCGGCTGGCGGCCCTACGATGCCACCCGGCTCGGCCATCTCGGCTACGGCGCGTCGCCCGACGTGGTGACCGGCATCGAGCTCGAGGAAATGCTCGCCGGCGACGGCGTCAAGCGCAAGTCGGACGGAGCGGCCCCGGACAACATCGCCTTCGTTCTGTGCGCGGGGTCGCGCGATCCCGAGCACCTGCCCTACTGCTCGTCGGTGTGCTGCGGCGCCTCGATCAAGCAGGCGCTGCAGATCCGCGCGGCCAACCCGGAGGCGATGATCTACATCATCTTCCAGGAGCTGCGCACCCCGGGCACGGCCGAGGAGCTCTACCGCCAGGCCCAGGAAGAGGGCATCGTCTTCGTGAAGGGCAAGGTCACGTCCGTCGGCGCGGACCTTACGGTCACGGTCGACGACGCGCTGCTCGGCCAGGAAGTGCCGATGGCGGGGCTTGACATGGTTGTGCTGGCGACCGGCATGGTGCCGAACGCCACCGACCCCGACAAGCCGGTCTCGGAAAAGGGCGCCGACCAGCTGGCCAACGACATCGACCCGGTGGCCCCGATCGCCCGGGCCGGCGAGGCCGAGATCGATGCGCCGGCATGGCCGGCGGCGGCTCCGGAAGGCGGGCCGATCCTCAACCTGAAATACCGCCAGGGCCCGCATCTGCCGATGCTGGCGGACGGTTTCGCCGACTCCCACTTCATCTGCTTCCCGTACGAGACGCGCCGCACCGGCATCTACACCTGCGGCCCGGTGCGCCGCCCGATGGACATGGCGGAGAGCGCCGAGGACGCGGCGGGCGCGGTGCTGAAGGCGATCCAGGCGATCCGCAGCGCCCAGGCGGGCATGGCGGTGCACCCGCGGGTCGGCGACCTCAGCTTCCCGAAATTCGGCCTCGACATCTGCACCAAGTGCCGGCGCTGCACCGTCGAATGCCCGTTCGGCGCCATCGACGAGACCGAGGACGGCTACCCGGTGCTCAGCCCCACGCGCTGCCGCCGCTGCGGCACCTGCATGGGCGCGTGCCCGGTGCGGACCATCAGCTTCGACAACTACAACGTCCAGATGGTCAGCGAGATGATCGGNNGCCTGCGAGAACGACGCGGCGCCGGCGCTCGACATGGCCGGCATCAACCGCCATACGCTGAACGCCGAGGTGCGCGTGATTCCGGTCCGCTGCCTCGGCTCAGTCAGCATGCTGTGGATCTCCGACGCCTTCCAGCGCGGCTACGACGGCGCCATGCTGCTGGGCTGCCGATCCGGCGACGACTACCAGTGCCATTTCGTCAAGGGCAGCCTGATCGGCCAGGAGCGCATGAAGAACATCGGCGAGACGCTGCAGAGCCTGATGCTGGAAGACGGTCGCGCCAAGGCCATCGAGGTTTCGATCGCCGACTCGGCCAAGGTCGGCAAGATGATCGACGCGTTCGTCGAGGAGATCCGCGGCTACGGCATGAACCCCTTCAAGGGCTTTTAGAGGGCAGACGCGATGACGGTAGCGCCACCGGCACAGGCCGACCGCAGATACGATCTGAACTTCGCGCGCTGGGTCCGCGACAACGTCAATGGCGGCGACAAGATGAGCCTGTGCATGCAGTGCGGCATGTGCTCCGGCTCCTGCCCCATCGGCACCGAGATGGACCACGGTCCGCGCAAGCTGTTCATGATGATCCGCGCCGGCATGAAGGACGACGTCTTCAACTCGTCGACGATCTGGAACTGCACCTCTTGCTACAACTGCGTCGTGCGCTGCCCGCGCGGCGTCCCGGTGACCTACATTCTCCAGGACCTGGCCTCGAAGGCGGTCGAGCTCGGCTACGTGAAGAAGGTGGAGAACGCTCGCTTCGCCAAGGCCTTCTGGTGGAGTGCCAAGACCTTCGGGCGCACCGATGAGCGGCTGATAACGACGAAGTTCTACTGGTCCGGCGGCCTCGCCGACTTCTTCAGGAAGGGCCTGGCGAACCTCAAGATCGCGATGAACATGGTGAAGACCGGGCGCATGCATCTCGGCGCGCCACACAAGATCAGGGACCGCAAGGGCCTGCAGGCGATCCTCGCCAAGGCGGCCGAGATCGACGCACGAGACAGCAAGGGCGGCGCGTGATGAGCGAGAGCAAGAAGTTCACCTACTATCCGGGCTGCAGCTCGCAGGGCAGCGGCGCCCATCTCGACCGCAGCTTGCGCGCCATCGCGCCAAAGCTCGGCATCGAGCTCGAGGAGCTGGAGGACTGGAACTGCTGCGGCGCCTCGGTCGGCCATATCGAGGGCGGCCAGCTGGCCAACACCGCGCTGTCGGGCCGGAACCTCGCGCACGCGCAGCGACAGGGCCCGCAGGACATCGTCACCGGCTGCGCCGCCTGTTACCTCAACACACACGGCACGGCCGAGAAGATCAAGGCCGACGTGAAATTGCGCGAGAAGGTCAACGAGGCGCTCGGCGCCGCCGACCTGAAATACGACGAGGACCGGCGCGTGCGCCACGCCTGCGAGGTCATCGTCAACGAGGTCGGGCTGGAGAAGGTCAGAGAGGCGGTCACCAACCCGCTAGACGGCGTCAAGGTCGCCGGATACGTCGGCTGCCAGACGGTGCGCCCGTTCGCCGAGACCGAGGCGGGCGGCGCCTACGATACCTTCGACGACCCGGAGTTCCTCGACGATTTCATCGAGGCCTGCGGCGCCGAGGCCGTGGAGTACGACGTCAAGACCGCCTGCTGCGGCGGCTCGGTCTCGGTGATGAAGCCGGACAAGACGCTGCACCTGATCAAGAAGATCCTCGAGAAGGCGGTCGAGGCCGAGGCCGACATGATCGCGACGCCCTGCCCGCTGTGCCAGACCAACGTCGAGATGTACCAGGACGCGATCAACAAGAAGTACGGCACGAACTTCAACATGCCGGTGGTGTTCTACAGCCAGCTGATGGCCATAGCCTTCGGCATGGACGGCAAGAAGGACGCCGGCCTCGACCAAAACATCATCAAGGCGAAGAAGCTCGAGGAGAAGGCGAGGTAGGCGCTTACGTGCAGCCGCCGTGGCGGAGCACCATCAGGTAACGCGACTTCGGATTGTCCAGCAATACGCCGGCCGGATCCCTCGCCATGCCGGGAAGGCCCGGTTCGTTGGCCTTCCGAGCGGGTACCGGTGCGCATAGCGCGGGTGCGACGGCAGTGAACCTCGCGTCGTCCTTCAACTGGATGCAGGAAGGCCCGCGCCGGACATAGACGCCCGAGTCATCGTAAGAGAACGACTCCTCGACAATATTCGAGAAGGTAAGATCCCAGGCCGGGCTGACCGGCCGCGCTGCGACCGAACGGCCGTCCCGAGCAATCAGTACCATGCAGGTCTTGCAGCCGATTTCCACCGGTCCCTCGACAAGCTCCAGTTCGCCGGCATCTGTAAGAATGATCGGGTTGCGTCGGCCGGAATAGCCGATGACCGGAACTGTAAGATTGCCGAATCCCGTGCAATCGAGGCCGTCGGCATGCGCCTCGAACAGGATGAGATGGCGCTCCACCGGACCACCTTGAAGGCTGGCCCGGATCTCGATCTCGAACTCTATGAACCGATAGACACGCGCTTCGCCATTTTCGGTCCGGATATCCTCGCGGCTGCCCTTGCGGACGATACCGCCGCTTTGGACGGATTCGCCGCTGGGCGAGAACACCATGTCCAGGCATGCGACCCTGTCGCCACAACCGTGCAAGAACCGCAGCTCCTTCCCCTCGGCCGCCCGGGCCGCCGTCACCGCAGTGACGGCCATCATCGTGATGACGATATAGGCATTTGTTCGCATATCCCCTTCCCGCCTGGCCCGTCTGTCAGTATAGCACGCGACTTGCCGTGCCAGGCTCCGGCAGTTTGGTCCATGGAATCCGGGACGGAAGGGAATACGACTTTGCAGACAATCAAGCTTCTGTCGCGGTGAGGAAAGCGACCACAGTTGTGCCCCATCCATCCCTGCGTTGCGAAATCGACTACTGCAACAGGTGCTGACGGCTCATGCGCGTTGGTGAAACCCGCGGTAAGATAATGGTCCGTCTCGGCGACCCGTTCTGACCGGACCCCCATACGGCGGCCTCTACAACACCGAAACGGTTTTTTTGCGCCGTCCTGTTGTTGCCGGGCGACTCGCGGCCCATTGTGTTAAGCAACGAATCAATCGAGAGGAGATCTTCATGGCGATGCGAGTCCTCGCGGCCCTGTTCTGCGTTTCGAGCCTTCTGGCGATGCCGGCCGCGGCCGGCAGCATCGAGGATTGCAAGGGTCTTGCGGACGAGGCGGCCGTCGGCGCCTGCCTGGAGGAGGAGTTCGAAGTCGCGCAGCAGCGCCTCGCGCAGGCTGCCGGCGCGTTGGAGCGTGCACTGCGGCAGATCGACGGCATTGTGCGGCCCCAGGTCGACGCGATCGCCAAATTCCGTGCAGCGCACGATCAATGGACCATGTTTCGCAACCGGGATTGCGCGTTCCTCGGTTCTGTCGAGAATTGGGGCGAGGGGGCCGATGGGGACATCCTGGAATGCCTCATCGTTGCGACGGACGATCGCAGCGAACGCTACGCCGGGCTCGCGGACGGCCTGACCCGGCGCCACCTGGAGTGACCGCACCGTGCCCGCGCCGCGCATCGAGATCGAGTATTGCACCCAGTGCCGCTGGCTGTTGCGGGCTGGCTGGATGGCGCAGGAATTGCTGACAACCTTCACCGCGGAGATCGGCGAGGTCGCACTGATGCCGGGCACGGGCGGCGTGTTCGAAGTCCGCGTCGACGGCGCGACGGTCTGGTCGCGCAAGGCGCAGGGGCGGTTCCCCGAGATGAAAGAATTAAAGCAGCTCGTCCGCGACCGCGTCGCGCCGGATCGCGACCTCGGCCACTCCGAGCGGGCGGGCTGAGCCGGCGAAGCGCGGTTCGGGCCGCCTCTCGCGCCGCATCGCGGCGCACAGGACCATGCGGCCGAGCCAGGCGGCCTGGCTGCGCGGCAGGTTGTCGAGCGCGATCTCGGTCGTATCGGAGGCGAGCAGCAACACGGCGTCGCGCCGGCGCGGCGCCTCCCGCCCGGTCCAGGTTACCGTGTGCAGGTCGCGCAGCGGAATCGTGCGGCGGCCGAAATCACCGATCGGCGTCATCCAGCAGCACGCCACCTCGTCCGGCGAGACTTCGATTCCCTGGCGCTTGCACAGCCCCAGCACCAGGAGCAGCCCGCCGCCGGCCGCAAGGGCGATGCCAACCGCCGAGCCGAGATACAGGAACAGCCCGCCGAGGGTCAGCACCAGCAGCGACGGAACCGTCTCCAGCCCGTTGACGCGCAGGATCGCCCGCGTTGCCGTCCCCTTGCGGCAGCAGCTGATCGACGACGGCGCGCGGAACGGGTTGAAGAGGCGTCCGTTCAGCCGCGCCCCGGCAAGGCTGCTGTATGGCTTGTCGAGGTCGCCCGCCCCGCGGGCGATGTAGCCGAGCGGCGTGCGTTCGAGCGCCGGCAGGCCGAGGGTCATGACCGCCGCCTTCCAGACCCGGCGCGCATCGGCCAGTCGCTGCGATCCGTACAGGGGGATCGTCTTCAGAGGATCGCGGTGGCGCAGCACGACATCGTGCCAGCGGCGCATCCCCAGCACCGTGCCCGGCCGCACCGCGGAGCTCAGCTGGACGCCGGCATAGGCGGTCAGCGGTTCCGTCCACCGCCTGGTCCTGCGGAAGAGCCGTTCGGTCACCTGAACCGCGCCGTCGGCGATCTCGACGTCGATACGGCCGCGGCGCCCCGACCACCGGGTCAGCCGCACCGATCGCTGGGCGAAATTCGGCGCTGCATCCGACATTGTTCTTGGGCCCGCAAGCCTCCCGAAACAAATTTTGATTATTTGCCTGTTTCGAAAATAGCGCAAGAGAGAAATTCAAGTCCCGGTGAAAGATTTAGGCCCGTGTTTCTTTAATCGGTGTTGTGTGCCGGGGTGCGACTTCTTCGCCGTGCGTGACCTGGCGAATGGACGGAAATACCGGCTCGTCGATTACTAATAACCGACCTTCCCGCTGTGCCAAACGATCCCGACCCCGCCGTCCTCATCCCGGCGACGGGCCGGCCCGCCGTCGGTTGCGCAGCCGGCCGGCGGCGATACAGGCGACGAACACGGCGCACAGCAGCGCCTGGGTCTGCGGCATCGCCTGCGGGCCCAGTATCTCCATCGCGGCGCCGGTCAGGGGCGGGCCGGCGACGCCGCCGAGGCAATACGCGATCACCAGCATGGCGTTGGCGGCCGGCAGCGCGTCGGCGCGGAACCGCTCGCCGAGCAGGGAGAGGGCGAGCGTGTAGAGGCTGACCGTGGTCCCGCCCCAGACGAACAGGACCGGCCACATAAGCCGCGAGCTGTGCAGGATCCCGGGCAGCAGCAGGGCGCAGGCGGCGCCGGCGAGCACGCAGGCGATCAGCAGGCGCAGCCGGCCGACGCGGTCGGCGGCCCAGCCGATCGGCAGCTGCATGATCGTGGTGCCGGAGATCAGCACCGTGAGCATGAGCAATGAGGCATCCTCGCCCAACCCCTCGCGCAGGCCGTACACCGGCAGCAGGGCCAGGATCGACATGTCGATGAAGCCGCACACGAACACCGCGGCCATGATGAGCGGCGCCTGGAACAGCGCGCCCCAGGTCGTGTGCGCGCCGTCGCCGATGCGGCGCGGCGCCAGCCGGCGGGCCGCGATCATCGGCAGTGCCGCAACCAGGATGAGGCCGGCGCTGACGAGGAAGGGCAGGTAGCCGTCGATGCCGACCACCGCGATCACCATCGGCCCGGCCGCGAAGCCGAGGCCGAGAATCGTCGCATAGAGGCCGGCCACCAGCCCGCGCCTGGCGTCGCCCGCCACCATGTTCAGCCAAGTCTCGCTGACCACCCAGATCAGCCCCATGCCGACGCCGATCAGGAAGCGGAACAGGAACCACGCGGCGATGCCGCCGGTCGCGGGGATGACGAGCAGCGCTCCGGCGATCAGCACGATGCCGCCGTGGATCACCTTCAGGGCCCCGAATCGGCGCACCAGGCGCGGCACGAACGGGCTGACGAAGATCACCGCGAGGATGCCGGTCGAGCCGTTCAGTCCGGCCAGCGCGGCGCTGCCCTGGTCGCGCTCGATCAGCAGCGACAGCAGCGGCGCGGTGATGCCGATCGTGATGCCGGCCGCCAGGATGCTGGTCAGGATCGCGGCAAGGCTGCGGACCCGCGCCACCGGCACAGCGTCAACCACCACCGCCTCCGCCACGGCGGACGAAGCCTTGCTCTCCTGCATCGATGTGTCTCCGATTCGCGCGGGCTGCCCCGCGTCCCTCTAGCACGCGGCTGCGCTGTCCGCCACCGGGCCCGTGCCTGTCCCCCTATTCCCTGTGCGCGGCCATGATGGCGGCGGCGAGGTCGGCCGGCACGATGCCCGGCATCTCGATGCCGATGTCCTGCATCGTGCGCGCCGCCTCGGCGCTGAGCGAGGCCTCGTCGAGAGGCTCGCCGACCAGCCGGTGGCACAGTGTCTCCAGCCCGTCGCCCGGCAGGCACGAGAACGCGCCGGACAGCACGAGCTCGGCGATAGCGCCCTCGCGCTCGAGCAGGTGTACGCTGATCAGGCCGCCCGCGGTCACATGCGTCGCGTCGGCCGGGACGGTCGCGCCGACGGCCGCGGCATCGGTCCGCGTGACCTTCCGATCCATCGCCAGCGTCCACGACTCGTCGGCCAGCTGGTCCGCCCATTCGGCGATCGCCGCCCGCTCGGCTTCCGTCGGCGCATCCTCGACCAGCTCGGCGCCCAGGCAGTCCCCGCATTCCTTCAGCAGGATGCGCCTGAACTCCTCGCGCGGCGGCATTATGTGCAGCTCGTGCAGCAGGCTGGTCACCTCGTCCGCCATCATCTCGCGCAGCTTGTCGCGGAAGGCGTCGGACGGCGCCTGGAGGCAGCTGGCGATGGCGGCGAGATCGAGCTCCGCGTTGAGGTTGCAGGCGACGACCACGGACTCGCCGATGCGGCCGGCGTCGGCGCCACCGATCCGCCGGTCACCCACATACAGCTCGCTGATCGGGCTGAATTCCGCGGCGATGCCCAGCGCGCCGCAGGTGCGGACCACCGGCTCGAGAAACCGCGCGTAGAGGTCGGCCATCGGCACGGTCACCCTGTGGTGCGGCTGGATGAAGTGGATGTTCGTGCGGTTGCGGTCGACGAAACCGACGCCGCCACCGAGCTGCCGGCGGATCACCGGGAAGTGCCGCGTGCGGCAGCGCGCGCGGTCGATCTCCTGCGCCACCACCTGGAACCGGCCGACGCTCACATAGGTCTCGTCCGGGCCGGCCAGGCTGAGAATGGCGTCGTCTTCCGGCTGCATCGCCGCGGCGAGGCCATGGTAGACGGCCTCGCAGTCGTGCGGCGGGATGTGGCCGGAATCGATAACCCTCAAGCGCATCGCGCGCGGTCCCGGGGTTGTGGCTCGGGTCTGCCTCTACATAGCACCAACCACCCCGCGATGGCCATGGCCGCGGTCGTCATTCCTCCACCAGCTCGGCGACCTCGACGACGCGGCCCTCGCGGGCCGATCTGACGCCGGCGAGGATCACCGCGAGCGAGGCCGTCGCCGTCTCGCCGCCGACCTCCGGTGCGCCGCCGTTGCGTACGCAGTCGGCGAATTCGGCCAGTTCCTCGGCGATGGTGTCGTTCTTCTCGCAGGCGACCGGGTTGACCTCGTCGCTGTGGCGCTTCTGATGCCTGAGGCCGTTGTGCAGGTCGTAATAGGCCGTCGCCTCGCGGCCGTAGAGGTTCATCATGTAGTACTCGGAGGCCGAGGCGTAACAGGCGGAGAGGATCGAGATCGCCTCGTTCTCGTGCTGCAGCATCACGTTGGCAACGTCCGGGTTCTCGCCCGGCAGCGCCAGCTGGGTCGACATACCGGCGACCCGTTTGACCGGCCCGAGCAGCATCTCCAGCACGTCGGTGTAATGGATGCCGATCTGCAGCATCACACCGCCCGGCATGCCTTCCGCCTGGAAACGCCAGGAATCGGCCTCGAACTTGCCCTCGCGGTCGCGGCTGATATTCGCCTCGGCCTGCACCATGCGGCCGAACTCGCCCGCCGCGATGCGGTCCCGCACCCAGCGGAAATGGCTCTCCCGGCGGCGCTGGTAGCCAACCGAGAGCACCACCCCGGCGTCCTTGCAGATCCGCGTGATGGCGCGGCCGTCGGCGACGTTGGTGGCGATCGGCTTGTCGAGGAACACGTGCTTGCCGGCCTCGGCGGCGGCTCGCGTCGTCTCCAGATGGACGTGGTTCGGCGTCGTGTTGATGATCGCCTCGATCGAAGCGTCGGCGAGGATCTCCTCGTAGCTGGCGGCGGCGCGGCAGCCGTATTTCCGCGCGAACGTTGCGCGCTTGTCGTCGGAGCGCGTGTAGCAGGCGACGATCTCGATGGCGCCGCTGCGCTGCGCCGCGTCGGCGAGCACGTCCGACCACCAGCCGAGTCCGATCGAGGCGACGCGCAAGGGGGTTGAGGCCATAGGTTGTTACTCCTCTGCTTGTTCGGATGGGGCGGCCTTGCGCCTGCGCGCGGCGACGAACGGCCAGGCAATCGAGAGCGCCGACAGGCACAGGAACAGAAGGCTGAAGGGGGAGGTGAAGAACACGGTGACGTCGCCCTGCGAGGCGGTCAGCGCGACCCGCAGATGCTCCTCCAGTTGGCCGCCGAGCACGAGCGCCAGCAACAGCGGCACCACCGGCATGCCGACCCAGCGCATGGCAAGACCCAACAGGCCGAAGGCGAACATCACCTGGACGTCGAAGAACGAGTTGCGCAGGGCGTAGCTGCCGATCACGCAGAAGATGGCGATCGCCGGCATCAGCGCCGCCCGCGGCAGGGCCAGCAGCTTGACCAGAAGGCGCAGCCCGGCCAGCGCGATGATCAGGTTGAAGACATTGGCCCAGAAGAACGAGAAGATCACCGTGTAGGCGAAGTCGGCGCGCTCGATGAACAGGAGCGGCCCGGGCGCGAGCCCGTGCACCAGCAGCGCGCCGATCAGGATCGCGGTCACCGGATCGCCCGGGATGCCGAGCGTCATCATCGGGATCAGCGCGCCCCCGGTCACCGCGTTGTTCGCCGATTCCGGCGCCGCCACCCCCTCGACCGCGCCCTTGCCGTAGGCGTCGGGATCGCGGCTGGTCTTGCGCGTGTAGTCGTAGGAGATGAAGGCGGCGATCGGGCCGCCGACGCCGGGCAGGATGCCGAGGAAGGCGCCGGTCACCGAGCCGATCGAGACCGGCCGCAACATGCGCTTCAGGTCAGCGGGGCGCGGCAGCACGCTGCCGAAGCGGGACTGTGCCGGCCCGGAGCCGCTGCCCTGTCTTGCCGGCCGCAGATTGTCGACCAGCTGCGGGATCGCGAACAGGCCGATCAGCGCGGTCAGGAAGTGGATGCCGCCGAGCATGTCGGCATCGCCGAAGGTGAAGCGCGCCGTGCCCATCATCGGGTCCTGGCCGACGGTCACGATCAGCAGCCCGATCGCCGCCGATAGGAGGCCCTTGACGACCGAGCGCGCGGCGAAGCCGCAGATCACGGTGAGCCCGAAGAACACGAGGCTGAACAGATCGGGCGCCCGGAACCGCAGCGCGACGTCGGCAAGGCTCGGCGCGATCAGGTAGAGGCAGAGGAAGCTGAACAGGCCGCCGGCGAAGCCCGCGGTGATCGACACGCCAAGCGCCTTGCCGGCCTCGCCGCGCAGCGCCATCGGATGGCCGTCGACCAGCGTCGCCGAAGCGGACGGCGTGCCCGGGATGTTCAGGAGGATCGCCGAGAAGCTGCCGCCCATCATGCCGCCGACATAGAGGCCGAGCAGCAGCGCGATCGAGATCGTCGGGTCGAGCACGAAGGTGAGCGGCAGCACGATGATGATGCCCGAGCTGATCGTCATCCCCGGGATCATGCCGACGATAAGGCCGAGCAGCGCCCCCGCCGCCGTCGAGACGAGGCTGGTCGGCAGGCTGGCCTGCGCCAGCCCGTGCAGGATGTCCGGGTTCATCCGCCGAACACCGACCAGCTGCCGTGCGGCAGCGGGATCCGGAACACCTCGCGGAACAGCAGCGACAGGGCGAGCGGCAGGCCGATCGCGCCGGCCGCCACCAGCATCCGCCTGCGGCCGCCGTAGAGCCAGATCATACCGGCGGCGAACGGGATGCTGGCGGCAAGAAATCCGAGATGCGGGAGCACCGCGAGATAGGCCGCGAACAGCGCCAGCGCCGCGATCGCCGGCGTCCGTGCCGCGAGGTCGAGCTCGACGGGTGCCCTTCGGTAAGTGCGCAGGCCTTGGACCAGCAGGGCGCCGGACAGGCCGATGAGGACGACCGCGATCAGGTAGGGAAAGAAGGCCGGCCCCGGAATATTCGGCAGGCTGCGCTCGGGCAGCTGCGTCGCCAGGTAGAAGTAGACGATGCCGAGCGCGAGCAGAGCGGCCCCCGCCACGATGTTCCTCAAGGCCATGCCGTCACCTCACGGGGTCGTCCGCCCGATCGCCCGCTCATAGCCGTAACGGGGTTCGGAGCAAAGTGAGCAATATTTCCCCATACTTCGAGACGGCAGCCGTCGCAGTCTCCTCAGCATGTAGACGTTTGCACGGATCACCTTTCCGCCGTCGCCGGGCGGGTTACCCCCTCCCCAACCCCTCCCCCCATGGCAAGGCCGTGCATCCCCGCGGCCCTCGGCGCCCGGGAGAGGGGCTCGTTCTTCCCGCATGCGGCGATAGAGCCCCTCTCCCTCGCGGCAGCGCATGGCGGAATGCTGGGTCCGTCCACGAAGGGAGGGGTTGGGGAGGGGGATGGCGACTGGCCGTTCGCTCCATGCAAAGGTTTCCAGCACGGGGAAGAACGTGAATCGCGTCACCTTGGAGACTTTTGCGCGGAAGAGGATTTCGTCATCGCGAGGCTGCGAAGCAGCCGCAGCGATCCAGAAAAGGACTTGTTTCTGCGGCATCCTGGATTGCCGCGTCGGCCTTCGGCCTCCTCGCAATGACGATCTGGGGTTTCGCGCGAACGTCTCCAACATTAGGGAAGTCCTGAGTTCCGTCACCCTGAGAAGGCGTGAAGGGCCGTCTCGACGCGGCGTCGCCCGTTTTCGCATGCTGTTCACGCAGGCAAGGCCGGACGATGCCGTTTTTCGAAGCCGTCCGGCCTGGCCACGACACAGGCGCCTAGTTCGCCTTCTTCGACTTGTAAAGGCCGGCCTGCTGCATGATGCCCTTGACCACCTCGTTCTCCGAGGCAAGCACCTTCTCGAACTCGGCATGGCCCATCGGCGCGACGGTGAAGCCGTTCTTCGCCGCCAGCGCCATGAAGGCGTCCGACTTGGCCGCCGCGATCATGGCATCGGCGAGCCTGCCCTTGACCGCCTCCGGGGTGCCCTTGGGCACCGACAATGACCGGAACAGGTCGAGATGGGCGTTGAAGCCCTGCTCGGCCGCGGTCGGCACGTCCTGGATGACGGCGTTGCGCTCGGCGCTGGGGATCGCCAGCAGGCGGATCTTGCCGGCCTTGGCCAGGTTCAGCGCGCCGGTCAGCGGCGCCACCATGGCGTCGGCCTCGCCGCTCAGCACCGAGGCGTTGCGCCGCTTGATGCCGACCGGCAGGTGGATCACCTCGCAGCCGATCGCGTTGGCGATGGCGATGGCGGCGAGGTGCGTGGCGCTGCCGGAGCTGGAGTTGGCGACCTTGTACTTGCCCGGATTGGCCCGGCAGTCGGCCGCGAACTCCTTGAGCGACTGCCACTTGGCGTCGGCCCGCACCGCGAACGGCATCGGCTGGTACTCGACGCGGCCGATATGCTCGAGCGCCGAATACTCGTAGTCGACGTTGCCGATATTGGTGCTGGTCAGGATCGAGGTCGAGCTCCAGGCCACCGTGTAGCCGTCGGGGTCCGCATTCTTCACATAGGTGTAGGTGATGGCGCCGCCGGCCCCCGGCTTGTTGATGGGAACGACGGTCGTGCCGAGGATCTTGCCCATCTCCTCGGCCAGTAGCCGTCCCTCGATGTCGGCGCCGCCGCCGGCCCCGAAGGGAATGATGAACTCGATCGGCTTTTCCGGGAACTCGGCCCGGGCGGGCAGCGCCTGGATGAGCGCCGCAGCGGCGAGCGCCGCCAGCAGGGTCTTGACTGTCTTCATCTGGATCCTCCCGATCGTCTTGTTGGTCTTGTCGTTTCTATTGTCTTGTCGCAGTGGGCGCCCGGTCAGCCGGGCAGCGCCGCGCCGACGGCTTCGACCGCCGCCTTGGCGATCTCCTCGTCCTGCCTCCAGTCGCCGCCGGACACGCCGATGCCGCCGACGCACTCGCCGTCCACCATGATCGGAAAGCCGCCCTCCATCGCGGTCCAGCGCGCCGGCCCGGCGGCAAGCGCGAGGCCGACCGCGTGCAGCGTGTCCAGCTCCTGCCCCTGGGCGCCCTTGGTGGTGGTCGGCCGCCGGTTGGACGCCGCGGTGACCGCCTTGGTGGTCGCCGAATGCACGGTGTGGAAGCGGCTGCCGTCCATGCGCTCCAGGAGCTGCAGGTGGCCGCCGGCATCGACGATGGCGACGGTGGCGCCGATGCCGAACGCCTCGGCCCTGGCGATCGCCGCGTCCATCATCTGGCGGGCGCCCTTGGCGGTCAGGCGCTTGGTGTCCGCGAACGGCATGGCGCTGTGTCCTCCCTGTGCTTTGCGCGGCCCGTTCCGGGCCCGTTTGCGCCCATGCTAGCGCCCGCCCCGGCGATGCGCCAGCCGTTTATCGCCGGATAATCGGCGAATCCCGGTGTAGCGGCATTAACCATGGAAGGTCTTGATTTGAGGACTATTTCCCCCGCCGCCGCGCGCGCATTGGCGAAAATCCGCGACGATTTCGCTGGGGCGGCCCGTTGGCATACCCCACATAAGGATAAAGGCGGACAACGCCGCTACCGTGGGGAGATAAATGGCGGAAACCGGGGTGGATCCGGATCGCAGGAACGGGAATCGGCAGTCAAGGCGCTGCCTCGGCCGTGTCGCCTCGACAGGGACCGTGGCGCTGGCCGCGCTGCTGCTGGCCCGTGCCGAGCCTTCGTCCGGCACGGCGACGGCTCTCGTCGTCGCCGTGTGGCTGTGGCTGGTGCCGACGGCGGTCGTCGGCATCGTCCGGCTGGCATGGGGCGTGAGCGAGGCGGTATCGCGGGAAGCGGCGAATATCAACCCATTCTATTTCCTGCCCCGGCCGCCTCGCCTCTGCGCCTGGGCCGGCGTGCTGTTGCTGTTGGTGGCGACGGCCGCGCTGTTCGCGGCCGGCGAAACGGCCCTCGCCGCGACGATGGAGGTATTCCTGTTCCTCCGTCTGGCGATGAGTCTCGTGCCCGACAGCGAATTCATGCCCGCAAAGAAGAAGGATCCGCTCGAGCAGGACCACACCCCGATCGCCAGCGGCCCGGGGGCATTCGGCGTCGTCGCAATCGCCGGCACGGTATGGCTCGGTCTGGGAGCACCGCCGCCGTGGGCGGAAAGCGTGATCCTGACCTATATCTGGATCGTTGCGGTCTTGCTCGTATTCTTCCAGTGCATGATCGCTCTTGGCATTGCGTCCGTCCCGTTGACCGACAAACACTCCAGGGAACAGCTGCGGCGGCGCGGCGCGCAATCGGATGTCCCGTCGCCGCGGACTCCGGCGATCACGCCGGAACCGCTGAGAACGACGCATCAGAAACTCAACATGTGGTTCTGGCGGGCAAGCTGGCTGGTCGTAACCTGGGCCCTGTGGGCCGCCGGCCAGCCGTTGCTGGCGGGCCTTTATCTGTTCGGCCAGACGCTCAAGCTCGCCGTGCGGGTCCGCCTACGGCGCATGAAGCACGGCGACACGGCGCGGATCGATTTTCTCGCACGCGCCATACACTTCATCGTCTGGTGGCCGCTCGTCGCCGTTACCATATCGGCCGGCGCCGTCATCTTTTTTCCATTTCTCATACTCGCCGAGATCTG
>JABAOD010000629.1_pt1 | contig 22778 bp, 16 predicted proteins | sample 7062151 | NCBI WGS metagenome assembly JABAOD01 (sample SAMN14538626, study PRJNA623070) | marine sediment metagenome | biome: marine biome [ENVO:00000428]; feature: marine pelagic biome [ENVO:01000023]; material: deep marine sediment [ENVO:00002113] | place: India: Gulf of Khambhat ... | reverse complement strand
AATACCTGCCGGGGATGATCTCGGCATTCCTCAACGCCTCGACCGCAGACGGGTACAACCCGTATCGGATCACGAGGGACGGGATCGACTGGGAGGTCCCCGACGAGCACGATCCGTGGGCGAACATCGGGTATTGGGGGGACCATCAGATCGTGTATCTCCTGCGGCTCCTCGAAGCCGCCGAACGCCATCTGCCCGGCCACCTCGAGCACAGGCTGGGCGAGCGCCGCCACACCTACGCCGACGTCCCGTACCGAATCGCCCCGTACGAGCAACTCGTCGAAGATCCCAAGGCCACGATCGAGTTCGACGAAGCGGCTGCGGCCGCCACCGAACGACGTGTTGCATCGGAAGGAACGGACGGTCGTCTGCTCTGGGCAGATGACGGCCCTCATCTCGTCACGCTGCTCGAGAAGCTGGTGGTCCCGGCGCTCACCAAGCTCTCGAACTTCGTCCCCGACGGGGGNNCAGCGGCCCGAGTGGAACGACGCCAACAATGCGCTCGTCGGCTACGGGCTGTCGATGGTCACGCTGTACTAGCTGCGTCGCTACATGGCGCATCTCCACGCCCTCGTCGCGTCGTCCGACGTCGAATCGGTCGAGCTCTCGACCGAGGTCGCGGAGTGGCTGGGCGCCGTCGCCGATGTCCTCGCCCGTGACGCCAAGACGCCGCTGTCGCCGTCGGCACGCAAGGCCATGATGGATGCCCTCGGCTCCGTCTATTCGACGTACCGGTGGAATTTCTACTCCTCGGGATTCTCCGGTGTCACCGAGGTGCCCGCCACCGACATCACATCGCTCTGCGAGGTCGCCATCGCCCACCTCGACGCCACCATCGTGGGCTCACGGCGCAGCGACGGTCTCTTCCACTCGTACAACCTGATCTCGTTCTCGCCGGACCGCACGGAGGCCGAGGTGGAGCACCTGTACGAGATGCTGGAAGGCCAGGTCGCGATCCTCGAATCGGGGCTGCTCGCACCGCACGAGCGAGCAGACGTCGTCGATGCCCTGTTCGCGAGCGACATCTATCGACCGGACCAGGACAGCTTCATGCTGTACCCGGCTCGTCGACCCCCGCGGTTCCTCGAGAGGAACGTGATTCCTCGCGAGGCCATCGCCGGCAATCCGCTGCTCCAATCGCTCCTCGACGGTGGAGACACGTCGATCGTCGTCGCAGACGAGGAAGGAGCGATCAGGTTCGATGCCGACCTCATCTCCTCGGAGGCGATCGAGGACGAGCTGGACAGGCTCGGCGCCGACGACGCCTGGGCCGAGTCGGTCGCCGAGCACCGGGCCGCGACGATGACCACCTATCGCGAGGTCTTCGGCCATCACGCCTACACCGGACGCTCCGGTTCGATGTACGGCTACGAGGGCATCGGCTCGATCTACTGGCACATGGTCGCCAAGCTGCTGGTGGCCGTCCAGAGGTCCGTGGTCGAAGCCGATCGGTCCGGAGCCACGGCCGACGCCGTGGACCGGCTGCGCTCGAGCTACTGGCGCATCCGGGGCGGTCTCGGGTTCAACAAACCGGCAGCGGAACACGGCGCCATTCCCATCGACCCCTACTCGCACACCCCTTCGCACAGCGGCGCGCAACAGCCCGGCATGACCGGTCTGGTCAAGGAAGAGCTGCTGACCCGGTGGCTCGAGCTGGGTGTCGAGGTCGAGGCCGGCGAGATCCGCTTCAGTCCCCTGCTCCTGCGCCGGGACGAGCTCGTGGACGAGCCGACCCGGTGGACGTACATCGACGTCGAGGGAACCTGGCAGACGATCGAGCTGCCGCCGGCGTCGCTCGGCTTCACGCTGTGCCAGTTGCCGATCGTCGTGGAGCGTGGTGACGATGCCCCCCTCGTGACCGTGCACCTCACGGGTGGCGGGCCTCGCGAGTTCGCAGGATCGAAGGTTCCCGCCGACATCGCTCGCGAGGTGTTCGGCCGCACCGGCGCCTTGGAACGCATCCACGTCGTGCTGCCCGCAAACGGCTGATCCTCAGACGATCGTTGCTCCGGCGTCGACGCGCAGCTCGGCTCCGGTGACGAACGAGGCGTCACGGCTCGCCAGGAACGCGACGGCGCCGGCGATCTCCTCGGGCCTTCCTGCCCGTCGGAGCGGAATGCCGGCTTCGGCCGCCGCGAGCTTGCCCGGCTCACCGGTCCACATCTCCCGGTTGCGATCGACGATGATCAATCCCGGCAACACGGCATTGCACCGGACACCGCGATCCCCGAACTCGACCGCCGTGTAGCGCGTCAGAGACAGCAGTCCGGCCTTCGAGGCGCCGTACGCCGGACCCACACGGCTGCCTTGCACGGCTGCGATGGAGGAGACGTGCACGATGTTTCCGTCGTCGGCCTCGATCAGGTGGGGCACGGAGGCCTGCGTCATCACGAACGCAGACCTGAGCAGCACTCGCTCGATCTCGTCCCACTCGTCCGTGGTCAGCTCGAGTATCCCGACCTTGACGTTGGTGTAGGCGGAATGGACCGCGACATCGAGACGCCCTTCGAGCTGATGGGCGAACGCGACCGCGTCCTCGACGGCGACGTCGTTGCGCACGTCGGTGGCCACGAACTCGGCTCGATGCCCCCGCTCCCGCAGTCCTGCCGTCAGCGACTCACCGGAGGTCTCGTCGATGTCGGCGACGACCACGAGGGCACCTTCTGCGGCGAGACGGCTCGATACCGCAGCGCCGATCCCGTTGGCACCTCCGATGACGAGTGCGGTCGAGCCTTCGAACCTCTGCATCCGATGAGCGTACCTCTGCGCCGGGAGCGGTCCGGCTTCACTCGGGGACGATGCGACCGCCACGGGCCGTCGCCCCGATGACGAATCCTGCCGAGATCAGGATGCCATTCTTGAGGATGTACTGACCCTCCAGCGTCAGCACGAAGGGAAAGTCGCTCCAGATTCGCTCCGGGAAGATGAACAGTGGCGTCAGGGTGCCCGCCATCTGAGCGAACAGGAGCGCAATCGTCAGCCGGAGCCACTTCCCGGTGAGGAGGCCGACACCGATGGTCAGCTCGAGCACAGCGAGCCCGAGCCGGGCGACGTCGGCAGAGATGAGACCGAAGGTGAGCTCGAGCGAGGTGGCGGTGGCGATCTCATCGGCGGGGCTCAGCCCGGGCCAGAGCTTCAAGGCACCGAACCACACGAACACGAGACCGATGCTCCAGCGCAGGAGCTTGACGCCGTACTCCGCCATCCATGCCGTCGCCCGTCTGTCGAAAGAATCGAATCGTCGTTGCAGCGTCATCTGGTGAACGGTAGGTGCCCGGTGCGCGTAGCGAGAACACCGATCTCGACTGCTCGGAGCCGGGCGACACCCATCCGATGCGGCACCGGCATGACCCACCGCAGATCATTCCCTGCGTGTGCTGGCAGCGGGCCGGTGGGTGGCGCTAGCTTCAAATCGAGGGCTTCGAGGGATGAAGGGACAAGGGGGCTTCGCGTGCGGGCTCGACGAATTCTCGTGCTGGTCGGATCTGTCATTGCGTCGCTGTTGGTGGCCACGCCATCGATCGCCGCAGGCTCGGTGGTGATCAACNNCTTCTACTGGTAGGTGTTGTTGTCGCGTCGCTATTGGTGGCGGTGCCGGCGTCGGCGGTGGGTTCGGTGGTGATCAACGAGATCTACTACAACCCGCCCGACGAGCTCCCTCCAGGGACGCTGCACGACGGTGACGAGGAATTCCTCGAGCTCCACAATCCGGGCGACGCCGCCTTCGATCTCTCCGGCATGTGTTTCACCGGCTTCGACCTGTGCTTCCCGGCGGGTACGACGATCGCCGCCGGCGCCTACGAGATCGTCGCCCCCGACGCGGCGCTCGCCATCGCGGTGCACGGTGTGACCCCCCTCGCCGAGTTCACCGCAGGTGGACTGAGCGGTGGCGGTGAGCTGATCCAGCTGCTCGCCGCAGACGGGGTCACCGTCATCGACGAGGTCGACTACACGGACGATTCGCCATGGCCGGTCGCCCCCGACGGCAACGGACCGTCGATGGAGCTCTTCGACCCCGCCCTCGACAACAGCCTGCCGCTGTCGTGGGGGGCATCCACGGTGAACTTCGGGACTCCCGGCGCGGTCAATTCGATCTTCGGCACGGCTCCGCCCGAGCCAATCACGAACGTGACGATCACGCCCACGGTGCCCACCGCCTCCGACCCTGTCACCGTCACGGCGGTGATGCCGGCCGGCATCACTGCAGAGCTCACGTACAAGGTCATGTTCGGCCCGGACGTCGTCATCCCGATGGCGGACGACGGAGCGTCGGGAGACGGTGCTGCCGACGACGGGATCTACGGGGCCACGATCCCCGCCCAGGGCGACGGCGAGCTCGTTCGCTACCGCATCGACATCACGGGCGGCGGCGAAGGATCGCTGCCGAGGGCCGACGAGTCCATCGGCTACGTCGGCTACGTGGTCGTCGATCCGGACATCACCACCGACATGGACGTGCTCTCGTGGTTCATGCCCGACGACGTCTACCAGGACATGATCGACAACCACCGCTTCGACGATGTGCAGGTCCCGGCTGTGATCCACGCCGAGGGAGTGGTGTACGACAACGTCACCTTCCGCATCCGGGGCGGGACCGGCACCCGATCGAAGCCGAAGGTCAACTTCCAGGTGGAGATGGCAGACGGCCAGCTCTTCACCCACTCGCAGTTCACCAACCCGGTGGACCAGTTCAACATCTACGGCGAGTACAAGGACCCGTCTCGCGCACGCAACTGGATGGGCTGGCTGCAGTGGATCGAGGCCGGGCATCCCTTCGTCGACCAGTACTGGACCAGGGTCGAACGCAACGGAGACTTCTACGGGTTGTATCGGGTGCAGGAGACCTACGACGGTGACTGGCGCGATCGCGAGGGCTTCGACGACGGCAGCTTCTACAAGGCGGTCGGCGGCAGCGGGTTCGAGCGCAAGGAACCGGATCCGGACATCACGACCGAGATCGACCAGTTCTGGTCGCAGCTCGAAGATGCCCCCGGACCGGCGAAGACCCGATTCCTGCTCGACAACGTCAACATCCCCGCCGCCATCAACTGGACGGCGATGACGGCGCTCACCCGTCACTGGGACTCGCGCTCGTCGAACTTCTACATGGACCGAGACGGCGACACCGAACGGTGGACGCCCCTCACGTGGGACCTCGACCTCACGTACACCGACTACGACGAGGCCCGCTGCGGCCTGACACCGATGATCTTCCCCGACTGCACGGGGAACGACCTCATGGTCGCGCTGATGGAGGTCCCGGAGTTCCGTGAGATGCACCTCCGTCGATTGCGAACGGTCGCAGACGAGATCCTGTTCACGACCTTCATCGACGACCGGCTGGCCGCCTTCGAGGTCGAGATCGCCGACGTCGTCGCCCTCGACGTCGCCGAGTGGGGCGTGGGCTGGGGCATGGGATACGACGACACGGTGGATCGACGTCGCAACGTGATCAACGACGCCATCGGAGACGGGACCATCCCACCGGCCCAGGTCGGGACACCGAACATCGTGATCAACGAGCTCCACTACAACCCGGCAGACGGGGGCGTCGAGTTCGTCGAGCTCTACAACCCGAACGACGAGGCAGTGGACATCTCCGGTTGGACCATCGACGCCGCCGACCTGACGGCGGCGCCGGGAACGGTGATCCTGCCTGACGACTACATCGTGTTCACCGAAGACGACGCCGCATTCCGCACGCTCTACGGATCCGGTATCTACGTCGGGGGCGTCTACGGCGGCGGCTTCAGCGGCGGTGGCGAGCTCGTCGAACTGCGCGATGCGGCCGGCACCCTCGTCGATGTCGTCGACTACGACGACAAAGACCCCTGGGCGGAAACCCCGGACGGTGACGGGCCGTCGCTCGAACTCATCGACCCCGCGGTCGACAACTCGCTCCCCAACGCCTGGTTCCCGTCGACGGCCTTCGGCGGCTCACCAGGAACCGTCAACGACCCGAACACCGCAGGCGGCCCGCCGCCACCTCCGCCACCTCCGCCACCGGTCGACGTCACCTACATCGACTACGGCGCAGTGTGGAACTACCTCGACGACGGGTCGGATCAGGGCACCGCATGGCGCAACCCCGGCTTCGACGACTCCGCGTGGTTCGTGGGACGCGCCGAGCTCGGCTACGGCGACGGTGACGAAACGACCCAGATCGACGGCGGGCCGTCCGGTGATCGACACATCACCAGCTACTTCCGCACCACCTTCACCGTGCCGGATGCGGCCAAGGTGCTCTCGCTCGACGGTGGCATCGTGCGCGACGACGGAGCCGTCGTGTATCTCAACGGCACCGAGGTGTTCCGGACCAACATGCCAGGCGGCACCATCACGTCGGACACCACGGCGGCATCGACCGTCGGCGGCAGCGACGAATCCGCCGTCTTCGGCTTCTCGGTGGATCCTTCCCTCCTGGTGACGGGTTCCAACGTCCTCGCCGTCGAGGTGCACCAGCGCGGGCCGAGCTCTTCGGACGTCAGCTTCAACGCCTCGCTCTTCGGCGTGGAGGATCCGTCGGATCCCGACACCGAAGCGCCGACGAGCCCGGATCCGGTCGTGGTCACTCCCACCGGAGCGACGACGATGACGGTGTCGTGGGCGACGTCGACCGACGACTCGGGCATCGTGTCATACGAAGTCCGGCGCGACGGCGCGCTCGTCGCCACGACCGGCGCCACGTCGTTCGACGACTCGGGTCTGACGCCCGACACCTCGTACGAATACAAGGTGACGGCAAAGGATCCGACCGGCAATGCGACGGCCTCCACGCCGGTGTCCGGATCGACGGACCCGGACACGACTCCGCCGACCGACCCGACCGGGCTGGCCGCCACTGCGACCGGTTCCTCGACCATCGAGGTCTCGTGGGATGCGGCGACCGACGACGTCGGACCGGTCACCTACACGGTTCGACAGGACGGTGCGTTCGCCGTGACGACGGCGGCGACCTCGGTCACGATCACCGACCTCGCTCCCGAGACGACGTACTCGTTCACGGTCCAGGCCGGTGACGGGGCAGGCAACCTCTCCGCCGAGGTGGGTCCGGCCGAGGCGACGACGCTGCCCGAGAGCGTCGATCCGCTCCTGGTCGCCGCCGAATCGGTGTGGACCTATCTCGATGACGGCTCGGACCAGGGCACCGCATGGCGTGAGCTCGGGTTCGACGACTCGTCCTGGTTCCTGGGCCGCGCCGAGCTCGGCTACGGCGACGGCGACGAGACCACGCTCATCGACGGTGGGCCGAGTCGCGATCGGCACATCACCACCTACTTCCGGCGGGAATTCACCGGCCAGGCAGGCGCCTTCGACGAGCTCACGCTCTCGCTCAAGCGCGACGACGGTGCGGTGGTCTACATCAACGGCGTCGAAGTGGCTCGATCCAACATGCCGGGCGGCGCCATCACCTCGTCGACGACGGCATCGAAGACCGTCGCCGGGAGCGCCGAGGACGCGTTCGTCGCCTTCACCGTCCCGGGCTCGACACTGGTGACGGGCACCAATGTCCTCGCCGTCGAAGTGCACCAGCGCAGCCGGACGAGCAGCGACGTGTCGTTCGACGCCTCGCTCGTCGGCGTCGTGCCGCCGGATCCCGGAGATCTCTTCGTGGCCGAAGGCTCGGTCTGGACGTTCCTCGACAACGGTTCCAACCAGGGCACGGCATGGAGAGAGCCCGGCTTCGACGACTCGTCGTGGTTCCTGGGACGTGCCGAGTTGGGTTACGGGGACGGCGACGAAGCCACCCTCGTCGATGGTGGACCGAGCGGCAACCGTCACATCACGACCTACTTCCGACGTGACTTCGTCGTCGGCAACCCGGCCGACTTCACGTCCGTCGAGCTACGACTCAAGCGCGACGACGGTGCGGTGGTGTACATCAACGGCACCGAGGTGGCTCGATCCAACATGCCGGGTGGCACCATCACCTGGACGACGACGGCGAGCGCGACAGTGGCGGGCGGCGACGAAGACACCTTCTTCGTCTTCTCCGTCCCGACGTCCGCTCTCGTCGCCGGCACGAACGTGATCGCAGTCGAGATTCACCAGAGGAGTGCAAGCTCCTCCGACATTTCCTTTGATTTGGCACTCGAAGGAATACGCTGACGCCGACCAACCGAGGAGGGGGCATGTTGCGGGTGAGGGGACGACGCGCAAGGGCGCGCAAGGTCGTGGTGCTCGTCGGGGCCATGGTGGCATCACTCCTGGTGGCGTCGCCATCGGTGGCCGCCGGATCCGTCGTCATCAACGAGATCTACTACAACCCGCCGGACGAGCTCCCCCCGGGGACCCCGCTCGATCCCGACGCCGAATTCCTCGAGCTGCACAACCCGGGTGACGCGCCGTTCGATCTGTCCGGCATGTGCTTCGACGGGTTCACACTCTGCTTCGCCGCGGGTACCAGCATCGGCCCGGGCGACTACGAGATCGTCGCACCCAGCCTCGCCGTGGCGCTCGCCACCCACGGGGTCACGCCACTGGCGATCTTCGATGCCGGCGGTCTGAGTGGTGGGGGCGAGACCATCAGGCTCATCGCCGCCGACACGACGACGGTCGTCGACGAGGTCACCTACGACGACAGCCTCCCCTGGCCGGTGCAACCCGACGGGAACGGCCCCTCGCTCGAACTCATCGACCCCTCGCTCGACAACGACGTCGCCTCGTCGTGGGCTGCCTCCATCGATCCCTCCACCAATCCGTACGGCACCCCGGGTGCCCAGAACTCGGTGTTCGGATCACCACTCCCCGACCCCGTTCGCAACGTCGCCCACACCCCGGCCGTCCCCACCGACACCGACGCCGTCGTCGTGACGGCCGAGATGGATCTCGGCACGTCGGCGGACCTGACCTACAAGGTCATGTTCGNNGACGGTGTCTACGGCGCCACCATCCCGCCGCAGTCCGACGGCGAGCTCGTGCGCTACCGGATCGACATCACGGCAGGCGGCAGTGGTGGCTTCCCGGATCCGGCCGGCCCCCTGCCGAACACCGGCTACGTCGTCGCCGACGACGACATCACGACGACCTCCACGCCGGTCTTCCAGTGGTTCCTGCCGCCGGGGACGCTCGAGGACATCCTCGAAAACCATCGCTTCGACGACATGGAGTTCCTGAGCGTGCTCCACCACGACGGCTTCGTGATCGACAACGTCACGATCCGCACCAGGGGCGGCTCCAATGCCAGGTCCCAGCCCAAGGTCAACTGGAAGTTCGAGCTGCCGCCGGGTGTCGAAATCGACATCCCCGGTGAGCTGCTCACGCCTGTCGACGAGTTCAACCTCCAGGCGGAGTTCAAAGACAAGACGTTCGGTCGCGCCTTCATCGCATGGGAGCAGACGAACGCCATCGGTGCGCCGTTCCTCGGCAACTTCTGGGTCAGGCTCGAGCTCAACGGCGACTTCTACGGGATGTATCGCTTCTCGGAGCGCTACGACGGAACCTTCCGGTCTCGGGCCGGCTTCGACGACGGCTCCTTCTACAAGGCCGACGGAGGGGCGTGGGACAACCCCATGAAGAACTTCGACAAGAAGGAGCCAGACGACGGAGACAACACCGAGATCGCCGACTTCGAAGAGTTCCTCACGTCTCCGAACGGCGCCTCGAAGACCGCACAGCTGTTCGACGAGCTCGATGTGCCTGCGACCATCAACTACACGGCACTGGTCTCCGTGCTGCGCCACTACGACAGCCGTGGCCACAATTTCTACATCGATCGAGACGCCAACGGCCGCTGGACCATCTTGCTGTGGGACCTCGATCAGGCCTACCGCGTGGTCGGCGTGCGCTGCACCGACGACCTCGACATGATCACCATCGAGTGCGTCGACAACGTGCTCACCACCGCGGTCATGGAGTCACCACCACTTCGCGAGATGCACCTCCGCCGCCTGCGCACTCTCGCGGACGAGCTGCTGCTCACAGGTCTTCCCGAGGACCTGTACAACGACATGCTGACCACCCATGCCGACCTGATCTCGTTGGAGGAGGCCCAGTGGGATCGCACCGTCGACGTGAACCGGCTCCTCAACGACATCGACGGTCTCCGTGACGAGATCCAGCAGGCCATCGCGCTCGGTCTGCTTCCACCGTCGCAGGCCCCGGCCCCGAACATCGTCATCAACGAAATCCACTACAACCCGGCCGACGGCGGCGTCGAGTTCATCGAGCTGTACAACCCGAACCCCACGGCCGTCGACATCTCGGGGTGGGAGATCCCGGCAGCCGACCTGACCGCGCCCCTCGGCACGGTGATCCTGCCGGACGACTACGTGGTGTTCACGGAGGACCTGGCGGCCTTCACCGCGCTCTACGGCGGTGGCATCTTCCTCGGCGGCCAGTACGGAGGAGGCTTCAGCGGTGGCGGCGAGCTCGTCGAGCTGTTCGATGCAGACGGCACCCTGATCGATGTGGTCGACTACGACGACAAGGACCCGTGGGCGGAGACGCCGGACGGTGACGGACCGTCGCTCGAGTTGATCGATCACGCAGTCGACAACTCGCTCCCCAACGCCTGGTTCCCGTCGAGCGCATTCGGTGGATCGCCAGGCACGGACAACGACCCCGACACCGATGGCGGACCTCCCCCGCCACCGCCACCCCCACCACCGGTCGACGTCGACTACATCGGCTTCGATTCGGTCTGGAGGTATCTCGACGACGGGTCGAACCAGGGCACCGCGTGGCGCGCCCTCGGCTTCGACGACTCGTCGTGGTTCTCGGGTCGTGCCGAGCTCGGATACGGCGACGGGGACGAGACGACGACCATCGACGGCGGTCCTGCCGGCAACAGGTTCATCACCAATTACTTCCGACGCGACTTCGACGTCGTCGATCCCGCCAGAGTCATCTCACTCGACGGCCGCATCGTCCGCGACGACGGTGCCGTCGTCTATCTCAACGGCACAGAGATCTTCAGGACCAACATGCCCGGCGGCACCATCGGATACCTCACGACGGCGTCGAGCACGATCGGTGGCAGCGCCGAATCGACCCCGGTGCCGTTCACGGTCGATCCCTCGTTGCTGGTGCCGGGCACCAACACGATCGCAGTCGAGATCCATCAGCGGTCCTCCGGCTCGAGCGATGTGAGCTTCGATCTGGAGCTGTTCGGCACGGAAGAGGTCGGCGACCCCGACACCGAAGCCCCGACGAGCCCGGATCCTGTCGTCGCGACGCCAACCGGTGCCGCCACGATGTCCGTCTCGTGGGCGACGGCCACCGACGACTCGGGATCGGTCGTGTACGACGTCCTGCGCAACGGCTCTCAGATCGCCACGACTGCGTCGACGTCGTTCGACGACGCCGGTCTGGCCCCAGAGACGACCTACAGCTACGTGATCGTCGCTCGTGATCCGTCCGGCAACACGACCGCCTCGTCGCCGGCACTCGGCACCACCGATCCGGACACCACTCCGCCATCGGATCCCACCGGTCTGACCGCTGTGGCGACGAGCTCGTCGCAGATCGTCGTGAGCTGGAATCCTTCGAGCGACGACGTCGGGCCGATCACGTACACCGTGTTCCAGGACGGCGGGTTCCTCGCCACGACCACCTCCACCACGGTCGATGCGGACGGCCTCGAACCGGAGACCGAGTACGAGTTCTCGGTCCAGGCCGCCGACGGGGCCGGCAATCTGTCGGCCGTCGTGGGTCCGGTGAGCGAGACGACCCGGCCGGACGTCGTCGACCCGACGCTGGTGGCGAGGGGCTCCGTGTGGCGGTATCTCGACAACGGATCGGACCAGGGCACGGCGTGGCGTGAGCCCGGCTTCGACGACTCCTCCTGGTTCGCCGGCCGGGCCCAGCTCGGGTACGGCGACGGGGACGAGACCACTCAGGTCGACGGTGGCCCGAGTGGCAACCGCCACATCACCACCTACTTCCGGCAGTCGTTCGTGGCCGATCCGGCCGCCTTCGACGCTCTCGAGCTGTCGCTGCTCAGGGACGACGGTGCCGTCGTGTACGTGAACGGGGTCGAGGTGGCCCGCTCCAACATGCCCGGCGGACCGATCACCTCGACGACGCGGGCCAGCTCCACAGTGGGCGGGTCGGCCGAAGACGTGTTCAACACCTTCTCGGTTCCGTCGTCGGTCCTGGTCGCCGGCACCAACGTCATCGCCGTCGAGATCCACCAGCGAGGCCCGTCGTCCTCGGACATCAGCTTCGACGCCGGATTGGTCGGTGTGACGGCGCCCGAACCGGGGGACCTCTTCGTCGCAGAGGAGAGCGTGTGGACGTATCTCGACAACGGGACCGACCAGGGCACGGCTTGGCGGGAGCTCGGGTTCGACGACTCAACGTGGTTCACCGGTCGCGCCGAGCTGGGCTATGGCGACGGGGACGAGACCACCCAGGTCGACGGCGGCCCCAGCGGCAACCGTCACATCACGACCTACTTCCGTCATGAGTTCCAGGTCGCCGATGCCTCCGTGTACGCGTCGGTCGAGCTGCGTCTCAAGCGTGACGACGGCGCCGTGGTGTACGTCAACGGCACCGAGGTGGCCCGTTCGAACATGCCGGGTGGGACGATCACGTTCTCGACCCGGGCCAGCTCGACGATCGGTGGAAGCGCCGAGGACGCCTTCACGACGTTCGTGATACCCACAGGGGTGCTGCAGACCGGGACGAACGTGATCGCCGTCGAGATCCACCAGCGCGGCCCGTCGTCGTCCGACATCAGCTTCGACGCCGCTCTCGAGGGCATTCGCTGAGCGGCACGTCGCTCTTGGTCACGAGTTGCCGCAACCCGGACTCCTCGAGTCCGGGTTGCGGGCCGATGGTGGCAGAATCGCGGCATGGACACGATCAGCGACGAAGAGCTGTCCGAGCTGCTCGCAGAGGCGGGTCGCCATCACCATGCAGCGTTCATCTCGAGCGACGGGGTCGACGTGGAGTGGCCTCTGTTCTACGCCGCCTACCTGCAGACGAAGCTCTGGGATCGCCTGGGGGTGCTGCTCACCCGCAGTGAGATCATCCATGTGCTGGTTGCCACCGACGAGGCATTTCGCCGCAACGAGGAGCACGGACCCTGGCCACCCGTCTACGCGCGGAGATTGAGGTCATTCGCCGAGTCGAAAGCCCGGGGGACGTCGTGACGGGCCGTCCCCTCCCCCCGCTGCAGGAACGGCTCGGCCGGGTGGGCATGGCCGTGGTCGGGCTCGGTCTGCTCGTTCTCGTGGCCGCACCGGTGGTGGCGGTCCTGTCGTCGGCTGCCATCGGGAGCGAAGGGCCGGTCCGCGACTTCCTCATCCGCGCCCTGCTCGTCTGGCTCGGCATCTCGGCCGTGGCCGTGGTCGCCAGCGGCTTGTGGCTCTGGTGGGGTTGGGAAGGGCCCACCGATACCATGGAGGGTCAGGAGGACTCGTGATGGATCGGGTGCGGAACGTGCTTGCCGACGTGATCGTCGGCGTGGTGCTGCTGCTGGTCGCCTGGTGGGTGCTGCGGCGGGTGTTCGGTCTCGTGCTGTGGCTCGTCAACACCCTCGCCTTCGTGATACTCGTGATCGCCCTCCTCGTCATCGCCGGCCGTCTTCGCGGCGGCGGCAGCAAGAAGATCGAGTTCTGACCCCACATGAAGCGCAGTCACATCATCGCCAATGTCGTCGTCGCCATCCTGATCGCCATCGTGTTCTGGGGCATTCCCGACGATCTGGCGTGGCTCTCGCGCATCGTCCTCGTGAGCACGATCATCGGATTCATCGGCATCCTCGTCTTCATCGCGCTCCGCTTCAGGGAGAAGCCGACGGAGTGACCATCGGCCCACGACAGCGGCCATGCACCGCAAGTAATCTGCCCGGGTGAACGCCTAGCTGGAGGACGATTCGTTTTGAAGGTCTATGCCCCGGAGAAGATCCGCAACGTCGCGCTCGTCGGCCACAACGGAGCGGGGAAGACGACCCTCGCCGAGGCCATGCTGTATCGGGCCGGAGCCATCGAACGGCTCGGCAGAGTCGAAGACGGAACCACGGTGCTCGACTACGACCCTGAGGAGCACAAACGCGGGATGTCGCTGTCGCTGTCGATGGCACCGCTCGAGTGGCACGAGCACAAGATCAACCTGATCGACGCACCGGGATACGCGGACTTCTTCGGTGACGTGCACGCCGCGCTGCGTGTCGCAGACCTCGCTGTGTTCGTCGTGAGCGCCGTCGAAGGCGTCGAGGTGCAGACGGAGAACGCGTGGCGGATGGCCGAGGAGCTCGGCGTGCCGCGCATGATCTTCATCAACAAGCTCGACAAGGAGCGGGCCTCCTACGACCGCACGCTCGACGAGCTCCGGGACCGCTTCGGCGCAGGCATCGCACCGCTCGAGCTTCCCATCGGCCAGCAGGAGTCGTTCCACGGTGTCGCCGACCTCCTCACCGACAAGGCGTTCTTCTACGACTCCGGCTCCGCCAAAGAGGGCGACGTCCCCGAGGAGATGGAGGAGCGGGAGTCACAGGTCCACGACAACCTGGTCGAGGGCATCGTCGTGGCCGACGACGACCTGCTCGAGCGCTATCTCGAAGGCGACGTCCCCACCTTCCAGGAGCTCGAGAAGACCATGGCCATCGGTGTCGCCAACGCCACCGTCTTCCCCGTCGTGTGCGGCTCGGCGACCGGCCCCATCGCAGTCGACCGTCTCGCCAACTACATCGTCGAGATCGGGCCCTCCCCCGCCATCCGGAGCACCTACGAGGTGACCGCGGGCGGTGAGCAGGTGGAGATCACGGGGACGCCCGACGGCGATCCGTTGGCCTTCGTCTTCAAGACCGTGGCCGATCCCTACGTCGGACAGATCTCGATGTTCCGGGTGCTCTCCGGGACCATCAAGGCCGACTCCACGTTGTACAACCATCGCTCCGGAACCGACGAGCGTCTCTCGAAGATCGCCTACCTCCGTGGCAAGGAGTCCGAGCTGCTCCAGGAGCTCCAGGCGGGCGACATCGGCGCTGCGGCGAAACTGAGCAACACCGCGACCGGTGACACCCTGGCCCCGAAGAACAAGCCGGTGGCCGCTCCGCCGATCGACAGACCTGCTCCCGTGCTCGGGATGGCGATCACTGCCAGGACCCAGTCCGACGAGGACAAGCTGGCCAATGCCCTCCGCCGACTCATCGAGGAGGACCCTGCGCTCAACGTCGCCAGATCCGACGAGACCCACCAGACCGTGCTGCGTGGCATGGGCGAGACCCACCTCACGATCACCCTCGAGAAGCTGTCGCGGAAGTTCGGTGTCGAGGTCGACACCCAGGAGGTTCGTGTCCCGTATCGAGAGACGATCACCGGTCAGGCCGACGCCGAGGGCAAATACAAGAAGCAGTCCGGCGGACGCGGCCAGTTCGGCGTCGCCTTCCTCAAGGTCGAGCCGCTGCCCCGCGGCGAGGGGTTCGAGTTCGTCGACGAGATCAAGGGCGGCTCCATCCCCCGCCAGTTCATCCCCGCGGTGGAGGACGGCATCAGGGAGACGATGGCGGACGGTGGCGTGTTCGGCTATCCCGTGGTCGACGTGAGGGTCCGTTGCTACGACGGCAAGTACCACTCGGTCGACTCCTCGGAGATGAGCTTCAAGATGGCGGGACGGCTCGGCTTCAAGGCCGCCATGGCGCAGGCGAACCCGATCCTGCTGGAACCCATCTCGAGGATCACCGTGTCGGTGCCGCCCGAGTACCAGGGCGATGTGATGGGCGACCTCAGCGCTCGTCGGGGCCAGGTGCAGGGCACGTCGGTCGACGAGAGCGGGCGCCAGGTCATCACGGCGTTGGTGCCGACCTCCGAGATCCTGCGCTACGCCATCGATCTCCGCTCGATCACCCAGGGGTGGGGCACCTTCACCGAGGAGCACGATCACTATCAGGAGATGCCTTCGCACATGGCCGAGAAGGTGGCCATGGCGAGCGACGAGGACGAGTGAGCTAGCCGGTCAGACCGGCAGCCCAGAGTGCCACCCCGTCGAGCAGATCCGATTCCGACACGATCACTTCGTCGCGGCCGGTCGCGGCGACGGCTCGCTCGGCGACGACCGCACCTGCCGTGAGCACGCCGGCGCGTCGCGGGTCGACGGGTCCCAGCGAGGCGATCTCCTCGGTCGACATCGAGCCGAACCGGTCGGTCAGCTCCACCAGTCGATCGCCCGACAGCCGTGTGCCGTCGACGAGCTCGCCGTCGTATGCGTCGAGACCGAGGGCAACGGCTGCGAGTGACATGAACGTCGCGGCGACGCCGACGACGCGACCGGGTGGGGCGGGAAGGGCGATCGCCGACAGCAGCTCGTCGACGTGGCGGCGGGCCGTGTCCAGCATCAGGGGCTCATGGGGCCCGTCGCCGAGCATTCGTTCGGTGAGCCGGACCGAGCCGATGTCGATGCTGTTCGCATAGGAGACACGATCGCGTCCGAAGACGAACTCGGTGGATCCCCCGCCGAGATCGATGACGACCGTGTCGGTGTCCGGATCGAACGCCGACAGCACGCCGGTGAACGCGAGTTCGGCCTCTCGTTCGCCCGTTATCACCTGGGGCCGCGTTCCCATGGCGAGCTCCGCCGCATCGAGGAACTCGGTCCGGTTGCCGGCGTCACGCGTCGCAGACGTGGCCACCACCCGAACCGCATCGGGTCGCCACGATCGGATCGCCTCACCGAAGGTCGCCAGCACGGCGACGGTTCGCTCGATCGCCTCGTCCGCCAGCCTCCCGCTCACATCGACACCCTGGCCGAGCCGCACCACCTCGACCCGTCGGTCGAGATCGACGAGGGGCCCGTGACCGGGCAGACCCGGTCGCCTCGCCTCGGCGACGAGCAGCCGGACCGTGTTGGTCCCGATGTCGACGGCTGCCACTCGTGCCGGCGTCACGAGCCGGGCTCCATCCACGCCGGGTTTCTCCCGACCGCGCCTTCCCGGTCGACGGCCACGCACGGCATGGCGCAGTCGAGCGGCTCGACGTCGTCGGCGACGAGCCGACCCACCGGGTTGTCACGTCCCGATGCATGGTGGGCATAGTGGGCATGGAGACACTTCACACCGCTCGACGAGCCTCCGACTCCACCTGTCGGAACGTGGGCGAACCGGCCGGGCTCGACGAGGGCGGTACGCGTCGCCTCGTACTCCTCCATGGCGGCCTGGTGCTCGCCGGCGAACACCTCGTCGGCGCGAATGCGCTCGTCCATGGCCTTCACTCCGCCGGCGGCTTCGAGCCTGCCGATCCGGCGACTCGCCAGCGGACACGTCAACCAGTACCGCGTCGGGAACGGAGTCCCGTCATCGAGGTGAGGCGGCACCGCGATGACCACGGGCAGACCGAGATGGCATCGCTGGACGGTGTCCACGACCGAACGAGGTTCGCGCCCGAGTTGGGCGGCGACCACGTCTCGATCATCCATCGCCTGGGCCGACATCGCGTCCCGTGAGGAAGTCCCAGAACCTCTGGAGCAGACCGCGATCGTCGACCGTCACCACCGGCTCGACCTCGGGCTCCGGCTCGATCGTCAGCGGGCCCTGCACCACGAAGGACTCCTCGCCCGGCTTCACGTACCCGAACTGCTCACGTGCCAGCTGCTCGAGACCGGCATCCGTGGCGAGGGTCTCGGCTCGCTCCTGCAGCTCTGCGTTCTCGCTCCGCAACTGCTCGAGATGATTGCGGGTGTCGTCGACCTGGGCGTTCTGAGCGATGATCTGCCGGAAGGGGAAGATGCCTCCCATCGTCACGGCGAGCGCGACGAGCAGCAGGACGACGAGCACGACAGAGCGTCGTGACTTCACGTCCGGGGAGGTGTCCCACATCGTCACGTAGGGGGACCTCCGAACGCATCCCATCCGGCGTAGCGGGCGTCGTCGCCGAGCGCCTCCTCGATGCGCAGCAGCTGGTTGTACTTGGCGGTTCGCTCGCCGCGGGCGGGAGCGCCCGTCTTGATCTGGCCGGCGTTCGTCGCGACGGCGAGGTGGGAGATGAAGGAGTCCTCGGTCTCACCCGAGCGATGCGACACCATCTGGGAGTAGCCGTTGCGCTCGGCCAGCTCCATGGTGTGCAGCGTCTCGGACAGCGACCCGATCTGGTTGACCTTGATGAGGATCGCGTTGGCGACGCCCTCGTCGATGCCGCGCCGCAAGCTCGTCTCGTTGGTGACGAACAGGTCGTCGCCCACCAGCTGGACACTCGAGCCGAGCCGTTCGGTCAAGGAAGCCCACCCCGACCAGTCGTTCTCGTCGAGACCGTCCTCGATCGACACGATGGGGAAGTCGTCGACGAGCCCCGCCATGAAGTCGATCATGCCGGAGCTGGCGAGCTCCGAACTGCCGAGCGTGTAGATGCCATCCGCATACACCTCGGTCGCGGCGACATCGAGAGCGAACGCGATCTCCGAGCCGACCACGTAGCCGGCCGACTCGACAGCCTGCACGAGCAACTCCAACGCCACCCGATCGGCCGGGAGGTCTGGGGCGAAGCCACCTTCGTCGCCGACGTTGGTGGCGAGGCCCTGATCCGACAGCACCTTCTTGAGGGCGTGGTACACCTCGACCCCGGCGCGCAACGCCTCACGGAAGCTCGGCAACCCGGCAGGGACCAGCATGAACTCCTGCACATCGACGCTGTTGTCGGCGTGGGCACCGCCGTTGAGCACGTTCAGGCACGGCACGGGAAGGGTGCGAGCGGACGTGCCGCCGAGGTAACGATACAGGGGCAGACCCACTGCTGCGGATGCGGCACGAGCAGTGGCGAGCGACACCGCGAGGACCGCGTTGGCCCCGAGGTTCTCCTTGTTGGGAGTGGCGTCCGCATCGAGCATGACCTGATCGACGGCTTCCTGGCGCGTCGCATCCATGCCTGCGATGGCGTCGGCGATCGTGTCGTTGACGTGGCTGACGGCTCGCTGCACGCCCTTGCCGCCGTAGCGGTCTCCGCCATCACGAAGCTCGACGGCTTCGTGTGCACCCGTCGACGCCCCTGATGGGACAGCCGCTCGACCGAAGGCGCCGCCAGCGAGGGTGACTTCGGCCTCGACGGTCGGGTTGCCCCGGGAATCGAGGATCTCGCGAGCCCAGACACGAGAGATGGTCGTCATGCGTGGGCCCTTCGGTTGTGCGTCGAATCTATCACGGGTTCGCCTTTCAGGATCGTCACGACGATGGCCGTGATCGTATCTGCTTGTCGGACCGGGGCAGCGGATGTCTCGCCCGAGGAGCTTCTCATTCGCCGGATTTCACGCGCTCCCAGAGGATGTCGAGCTCGGAGATGGACATCTCGGCGAGGGGACGTGAACCTGCAGCGGCCAGCTCCTCGACGCGTCGGAACCGCGTGTCGAAGCGCTCGATCGCCGAACGCAGCGCCACCTCGGGCTCGGTGCCGAGATGGCGACTGAGATTGACCACGGCGAAGAGGAGATCACCGATTTCCTCCGCCGTCCTCTCCCCGTCGTCGATCGTGTCGCGGACCTCGGCGAGCTCCTCGGTGACCTTGGCGATCACCGGCTCCAGCTCATCCCAGTCGAACCCGACCGTGGCTGCCCGCCGCTGGATGGCATCGGCGCGGGCCAGGGCAGGCAGTGAGCCGGGAACGCCGTCGAGCGCCGACACCCTGCTCTTCTCGTCGCGCTTGATCTGCTCCCAGTTCCTCTTGACAGTCCCTGCGTCCTCGGCCACCACGTCTCCGAAGACGTGCGGGTGACGCGCCACCAGCTTGCGTCTGATGCGCTCGGCGACCTCCTCGACGTCGAATGCGGCGGCCTCCCTGGCCAGCGTGGCGTGGAACACGACCTGCAGCAACAGATCGCCCAGCTCTTCCTCCAGCTCGGCGTAGGCCCCGTAATCGACCACGCCGTCGGGCGCTTCGGGGGCGAGCTGCTGCAACGCATCGACCGTCTCGTAGGTCTCCTCGATGAGGTGCCGGACGAGCGTGTGGTGGGTCTGCTCGCGATCCCAGGGACATTCGCGCCGCAGCCGACGATTGGTGTGCACCAGTCCGATCCAGCCGACATCGGCGGCCGGCACGAACAGCGAGGTCCGCTCGTCCACTGCGACACCGGACAGGTCACGCAGCGCGACCTCGTCGACGAATTCCTCCGCGCCCCCCAGATCGCGCAGCACCGTGATCGGGGCGGCGTCGTCGAGCACTTTCCCGAGCTCGACGGCGACGTCGGCGAGCACGACCGGTCGATCGACCTGAGAGACGACCGTGGGCAGGTGGAGCGGCAGCGGGTCGGGAAGATCTCTGCCATCGACGATCTGCACACCGGTCACGAGCGGATCGATGCCGAGCCGGTCGTAGATGAGGTCGAGGAAGCCGATGCCGGGCACGACCACCACGTCTCGCCCGGCAGCGAGGGCGCGCGCCCGCATGATCGGCACCGCGCGCTCCCCGACCACCGCCGACCCGGGGACGGCGTAGACGACGGCACCATCGATCCCGAGCACGCGATCGGCGATCGCTTCGTAGACGTCCTCGAAGTTGTCGGCCGCCTCGTACAGATCGTCACAGGAGATGACGGCACGGTCGGCGGCAACGGTTTCGGCGGCGGGATGACGCAGCGTGCGGACCACCACCGTGGCCGACAGATCGGCGAGCACGTCACGTACCCCCGGCTCGATCCACTCACCCCCGGACGGACCGAGGCCGACGATGGTCAGCCGATCAGCCACCGGGCTGAACGAACCCTCGGAAGACCGGATCCCACTCGCCGAGCTGCGGATCGACCTCGACCTCGGCGAACTCGAGTGCGTTTGCGATCTCGGTCGTCCACGAGTTGAAGATCCGGTTGGCCTCCTCGGTGGAGAGAAACGCCAGCGGATCGGCGGCGATCTCTTCGACGCCGAGCCCCGTGTTGTCGGCGATGAACTGCAGGGCCTCTCCATCGTCCCGGATCAGGATGGTGGTGACCTCGTCGGCCACCATCCAGCGCCGCACCTGGGCCCGCACCCCATCGATGCTGAAGCGACCGGTCGCCTGGAACTGGGACAACGCTGCGACTCGATGCGGCGGCGGGGCGAGGATGAAGGAGGCGATCTCGTCGTCGGTCACCTCGATGCCGAACCGTTCTCTCGCCTCCTGGAGGTACAGCTCCGACGAGATGAGGAACTGCAGCTCGAAGAGAAACTCGTCGTCGTTGGCCGGGAAGGCCGGGTCGTTCAGGGCTCGAACGTCCGCCTCGGTGATGGCGACGCCACCCACCCGGGCGAGAACCGCGGCGGCGCATGCGTCACGGGTCGACAGCTCGTCGGGGGTCCACGCACCGACCAGTGGATCGACCACCACGTCGGCGAGATCCCCCTCGTCGACGAATTCGGCAGCCCACGCCTGGAGCACCGAGTTCGTGTCGGCGAGGGACATGAACTGCGTCGGTGCCTCGGCCGCAGCGGCCGGTGCATCCCCGGGCACGACGTCGGCGAACAGGGCGTCGTCGGCCCGCACTCGTTCGTCGACGATTCGATCGACGAGGACCCAGCGCCGGATCTGCTCGCGAACCCCGTCGTCACTGAAATCCGCAACCGTGAGGGCGGCCACGGACTCGGTTCGATGCTGCGGAGGTGCGGCGAGGTAGTCGTCGATCTCGCCGCCGCTCACGGTCACCCCGAGCCGGGTCCTGGCGGCCTCGGCGAAGACCTCGCTGGCGATCAGGAAGTCGAGCGTGCAGTCGAAGTCGCCACCCGCCTCGCCTGACGCGTGGAACCCATTCACCTTGTCGTCGGTGATGTTCACCGCACCGACTGATGCGATCGGGTTTCCAGAGCTACACGCCGCGGCGACGAGGCCGACGAGCATCAACATTGAAAGGACACGGGACTTCACGAGCGGTTTGGCTCCTCCTCGGGCGGCCACATTGTACGGAGGAACGTTCGTAGGTCTTCAATCGGGTCGGTGCGAGGGGCCGGAACGAACAACTGGCGGGATCGCAGCACGGCGCGAGGCTGCAGCCTCCGCAGCCGGACCTCCTGGGACTGGGACTCGAGAACGACCGGCGCGAGGCGCACCTCGTTGCGCAGGTTGACGATCTCGTCGAGACCGAGGCGGATCGCCTCGACACGGAGTCGAGCCACCGAGATCAAGGCCTCCGCCTCCTCCGGGAGCGGCCCGAACCGATCGCGCCACTCCGCCACGACGTCGTCGATCGCCTCGTTGGTCGTCGAGACGGCGAGCTTCCGGTAGGCCTCGAGCCGCTGCGCGCCCTCGGGCACGTAGTCGCCGGGGAGATGGGCGTCGATCGGCATGTCGATGCGCACCTCGGGCGGCTCCTCGTGCTCGACGGCCTCGCCCTTCAGTTCGCTCACGGCATCGGCGACCAACTCGGTGTAGAGATCGAAGCCCACGGCTGCGATGTGCCCGGCCTGGGTCTCGCTGAGGATGCTCCCCGCCCCACGGATCTCGAGGTCTCGCATGGCGAGCTGGAACCCGGAGCCGAGGTCGGAGAACTCACCGATCGCCTCGAGCCTGCGGTAGGCCTCCTCGGACAGCGTCTCCTCGGGCGGGTGGAGGAGATAGGCATAGGCACGCTGGCTGGAACGTCCCACCCGACCCCGCAGCTGGTAGAGCTGGGCGAGCCCGAGCCGATCGGCCCGCTCCACGATGAGCGTGTTGACCTGCGGCAGGTCGAGGCCGGACTCGATGATCGTCGTGGCGACCAGCACGTCGTACTCGCCGTTCCAGAAGTCCAGCATGATCTGCTCCAGCCGCCCCTCGCTCATCCGCCCGTGCGCAACCGCGTACCGGGCGTCGGGTACCAGCGACTGCAGCCTGCCGACGGCGGCGTCGATCGTGGCGATCCGGTTGTGGACGTAGAACACCTGACCCTCCCGCAGCAACTCGCGGCGG
>JABAOD010000339.1_pt3 | contig 22818 bp, 26 predicted proteins | sample 7062151 | NCBI WGS metagenome assembly JABAOD01 (sample SAMN14538626, study PRJNA623070) | marine sediment metagenome | biome: marine biome [ENVO:00000428]; feature: marine pelagic biome [ENVO:01000023]; material: deep marine sediment [ENVO:00002113] | place: India: Gulf of Khambhat ... | reverse complement strand
AGGAGGTTGATGCGGCCGTGCTTGCGAATGGTGTGCAGTCTAACGGGCACGGACTGCGGATCGGTCGTCTCGGGCGCATCGCCTTCCAGTCCCAGCAACACCGCCTTGTCGCTTCCGTGCGCCTTACCCGTTGCCCCTAGCGAACCGTACAGCTCCACCTTCAAGGAGTGTGTCTGTTGCAGCAATCCGGTCTCGCGCAAGCCGGAAACGAACTGCAGCGCCGCCCGCATCGGTCCGACCGTGTGTGAGCTCGAGGGACCAATGCCGATGCTGAACAGATCGAATACGCTAATGGACATGACGACTTAAGTTGTCCCGCTCACCGAAGTCCGGCCATTGCAGCGTGTGGACGACGCTCCGAGATGACTGATTTTACCAAAGATGCTGGACGCACCTTGCTTTGCGCTTGGCTTAATGGGCCAAGCGTAGCGGCTCAACACAGGCGCGCTTGCCCGCCTGCGACCCGCGTTTACCGGAGCACGACAGGCTCGCCCTACCCATGGGCGACACATTATTTATAGAATCACACATAGCCGCCCATTGGCGGTACGGTGCCACATCGAATAAGGAGAGCGGATGGACGTAATGGGCGAATTTCGCATACCGGCCTCGCGCCAACAGGTATGGGAAGCACTTAACGACCCCGATACCCTGCGCGGGAGCATTCCAGGCTGCCAGAGCCTGGACAAGCTGTCTGACACGGAATTCAGCGCCAAGGTGTTGTCCAAGATCGGCCCGGTCAAGGCCAAGTTTGCCACCAAGATCACGCTCTCAAACCTCAATCCGCCCGAGAGCTATACGCTCAGCGGGCAAGGTCAGGGCGGCGTGGCCGGCTTCGCCAAGGGCAGCGCCGATGTCACGCTTGAGGAAGCAGACAGCGACACGATATTGCGCTACAGCGCACGGATACAGGTTGGGGGTAAGCTGGCACAAGTGGGTTCGCGGCTGCTGAAGGGGAGCGTACGCAAGCTGGCCGAGGAGTTTTTCGGCAATTTCGCCGGGCAGCTCGGCGCAGACGACACCTGAATCACCGCGGAAAGGCCGTCCTTCCTGGCCGCCTTGACGCCGCGGGAACACAAACCAATAATCAGTGTTCCAAAAAAGCACCAAGAAAACGTGCGTATGTTGCACGCTCCACCAGTGAGGGATCGCTTATGCCTGTCACGGTCTCATTGACGCTGAACGGCAAGCGCGTTTCAGCGGAGGTCGAAGCCCGTACCCTACTCGTCCAGCTACTGCGTGAGCACCTCCGGTTCACCGGCACGCATGTCGGTTGTGACACCAGTCAGTGCGGTGCGTGCGTGGTTCATGTCAACGGCCGCTCGGTGAAAAGTTGCACCCTGCTGGCAGCGCAGGCCGATGGCGCCAAGGTGACCACGATCGAAGGTCTCGCGCGCAACGGTAAGCTGCATCCGATGCAGGAGGCCTTTCGCGAGCACCATGGGCTGCAGTGCGGCTTCTGCACACCCGGGATGATCATGAGTGCACTCGACCTAGTTGCCCACAACCCTGATCCGAGTGAGCAGGAGATTCGCGAGTGGCTGGAAGGAAACCTTTGCCGTTGCACCGGCTATCACAACATCGTCAAAGCGATCAAGGCCGGCGCGCGGGCGATGAGGGGATAAGCCATGACTGAGTCTGCGATCGGCGCCGCCGTGCGGCGCAAAGAAGACTACCGATTTCTCACAGGTAAAGGTAACTACGTTGATGACATGACCCGGCCGGGGCAGGCCTATGCGTACTTTGTACGTTCCGAGGTCGCCCATGCCAAGATCAAGTCGATCGACAGCAAGAAGGCGGCGCGCGCACCGGGCGTGCTCGCGGTTTTCACGGGCGACGACCTCGCCGCGGACGGCATCGGCACGATGCCGTGCGGCTTCGCCCCCGACGGCGGCCCAATTAAGGAACCTCCGCGCCCGGCGCTGGCGCAGGGCAAGGTCCGCTATGTCGGTGACCTGGTGGCGGTAGTCGTGGCCGAAACCCTGGCACAGGCCAAGGATGCGGCAGAGCGCCTCAAGATCGATTACGGGGAGCTGCCGGTGATCGTATCGATGCAAGACGCCACACGTCCAGGCGCAGGACTGGTACACGACGATGTGCCGAACAACGTCTGTTTCGAGTGGGGATTGGGCGACAAGGCCGCGACCGACGAGGCNNCCCAATGCCATCGAGCCGCGTGCGGTCATCAGCGAATACGACGCCGGCAGCGATCGCTATACCGTATACAGCACGACGCAAAACCCGCACGTCATTCGACTGCTGATGGGTGCATTTGTGTTGAAGATTCCGGAGCACAAGCTGCGTATTGTGTCGCCCGACGTGGGCGGCGGCTTTGGCTCGAAGATCCCGCACTATCCTGAAGAGGTGGTGGTCACGTGGGCGGCCAAGAAGGTCGGGCGCCCGGTAAAATGGACGGCCGAGCGTTCAGAGTCGTTCCTGTCCGACACGCACGGGCGCGACCATATAACGCATGCCGAGCTGGCGCTCGACAAGAACGGTAAGTTCCTCGGCCTGCGGGTGAATACGATGGCTAATATGGGAGCTTATCTTTCGACATTCGGCCCTCTGATACCGACTTACTTGTACGCACCAGTCATGGCCGGTCAGTACGCCACGCCGGCGGTGCGCTGTGATGTAAAGGCCGTGTTTACCAACACTGCGCCCGTTGACGCCGAACGTGGCGCGGGCCGCCCGGAAGCGACCTATTTGATTGAACGAATCGTCGATAAGGCCGCACGGCAGGCAGGTATGGACCGCGTGGAAATTCGACGCCGTAATCTCATCCCGCCCGATGCCTTTCCCTACGCCACACCCGTGGTCGTACAATATGACAGTGGAAACTACGAACGTATTCTCGATAAGACGCTCAAGCTCGCCGATTATTCCAACTTCGAGTCCCGACGTCGCGAGGCCAGAAACCGCGGCAAGCTGCGCGGTATCGGCCTGTCAGCCTATATAGAGGCCTGTGGTCTCGCACCATCGAACGTCGCCGGTATCATTGGTGCGCGCGCCGGCCTGTTCGAAGCGGCCGAAGTTCGCCTGCATCCAACGGGCACGGTGACCGTGTTCACGGGTTCGCATGCGCATGGCCAGGGCCACGAAACCGCGTTTGCACAGATCGTTGCCGGTAAGCTTGGCGTGCCGGTCGAAAACGTCGAAGTCGTGCATGGCGACACCGACCGAGTGCCGTTTGGTATGGGCACATACGGATCACGCTCGCTCGCAGTCGGCGGTTCGGCGGTCGCCAAAGCAGTCGACAAGATAATTGAAAAAGGCAAGAAGATCGCTGCCCACACGCTGGAAGCTGCTGAGGCGGATATCGAATTCCAAGGCGGCACGTTCAAGGTCACGGGCACCGATAAGAGTGTGGGTATCGGTGACGTAACATTGACTGCCTATGTGCCGCACAACTACCCGCTGGACAAGCTGGAGCCCGGGCTTGATGAAAGCGCATTCTACGATCCACTGAATTTTACCTTTCCCGCCGGTTGTCATGTCTGTGAGGTTGAGGTTGATCCAGATACCGGGGTGACCGAGATTGTAAAATGGACTGCTGTCGATGACTTCGGCAAAGTCATCAATCCGATGATCGTGGACGGACAGGTGCATGGCGGCATCGCCCAGGGCGTCGGCCAGGCGCTGCTGGAGAGCTGCGTGTACGACGAGGAGTCCGGGCAGCTCCTCACCGGCTCGATGGTCGACTATGGCTTGCCGCGGGCGGACCATCTACCGAACTTCGAAATCGGACTAACGGAAACACCCTGTCCGCACAACCCGTTGGGCGTGAAAGGCTGTGGTGAAGCCGGGGCCATCGCTGCGCCGCCGGCATTGATCAATGCGATCATCGATGCCACTGGAATCGAACACATCGAGATGCCGGCTACACCGGAGAAAGTGTGGCGCGCGATGCGTTCATCCGGTGCCAGACAAAGTGCATAGGGAGGACGAGACATGTACGATTTCACTTACCATCGTCCGAAAACTCTGCCGGCCGCTATCAAGGCGCTGCAGAAGGCCAAGGACGGGAAGTTTCTGGCCGGGGGCATGAGCCTGATTCCGACACTCAAATTTCGGCTTGCCCAGTTATCAGATCTGATCGATCTGAGCGGGCTCAAGCAGCTTAGTGGCATCAAGAAGCAAAAAAATGCCATTGTCATCGGCGCCATGACCACACACGCCGAGGTCGCCGCCTCGAAAGACGTCGCCAAGGCGATACCCGCCCTCGCCAAGCTTGCCGGAAGTATCGGCGACCCGCAGGTGCGCAACCGCGGCACGCTCGGCGGATCGCTGGCGCATGCGGACCCGGCGGCGGACTACCCTGCCGCCGTCGTCGGCCTCGGCGCCACGGTGGAAACGAACAAGCGCAAGATCCCCGCCGACAAGTTCTTCAAAGGGATGTTCGAAACGGCGCTAGGCAAGAACGAGATTGTGATGGCCGTCAGCTTTCCAATTCCTAAGCGCGCCGCCTATGTCAAGTTCCCCAACCCCGCCTCGCGTTACGCCGTCGTCGGTGTCATGGTGTCGCAGGGCAAGGACGGCGTACGCGTCGCAGTCACGGGTGCTGGACCCAGCGTGTTTCGCGTCGCCAAGATGGAGAAGGCGCTGGCCGCCAACTTCGCTCCCGAGGCGCTCGAAGGAATCATCGTACCGACCGACGATCTCAATGCCGATCTGCACGCCAGCGCCGAGTATCGAGCGCATCTGGTTACGGTGATGGCCAAACGCGCGGTCGCCGTGGCCAAGCAGTAGATTCCGCCTACACCGAGAGGGCTTTCACCAGACCTGCCTGACTGGCAGTCGGCGCGCCGTGCCGGTATCGTTAGAGCATGGAGTTTCCGCAAAACGTCGATCAAGCCGCTGCCCTGCTCGCCTCCGGGCGCTACGTCGCCGACCGCAGTCTGGCCACAGCTGTGTTCCTGGCGCTCAAGCTCGGGCGGCCGTTGTTTCTCGAAGGCGAAGCCGGAGTGGGCAAGACCGAGATCGCTAAAGTGCTGGCGAGCACCCTCGGGCGCCGGCTGCTGCGCCTACAATGTTACGAAGGACTCGACGTGGCTTCGGCCGTGTACGAGTGGAACTACTCACGCCAAATGATCGAGATCCGGCTCGCCGAGGCCGCCGGCGAAGAGTCGCGCGAGCGCTTGTCAGAGGACGTCTTCGCCCGACGTTTTCTCATTGAACGACCGCTGCTGCAGGCGCTGGCACCGCATGATGAAGGTGCGCCGGTGTTGCTGATCGATGAGCTCGACCGGGCGGATGAACCCTTTGAGGCCTACCTGCTTGAGGTGCTGTCGGACTATCAAATCACAATCCCGGAGATCGGCACCATCACAGCCGCGGTGCCACCGATCGTTGTCATTACCTCCAACCGCACGCGTGAGATCCACGATGCCCTGAAGCGCCGCTGCTTCTACTGCTGGATCGATTACCCCAACGCCGAGCGCGAGCTGGAGATTCTGCGACTGAAAGCCCCGGGCGCAGACGCCGCCTTGAGTCGACAGGTCGTCGCCTTTGTGCAACGGCTACGCCAGATGGATCTGTTCAAACTTCCAGGCGTCGCCGAAACCATCGACTGGACACATGCGTTGGCCCAGTTGAACGTGCTGGCGCTCGACCCTACTATCGTGAATGATTCACTAGGTGTGCTGCTGAAGTATCAGGACGACATCGTCAAGGTTCAAGGAAGCGAGGCTGCCCGCATTATTGAAGAAATTCGCTCGGAGATCGCAGCCGCGGGATTGAAGTGATGATCACGCAGACCGGTCACGAAGACGATAGCAACGGGAAGCTCGTCGCCAACCTCATGCACTTTGGCCGGACGCTACGCGCCGCCGGCTTGCCCATAGGGACCGGCAAACTGCTCGATGCCATCAGTGCCGTGCGTGCCGTCGGTATTACCGACCGCAAAGACTTTTACTGGGCCTTACACGCCGTGTTCGTCAATCGCCCCGATCAGCGCGAGCTGTTCGACCAGGCATTTCATGTCTTCTGGCGAAATCCGCGCATGCTCGAGCGCATGATGGCTATGCTGCTGCCGGGCCTGCCTGAGCAATCCACAGCGCCGGGCACAGCCCTGAGCCGCCGCTTAACTGATGTGCTCTATCCCCCGGGACACCGGCGCGCTGATTCCGAGGCACCACCACGGCTCGAGCTCGATGCAAGCCTGACATGGTCGAGTCAAGAGCAGTTACAGACCAAGGATTTTGAGGCCATGACGACAAAGGAGATCGCCCTTGCCAAGGCGGCTGTGGCCGCCATGCGCTTGCCGTTCCCGCGGGTACCCACGCGACGGTTTCGCCCGCATCCCCGGGGAGCACGTATCGACATGCGCGCAAGCTTGCGTGCGGCGCTGCGCGCCGGTACCGATACCATTCCGCTTATGCGTCAACACCGCCGCGAACGCCAGCCGCCGCTGGTGATCGTCTGTGATATTTCCGGATCGATGAGTCGTTACTCGCGCATGCTGTTACACTTTGCTCACACCGCCACCAATGATCGCGATCGTGTGTACACCTTTGTATTTGGCACCCGCTTGACCAACATTAGCCGGCTGCTGCAAGAAAAGGACGTCGACGTGGCGCTCTCCAAAGTGTCCGAAGCGGTACAGGACTGGAGTGGCGGTACCCGTATCGGCCATTGCTTGCACGAGTTCAACCGCCACTGGTCACGGCGTGTACTTGCCCAAGGCGCACTGGTACTGTTGATCACCGACGGCCTCGATCGTGATGCGGGTACAGGCTTGGCGCGAGAGATGGAGCGTCTGCACAAATCGTGTCGCCGCTTGATCTGGCTGAATCCGCTGCTGCGCTATGACCGTTTTGAGCCCAAGGCTATTGGCATGAAGGCGATGTTGCCGCACGTCGATGACTTCCGCTCCGCACACAATCTGGTGAGCCTGGCTGATCTCACTGCGACATTACGTCATCCCGGTCCACGGCGCGCCGAAGGCGTAACGCAATGGTCAGGGTACGGGATGTGTCAATGAGTTTGACCCATATTGATATCCGACTTCGCTCCGGAGCCCTCGCTTGACGAACGCGGTAGACAATATCCCTGAGAATCTGTTCGAGACCGCTGCTGCCTGGCGTGATGCTGGCAAGGGTGTGGCCTTGGCCACAGTGGTTTCAACCTGGGGCTCATCACCGCGTCCAATCGGCAGTCAGTTGCTAGTCGATGAAGTGGGAAACTTCGCCGGGTCGGTATCGGGCGGTTGCGTCGAAGGTGCGGTGGTGAGCGAAGCGCTCGAAGTCATCAGGCATGGCAAATCGCGCTTACTCAACTTCGGCGTTAGCGATGAGCAGGCCTGGGATGTCGGTCTTGCTTGCGGTGGTCAGATCCAAGTGTATGTAGAACGTGTCGAATGAAGCGGGCAATCCTCGAAGAACTCATTGTGGCGCGTCGCGCCAAGCAACCCGTCGCATTGATTACGTTGCTCGATTCTGGCACACAGGCGATTCTCCACCCAGGCACGGTAAACGAGCACACGGGTCTCGATGAAACGCTCATCGCCACCGCGCACCGCGCTCTTGCACACGATCGCAGCACGATGGTCGAAACGCCATCTGGTGGCGCTTTCGTCCACGTTCTTATGCCGCCGCGACGTCTGTTCATCATTGGCGCGGTACACATCGCGCAATACCTGGCGCCCATAGCAGTTTTAGCCGGTTATGAGGTCAGCGTCGTCGATCCACGGTGCGCCTTCGCTACTGACGAACGTTTCCCATCCGTCAATATGGTCAAGGAGTGGCCAGACCGTGCGCTGGCGCGGCTCCAGCCCGATCGGTATAGCGCAATCGTCACCTTGACTCACGACCCCAAGCTGGACGAGCCGGCGCTGAAGGCGGCGTTGATGACCGAGGCGTTCTACGTCGGTGCCCTTGGCAGCAGGCAAACACAAGCCAAGCGACATGAAAGGCTCGCCCAAGCCGGATTTGGCGAAAAGGCCCTAGCCCGTATTCACGGACCGGTTGGCCTCAACCTCGGCGCCAAGAGCCCGGCCGAGATCGCCGTCGCTATCATGGCAGAAATCACCCAGGTGCTGCGCCAAGACAGGACAATTCAACCTAAAGACGCAAAGGTCTCTTGATCTATCCTTGTCGGGCTCTGCTCTATCACCGGCCAAAGTAGGCTTTCCATGTCACGGGCACAGCACAGCAACAAACGGGTTGCCGCCATCGTGCTTGCTGCAGGTTGTTCCACCCGCATTGGCGGCACGAACAAGTTGTTAGCAGAAATCGGCGGCGTCCCAATTCTAGTGCGTGTGATTGATGCTTTGCGCTCTTCACAGGCGCGGCCGATCATTGTCGTGACCGGATACGAGGCGAAGGAAATCGAACAGGCGCTTACCAGCGTGTCCATAACATGCGTGCTTAATCCTGACTTCGCCTCAGGTCTAAGCTCTTCCTTGCGCCGGGGGCTAGCGGCGTTGCCGAAAGACAGCGAAGCCGTGCTTATCTGTCTCGGTGACATGCCGCAGGTCAAAGCGACTCATATCGACCAACTCATCGACGCATTCGATCCAGCGCAGGGCCGTGCGATCTGTGTGCCGACTTGGCGTCAACAAAGAGGTAACCCGGTTTTGTGGGCGAGGCACTTCGTGCCCGAGATGATGCAGTTAAGCGGGGATCACGGCGCGCACCAGCTCTTCGAGCGCCATCGAGACGTTCTGCATTACGTCGAGATGAGTGATGCCGGCGTGCTGCTGGATGTGGATACCCCCGAGGACCTTAAGGCTTTGGGTCTTGGTGAGAAACGCCCGTAGATGCAGGCAAAAGGAGCGGTGCCCCTGAAAGGGACAATCGCGTTATCATATCCACAAAGCGCAAGCGCAGCGCTCTCGTTGCTGGTGCAATGCACGACGAATGAACTTTTCCGCGCTCGAGGCTACCAAGCTCATAGCGCGGACTTCGCGTGCTATCGAAAGGAGAACAGGATGAAGCGCCTTGTACTTTTTTCCTTAGCGATCTTGCTTGCCGCGTGTCAGCCGGTTTACCTCAAGAGCGGTGAGCCAAATCCGGATTCACCGTATTTCGAAGTACCCGTAGACTCTAAGTTTGTCCTTAACAGGGATGTGACATTCCCCGCGTACCATAAGGACATGTTTTTCCAGAACGGAAAGGTGTCTGACTTCGCTGGCGTCAACAAATGGCTCTCTTACTGCGCCCTCAGCGTCCATGCTAAAACCCAGGTGCCGCAGATTGTCAAAGCCGACACCTTTGTCGTCGAGAAGGTCGTGCGGAAGTTTCTGTTTACCCTTGCTAAAGCCGAGTATCAGGTAGCCCAGCTGGACCGCAGTGGCGTTAACGAGTGGCGGGTGTTGGCCACGGTCATGGAACTTTCCTCCAAGCGCCAGCCAGGCGTCGTGCAAATGACGTGTGCAGCATGGGGGATGCCGCAAGATATCTCCAACGTTACTTTGAATAGCATTCGCAAGGCGCTGGGGGACGTGGTCACGTTGCAGGTCGCCGATATTCAAGGACCGCGCCCGCTTACAGGACAACCACGAGATTCCAAAGGCTCGGGTTATTAGCCAGACGATCGTGTCGGACGCGTTTGCCGGCTACTCCCTGTGCGTGTTGCGGCCAAGCGGTGGCCATGTCGTCGCCCACTTAAAGGGCAGAGATTGACATGCGCACTGTCCTTCTAGTCTGCACTCTTGTGCTTGCCGCCTGCCAGCCGGTCTATCTCAAGGATGGACGACCTAACGAAAATTCGCCCTATTTCGAGGTGCCGGTTCAGTCGAAGTTCACGCTTCACCAAGCGCTGACGATCCCTGCCTATCGCCGGCACATTTATTTCCAGCACGGTAAGGCAATGCCGTTTTACGAAGTAAACGAGTTCATCGATTACTGCGCGCTTACGCTGCACGCAAAGAGACAGGTTCCACAGATCGTCAAACCGGATACCTTTGTCGTAACCAAGGTCTACCGCGAGTATCTGTTTCAGCTNNTGACAACGCAGGTCTTCGAAACCGGTGACGGTGACCCTTGGCAAGTCCTGGCTACACAGATGGAGCTGCACTCAGAGACACAACCCGACGTGGTCCGCATGACCTGCGCCCGTTGGGGAGTGCCACAGGAGCTGTCCAATGTTACCGTTGCCGGCATTCGTAAGAGCCTGGGGGATATCGTCACACTGGAGCTGGCCGATGCCCGTGCATCTGTAGCTCCCGCCACCAAGCCGCAGCGCCGGCGCGGGGACGCCGGTTACTAATCGGGTACACCATCATGCCGCTCGCCTGGCTCGATCATGTCAATATCCGCACCGCCAACTTGGAGGCCATGACACGCTTTTACACCGACGTGTTGGGGCTTGCGCTCGGACCGCGCCCGCCCTTTTCCTTTGACGGCGCGTGGCTGTATTGTGGCGACAAGGCAGCCGTGCATCTGGTGTCAAAACGGGATATATCGACTGTCGAATCAGGGATCGATCACTTCGCGTTTCGCGCAACGGGGCTCGCAGAGTTCGTCAATCGTCTCAAGGCAAATGACGTGCCCTATCGTATTACGATCGTGCCGCAGCTCGAGCTACGCCAGGTCCGCATCTCCGATCCCGACGGCAATCGCATTGAGGTCGCCTTCCCACCTGAGGAATCTGTGGACCCGACCGAGCTCTCGTAGATCTGCCGACTCACGACTGTGTCAGCTTTCGCCGTAACCATGCGATGCGGCACCCGCCTAGTCGAGATCGGAGATACCGAATACCAAGTCTTACAGAAATGCGGGCCACCGACCTACAAACAAGGAAACCAGTGGATCTACGACCGTGGGCCGGGTAGATTCATGAATATCGTCGTGTTCGGCCTTGGCAAAGTCCTGTCTATCAGGGAAGAGATGCCATTCACCTGACGCCGAGTCTTGGTCCAATCGCAGGCTTCGCTAGGCGTTCACCGTTTGTCTTTGCCGTCCGCTTTTTTCCTTGCCTCTGAATCGAGTGCCGCTCCCGCTGCACTCACTGCCTGTTCCGCGGTCATCGGCGAGGTCGCCTCGACGATGACGCGCCGTGGAGCAAAGTGGATACCGTTTTCAGCAAAGGCTTGCTGTATGCGAGTGAAGGCTGCGCGCCGTATCATGAACTGTTGGCCTGGGATAGCGGTAAACTTGCAACGCATGATCAATGCCGAGTCGTCCATGTGCGTCACCCCTTGTGACTTGAGCGGACCTAACATCAGCGGCGCGAGCTCCGGATCCTGCATCATCTCTTGACCCACCTTCTTGATGAGCTTGCGCACCTTATCGATGTCGGTTTCAAACGGTACGCGAAGCTCGAATTTCATGATCACGTAGTCGCGACTATAGTTGGTTAAACGGCTTATCTCGCCAAACGGAATCGTATGGACCGGGCCGTTGTGGTGCCGAAGCTGTAGCGATCTTATCGATATCTTCTCCACCCGCCCGCGGGTATTACCGATCTCTACGTATTCACCCATGCGAAACGCATCATCGAGCAAAAAGAACACGCCCGACACAATGTCCTTGACCAACGTCTGCGCACCGAAACCGATGGCTATACCGACAATTCCAGCGCCTGCGATCAACGGACCAATGTTCACACCAAGCTCGGACAGGAAGACCATGACCACAGTCACGGCGAGCGTCACCAGCATGAACTTGCGGATCAACGGCAGCAATGTCTCAAGACGTGTGCGTCCAGGTGCACCGCCCTCCCCTTCCTGCGACTCTACCCCATCAGCCTCGTGCGACCGTACGTAGCGCTCGACAGCTGTCTTTATAAAGCCCCAGACCGCATAGGCGATCAGTAGCACGAGCGCCATGTCCACAAGCGCACCGCCAATTTTCTCGCCGACCAGGACGTTGACCAACCCGCGAGGATCGAGATCCCAGAGCTTAAAGAACACCATTACCACCAACACTGCCAGGAGAATGCGCAAATTGCGCAGGGCTACACGTTCGTAAGGACTGTGCTCCTCCTGTTTCGGTGGCGCAGCCACTTGCCCATCTGTGGCCTCGCTGCTGGCGGTCGCCTGACCAGAGCTGAGCAAGGCTGGCACGGCGGGTTCCTCTGTGGCTTGCAATTGCGCTGAGCCGAAAAGGCGCGCCGCGAGGCGTTGCAGTCCCATATCGGCCAACGGTATCACCGCCACCAGCACCAGGCTCGATACTGCCGCGCCGAAGACCACCGTGCCCGTAGCGTATGCATAAGCCAGCGCCCACACCAGGAGCCCCACTACATAGACCGTGGCTAGCACGTGCCAGTTGCTTGCAAAGCGCTCCTTCAAAGCACCCGCCGCCCTAGTGTCATCGCCGCCACGGATCATCGCCGCGACCGGCTTGCGTCCTTCCCAGATCATGCCGACCAGCACCACCATAAAAAGAACCACCCCAGAAAGCACCAGCAGTTCGGCGGCACCGTCTTCCAAGCTGTATTCCCTCATTACGGCGCTGGTGATTCGGATAAGGACGAGTACGGCTGCCGCGACCAAAATGCGTTCGTGAACGCCGTGCGCGGCGGCATCGCTGAGCGGTACGAGTCGTAACGAGGGTGCCTTGGGTGCAAGCACCAAACGTGAAGCCAGCAAGACAAGACGGAAAGCCACGACCGGTCGCAAGAGCGCCATGAACAGCGGAGTCGCCGGCACCAATTGCGCCCCGGCCGCTAGCAGCGCGGCCAGCGCCGTGAACGCAAAAATCACGATGCCGACCAAGTCAATGACGCCGCGAAGCGCCAGCGCACCCAACTGCGAACCGATACTGCTTGCTTTCGCGTCCTGTCCCGGTCGCCCGGCCATGCCGATTGCCCATCGGTACAGCCGCTCGACAACCCAGCCGGCGAAAAACGCCAGCGCGAATACGCCGAATATGTACGCCGGATCGACGGTCCAGCCGGCGCTCAACTGCGACAAAAGTAAGGCAGGCAAGTGGCGCACCTGATCAGAGGAGCCGAAAATGATTGCCAGCCGCTTGTGCAAGTTCGGTAGATGCGCTTGCAAACGCCGAAACAGATCATCGCTCTGCGGGCCCACCGTCTCGGCGGCCGTTTGCCTTGCCAACTCCGCGATCAACAGCTCGCGTACACGCTCGTCTGGCAGCCTGGCAAGATGGTCTCGAATCTCGTCTTCGTTGAGCCCGCTAGGTAACGCCTCGTTCGCTTTGGTCGAGGTAGTGCTCGTGGATGCTGTGGCTGCCCAACCTGGCTGCGACCACATAAGCAATCCAACAACGCTGAGCAGCGCGAGCGTTGCTAGGACAGCTGAGGCCGCGGTTCCCAGACACCCCAGTCGCCTCCGCTTAGCACTGGGCAAACATCGCCTCATCACGACCCCTCCACGATCGCGCTCCGAGGAAACGCAACAAAGCGCTGTTAAACGCATCGGGCTGTTCCATGTTCGAGAGGTGCGACGCCGACTTCAACACGACCAATTCCGATGAGGGCAACGCCTCGTGGATGGTGCGCGCCGTCGCCACCGGCGTCCTCGGATCATCCTCACCGACAATCACCATCGCTGGACGCCGTATCTCGCCTAGGCGATCGGTCGTGTCGATCTTGGGAATGGCATGACAACAACCGATGTAACCCTGCGGCGGCGTTGAGCGCAGCATGGCCCGTACTTTATCGGTGACGTCGCGACGCCGCTCCCTAAACGGCGCGGTAAACCATCCTTCGATCGTCGCTTCCACCAGCCCTTCCATGCCGTGGGCCTGCACCGTGCGGATGCGCTCTTCCCAGGTCGGCCAGCTGTCTGGCGGGAAACGGCTGGTGGTATCGCACAGCACTAGGCTTTGCACCATCTGCGGATGCTTGAGCGCAAACACCTGACCGATCATGCCGCCCATGGACAAGCCGACGAAATGCGTCTGCGTTATACCCAGGCCTGTAAGCAGGCCGTGTAGATCATCAACCAGCTGTTCCAACGTGTAGGCTTCTGCGGGCGCGCTTGTTTCACCGTGGCCGCGAGTGTCGAAGCGTAACACTCTGTAGCACTCCTTCAGGACACGCGCCTGCTCGTCCCACATCGACATGTTACAGCCGAGCGAATGACCCAGCGTGACAAGGGGGCCCTCGCCTTCCAGGGTATAGTGCACCTCGATGCCATTGGCTGCGGCTTTCATATTTTCGCTCGGTCTCAGCCGCCGGCGAATCGATTGTAGAGCCAAGCAAAGACTGCGCCGGCGATGGCGCCGTCGACCACGCCATACAGCGTGCCAGTGATAACCTGACCAAACCCGCCGCCTGGCCTGTAGCCCGGGTATACCGAGGCCATTACCTCAAGAAACGCTTGGCCATATCCCGGCCAGATGAGATTGGCCAATCCGGTGAGAAACATCGCCAGGACGCCCCAGACCAGGGCGACTGTGATCGCCAACGCCTTCACATCGAGTTTCATCGCAGGCACCTCCATAGTGTGGTCGGGCGCCATTGTAGCCCGAAGGGTGAAGCCTGGCGAATACTCACGGGAATGGCATTACAGCCTCTTTCCCAGGCAAGCGCACTTCTTATTCCTTCTTTCGATATTGCTTCTTCGGAGGCTCACATCGTGGGTTAATCGTTGCCGCCTCGGAATACTCGTTCGCGGCGTCCTGTGACCGACCTGCGGCCTTATAGGCTGCGGCCAAATTGAAATGCGCAGATATACTGCCGGGTTCTAGTGCAACTTGTTTCTCTAATTTGCCAATGGCTTCATCAATACGAGCTTGCCGCAACAAGAACTTCCCATACTCCCCATAGAGATCAAAAGCACGCGCTGAGTTGCCATAGCGCTTCTCAAGCTTCTCGTACATCGTCTCCGCCTGGTCGGATTTACTTTGCTCTTCAAGAATTCGCGCACCCAATAGCTCACCCTTGAGCGGATCCAACGCAACCAGCGCTTCAGCCTGCTGGGTAGCCTTGTCCAGACCGCCTCCCATGAATCCGGGTGCCTGCGCATAAAAGTTTCCCAGGCCGATGCGCGCCTCTACGTGACTTGCGTCGAGCGCGACGGCCTGCTCAAATGCGGCGCGAATCTTCTTTGCTAAACCTGCTTGCTTCAACACGCCGGAACGTTGCGCCTTCTCGCCGTAGGCGCGGCCCAGCCAGAAGTAGTAGTCCGACTCGTTCTTCCCCAAATCGACGGCGCGTTCCAGATGCGTTATCGCCTGGTCGTAATCACAGAGCATGAAATACGTCCTACCCAGGTAGTATTGCGCCGCTGAGTCGGCCGCATTCGCAGCGACAGCTTGTTTGAGCACTCCCTGCGCTTCCGCGTACTGCTTTTGCTCGAACAGCTGGATTGCCCTAGTAACGCTACCCTCCGCCCTCGGCCCCCCTGGCGCCGAGGCGAATAGGGCAATTGTCAGCAACATGAGTGGGCTCGCGCGTCTGCCTTTTGCGTCCGCAGATATTGGTCCCATAGCCCTCACTCGGATATTCTTGATATGTCAGTGGCGCCGGCAAGTGTATCGACGGCTTTTTCTTGACTCAAATCAAGGAAAGTCAATGATGTTTATGCTTGCGTGTCTACTGGCGGTACCGATATCGGCGCCTTCAAACGCGCCGCACCGTCGACCGAATGAGGAGAAAAAGCGTGAAGATACTGACTGTTATTATTGTGATTGGCCTGCTGGCGACCGTAGGCGCGCTGTTGATGGGTATTGCCTCGATGGCGCGCGGGGACGACTTTGACCAGGCACACAGCCATCAGCTGATGTTTGCGCGTGTCGGTTTGCAGGGCGTAACCCTGCTCTGCCTGTTGCTTGCCCTCTACCTTGTCTTGTAGCTGGTTCGGCTATTACCGGCAGGCAGTGCCAGCCGGTTGGCTTGCGGCAGGCTACAGCTCGAGTGATCGTGCTCATGATCATGGCTTGCGCGAACGGCGATACATATACCTATAAACTAGATGAAAAAAAATCAGTAAGTTACTGTAATACGGCGAAAAAATCGTTCCAGGCGGCAGAGCAGGCGGCCGGGGCCTGAAATAACAGAACACGCGTGGGCAGGCCTGGCACCACGGACGACCCCGGGCCGGAAACCCGTTCGGCCCCACAGGGATGTTGGTCGGGGCGAGAGGATTTGAACCTCCGACCACCTGAACCCCATTCAGGTGCGCTACCAGGCTGCGCTACGCCCCGTTACTTGCGTGAATCGTGAGTCGTCCACTGCATAGTGAGAAGGACAGGCGCGTCCATACGCTCACCAACAACGGCTGACGACTCACCGCTTACGGCGCGATCATACCTAACTGCTGGAAGGCAGGGAACGTCTCAAGTTCCCTTGAGTAGGCCTAACACGTCCTCGAGATGATCGATCAACATTTTGACCACCTCTTCGCGTTCATGGGCTTCATCCACGGGGTCGTCCATGGCAAGCTTGTTGCGGGCGCCGCTGATGGTGAATCCTTCAACGTACAGCAGACTGCGAATCTGGCGCACGAGCACCACATCCTGGCGGCGGTAATAGCGTCGGTTTCCGCGCCGCTTGACCGGTTTGAGCCGCGGAAACTCCTGTTCCCAGTAACGCAGCACGTGCGGCTTGACCGCGCACAGCTCGCTGACCTCGCCGATCGTGAAATAGCGCTTACCAGGAATCGGTGGGAGCTCGAGATTATCCGCCGGATCCAGCATTCAGCTTAGCCCGCTCCTTTACCTTGGCACGAAGGCCAGCGTTCTGCTCGACCCGCTCCTTGAGTTTGTGGCTAGCGCGAAAAGTGACCACCCGTCGAGCTGAAATCGGAATCTCTTCGCCGGTCTTTGGATTCCGGCCCGGCCGCGGGCTCTTCTGCCGCACCCCAAAGTTGCCAAAACCGGAGATCTTGACCTGCTCACCCCGTGCCAGCGCGGCCCGGATATTCTCGAAGAACAGCTCAACAAACTCCTTTGCCTCCCGCTTATTTAAGCCCAGCTCATTGAAAAGGCTCTCGGCCAGATCTGCTTTTGTCAGTGCCATGGCTCGCATCCTTATGTGCTTGTTCTAGCCTACTTTTTTCTGAGTTTGGCCCCCAGGCCCGACTCCAGAGAACGGATCACACGCCCCACTACCGACTCCACCACCTCCTCTTTAAGAGTGCGCGAAGAGTCCTGCAAGGTCAAGCCCAGAGCCAAACTTTTTCTTCCGGAATCAATGCCTTCCCCGCGATATTCGTCAAACAGCTGTAGATCTACAAGCAGCTCGCCGGCGCTTTTTGCGATGCAATCGAGGACTGCCTGGGCAGGCGTGGCGGCGTCAACGACGACCGCGAGATCCCGGCGGATGGCCGGGAACCGGGAGACCTCCGCAAACCCCGGAATTCGACCTTGCTGCAGAGCAGAAATCGCCAGCTCAAAGAGGAAAACGGGCATTTCTAGATCAAGTCTAGCTATGAGCTCAGGATGTAGGGCCCCGAGTCGCCCAATTTCGATCCCTTCTCTGAGGATCCGCGCCTGCTGTCCCGGGTGCAGGGCCGGATAGCCAGACGGCACAAAGCTGAAGACCCCGGCGCAACCGGTTGCCCGCAACAGAGCCTCCACGTCACCTTTGGCGTCAAAGAAATCGGCCTCACGGTCAGGCGAACCCCACTGCTCTGGCAGCGCCGAGCCCGTCACCGCCCCGGCCAATAGCACGTCCTGACGCAGGCCCTCTCGTCGCCGCACGAAGTGGCGCCCAACCTCAAAGAATCGCAGGCGCTGCTGTTGGCGATTGCGGTTATAGCGCACCGTCTGCAGCAGTCCCGGCCACAGCGATACACGCATGACCGACATATCGCTGCTGATCGGATTGAGCAGCCCGAGCCCAGTCTCGTCCGGCGCAATCAATGCCTGCAACTCGGGGTCGACGAAACTGTAGGTAATGACTTCCTGGTAGTCACGATCGACCAACACTGCCTTGAAGCGCTCGAGGGGCACGAGTCGTTCCGAACTGAAACCGGTGTCCGCGGCCATTCGCGGTATACGGGTCGGCAGCCTTTCGTAACCATGCACACGGGCGAGCTCTTCAATCAGGTCGACCTCTCTCTCGATGTCGAAGCGCCAAGAGGGCGGAGCGACACGCCAGCCGTTTGCAGTCCGGCTGACCTGCATCCCTAGGCGGCTCAGGATACGTTGTACCTGGGTGCCCGACAGTTCTACGTCCAGCACCTGCGCTATGCGTTGACGCCGCAGGGTCACACGGGCACGGCGCGGAAGGTGGCGCTCCAGTCTGGCCTCTACAGCGGGTCCCGGCCGACCGCCGACGATCTTCTGCAGCAGCGCGGTCGCCCGCTGTATGGCCCTGTCTTGCAGCTGCGGGTCGACGCCGCGTTCGAAACGATATGAGGATTCCGTCTGCAGGCCCAGGCTGCGTGCGCGTCGAGCGATTGTTTCAGGCTTAAAGTAAGCGCTCTCGAGAAAGATATTGCCTGTGTGATCCGACACCGCCGACTCGAGCCCACCCATGATCCCAGCGAGCGCCACCGCCCTTTCCTTGTCCGCGATGACCAACGTGCCCGCCTCAAGGATGGCGTCCGTGCCATCGAGCAGTTTCAGGCGCTCCTTTTCCCTCGCATGCCGGACCTCGATGTGGCCTGCCAACAAATCGAGATCGAAGGCATGCATCGGCTGACCCAACTCAAGCATGACATAGTTGGTCACATCGACCACCGGGCTGATGCTTCGCACACCCCCCCGGCGCAAGCGCTCGATCATCCAATCCGGTGTTCTCGCCGCCGGACTGATATTTTCGATAACACGGCCGACGTAGCGTGGACAGTCCTGTCCTGCCTTGAGCCTGACCTTGAAGGATCGGCGGGTCTTGGCCCTGACCCGCCTGATCGCTAGCTCTTTCAGCCGTGCCCCTGTCAGCACGCCGACTTCGCGCGCGATCCCGGCCACGCTCAAGCAGTCGCCCCGGTTAGGGGTCAGCTCGATGTCGAATATCGTGTCGTCCAGCTTTAGATGCCGTGCCAGCTTGCTGCCCACCGCGGCCTTATCCTCCAGCAGCAGCAGCCCGCTTGCCGACTCGGCGAGACCAAGCTCCACAGCCGAGCAAAGCATCCCCTGGGATTCAACACCACGAATCTCGCTGCGTTCGATACGGCTGCCATTGGGCAGCCGGCTCCCGACCAGCGCTACCGGTGCCTTCACGCCTGGCGCAGCATTCTCGGCACCACAAACGATCTCAAGCGGTTGCTCTTGCCCCACGTCCACCGAGCATAGCCGCAACCGCTCGGCGTTGGGATGGGGTCGGACCTCAAGAATCTTCCCGACCACCACACCCTCGAGTGCCCTTGCGGCGGGCTCCAGCCCTGCCACCTCCAGTCCGCCGAGGGTGAGGCGCTCAGCCAACGCCGCCGTGTCCAGCTTCGGCGACACCCACTCGCGTAACCATTGCTCACTAACTTTCATGGCTATTCTTTAACGCAGAGAACGCAGAGGCGCGGAGATCGCAAGCTTTTTTAGATGTAGAGAGGAAATCATGAAAAATTCTCTGCGTCCTTTGCGCCTCTGCGAACTTTGCGTTTATAGTCCTAGTTAAATTGTCGCAGGAAACGCAAGTCGTTTTCGTAGAACATGCGGATGTCGTCAATCCGGTAACGCAGCATAGCCAGACGCTCGACACCAAGGCCGAAAGCAAACCCCGTATAGCGTTCGCTATCGATATTCACATGACGAAATACCTCAGGGTGAACCATGCCGCAACCGAGCACTTCCAACCAGCCGCTTCCCTTGCACACGCGACAACCCTTACCGGCACACATGACACAACTGATGTCGACCTCCGCCGATGGCTCGGTAAAGGGAAAGAAGCTCGGACGGAAGCGAATGCCGATGGACGCCCCAAACATCTCATGGACAAAGATCTCCAGGACCCCTTTGAGATCGCCGAAGGTAATCCCCCGGTCCACCATCAGCCCCTCCACCTGNNCGACCTGGTGGAACATCGGCGTGTGCGTCAAATCCGAGTCGCAGCGGTAGACGCGCCCTGAGGCGATGATGCGCAGGGGTGGATGGTGTGCCTGCATGTAACGGACCTGGACCGGCGAGGTATGCGTGCGCAACAACGTATGTTCATCGAAGTAGAACGTATCGTGCATCGCACGTGAAGGATGGTTCTCAGGAATGTTGAGCGCCTCAAAGTTGTGGTAGTCGTCCTCGATCTCCGGGCCATCGGCTATTTCAAAGCCCATGCGTGTGAATAACTCCTCGAGCCGGCGCAGCGTGCGGCTAACAGGGTGGAGCCCCCCCAGGCCCTGTCCGCGGCCCGGTAAGGTCACATCGACGATTTCGCGCGCCAGCCGCTCGCCGCGCGCCTCGCGCTCCAATGCCTGCTTGCGCGCACTCAGGCGTTCCTGCAAGCTGCGTTTGACCTCGTTAACGTACTTGCCCGCCTGTGGGCGCTCGTCCGGGTGCAGCGTCCCAAGACGTTTGAGCTGCTCCGTCAACAAGCCTTTCTTCCCCAGGTACCTGACGCGCAGCGCCTCAATCGCATCGGCACTCTCAGCCTTTGCGATTGCCTTGCTGGCCTCGTCATTCAGGCGCGCTAGCGCGTCCTGGAGCGAATCTGAAGATGTTGCCATGATTAGAAGCTGTCTCGTTCGTGTGGCGACTATGCGCCCATGAACGAAAAAGGGAAAGGCGTCACTGCCTTTCCCTTTCTCCCCTTATTATCGTGCCGCGGGTTGGCGATTACAGGGAAAGGCCTTGCCTTGCCTTGTCAGCCAACGCAGTGAATGCCTCTTTGTCATGTACGGCGATATCAGCCAGTACCTTGCGATCGATCTCGATCGACGCCTTCTTGAGACCGTTCATGAAGCGGCTATAGCTGAGCCCGCAGTCACGCGCTGCGGCGTTAATGCGCACGATCCACAAGGCGCGGAAGTCGCGCTTGCGCTGACGGCGGTCACGATAAGCATACTGCGCCGCTCGCATTACGGCCTGATTGGCTACGCGAAACACCTTTCGCCGTGCCCCATAATAACCGCGCGCGCGCGCGAGAACTTTCTTGTGTCTGGCCTTCGCGGTTACACCACGCTTGACTCTTGGCATCGCTGCTAACTCCCCCTCAGGCGTAAGGCAACATGCGCTTTACCAGCGTGACATCAGCTTTGTGCACCGTTGCAGGTTCGCCAAGATGACGCTTACGCTTGCTGTTCTTCTTCGTGAGAATGTGCCGCAGATGCGAGTGGCGGCGCTTGAAACCCCCGCTGGCGGTGCGTTTAAAACGTTTGGCGGCACCACGATTTGTCTTAAGTTTTGGCAATTTTATTACCCCGTTACTTTGGTCAACTGCGGCTTGACTTAGGATTAACCACCATCACCATTTGCCGTCCTTCGAGGCTTGGCTGCTGTTCGACCGTTCCATACTCCTGCAGGTCGTGCTCGACGCGTTTGAGCAGCGCCAACCCAAGTTCCTGATGGCGCATCTCGCGTCCACGAAATCGCAATGTCACTTTCGCCTTGTCGCCGTTTTTCAGAAACCGTATCAGATTGCGCAGTTTCACCTGATAATCGCCGACATCCGTCCCTGGGCGAAACTTTATCTCCTTAACTTGGATCTGTTTTTGCTTCTTCTTGGCTGCCTGCCTACGTTTATTTGTCTGATATTGGTACTTACCAAAATCCATCAGGCGGCACACTGGCGGTGACGCAGTGGGAGAAATCTCTACCAGATCTAAGCCTGCCTCTTCCCCTTTCGCGAGCGCTTCGGAAAGGGGGACCACACCTAGCTGCTCTCCATCGGCGCCGATAAGTCTTACCTCCCGCGCCGTGATTTGCTCATTGAGGCGTGTCTCCTTCTTCTTTGTCGCGATAGTTTCAGTCCTCCAAAATATTAACGCCGCGGCTCGCGATTTCTCGGGTGAGTTTGTCGAGGAGCGCCTCGACGGTCATGGGACCCAAGTCCTCACCCCTACGCGTGCGCACGGCTACCGTACCATCCTGCGTCTCCCGCTGGCCAATGACCAGCAAATAGGGGACGCGCTGCAGCGTGTGTTCGCGAATTTTAAAGCCGATTTTTTCGTTTCTCAAGTCGGCCTCCACCCGTAAGTCCGCCTCGCGCAAGCGCTTTTCCACCTCACGGGCATAGCTAGCCTGCTTTTCAGTAATGGTTAGGAGTATAGCCTGTACCGGGGCGAGCCACGTGGGCAGCGCCCCCGCATACTCCTCCAGGAGGATGCCTATGAACCGCTCGAGCGACCCCAGAATGGCCCGGTGCAACATGACCGGCACCTGTTTGCGGCCGTCCTCGGCGATATAGGAGGCCCCCAGCCGGCCCGGCATCGAGAAGTCGACCTGTACGGTTCCACACTGCCAGACCCGCTCCAGACTGTCCTTGAGGGAAAAGTCCACCTTGGGCCCGTAGAACGCGCCCTCCCCCGGCTCAAGCTCCCAGGGCAGGCCTTTGGCATTTAGGGCGACCTCGAGGGCATGCTCGGCCTTGTCCCAAATCTCGTCCGAACCCACGCGCTTCGCCGGCCGGGTGGACAATTTGATCGAGATGTCCGTGAAGCCGAAGTCGGCATAGACCTTGAACAACAGGTCGATGAAGGCTGAGACCTCGGGCTGGATCTGATCCTCGGTGCAGAAGATGTGGGCGTCGTCCTGGATGAAGTTGCGCACCCGCATGAGGCCGTGCAGGGTGCCGGAGGGCTCGTTGCGGTGGCAGGAGCCGAACTCGGCCATCCGCAGCGGCAGGTCGCGATAGCTCTTCAGGCCCTGGTTGAAGATCTGAACGTGACCCGGGCAGTTCATGGGCTTGACGGCGTACTCGTGCTTCTCCGACTCGGTGGTGAACATGAGCTCGCTGAACTTCTCCCAATGTCCAGATCGCTCCCACAACGAGCGATCGATCACTTGCGGCGTGTGAACCTCCTGATAACCATGTTGTCGCAACTGCTCACGGATATAGCTCACGACCTGTAAATAGATCCGCCATCCC
>JABAOD010005634.1_pt4 | contig 22881 bp, 14 predicted proteins | sample 7062151 | NCBI WGS metagenome assembly JABAOD01 (sample SAMN14538626, study PRJNA623070) | marine sediment metagenome | biome: marine biome [ENVO:00000428]; feature: marine pelagic biome [ENVO:01000023]; material: deep marine sediment [ENVO:00002113] | place: India: Gulf of Khambhat ... | reverse complement strand
GCGGATCGGCCTCGAGGTGCCGCACGGTGGCTTCGCGCACACGATCGACGAGGCGCGAGAGGTCGCCGAAAAGACGGGGTTCCCGGCGATCATCCGGCCGTCGTTCACCCTGGGCGGCACCGGCGGCGGCATCGCCTACAACCGCGAGGAGTTCGAGCAGGTCGTGCGGACCGGCCTGCAGGCGTCGCCGATCGAGGAGGTGTTGATCGACAAGAGCGTGATCGGCTGGAAGGAGTACGAGCTGGAGGTGATGCGCGACCACGCCGACAACGTGGTCATCGTCTGCTCGATCGAGAACTTCGATGCCATGGGCGTGCACACGGGTGACTCGATCACCGTGGCGCCGGCGATGACGCTGTCGGACCGCGAGTACCAGGTCATGCGCGACGCCGCGATCGCCTGCATCCGCGAGATCGGGGTCGAGGCGGGCGGCTGCAACATCCAGTTCGCGGTCAACCCGGAGACCGGCGAGATGCTCGTCATCGAGATGAACCCCCGCGTCTCGCGCTCCTCGGCCCTGGCGTCCAAGGCCACCGGATTCCCCATCGCCCGGATCGGCACCAAGCTGGCCGTCGGCTACCGCCTGGACGAACTGCCCAACGCCATCACTCAAAAGACGCCCGCCTGCTTCGAGCCGGTGCTCGACTACGTGGTCGTCAAGGTCCCCCGCTTCGCCTTCGAGAAGTTTCCCAGCGCCGATCCGACGCTGGGCGTGCAGATGAAAGCCGTGGGCGAGGTCATGGCCATCGGCCGGACGTTCAAGCAGGCCTGGATGAAGGGGTTCCGGTCGCTGGAGAGCGGGCGGGCGGGCTGGGAGCACGGCGATACGCTGGCCGATGACGGGTTGACCGGAGACGACCGTGAGACGTTGCTCTCGGCGTTGCGGCGCCCCACCGCCGATCGGCCCTACCAGATCAAACGGGCGCTGAGCGGTGGTCTGAGCGTCGAGGAGATCAGCGAGGCCAGCCACATCGACCCGTGGTTCATCTCGCAGCTCGAGGAGCTGACAGAGGCGGAGGCGGCCTACGCGGCGCTGGCCGAGCCGGATCGCGAATCGACTCTGGAGATGAAACGCCTGGGCTTCGGCGACGCCCAGCTGGCCCGGATCCGCGGCGAGCGCGAGGCGGCGGTGCGGGAGCGCCGCTGGGCCTGGGGTCTACACCCCTCCTATAAGATGGTCGATACCTGCGCCGGCGAGTTTCCCGCCGCGACGCCGTATCTGTACAGCACGTACGAAGAGGAGAACGAGTCGATCCACAGCGATCGCCGCAAGGTGGTGGTCTTGGGAAGCGGTCCCAACCGGATCGGGCAGGGGGTCGAGTTCGACTACTGCTGCGTGTCAGCCGCCTTCGCGCTGGCCGAGGAGGGGTTCGAGACGATCATGGTGAACTCGAACCCCGAGACGGTCTCCACCGACTTCGACGTCAGCGACAAGCTCTACTTCGAGCCGCTCACCCTCGAGGACGTTCTGGAGATCATTCACCTGGAACGGCCCGAGGGGCTCGTCGTTCAGATGGGCGGCCAGACACCTCTGAAGCTCGCCACAGCGCTGCAGAAGCTGGGCGCGCCGATCCTCGGCACCCCCGTCGATGCGATCGATCGCGCCGAGGATCGCGAGCGCTTCGAGGCGCTGGCGCGCGAGCTGAACATCGACCAGCCGCCCAACGGCCTGGCGGTGAGCGAGAAACAGGCCCTCGAGATCGCGAGCCGCATCAGTTACCCGGTCCTGGTTCGGCCCAGCTACGTGCTGGGGGGCCGGGCGATGGAGATCGTCTACGACGAGGAGTCGCTGAAAGGCTACTTCGCCCGGGCCGTGCGGGCGTCCCCGGAGCACCCGGTGCTCATCGATCAGTTTCTGGAAGACGCCTTCGAGGCGGATGTGGATGCCGTGGCGGACGGCGACGACGTTCTGATCGGTGGCGTCATGCAGCATATCGAGGATGCCGGGATCCACTCGGGTGACTCCGCTCAGGTCGTGCCGCCGTATCTCCTCCGCGATGAGCATGTGGAGCAGATGAAGGCGCACACTCGGGCGCTGGCCCAGGCCCTGGGCGTGGTCGGACTGATCAACGTGCAGTACGCGGTGAAGGACGGAGTGGTCTACGTGCTGGAGGTGAACCCGCGGGCCAGCCGCACGGTCCCCTTCGTGGCCAAGGCGACCGGCGTGCCGCTGGCGCGGATGGCCGCCCGCTGCATGGTCGGCCGCAAGCTCTCGGACTTCGGGCTGGGTGGCGAGAGCGAGGTCCAGGGCGTCGCCGTGAAGGAATCCGTCTTCCCATTCGATAAGTTGCCCGGTGTCGACGCGCTGCTGGGTCCGGAGATGCGGTCCACGGGCGAGGTGATGGGGATCGCCGACTCTTTCGGACTGGCGATGGCGAAGGCGCAGATCGCAGGCGGCAACCCGCTCCCGCTATCGGGGCGCATCGTCGTCACCGTGCACGATCAGGACAAGCCCAACGTGACCCCGATCGCGCGGCGCTTCCACGAACTGGGGTTCGAGATCTGGGCGACCGGCGGGACGGCCCGCTACCTCCGTGCCCGTGGCGTGCCGGCGAAAGCGGTTCTCAAGGTGCACGAGGGTCGTCCGCACATTGTCGACTATATGATCTCGGAAGACGTCGCGCTGCTGATCAACACACCTCTGGGCAAGCACGCCCAGTTCGACGATTACTCGATCCGGCGCGCGGCGATCCAGCACCGCATCCCGTATACGACGACCCTGTCGGCGGCGTCGGCGTTGTGCGATGCGGTCATCGCGCTCCGCCACCGCAAGCTCGAGGTGCTGAGCCTGCAGGAGCGGGCGCGGCGCGTGCGGGAGCGCGAGATCGAAGCCGTGCGCTGAGTATTGTAGTGAACATTCAACATCGAACATCCGACATCGAACTTCGAAGTTTCTTGGAACTTCGAACTCCGAACATCGACATATCAAGGCGAGGGGCGGTTCTCAGTTCGCGTTCGATGTTGGACGTTCGGAGTTCTTTAGAACTTCGAAGTTGGATGTTGGATGTCGGATGTTCGATGTTCAAATAGCTACTCCAGCCGACACGTAGTATGAGCCAAACCATAGGACGCGTCGTCGCCACCGAGCGTAAGCCCAACACGACGCACGAGTTCCACTTCTGGACGGGCCATGACGCGCCGATCGGCATCGGCTCGATCGTCCGGGTCGTCGCCGAAGGGCAATCGGTCTACGGCGTCGTCGTCGAGGGCTTCAGCTACACCGACCTTCTCTCACCGCTCCACGACTATATCGGCGCTGACGCCGATCCCGAGGCCCAGGCGCGGGCACCATCGGCACGGCCCGAGATCCGTCTCTACTCCGCCGCCGTGCTGCGCCGCGAGCCGGAGGAACCGGTGCAGCCTGTCCCGATGGGGGCGGTGTTCCTGGCCGATCAGCACGACGTGGTCGTCGGCCTGCGCATGGATTCGTTCGTCGGTGGGGAACGGGACACCGGAATCCCGCTGGGTCTCTACACCGGCGGTGGCCAGGAGGCGCGCGTCTACCTGGACGCCGATTTTCTGCTGGGTCCCGAGGCGGCGCACCTCAACATCACCGGTGTGAGCGGGCTGGCGACCAAGACCAGCCTGGTCGAGTTCCTGCTCGCCTCGGTCTTCCGGCACATGCCGCCGGCCAAAGGCTCGGTGGCGGCGGTCTGCTTCAACGTCAAAGGCCCCGATCTCCTGTTCCTCGATCAGCCGGGCGATCTGGAGGAGTCGGATCTGCGGATGTACGACCTGCTGGATGTGGCGCCGGTGCCGTTCCCGAACGTACGCTACTTCGCGCCGTATCGAGCCGATGGCTGGAACCTCAACACGCTGCGGACGCACCAGAGCTTGATCGAGCGGGTCGAGCCGCTGCGCTGGGGGCTGAAAGAGGTCATGCAGTTCTCCGAGGTCCTGCTCACCCGCGACGATCTCGACGCGAAGGCCGACGCGCTCGTCGATTTCATCCGCGACCGGGTGCTCGACCAACCGTTCGGACCGGACTCGGGCCACCTGCTGGCGCGCAACCATCTGGTCCGCACCTTCCGCGACCTCGAGGTCTGGTTCGATGATGTGCTCGCCTATTGCGAGCAGAACGGGACCGACCGCTGGATGACCCACCACACCGCCACGATCCGCAAGGTCCGCAACCGGCTGAACGGCATCGTCAGCCGCGCCCACGGGCTCGTCGTCAACGACGACGCGGTGAGCGATCTGCCCTGGGGCGCATTCGAAGATCGAGCGGTCTACGTGGTCGATGTGGCCAACGTCGAGCCCGAGGCTCAGGACCTCGTGTTCGCTCGGGTCGTCTCCAAGCTTCGCGAGGGTCTCGAGTCCGGCACGCTGGGCGTCAACCACGTGATCGTCTTCGCCGACGAGCTGAACAAGTACGCGCCCTCGGACGGTCCCGACACCTACGTCCGCAAGATGCTGCTCGATATCAGCGAACGCGGCCGCTATCTGGGCCTGGTGCTGTTCGGCGCGCAGCAGTTCCGCTCGCAGGTTCATCGCCGCGTCGTAGGCAATTGCGGTTCCGCCGTCTACGGCCGCATGGACATGGATGAGCTGGCCACACCGGGCTACGCGGTCCTCTCGCACGCCACCAAGACCAAGCTCGCCAGTTTGCCGAAGGGCGACCTGATGGTCCGGCACCCCCACTTCACTCAGCCCGTGTTCGTCCGCTTCCCCAAGCCGGCCGTGATGCGAGGCCGTGATGGAATCGAGCGCTTTCCGCCGCGCCAGGAGATGCCCTTCGAGGACGCGATCGCGCACGGACTGCGTCGCCTCGACCGCCGGGTGCCCGTGAACGAAGTGAAAGACCTGATCGCGGGGCGCGATCGCGAGGAGGTGCTTCAGGCCTTTCACCAGACCGAGCGCACGCGGCCCGCTGATGTCATCGGATTCTTCCGCTCGCGTATGAGAAAGAAGGTGGCGTCCGAGCTGGTGGATGAGTCGGCGCGTGCCGTGCCGGTGCCCGATGACCCTTACGCCGTTGACTAAAGGCATGCTGCCACGGCGCTTGCTCCTCCTTGGCCTCACGCCTGTCTTGGGCCTCGTGGTCGCTGTTTCGGCCGAAGGCCAGACCACGAGCGGGGCCGAGTCGCAGACGGCAAGCGCGGCACCGCAGGTGTTGTTGCGGCTGAGGGCGGACTCGGGCGTGGTCGGCCACTACAAGTTCACGGTTCGCGAACGTCAGCGCCTGGTGTTCGACCTGCCGGAAGGTGACCCGCGCGTTTCGCTGCTGCAGTCGGCGACGGAGCCGCGCGAGACCCGCACCGAGATCGCCGCCACCGTGGTCGCCGTGTCCTCTGACACCGAGGATGAACGCCGCTACATCGCCTACTGGCTCGGTTATCGCCTCAGCGGAGACCAGGTGCAGGGTCTGAGTCCGCTTCAGTGGGACAGCATCTTCCAGAAAGTGGGGCGCTCTGCAGTGCTCCGGTTCACGCCCCGCGGCGAGCCCCGAGGCGTTCAGGTCACGTCGGACGCGGTTCGGCCGGTGGCCCAGGCGTTGGCGGGAGCCCTGTCCGGGCTGGCGATGTCGCTGCCGGCGGACTCGGTCACCCAGGGAAGCGCCTGGGAGGGGGACGTCGCCGTCCAGGTGGCGGCGCCGGACGGTTCGCGCCGGGCGGTCGCCGTTCACGTCACTTATCGTCTGCGCGAGCTGCGGGACGAGCCGGGTGGCTTGAAAGCGCGGATCGAGTTCGATGGCGAGGCGTTCGGGTCGGGCACGGAGGACGCGGCCGTTTCGGGTCGCTATTTCGGTGAGAGCATCTTCGCGGTGAACGAAGGGCGCTACGAGCAGCTGATGGCGCTGGCGAATTTCGAGCTGAACTGGAAAGACACCAGCGGACTGCCGCCGAACCACTCGGTGGTCGAATGGCAGGCGCAGGTCGTTCGCAACTAGGTAGAGTTCATGTCCGTCGAGATCTGGCGGTTCTTGCACCTGTTGGGCATGGCGGTCTGGTTAGGCAGCCTGGCCACGCTGGGCGTCTGGACCGCTCGGGCACGAGCGAGCGGCGACGGAAAGATCGTCGCCTTCACCTATGCGACCTCGTTTCGCCTTTACCGTCGATTCATCGCGGTCGCGGCTACGCTGACTACGGTGGCGGGCGCGCTCCTCACGTTCGTGACCAACCGGCCCTGGTTCCGTCCGTTTCCCGAGCACTGGCTCTTCCAGATGCAGATCCTCGGGTTGGCAGCCTTTCTATTGACGCTCCTCCACCTGGTTCCCAACGCGGGAGCGCTGGCCCGGCTGGCGGAGCGCCTGGCCGAGACGGGCGAGCCCCCGGCCGAGTTCGGGCGACGGGTCAAACGTCAGACCATTTTGGGAGGCGTGCTCGCCTTCTTGATGGTCTATCTGGTGCTGCTTGGCGCTTTTCGCTTCTGATGCCGCGTGCCCCTCGACGCCGCGGGCTAAGATGCAGGTGATGGGACGGAAGACCGCCCACGCGAACGTCCTCGCCCTGGCCCTGCTCGTCGCCTGGGCGCCCTCCCAGGACGCCTTCGCACAGCGAGCGACGCACCGGCTTCGCATCACCGAACAGACGGGGCAGTCGAGCCGTTACCGTCTGAGCTTCGACCTGCAGATGCGCGCGGAGTACACGGTCGAGGGCGAGCCGATGGCTCCGACGCAGGATTGGATCGATCTGGCGCGATCCGGGATGGGGCTTCGATCGTCGGTCGAGTACGAGCAGAAGCTCGTCGACGTGGCGGGCGACGGAACGCGAGCCTTCGAGGTTCGCTGGCACGACTACCAGTTCTCAGGAAGGGTCGGCGAACGGCAGATCGCGCCGCCGCCGGGTCAGCAGGAGCTGGTCAGCATCCTGCTGTCGCAAACGGCTCGCTTTCGTACGACACCCAGCGGACGCACGATCGATGTGACGCATTCCGATCCGCGCATCGCACGGCTGACCGCCGGTTTGCAGCCGCTCGAGGGCGGGGTGCCGACATCGCTGCCCGAGGGACCGGTGGCGATCGGTGACCGCTGGACCAGCACGGCGCAGGTTCCGGTGGGGATGCCCACCGGCGGCCCCACGAGCATGACGATGGAGCTGGAGCACACGCTGGCTGAGCTGCGCGACGGCCCACACGGCCCCGTCGCTGTGATTGCGGTCAAGGGATCGTACTCCCGGCTGCGAGACTCGGACGACCTGTCGCTGGCCGAACCGCTGCACCTGGAGGCCACGCTTAGCGGCTCGTCGCTCTTCGATGTCAATCAGGGCCGGTTCGTCGGCGGCCGCTACGAGGTCGACATGTTCGCTCTGCACGCGGCGAGCGGGGTCGAGTTGCAACTCACCGGCCACGCCAACGGCAAACTGGAACTGTTGAGCGCGCGATGAAGCTGGTTCATGCGGCCGATCTGCATCTGGGCTACCGCGCCTATCACCGCACAAACGCGCTCGGTATCAATGTGCGGGAAGCCGATGTGGCGCGTGCCTTCCGGGAGATGCTGGATCGGATCATCGCCCTCGGCCCCGAGGTTCTGCTGGTTGCCGGCGACATCTTCCACACTGCGCGACCCTCGAATGCGGCGATCGCCGACGCCTTCCGGCAGTTTTCGCGATTGCGCCGCGAGGCTCCCGAGACCCGCATCATCATCATCGCCGGAAACCACGACTCGCCCAAGGCCGCGGAGATCGGAAGCATCCTGCGGCTGTTCGACGAGATCCCCGGGGTCGAGGTGGCCCATCACGAGGCGCGGCGTCTGAAGTTCGCCGAGTTGGGCCTCTCGGTCCTCTGCCTGCCGCACAACGAGCTGAAGTTCGGCCCCGAGCCTGCGATCGAGCCGGATCCCGACGCCGAGCGCAACGTGCTCGTGGCGCACGCGGCGATCGACGACCAGCGTCTCAAGCTTCTCATGGACATCGGAGCCGCCACGCTAGCGCGTGGCGCGATCGACCCCGCGGTTTGGAACTACGTCGCCCTCGGTCACTATCACGTCCGCACGCGTCTGGCGTCGAACATGTTTTATCCCGGCGGCATCGAGCGGACGAGTCTCAACATCTGGGCGGAAGCGGACAACGCGCGGGTGAAGGCCGAGGATACCTGGAGCGACGCGGAGTGGGGGAAAGGTTTTGTCGAGTACGATCTGGATGCCAAACGCGCGACGTTCCACAAGCTTGAGGTGCCGCGTGCGGTCTTCGATCTCCGCCCGGTCGAGGGGAGCGAGAAAAGCCCACAGGAGCTGGACGCCGCCGTCGAGGAGACGGTGGAGACCGTTCCCGGCGGCGTCGAGGGTAAGATCGTTCGGCTGCGTCTCTTCAACGTGACGCGCGATGTCTACCGGCAGCTCGATCACCGCAAGATCCGCGAGTACCGAACGCAGGCGCTCCACTTCCACCTCGATGCCCGGCCGCCATTGGCCATCCGGCTTCGAGGTACGGCGGCGCCCGGCAAAAGGCGCACGCTTCGCGAAGAGCTCGAGGCGTTCCTCGAGCACGGGTGGAAGCCTGGTGTGAAGGGCCTCGACCGAAAAGCGCTGGTCGAGTTGGGGCTGCGCTACCTGCAGGAGGCTGAAGAGGCCGAGGCGCTGGAGGGGCGCGAGTGAGATGCAGCTGATCCGCCTCGCCCTCTCGAACTTCCGGCAACACGCCGACACCGAACTGCTGTTCCGGCCGGGTCTCACCGGAATCATCGGGCCCAACGGCTCGGGCAAGACCACCATCCTCGAGGCCATCGCCTGGGCGCTGTACGGCGCCAGAGCGGTCCGCGGCACCAAAGATACGATGCGGTACAATCGGGCGCCGGGCCGATCGACCGTGCGGGCCGAGCTGGAGTTCGAGCTGGGTGAGGAGCGTTATCGCGTGGTGCGCACATCGCGCAGCGCCGAGCTCTATCGCGTCGAGCGGGAAGACCCCATCGCCCGGGGCATCAGCGAAGTGACCCGGCAGGTCACGCGGCGTCTGGGCATGACGCTCGACGAGTTCTACAACACCTACTTCACCAAGCAGAAAGAGCTGCAATTCCTGGTGACCGGCGCGACGGAACGCGCGCGCTTCCTCTCGCAGGTGCTGGGCTACGAGCGACTGCGCGCCGCACAGCAACGGGTGCGCGAGCGGCGCAATGTGCTCAAAGGCCAGGTGGAAGAGCTTCGTCGGACGCTCCGCGATCCGGAAGAGATCGAGCGCGACCGGCGGTCGGCGGAGGAAAAGCTGCAGGGGGCGAACGCGGCGCTGGTCGATGCCGAAGGCCGCCAGGAGGAAAAGGCCGAGCGGCTGAAAGAGGTAGAGCCGCTCTGGAACGAGCTGCAGAAGGCGCGGGATCGCGACCGCGAGCTTCAGGAGGATGAGCGGCTGGCTCAGGCCCGCCTGGACAGCGTGCTGGAAGAGTGCGCGGACGCGACGAAAGAGCTGGAGGACCTGGCCGGAGAAGCGGAGCGCCTTGCTAAACTGCGCGAAACGGCCAAGCCCCTGGGTGAGCTGCGATCCGAAAACGAGACCCTGCGCGCGCTGCAGGAAGCGGCGACGCGCCGCCAGACCCTGGAAAAGCAGCTGGTCGAGCAGCGAAAGCGGGTCCAGTCGCTCGCCGGCAAGGTGTCCGGGCTGGAAGAGCGCGGGCGCCTGGCGAAAGAGCTTGCCAGCGCTCTGAAAACGCGGGATGAAGCATGTGCCGCGGCGGAACACAGCTTGGAAGAGCAGATGTCGCGCTGGCAGCGCGACCGGCAGGATGTCGAAGCGCGGCTGCGGATGCTCAGAGACCAGGCCACGGAGCTGAAGCGGCAGATCGAGCAGATCGAGGCCGCCGGTCAGGACGGCGCTTGCCCGACGTGCAAGCGGCTGCTGGGCTCGGAGTACGGCAGTGTGCTGGAGCTGTTACGCGGGCAGTACGAGGAAAAAGTCCAGGACGGAAAATGGCATAAGAAGCGATCGGAGCAGCTCGCGTCGGAACCGGCGGAGGTCGTGACGGCACGGAACTCGTTGCAGGCGGCGCGCGATGCGCGCGAAGGGACTCGCAAAGAGCTGAACGAGGCTGAGGCCGCGCTGAGGCAGGCGGAGAGTTTTAAGTCCGATCTGGCCGGCGAAGAGAAACGCGCCCGCGAGCTGGCGGGAGAGATCGCCGAGTTGCCCGAGGGTTACGACGCAGCGCGCCATTCGCAGGTGCGTCAGGGGCTGGAACGGCTGAACGAGCTGGAGCGCGAGATCACCAAGCTCGAGACACGCTTGGAGCGGCAGGGCCCCCTGCGCAAGGAGTTGGCCAAGAGCGAGGAAGAAGCGCGGCAGCTTCGTGCACGGCTTGAAGAGCTGGCGCGGTCACGCGCCGAGCTGGCGTTCTCGGAGGAGCGCTATCGCGAGGCTGCGGCTTTGTACGAAGAGGCGCGCACGGGTCTTGGCGAGGCGAGGCTGGTCTTCGAGCGTGCCCGTGCCGAGGTCGAAGCGGCGCGCCAGGCGACCGAGGCGGCGCGGCGGGCCGAGATCGAACAGGGCAAGATCTCGCGGCAGATCGGCGAACGCGAAAAAGAGCACCGCTTACACAACGAGCTGGATGGTGCGCTGGGCGCCCTCACCGACGAGCTGAACGCCCGGGTGCGCCCCGAGCTGTCCGAGATCGCCAGCGTCTTCCTGACCGAACTGACCGACGGCCGCTACAACCAGGTGGAGATCAACGAGGACTACGATTTCGTGGTCCTCGATGACGGCGAGGAGAAGCCGGTGATCTCGGGTGGCGAAGAAGATCTGGCCAATCTGGTGCTGAGGCTGGCCATCAGTCAGATGATCGCCGACCGTGCCGGCCAGACGCTGAGCTTGCTGATCTTCGACGAGGTGTTCGGAGGGCTCGATGATCAGCGACGCGAGAGCGTGGTGCGGCTGCTCCAGAAGCTGCACGACCGCTTCGAACAAGTCATCCTCATCACCCACATCGAATCGATCCGCGAGGGGCTGGACCAGGTGATCCGCGTCGCCTATGACGAGGAGAGCGGTGCCAGCCGCGTGAGCGATGAAAGCCCCGGCGCGGGACCTGAAGACCTGGCGCGGGAAGACATGACGGCGCTAGTCGGCGGCTGACGTCCACCAGCAGAGCGGCGCCGCGCGCCCGAGAGAGGCGCGTTGTTGCGGCTAACCCCCGGTGTCCTGGGGAACCTCCTCTGAATCGACGGGAATCTCGATGCGTTGCGAGGGGTTGTCCGCCGATGGGGCGGCGATCGTGGGGAAATCGATCGGTCCCAGCGCCACCTCCACGAACTCGCGCGCCCGCAACACGGCATCGTTCGACTCCGGCGCGTTGCCTAATACGGCGTAGGCGTTGGCCAGCGCCGTGTAGGCCTGGTAGTACTGGAGCGGGATACCGTTGGTCGAGAGGTCCGGCCAGAAGGTCCACTCGAGCAGGTCTCTATAGATGTAGTGCCCGTCCAGAAGCGCTTTGGTCCGATCCGCATCCACCCAGAACGGCAGAAAGCGTCCGCCCTGAATGCGCGCCCGAGGCGGTAGCAAGATGATCGAAGCGGTCGGTGTCACGTTGGAAGCCGACAACTTGTACGCCACCCCCTGGCGGACCATCCACGGCTGCACGGCGAATTTCTCGAACGTGCCTGTGGTGCTGGCGAAGTAGATCGGGCGGTCGCCCGCGGCCGTTTGGACGATCCGCAGCACCAAGATGTCGTTGCGCAACAGGTAGTCGCCCTGCGCGATCACGCCGCTGACGTCGTCGCTGATCGGCACACCGATCGAATCGGGGAAGACCTGACAGTTGCCGAGGTTGTCCCGGGGATAACATTCGGGAACACCCTGGATCTCCTGGTCGGTCAGCTCGAGAATCGACCGCGTTGGCTTGGGCCAATCGCGATCGCGATACACGGGGATTGCCTCTTCCGGCTCGAATGGCCGCTGGCAGGTGATCACCGTCGGGTCGGCCTGCGGATCGCGGTCGTCGCACGGGCGCGTGAGGTCACGCAGCTGCTCGGCGTACCACGGGGTGGCGAGATACGAGTAGACGATGACCGTCACATCACGCCGCAGGCCCTCGACCTCCTGCAGGTACCAGAGCGGGAAGGTGTCGTTGTCGCCGTTGGTGAAGACGATCCCGTAGGGCTCGATCGACATGAGCAGGTTGTACGCCCAGTCGCGGGCGGCGTAGTCACCGGCGCGGCTCGCGTACTTCCAGTTCAGCAGCAAGGGGAGTGCGGCCAGCACGAGCACGGGGGCGGCGCGCCGCAGGTGCGCCGGAGTAAGGCGCGCCGAGCCGGCGGCCCAACCCCCGATCTGCTTCCACAACGCCGCCAGGCCGATACCCGCCCACAGGCCCCAGTGGGAGAACGAGACGATGAAGAAGTAGTCGCGCTCGCGGACCTCTCGCCACTCGCGGGGCACCGGAACGATGCCCTGGCCGGTGTCCACCGTCGCACCCACCGAGTAGCCGTACTTGAAGTTCAGATAGAAGACGAGGCCGAACCAGACGAAGACGAAAAGCGTCGCGAAATAGATCCACGACTTGCGGTCGGCCACGAAGTGTCGCCAGGCCCCGTACAGCCCCAGGAGCAAGAAGATGAGGGTGAATGGTGCGCGCAGGCCGGCGAGATATGTATTGTCGCCGGCCAGGCTACGGGCCCACTGCCAGTCGAAGTATTGGGCGTAGTTGATGAACTGCCACTTGAGCAACCGGAAATCACGCGGCACTTCGCGCGGGTAGAAGATGGGGTTCAGGTTGAGTGGCGGCTTGCGATACTGCTCGCGGCGCAGCGACTCCGCCAGCGCGCGACAGCGGTCGCTCTGCACATCCGGCCCCAACAACGACAGGGGTGGATGCAGGCGAAGGATGTCGACCGTCGCATCGACCACCGACTCGCAGCGCGGGTCCGCCTCGCTGATGATCGGGCGGTTATCGGCGCGGATCGGCAAGAAGAGCTGAGCCGACAAACCCAGCGCCCACGCCAGCGAGGCGAATGCGTAAAGCTGCCAGCGGGTCAGCACTCGAGGGTGGACCCAGATGATGAACAGCACCATCGCGGGCGCGACCAAAAACGCCATCAGGTGATTGCCTAACGAGAGGGCCAGCAGAAAGATGATCAGGATCAGCAGGTTGTCGTCTTTCCCGCGACCCAGGTTGTCGCGCCACCGGAAGATCAGCAGCCAGGTGAGCAGCGCGATCGTCATCAGGCTCACCGTGTAGACCTTCTCGTTCACCACCGACTGGTTCCAAACGGTGAACGCGGTCGCCGAGATCAGCGTCGCCGCCCCCGCCCCTAGGCGCCGGAAGAACTCGTCTTCCGAGAAGAACGCGAGCACCCGGTGGACGACGAGAAACCAGAAGGCTGCGGCAATGGCACCGTTCGCCGCCGAGAAGAGGTTGATCTTGACGGCGGTGGAGAGAGGGAACGGCGCGAGCAGCAGCTCCCAGGTCCGGGCCAGCAGCACGAAGACCGGGTTGCCCGGGGGGTGCGGGATTCCGAGGATGTGCGCCGTGGCGATGTACTCGCTGGTGTCCCAAAAGGCCGTCGTCGGCGCCAGGGTGATGACGTAGAGCGCGAACACCGCCAGCCCCACCAGGCCGCTCAGGCGATACGGAGGCCGGTACCCGGAGCTGGCGGTCACGTGTTGGTCTTTTTCTGTGGCGTTTCCCATCTCCGTCTCGTCTCAGCTCAACGCCGCAATCCTGCTTACGAGAATCGTTCGGCCGTCAGTGTCTGTTGGGGGGCCTTATAATACGTTGGAACGTCAAGGGCGCCAGTACGTTGCCCGCTCTCGGCGGCCGGCGGCCAGATCCGGCCTGCGTTCACGGTTCGATCACAGCGATCCAGATCGAGTATCGGTCGTCTGCACCGCGGCGCGAGAACGCCAGGTGGCGGCCGTCCGGCGAGACCGCGGGCTCGCGTCCGCCCTCCGTGCCCGGGACGGGCGCCGCCGTGTCGCCGGGGTTCAGACCGCGGACCCAGATGCGGCCGTCGCGCCGGAAGTAGAGGCGCGAGCCATCCGGCGACCAGGCCGCCTCCTCGCCCTCGCCCAGCTCGCGCTGCTCACTCCCATCGGGGCGTGACAGTGTCAGGATGCGGGGGCCGAGCGTGTACGAGCGCCGCTGCTCCACGCAGGTGAGCAAAGCGCCCGCCGCACTTTCGACGATATGCTCGCAGAAGGCGCCGGTCGAGTCGGCGCGCTCCAGCCGAGTGAAGGCGATCCATTCTCCGGTTGGGCTCCAGGCCGGCATGACCCCGTCGGTGGTCCCGGCGATCGGCGACACGTCCCCACCGTCGACGTCCCAGATCAGCAGCTGCAGCCCATCGCTGATGGCGAGACTCGTCCCGTCCGGCGCCCAGCTGGGCCGAAAGATCAGCGTCGAGTCCTGAAGGAAGACCTGGTGAAACGGGTAATGGTCGATCAGGTAAACCCCGGGCAATCCGCTCGGGTGCTGTGTGCCGTCAAAGGAGCGCCCGGCGAAATTGATCTCGTAGGTCGGATCGACCGCCAGTCCGTCCGGCGCATCGACGCCGCGTACCCGGACCGCAACGGTGGCGAGGCGGGGCTGGGGCAGGCTTCCGAACTGAGTCGTGCCGCAGTCGATCAGCAACGTCACGCCGCAGAGCGTTTCACCGAACAGGCGGATCACGTGAGCGAAGGCGGCGCGATCCGGACTCGGGGCCATACCGGGTGCGGTGAACCAGCGAACCGCGCCGGTGTCGACCTGGAGGTCGGGAAACACGATCTCGGCCACGCCCCCCTCGAACGGGATGCTGACGAGCAGCCCCGGCTCGCCGATGCGGTCTTCGAAGCCCTCGGCCGAATAGATGACGCGCGCACCGTCGGGGGACCACGCGGGCGCACGGTCATCGCCGGGGTTGAACGTCAATCGCCAGACGGACTCGCTCGGCGGCTCGCGGCCGGGCGGGACGAACGGCTCCGGGGCATCGCGGCAGCCGCCGGCAAGCGCAGCGATCGCCAGCAAGGTGAAACGGGAGCGGGTTCTCAAAACAGCACCTCGAAGCCCAAGCGGAGCTGTCGGGCATCGCCATAGAAGAGCGACGGATCGTTCCGGTCCAGCTCGGCGGCGATGCGGCCGCGCCGCATCTCGGCTGCGGTGATCAGGCCGTCCCCATCCAGGTCCGCCAGAGGGTTGTAGCGTGCCGACTCGCGTGGAATCGGCGGCTCGCTCAGGATGATCTGGTTGCCGACGCTGCGGACGCTCTCCGCGGTCGGCCCAATCCCACCGGTGTCGCGTCGCAGCGCGATCACGTTGTCGCGGCCGATGATGTTTCGACCGTCGGCGATGACCCGAGCCCGACAGGTCGAGCAGAGCGGCAGACGTCCCAGGTCGCGAGTGATTCGGAGACCGACCAGCGCGGTCCAGGGCAGGCGTGTCACGTTCTCGGCGCGGCGGTCGAGCGGGAACCCGCTTCGCAGCGACGCCGCGAGCGATGCGCCCCACCCCGTCCCCTCCCAGCCGGCCGACCGGCCGCCCAGCACCAGCAGGTCGATGGCATGACGGCGGTCGTGGGCGAGCGGGAACTCCTCGAAACGAGCGCCCGGGTCCACGTCTTCGTCCAGCGCCCGCGAAGTCAGTCCAGTCGCCTTCTGCAGGGCGTAGCCGCCCCGGAACTCGAGGCCCGGCAAGCGGCCGTAACCCGACAGCTCGATCCCCTGGGTGGTTCCTTTGTCTCCGGTGCTGAACGTGCCGGGCGCGATGTTGGAGACCTGCAAACTTCCCGTCACCAGGTTGGTGAACTCTTTGCGGAACGCCGTGACGGAGATGCCCACCGCGTCACGGATCACGTGGCTCACGCCAAGCTCGAAGGCGCGACCTTTCTCGAAACCGAGGTTGGGGTTGCCCTGTCGACGGATGTCGGTCCGCAGCGAGTCGCCGATGGTCGTGTCGACGAAGAACCGGAAATCGGGCGGCTGCGCCACTCGCGCAAAGTTGAAGCGGAAGGCGGTCTCGCCGCCGGAGTTGCGAAACGCGCCCGCAAAACCGATCCGCGGCATCACCACCACTTTCCAATCGAAATCGATGGCGGGGCCGGTCGGGTCGCCGGGGTCCGGCCGAAAACTGAGACCCGAGCGGAAAGACTCGATCCGGAAGCCGCCGATCAGCGAGAACTGGCGGCCTGTCGCGACTTTGACTTCGGCGAATCCGGCGAGCGTGGCCGGGTGGTAGCGCGAAAAGACGACGATGGAGTCGGACGCGTAGGCGAACGGCCGCTCGTAGTTCTCGACCGTGAAAAAGCGGGCGGACGCGCCGATGCCGATGGAGCTGCCGTTGGCGTAAACCATCTGCCCCATCAGGTCGCTGCCGACGAAATCGAGCTGGCTCCAGTTGGCGATGCCCGGCGTGCCCGTCGTGATGAATATCCCCTCGGCCGCCGGACCGAACGGCGAGTCGGTCGATCCTCCGGGCTCGAGGTAGCCGGGCACGGCGCCGCCCTGACTGGCGACCGGCCGCTTCACGAACTCCTCGCCCAGAAACTCGAAGTCCCCCAGACCAAAGCCGGCGATTTCGCTTCGCTCGGCCAGGGCGCCGGTGTCCAGGACGCCCAGATAGCGATCGAGCCGCATACCCGCCGCCCGCGCGGTCAGATGGAACGTCTTGCCTTCGGAGTCCACGGCCCAGTCGAACGACAGAGTTCCCAGCGAGCCGGTGGAGCGCTGCCCCAGCTGATAGGTCGGGTTGTACTTGAACTCGGCCGTGTAGAGCTGCCGCTGCAATCGGTTGCGCAAGATCGAGCCGGTCAAATTGGTCCGGCGGCCCAGCGGCACATCGATCCGCAGAAAACCGATCAGCTTGTCGCCGGTTTGGTGGGGGAACAGATCGTTCGCGAACGGGCAATAGAGGTGCGCGGTGCTCGGATCGGCGCGCAGCGAGTCGATCAACATCGCCAGCTCGGGCTCGGCGTCCGCGGGGCGCAGGCAGGTGAGGCCGCGCGCTCGCGGGTCAGCGTCGAGCAGGCCCTGGAAGAGGACGTCGGCGAAGAGCGTGCTCCCCTGCCGCAGGACGGGGAGTGGTCCGCCGACGGAAACCGACAGCTCGCTGAAGCCCCGGGAAAAATCGTCCGGCATCCAGTGGTCGCTCAGCAGGCGCACGCGGCCGCGCCAGCGGTCGGGGTCGCCGCGCCGGGTGACGAAGCTCACCACGCCGGAGAGTACCGACCCGTGTTCCGCTCCGACTCCCCCCGTCGTGACGTCGATCTCCTCCAACGCCGTCGGCGAGAACTCGAGCCCGAGACCCTGGGAGGATCCTTCGAGCTGGTTCTTGAGCCCGAAGCCGTCGATGACATACGTCTCCTGTCCGATGCGGCCGCCACGGAAATGCCCGTCGGAGACGCCCGGCGTCAGCTCGATGACGTCCTCGGTGGCGTCGGTGGGCAACTCGCGCAACTGCCGGCCGAGCAGCACGTGGTGCGATTCGCTCACCTCGGGCTCGATCAATGGGATCCGCGCCGCCTCCACGACGAGCGGTTCGATCTCGAGGGCGGCGACCGTCAGCTCGATCGGCAGCACTGTGCGTCGCCCGGCCCGGATCTCGACGCCTTCGAGCGAGACGGTCCGGTACGAGAGCAGCTCGACCCGCACCGTGTAGCGGCCCGTGGGCACGCCGGCAAGCACGAAGCGCCCGTCGGCGCCGGTCAGCGTCGCACGGCCCAACTCGACCAGACGGATCTCAGCACCCGCCAGAGCATCGCCGCTCACGCCGTCGACGACGCGGCCCGCGATGGTTCCGGTCGTCTGTGCGTTCGAGGCGGCGGCGCTCAACAGCAGCCAGGCAAGCGGCGAGAGCGCGCCGCGAAAAGCGAGTCGCCGGATCATCGGCCGGGTGTGAGCAAGAGGTCGCCGTACTCGCCGACTTCCGCGCGCCAGCCATCCGGCAGCCAGCACGTCGCGCTGTACTCGGCGATCACCGCCGGCCCCTCGAATCGATGGCCGGCGCGCAACGAATCACGGGCGTACATCGGAACCTCGCGCCAGTCGCCGTCCAGAAAAACCGATACGTCTCCGCTCGAACGCGCCGCGGCCGCGCTCGAGGCCTGGCGCGCCGGCGATGGCCGGACCGCCCGGGCCCGCGCGGACGCTCTCAGGGTCACGGCTTCGACCACGGCCTCCTCTCGGGCGAAGCCGAACCGCTGGCGGTGGGCGTTGTGAAAGGCGCTCTTCCAGTCGACAGCGGCGGGGACGTTCAGCTCGTAGCTCTGGCCGAGATAGCGCGCGTCGATGCCGAGCGCGACTTGGACCCCATCGCCGGAGTAGCCGTCCGCGGCCAGCTCTTCCCGGGCCGCCGCCTCCAGCTCGGCCAGCAACGGCTGCAGCACCGCGAACTCGGCATCGTCCCCGCGCCGCATCACGCTGCGTGACACGTCCTTTCGTACGTCCGCCACCAGAATGCCCCGGGCCGACAGCGTGCCGGGATCGGGCGGCACCAGTACCCGGGGAACGCCCAGCCGCGCGGCCAGCTCGGCGGCGTGCAGCGGGGCGGCACCCCCGAAGGCGACGAGCGTCAGGTCACCCGGATCGTGGCCGCGCTCGACGCTGATCAGACGCAGCGCGCCCTCCATCCGCGTGTCGGCCACCTCGAGCACGCCGGCGGCGACGCCTTCGAGCCGCTGGCTGCCGCCCAGAAACGCGGCCGGCGGGATACGGCCCAGCCAGACGTGCGCGTCGGTGACCGTGACCTCCGAGCCCCCGCGTCCGTAGCAGATCGGGCCGGGCACGGCGCCGGCGCTCTCGGGGCCGACCTTCAGCGCCCCGCCCGGGTCGCGTCGGGCGACCGAGCCGCCACCCGCGCCGACCGTGTGAATGTCGATCACCGGTATCGCCACCGCACAGCCAGCGATCTCGTACTCTTTGGTGCTGAGTGGACCGCCCGGGCAAAGTGAAACGTCCGTCGACGTTCCACCCATATCGAAAGAGAGCACCTGCGTGTAACCGACCCGCTGCGCCGCCTCCAGCGCCGCGACCACTCCGCCCGCCGGACCCGACAGAATCGTGTGGACCGGTTCGCGTGCGGCACGTTCGAGAGAGAAAGCACCGCCGCTCGAGGCCATGATGCGGACTCTCACCGCGCCGCTGTCGCGCTTCAGGCTGTCGAGATAACGCCGCACGAGCGGAGCCACGTACGCGTTCACCAGCGCCGTGGAGAAGCGCTCGTACTCGCGGTACTCCGGCAGCAGCCGCCCCGAGCAGGTGACGGGGATTCCCAGCCCGGACAACGACTCGGCCACGGCGTCTTCGTGCGCCGGGTTGGCGTAGCTGTGGAGCAGGCCGACCGCCACCGACTCGGCACCCGCCGTCCGCTCGGCCAGGCCCTCCAGCTCCGCCGTCACCAGGGGGCTTTCCTCCGATCCGTCCTTCAGGATTCGTCCGCTGATTCCGAGACGGTCCTCGGCCGAGACCAGTGGCGGGGGACGTTCGCCCACGAGGGCGTAAAGCTGTGGGCGCGCTTGACGGCCGATCTCGATCACGTCCTCGAAACCGCGGTTCGTGATCCAAACGGTCCGGGGTCCACGCCGTTCCAGAAGCGCGTTCGTGGCGACGGTCGAGCCGTGGGCGAGGACGAAAGGCTCGCCGGGCTCCAGCGTCTCGCGCAGACCTTCGAGAACCGCCCGGGCCGGGTTGTCGGGCGTCGAGGGACGTTTGTGCACCGCGATCGTGCCCGCTCGCAACACGACGAAGTCGGTAAAAGTGCCGCCGGTGTCCACGGCGACGACGGTGGGCTGGGAATCGGTCATCGACCTCACAAGCTATCGGGGCGCCGCCCCGCCGAAAAGCCGGGGGATGTGAACATCGAACATCCAACATTCAACATCGAACTTCGAAGTTCATGAGAACTTTCAACATCGAACATCGACAGCCCAAGGAGAAGGAAGTTCAAGTTCGCATTCGATGTTGGACGTTCGGTGTTCGGTAGAACTTCGAAGTTGGATGTTGGATGTCCGATGTTCGATGTTCAGATCGGCCGACCCGCTTGACACGTCGTTTGGCCCCGTCTAGGCTGCGCGTCCATGAACTCGGAAAGGGAGACCGCGGCCGCCGAGCGGGCGCGGACACGCAAATATCATCAGGCCGCGATCGTCTATTTCGGTTACGGCGTCCTCTATTTGGCGCGCGTCGTCGCCATGGGGGAGCGGAGCGGCTGGAACCTTCACGGCTACTCGCCCATCTACGCGTGGATCCTTCTGCCGTTGGGGCTCGCCATTACCATCGGTTTTCCGATTCTGATCTGGCGGGGTGTTCGCTGGTTCACCATGGCGCTGGCCATCGTCGTGTTCATCCGCGCCGTCTACCTTTTCATCCAGGCCAACGTCGCTTTCTTCTTGGGTCCGTTTCTGGTGGCGGCCATCACCGCCTGGATGCTGGCGCGCGCCGCCTGGGATCTCTGACCGCGATGAAGAAGTTCCGCACCTACTTTGACGTGTCCGAGGCGTCCGCCTCTGACATCGAGGGCCAGCTCGCCGCCCGCCGCCAGCGCGTCGAGCGCCGCCTGGCCGATGTGCGCCACTTGCTCGCCGTCATGAGCGGTAAGGGCGGGGTCGGGAAGAGCGTGATCACGGCCAACCTCGCGGCCGCACTCGCCTCCGATGGGTGCGCCGTCGGGGTGCTCGATGCCGACCTCAACGGCCCGTCGATGGCCCGGCTGCTCGGCGTTCCCCGCGGCCCGCTGCGCGTCACGGCCGAGGCCGTCGAGCCGGCTACGGGCGCCGCCGGGGTCCGGGTGATGTCGATGGATCTGCTGCTGGCGGGTGAGGAGGCGCCGGTGGATTGGACGGGCCCGAAGGCGGGAAGCTTCATATGGCGCGGCACGTTGGAAACGAACACGCTCGGCGAGTTTCTCGGCGACACCGAGTGGGGTCGGCTCGACTATCTCATCCTCGACCTCCCCCCGGGCACGGACCGGGTGGTGCCGGTGAACGAGACGGTTCCGAAGCTGGGCGGCCTCGTTATGGTCAGCCTGCCGTCCCAACTCTCACGGTTCATCGTCGGCAAGTCGTTGACGATGGCGCGTAAGCTCGACATACCTATCATCGGCTACGTCGAGAACATGGCGGGCTACCTTTGTCCCCACTGTGGGCAGGTGGGCGACCTGTTCGCGGAGACGGGCCGCGGCTTCGCCGGGATCGAGCGGCTGGCCACGCTGCCCTTCGATCCGCGTTTCGGCGCGGCGACCGAAGCGGGGCGGCCGGACGTGTTGCAGCGGCCTGAATCGCCGGCCGCGCGTGGGATTCGCGTGGTCGCGGCGGCCATCAGAACCTTCTTCGAGGGTCGAGGGACATGAAGTTCTTGTGCGTGGAGTGCGATGCTCAGATGGAATCGGTGCAGAAGACCGATCCTGGCGATGGCAGTCTGGCGCTGCTGTTCCGCTGCCCGCGTTGCCGACGAGAGATGGCCATGCTGACCAATCCGATGGAGACGAAGATGGTCAGTAGCCTCTGCGTGTCCGTGGCGGACGAGGCGCCGGCCGTGCCCGAGCCGTTCGCCGGGGTCGGCTCGCACCTCGACACCGGCACCGATCGCACGCATCGAGACGACGGACCGGCGCCGTCCTGGAGCGAGGCGGCCGAGACGCGACTGGCCCGCATCCCCGGTTTCGTCAGGGGGATGGTTCGCCGCCTTTATGCCGATTGGGCCCGCGAGCACGGGGTCGCGGTGATCACGGTCGAGATGATGGACCAAGCCCGCTCGGAGCTCGGGTTGGAGGGCATGTAACACCGTTCATAGGATTGGCCTCATGGAGTCGGATCACCAGAAGTTCTCAGAGCGCAACGGCGTTCTGATCGATGTCGACACCGACCTCTGCGCGGGCTTTGCCGATTGTGTGGTGGCGGCCCCGGACGTGTTCGCGCTGAACGACGACAATCTGGCCATCATCACGGACCCCGAAGGAGCCGATCTGGACACGCTGATGCAGGCCGCCGCGTCCTGCCCGGTCAGCGCCATTCTCCTGTACGACGAGGAGGGAGAGCTGATCGTTCCCGAGGTGTAGCCGCCCCGGCAGGGATTTGTTGACAGTCGCAGGACCCATCGCTATAATCGCTCGGCTTTTTAGCCAACAAATAGCTATTCTCACTATCGTTGTAGGCTCGACTACACCGTCGGGCGGGCCGGGAGACGTCACTCACCGGTAGTCGCTGAGACGGGTCGCACGCCCGATCCGAAGCGTAGCTCCGACCGCGCTTCCGTTCGCGAAACGCGGTCGTTCCGCATAGTAGGCCACCATCGCGGCGCTGGTCCGTTCAGGAACCGGGGGGCACATGTACGCTGAGATTTTCGTCCCGTGCGACAACTCGCGAGAGTGCGACTACGCGATCCACCGCGCGATCGAGCTCGCCAAAAGGTACGACGCCTCTCTCGTCGGTAACCACGTCTACGCCGCCAAGCTCCACGATGTGCGCTTCCGCCAGCTCGAGTCAGGATTGCCCGCCCAATTCCAGTCGAAAGAAGAGATCCAGCGCCAGCGAAAGATTCACGACAAACTGATCGAGAAGGGCCTTCAGCTGATCAGCGACTCGTTCCTCGACCAGATGGAAGCCAAGTGCCGGGCGGCCGAGTTGCCGCTGCGTCGGCAACTGCTGGAGGGGATCCATTTCGAGGAGATCGTGCGGGAGGTCAACGCGAACGGCTACGATCTCTGCGCGATGGGGGCTCATGGGCTGGGCCGCCAGCCGGAGTCGCAGCTCGGTGGAGTGGTGTCGCGCGTGATGCGCGGGCTGGAGAAAGACTTGCTGATCACCCGCACCGATGCGCCGCTGGAGGGCGGCCTCTACCTCGTGTGCGTGGACGGCAGCTCGTACAGCTATCGCTCGGCCAGGGTCGCGCTCGACCTGGCGCGTGCGTTCAATGCGCGGGTCCAGTTCTGCAGCGCCTTCGACCTCGAGTTCCACCACATCGCCTTCAACAACATCAAGGATGTGCTGAGCTACCAGGCCAGCCGGGTGTTCAAGTTCGAAGAGCAGGAGGAGCTGCACAACAACATCATCGACAAGGGCCT